>Ga0210384_10003201_pt1 | contig 19156 bp, 15 predicted proteins | sample IncBWH2MmetaG_FD_160574 | JGI IMG/M metagenome (GOLD analysis project Ga0210384, IMG submission 160574) | Forest soil microbial communities from Barre Woods Harvard Forest LTER site, Petersham, Massachusetts, United States - Inc-BW-H-2-M | ecosystem: Environmental > Terrestrial > Soil >...
ATCGAAATCGCCGACCAGAAGGAGCAATCCGTTTGCCGGCGTGTAACATTCCTTGTAGACATCTAATAAATATTCCCGCTTGTACGCGGCCACCTGCTGCTCGCTCGGCGCGATTTCCGCGTAAGGGTGCTTTCCGAACAACACTTTTCGCAGGCGTTCGCTCGCCAAGAATGACGGCTGCGTTTTATTGAGCTTTACTTCTTCCTGCATCTGCCGCCGCTCGCGTTCGAATTCCGCCACCGGAAAAGCGGCTTCGCGAGCCAGCTCATTCACCATTCCAAGAAGGGGTTCGGCAAATTCCGCCAAGCCGGAAAAGGAAATGGCGCTGGTGTCAGCGCCCGCGGTCGAGGAAAAGTCAGCCCCAATGCGCCGCAGATCTTCCTCAATCTGCCGGCTGGCGCGCTTCGCCGTGCCGGTCCGCAGAACCGACGCGGTGATTTCCGCGAGTCCCGGCGCGCGGTCGCTTGCGGCCGCGTTTCCGGAGCGAAACAACAGTTCACCGTGGAACTTGGGAATCGAGTGCGCCTCGGCCAGCACGATTTCGAGTCCATTCGCCAGTCGCGTTTTGGTTCGCTTGGGCCAAGTGACTTGGCGCTCCGCCGAAAGCGCCGGCGCTCCGTTGGCAATCTCCGCCGTTTGCGTCGCCATTACGCGGCCTCCTTCGCAGCCGCAGACGCGGGTTTGCGAAAGACAATCGCGCGCTTGCCCGTTTGCAAATATTTTTCCGCCACCCCCTTGATCTCTTCGCTCTTTACGGCGAGAAACCCATCCAGCATGGAATTTATCAGCCGCGGATCGCCGTCAAAAAGGGTAAAGCACGCGAGCAAATGCATCAGACCATAACGCGGCACCCCGCCATGGCCCCCTTCAAGTGTGGAATAATAATCCGAGCGAAATTTCACTTTGAGCTGCTCCAATTCGTCGGCGCCAATCCCTTTCTCTCGTACTTCGCGAATCACGGCCTCAAACGCCTCCAGAGTGGCCTCGCTCGAATGCTCCGGCTTATGCAGGATTCGCGTCACCACCTGTGACGGTCCGTTGTAACCAAACAGGTCGTCGATTCCGCCGTCTGCTTCCACCGCGATTTGCTTCTCGAGAACCAGCTCGCGATAGACGCGGCCTGCGCGGCCGCCGTGGAGCGCCTGGTCCAGCAGGGCCATGGCGTGCCACTCGGCGCTGCGACGCGCCGGTACGGGATAACCAATGGCCATCGCGGGCAGCGTCCCGAATTTCTCTTCCACGTTGCCCCGCCGCTCCTCAGTCTGCTGCGGCTCGCTCGGGTCCGCGAACGGTGGCGCCGCGCCTCGGGGAATATCGCCGAAATATTTCTGCGCCAGCGCGATTCCCTCGTCCGGCTTCACGTCGCCCAGGATCAGCAGCACGGCATTGTTCGGAACGTAGTAGGTCTTGAAAAAGGTTTGCACGTCAGCGAGGCTGGCGGCGTCAAGGTCCGCGAAGTCGCCGTAAAAATTATGCGCGTTAGCCCAGTTTCGATAAGCCACCGGCGGCATGTCCAGCCAAGGAAATCCCCCGTAAGGCTGGTTGAGTACGTTGACGCGCACTTCCTCTTTCACCACGTCGCGCTGGTTGATCAAGTTCTCGTCATCCACCTTTAGCGCGCGCATGCGGTCGGCCTCGAGCCACAACACACGCTCGAGCGCGTTCGAAGGCACCGCCTCGTAATAATTCGTCACGTCATAGTGCGTAGAACCATTCAGCACACCGCCGCTCGAATTGATCAGTTTGATGTGCTGCATTTTCGGCGCGTTCGCCGAGCCCTGAAACATCATGTGCTCGAACAGATGCGCGAATCCGCTCCGCCCCCGCGGTTCCAGCCGGAATCCGATTTTGTAATACACCCCTACAGTAACGACCGGCGCCGTTGCATCCGGCGCGACCACAACACTTAGGCCGTTTGCAAGCGTCGTGCTTTCGATTTGGACCCGCAACCCGTTCATCCTCTGCCCCCTGTTGCTTTCGCCTTTGTTTTCTTGCTTTCGGCAATTGCACGAAGATTTTCTTGTTCCTCCAGCGCATCAGGGGAGAGTACGCTCGCTGCCAAAGCGTTCAGCACTGCGTAGGCCTCAGCATACCTAGGGTCATAGCGCCGCAGTGTTACAAGATGACCTTCGACGACCTCGAAATCTCCGCGTGACAGCGGCCCCGTCCACGCCGCCCGCGGACCGAGGCGCTCGAAATTCTGCAATACCTGTCGCGTCAAGGGAAGCAGAGCGCGGACCGCTTCGCGGCGATTCATGCCGATGGACATCAAGAGGCGCGTCGCCGCTTCCTCCACCACCAGTACATGTGCCGCGGCCATCGTCGCTGCGGCGTGATACAACAATTTCTGGCTGCCATCGATACGCACAGGTGCTCCGCCGAGCGAACGCGCAAGTTGTCTGGCCATCTTCACCGCCGTGGCATCCCCCTCAATCGCGAAAACTTTTCCCTCGAGCGGCGGCACACCGACTCCGCTGAACGATTGCAACGGGTGCATGGAACCCGTTGCCGCGCCAAATGCCCGAACGTTATCCAGGACGCTAGCGTCCAACGCCCCACTGGTATGCAGGACGATTTTCCCGCGCAGCTCCTCGGCTCCGATTCGCGCCAAGTCTTTCGCGACTTCGCCAACCACGGCGTCCGGGGTCGCGATTAGAATCACGCTGCACCGCAAAACCTGCCGCGCGACCGAACCGCGCGGTTCTCCGCCGCCGATAAACCGCACCGCTTTCCGGGCGCTGGCTTCACTCCGCGTGACCACCGCGCCGATTTTCCATCCCAGCTCGCGAAGCCTCCGCCCCAGCGCGCGTCCGACGCGACCCGCTCCGACGATCGTCAGGCTTCCCCCCATCTCATGCTAGGATAACCCGAGGTCAGCAGCCGATACCAATCTCCATGCACCTCTTCGGGCTCGTTCTTTTCGGATTAATCGCTTTCTTCTGGATCTTTCACGGGTTGCGTGTCGTCTACGGCGCGTGGCAACTCCCTTTGATTAAGGATTTCGCGCCTGCCACCGACGCCGAGTGTCCGCGTGTCTCGATTCTCTTTGCCGCCCGCGACGAAGAGGAGAAATTGCCCGCAGCGCTCGAGACGCTCTCGGCGCTCGATTATCCGCATCTTGAAATCGTCGCCGTGGATGACCGCTCGCAAGACTCCACCGGCCGCATCCTTGATGATTTTGCACGCACGCACAATCGCCTCAGCGTTGTGCACGTAACTCAGCTTCCTCCTGGGTGGCTCGGCAAACCTCACGGTCTCCAGAAAGCCTACGAAGAGTCCACCGGGGAGTGGCTGCTCTTCACGGACGCCGATGTGCGCTTCACGCCCGACGTTTTGCGCCGGGCCATCGCGATGGCTAAGCAGCGCAACCTGGATCACCTCACCCTCTTTTGCGACGTAGAAATGGTCGGCTTCTGGGAAACTGTTTTGCTCACATTTTTTGGCCTCGCTTTCCATCTCGCCAACGACCCTCACCGGGTCAGCAATGCAAATTCAAACATGTACGTGGGCGTGGGCGCGTTTCAGCTTCTCAAGCGGTCCGCTTACGAAGCTAGCGGCACGCATCGCCGGCTCGCCTTCGAGGTCGTCGACGATATGAAGCTTGGAAAAATCGTCAAGCAATCGGGATTTCGTTCAGGAGTGGGAATTTCGCAGGACGCCGTCATCGTGCGCTGGCACGCTGGATTGGCGAATCTCATCAGGGGCGTCACGAAAAATTTTTTTGCTGCGGTCGGATATAATCTCGCATTTGTGGCGGTGTCCATTACCGCCATGCTCTTGACAAACGTCCTGCCCTTCGCAGGGCTTATCTTCGGCCACGGCTGGATTCGTGTTTTCTCGGCCATAGCGATTCTAATCCCTCTTGGATTTCACGCTGGTATCGACGTTTTCATGCGCGTCTCGCCGCTGTATGCGCTTACGTATCCTCTCGGCGCCGTTTTATTCGGCTACATGCTCCTGCGCTCGACGGTGATCACCTTGAAACAAGGTGGCATTTTCTGGCGTGACACATTCTATCCCCTCGACGAGCTCAGGCGCGGCGTGGTGTAGGGAATCTCTGTTCAGACTGCTGCCGATGGCGGCGCCGGCTCGATGAAGAACAATCCTGCAACATCCTTCTGCTTCAAAGACCGGATACGGTCTCGCAACTGCGCGGCTTTCTCGAACTCAAATTTTTTTGCGGCTTCGCGCATCTGCAATTCCAGTTGCTGGAGCACTTCCGCAAGTTGCTCTTCGCTCTTGATGTTCGACGTGGCAGCATCCAGCTCCGCTTCATCGATGGGGATGCTGACGTAATCCGCCTCGACGATCTTTGCAAGCTCCATGTCCACGGACTTGATGATAGACATCGGCGTTATGTTGTTTTCCTTGTTGTAAGCCAACTGCTTGTCGCGGCGGCGATTCGTTTCGCTGATCGCTTCGTTCATCGAGTGCGTCCGCCGGTCGGCGTAGAGAATTGCCCGGCCCTCGATGTGCCGCGCGCACCGCCCCATCGTCTGAATCAACGCAGTGGCGCTGCGCAGATAGCCTTCTTTGTCGGCATCGAGAATCGCCACTAGCGACACTTCCGGGAGGTCCAGCCCTTCACGCAGCAGATTAATCCCGATCAAAACGTCGAACTCGCCTCGCCGCAGGTCTCGCAGAATCTTGATGCGGTCAAGCGTCTCGACTTCGGAATGCAGGTAACGGCAACGCACGCCGATCTCGGTGAAATATTCAGATAAATCCTCCGCCATGCGCTTCGTCAGCGTCGTCACCAGCACGCGTTCGTTGCGCTCCGCGCGCACGCGAATTTCTTCCAAAAGATCATCCACCTGCCCTTTTACGGGGCGAATCTCCACTTGCGGATCGACCAACCCGGTTGGACGAATTACTTGCTCCACGAACGCCCCGCCCGACCTCGTCAGTTCATAAGGGCCAGGCGTCGCCGAGACGTACAGCACTTGATTCATGCGGTGCTCGAACTCTTCAAACGTAAGCGGCCGGTTGTCCAGCGCCGATGGCATGCGAAATCCGTAATCGACCAGCGTCTGCTTGCGCGAACGGTCTCCATGAAACATCCCGCGAACCTGAGGCACGGTCTGGTGCGCTTCATCGATGAACAGCAGAAAGTCCTGCGGCACGTAGTCGAGCAGCGTGGGAGGCGCTTCCCCGGGCAAGCGGCCGCTTAAGTGCCGTGAATAATTTTCAATGCCGTGGCAGTAGCCGATTGTTCGAATCATTTCGATGTCGAACATGGTGCGCTGGGTCACGCGTTGTGCTTCGACGAATTTCCCCTGCTTCTCGAGCTCTTTCTTCCACCATTCGAGCTCGGCATAGATTCCCTGGATAGCGCGCTCTTTCTGGCTCTGCGGCATTACATAATGCGTTTTCGGATAAATGGGCACACGCGAAAGATCTTCCTGCCCTGCCCGCACCTCGCCAGTGAGCGGATCGATCTGCCGCAGCGTATCGATCTGGTCGCCCCACATTTCGATGCGGTAGGCCTGATCTTCGTATGTGGGATAAATTTCAATCATGTCTCCGCGCACGCGGAAGGTTCCCCGCTGCAGACCCTCGGAGCGTTCGTATTGAATGTCAACAAAGCGGCGCAACAGCGCCTCGCGCGACGTTTGCTGGCCTTTCTCGAGCATGACCAGCATGCCGTAGTACGCTTCGGGGGAGCCGAGGCCGTAGATGCACGAGACCGAAGCCACGATTACCACGTCGCGCCGCTCGAAGAGCGACCGCGTCGCGCTCATGCGCAGCTTGTCCAGTTCGTCGTTGATGGTCGCCTCCTTGTCAATGTAAAGATCGGCGGAGGGGACGTACGCTTCCGGTTGGTAGAAATCGTAGTAGCTGACAAAATATTCGACCGCGTTTTCCGGGAAAAATCCCTTGAACTCGTGATAGAGCTGCGCGGCCAGCGTCTTGTTGTGCGCGAGGACCAGCGTGGGCCGATTGGCCTGCTCGATCAGCTTGGCCATGGTGAAGGTTTTGCCGGAGCCGGTCACGCCCAGGAGCACTTGGTGCTTCTCGCCGTTCTTCAGGCCGGAAAAAAGCTGCTCGATGGCCGCGGGCTGATCGCCTCGCGGCTGATAGCTGCTGCGCAGCTTGAAATTCATGGACTGGATCTCCTGTAGCTTCGCCGGCGTCTGCCGAAACCTCCATTATACTCCTGAGCGAAAATGCCCCACGGTTACCAGGTGTCTCCGCCGCCGCGCGGCGGCCAGGCGCCAAACATTCGCCGCAGCATCGCGATTTGTCCAACGTGGTAGCTGTTGTGAACCAAAGTCTGCCAAAGTACGTCGCGCTGGGTCGATGCGTGTTTCGCGTGGTCGGGATTCGTGGGATCAACCTCGAGCGCTAATCTCTCCGGGGACGCCTCCGCAAGAATTTTCAATTTGCCGATCATCTCCTCGAATCTAGAAATGGAATTCTTCCATTCGTGCTCATTACCTGGAGCCGCCTCCGTCGGCCAGCTCTCCGCCGCGTGGTCGGGATATTTCGGTCCTTCTCCGCCAATTCTCCGCACCTCGTACTCCATCCAATAATTCATGTGGGCGACTAACTGCCCGATGGAATGGGGAAAGCCTTCCACCCGGCGCCCTGCAAGTTCCAGCGGCAAATCCTCAACGCACGCCAAAGGATTGGCGTGCGCCCCTTTTCCGTAGAGTAATTCTGCCAATGCACGTTCCGCCATGATTCAATCCTCGCAGATGTACCCGAATTTGTTCAGTGACACTAAGCGGTGTATCCGCAACGAGCAGCACTTCTGCGTTGCTCTTCGCGTCCATCTTATAGTGCACGCGGTTCGATCCATCCGCCTTCTCCAGCGTCACATCCATCGACTGGCTTGCTTCCTCGGTCGCGCGCACGACAAGTCCTGTCCTCAAAGAAATGTAGGCAACCACTTGATTCGTTCCGCGCGCCGTTCCCATCGTACGAAGTTGGTGCAGCTTGAAATCCTCCGGGGTCGCATCTTTTTTGGAAGACTTCTGCCGCAACGCCGCGGTGGTCACAATCACCGCGCATGTCTCCGGCGCCTGTCCTGCCATGGAAGCTTGCTCACCGCTCTCGAGATGCTGGCGTTCGCATGCCTCGTCTTGCACATAGGTCGATCGCCGCAGCCACGTCAGGCCGGCGATCGGCGCAGCGGCTTTCTCCGCCTCTTCCGACTCCCATTTTTCGCCGCGCTTTATGCCCTTTTCTGGAAACACCGCCGCCATGACGAAAAGGGAGACCCACTCCGCCCAGGCCTGGTGCTCTTCCGGAGAGAGCGCGTCGTCGCCTTTCACGTCCGTCAATTGCCCATCAGGATGAATCATAAATTCGATTATTTTCTTCGGAGTCGCATCCGACGGAGCGGTCTCTTGCGGGGATTGTTTGCCCGGGTCTCCGCCTTCTGCTTCCGGATGCAACGCCTCGAACTGCATGCGCGCATGAATCAGCGCCTTGCTCCCCGCGCTTTGCACTTCCATAAATTCCACCCGCAAATTGGCGAGCACGTCGACTTGCAGCGGGCTAGGCACCAGCGGCATAACAACACTGCTTTGGGATGCTAAGGCTGTGTCTACTCGAAACCGAATACGGTAAGTGATCACCTGTCCCGCACGCAATTTCGGAAACAAGTTAACGCGTTCCGCGCCGCTGCCCGCGGGCCGGAAAGTTGCCGCCATAAGAAAAGCGCCAACAAATGTGCGGGCGAAGACCCTCATGCCCTGCACCGCAAAATTGCCATGGCTGTCAATGTTATGCAAAATTTGAGGCGATTCTGCAGATCCAGCCTCGCAATCATCCGTCAGTCCGCCGGCTGCCGAACCGCGGGTTTCTCGACGGCCACTTTCAGCCCATCCAGAGGTCCGGAAATTGTCAGCACGTGAGGCAAGCCGGAAACAGCCGCCGCGCGCTTCTCGCCTCTCCCGGAGTTCGCCGATTCAACGGTCAGATGCGCCTCTCGCGAAAAGCTGACCGTGCCGTTCACGGTCGCTTCTCCCCTGCCGGAATCGAGCTTTAGGCCATTAACGATGATGCTCCGCTCGCGCAGCGAGAATGCGCCTTCTCCCGCTGTCCATCGCGATGTTCCGGCTCGCGGCGCGCCTTCCGCAACGCTCGCATTCAAATCCCAGCCGCGAAATTCCATGTCTTTCAGGCGCACTTCGCCTTTTCCTGCCAACATTTGCAGCAACTCCTCGCGGCCTACGCCTGCCGTCGTGAGATGCACGGTTCCCGAGGCCACGCCGCTGAAGCGGTCCGCGCCCGCCGCTGTTGAAGGAAGTTCGGCTAGATTGATGGCGTCCAGCTCCGTGGTTATGTCGTATTTCGGCCGGGGAGAAAACGCCGCACGAATTTTTGCCCGCACTTTTCCGCCGGCCCACTGCGCCTCGGAGTGGCTCACATCCACTTTCAGTTCGCGCACCACTCCCTCGGCCTGCACGTTCTTCAGTTTCAGTTTCTCCACCGTCAACTCATCCACATTCAGCGTGCCTTCCGCGCTCACGCGCCGCAGTAACTCGCTCGCCGCGGAATTCTGCGGCGATCCGCCCAGCAGAGAGGCCAACAGCCGCTGCAGCCAGTTTGGCCGCGCACGCGGCCCGAACCAACGATCCAGATCCGCGGCGTTCAGGTGATCAGTATGCAATTGAAATTTCCAGTTCGGCGGGTCATCTCCAGTTGCAATGCCCGCTTCGGAGATTTCCCCCGACCAGTTAGCGCCAAATCCTGCCGCGGCACCAATCTGCACGGTCCGTTTTCCCGCCTTCCACTCGATTCCCGCGTCCTCAAACCTCAGTGGCTGGTTCAGGCCCGCCGCTTGCAGCGACGCTCCCGTGAAATCGATTCGTCCGCTCCAGAATCCATATGACAGTGAAGCGTTCCGTTCCCATCGAAGCGACGCGTTCGACGCTCCCGTCAATTCCCAGCCGTGATTCAATTGCCGCCCGAATGCCGTAGCTATTTTCAGCAGCTCCTCGATCTTTTCCACGCGCCAGTCAACGCTCAGTGCGCCTGCGCGAGTTTCAAAAGTGTGCGCAAACCCGATCTCGGCGGAATTCAGGAGATCCGTTGCGCCGCGTTTCTTCGATGAGGCGGGCGTCACTCCTCTGCTTTTTCCTTGCAGGGAAACTCGCACCGGTTCCATCACAAATTTTTGCGCGTCTCCTCCTCCCTGCACGGCTCCAATTCGAATCGGCGCAGGGAATCCGGGGACAATGACGGTTCCCTCGCGGCTCGAAAACGCAGCCTCCTCCAATTGCAGCGGCCAGCCGCGTAGCCGCAACGCCCCGGTAAAATACTGTTCCGCCGTCACTCCCTCCGCTACATCCGGATGAAACGCCCGATACCACGCTAGCAAATCTGTTGCTTGAATTCCCGCCGATTCGATGCTCAATTCCATCTCCGGTGAAGAGCCACTCAGAAAGGAGGCCGTCCCCCGAAAGTTCGACTGCGGCGTTTCAACTTTCAACTCATCCGCGATCACGGTTCCGGCTGACGGATTCCAGGTTCCTTTGAGTCGGGCGCTTACTCGCGGATTGTCCGTTCTCTCCGCCAAATCCCACCGGTGAATCTTCGACCCACTCGCCTGCATCGCGAACGTCCATAGTCCTGCTGGCGGCTCCGGAGTAGAAGTTCTGCCAGTACGGCCCGGCAGCGGCCCACTTTTCGCCGTGGCATCGAGTGCGAACACTCCGCGCACTCCATAGTCGTCTCCGCGCAAGAGCCGGAAGAGATCCGCGAGCGACGCGCGCTCCCAGTGCACGCTGATTTCCGCCGGCTGCAACCGCGTGGACGTACCCGCGAGATCTCCGCGGACCTGGATCGTTCCGGTTGATTGCAGTGCAACTCCGCTGCGCCAGGGTTGCGCCTCCAACTGCAATTCCCAGCGGCCGGGAGAAACCTGCTCCACGCTCCCCGAAACTCCGGTGAAGGCGAATGGCGCTTTATCCGTACCGTTTTTGAAGTTAACGCGGCCTTCGTCAATCTCGATTTTCTGCAGCCGGTTCACTGGCGCGATAGGGGAAGGCGGCCCGTAGATGCGCGCCGTCGCCGACGCATTTCCTGGCGCGGGTGGTAGCCACTGCTCGAGATTCCATCGGCCCTGCCCGTTGCGAACCAAAACTAGGCTGGGCCGGCTCAGCGACAAGGTGCCGAATTCGAAGTGACCTCGCAACAATCCCGTCCAGCGCAAACTTGCACTCAGATGTTCCGCGCGCAGGAAGTATTCGAAACCGAACGCCGGATCTTCGCCTACCGAAACTCCCGCAGCATCGAGATGCAGCCGCGGCAATAATCCCACGTCCAACCGTGCCGCTTCCACGGGCCGCCCAAAGGCCCTTTCCAGATGTGCGACCAAATATCCGCGCACGCGCTGCGTGTGCACGAGTGCCGACACGCCGGCCTGGACGGTGATAAACACTCCGACAACAGCCAGGACTAGGTTTCTCCACTTACGGAATTTCATCACGCTGAGGGAAAGTTTGGCAGAGTGATCAGGAAATGGGAAGTGGAGCAGCGCGTACGCACTGTGTGTGACCTGCTCGAATTTCGGTCTGGCTCTAAAACGAGAATTTCCTGTCGAAGTGGCCGAATCCCTTTCTCAATGCACTGTATGCAACATCCGACTCCAGCGCGTCCGGGAAGAGAGGTGCATCAGGGTATCAAAGATTCCTCTGAGCCGCGTCCAAAATGTTGTTTCTGCGCTGTAGTCCCGGCTGGTCGCATCCACCGACCAGTAAATCAGGAATGGGCGGCCCATGATGGCGTCGCGGTCCACAAATCCCCAGTAGCGGCTATCCGAGCTATGGTCGCGATTGTCGCCCATGGCGAAGTATTTCCCCGAAGGCACGACGATTTCATTGCCCACCACATATTTCTTGATCTCGTGCGCCCATTCCGTCTGCATTTGTGAAGCAAACATCTGTATTCCTGTCGGGGGAAAGTCGTAATTCAGCGGGTCAGGAGGGGCGGATGGATCGTGCACCACATACGGCTCATTCAGCGGCTTTCCGTTGATGTACACCTGTTGGTCGACCAGCTTCAAGCGGTCGCCGGGCAAGCCAATGACTCGTTTCACAAAATGCTGGTGGTCTTGATACGGAAACTTGAAAACGATGATGTCGCCTCGTTCGAGCTGACGGTACGGCAGGAATTTTTCATACCACGCGCCATCCCCGCCCACGATAAATTTATTGACCAGCAGATGGTCGCCGATCAACAGAGTGCTTTCCATCGATGCCGAAGGAATCTTGAACGCCTGAACCACGAAACTTGTTCCAAACAGCGCCAGCAGTACGGTAACCAGCAGCGATTCCAGATACTCCGCGACCGTGGTGTGATCTTCCCGGTGGGCGTGCTCTTCTTTCTGCTCCTTCGGTGCCGTAAGTTCGGTCATCGTCCTTTAGCCCTTTGTGGCCGCTTGCCCCAGGCGCTCCAACGCTCTTCTCGCCGCTCGTTGCTCCGCTTCTTTTTTCGTGCCGCCCTCGCCGCTTGCCAGCAACTCGCCGCTCGACCAAACTTCAATCCGAAACTTTTTCTGATGGTCAGGTCCGGTTTCTCCCGCCAGGCGGTAAACTGCCGGGGGCAGCCCTTGTCCTTGCAATAATTCCTGCAAAGCGGATTTGCGATCCGATTCCGCCATGCGTTCCCCGCGCTCTTCCAACGCCTCTTCGAACAATACCCTTCGCAGCACCTCTCGCGCGGCTTCCAAACCTCCGTCCAGGTAAATCGCCGCCACCAAAGCTTCGAACGCATCCGCAAGCAGTGTCTGCTTTTCTCTGCCGCCGGTTTTTTCCTCTCCGCGTCCCACGCGAAGATGTTCCCCAATCGCAAGGCGGCGCGCCGCCGCCCACAACGATTTCGCGTTCACAAGCCGCGTCCGGCTCTTCGAGAGCCGGCCCTCGTCCCAGTCCGGAAATTTGGAAACTAGATATTCCCTGGTCAGAAGTTCCAACACCGCGTCTCCCAGGAACTCGAGCCTTTCGTTGTCTTCCGGCGGCGTGTCTTCTGCATTTTCCCCCGCGCGGCCCGCGCGTGCTTCTGAGACGGCCGAGCTGTGCGTCAACGCTTTTTCGAGCAGTCCCCTGCTTCGAAAGCGGTACCCCAGCCGCTCTTCAAGCTGATCGTCGGGATGGCCAGTCATGGTCTCGGCGGTGCCCGCCCGGGAAAGACGCTTACTTCGGCGCGCTCAGTTCCGTCGAGGCAAGCTTTTTTGCCTCTTCGGCGCCTTTCTGGCACGTCGCCTGCATTTGGCCGGGAATGGAGGCGCATTTGGTGTAGGCGGTGGCGGCGTCCTCGAAGTGCGAGGCCTTTGTGTTAGCCAATCCCAACAAGTAATAGTTCACCGGGTCCGGAGTTGGGTCGACTTTTACAGACGCTTCGAGCTCCGTAATGGCCTCGGGGTACTTTGCATGCCGTACGTAAATCAACCCCAGACCGCTGTGCGCCATTGCCAGCGTGATGTTCTTCGCGTTCGCAAAGCTTTCCTCAGTGAGGGTGTCCGGCTTCGGCACCGTAGGAGTTATTTCAATGGCGCGCTTGGCGTAGCGTTCCGCCTTATCCAGCTCCTTGGCCGGATCGGCCGTTTTTGCATTTATCACCCGCGGAATGGTCTGCCCCAGAACGGCCAGCACCTGCACGTCATTGGGATTGAGCGCCACCTCTTTGTCGCCCACTTCCTCCATCTTCTCGATCTGTCCGGTGTTCAGATAGGCTGACGTAAGCACGGAATAAACGACAGTCAGGTAGCGGCTCTGCGGGTATTTCTGTGCAAACGCCTCCCCCAGCTCGATCTTCTTTTTCAAATCCGTCATCGGCGAGTCCTGGAACACCTTGAACGCTGCGTCCTCTTCCGCGTTCACCGGCGCGGGCGTGGGAGCATTATCCAGCGACAACGGTTTCGGCGCCGGCGGCTGGGCCGGGGGCTGGCTCTGCGACTGCCCGCTGGACCCATACTGTGCCATCGCGATTCCGTTTCCCGTGAGCAGCATCGCCCCGAGCGCCGCCGCTGTCATCCACATCATCCGATTCCTGATCATCTTTCTTCTCCTCTTGAATTCCCCGCTGGAGTCCGAGGTTTGCAGCCGACCGTTCGGGCGGTCAACTCTTCACCATCCGTGGCTCCCTCGCAGAATGATTCAATTCCCTTTTCGCTCTTTTGTCTCAGCTAACCCCTAAGGCCGCTCCGCCGGCTTTTGCCCGGCCGATGCCGCCAAACCTTTTTGCGCCGCCTGTTTCGCCTGTTCGGGTCCGCCTTCGACTCCCAGCGCCGCTTCATACTCCGTCTTCGCCAAATTTCCTTGGCCTTCGTTGCCGTAAATACGGGCCAGGTAAATATGCGACCACGCCATGACCATCGGATCGCTCGTCGCCGCGTGCTCACCCGCGGTCAATCGTGCAAATATCTGCTTCGCTCTCGTTCCGTCTTGCTCCAGCATGGCCACCAGCCCCAAACCGTACCACGCCCGGGGCTGATCCGGATACTTCGCCAGCACTTTCTGAAACGAGGTCTCCGCCGCTCGCGGATTTTTCTCCGCAATCCGCCGCTCGCCTTCCGTCAGCGCAACGATCGCTTCCTGATCGTTCGGCACCGTCGTCGGCATCGCGGGCTTCAGTCTCACCACTTCCTGGCTCGCCGGATCGTCCGCCTTCGCCGCACTCTCTCCCGGCGCAAAGTTCACGCTTGCGATCCGTTTGGTCTCCGCGGCATTGTCGATCGCTCGCAACATTTCCGGGAAATAAATCTTTATGGACGGTTCAGACTTCTCGAAGCTCGCGAGCTGCTGGAATAGCGGCCGCACCAGCACGTAACCGTCGGCGTCATCGCGATCCAACGCCACTTCTCTTTCCCCCGGCGAGCCTCGCTTGAGCCTTAGCTCCACCGCCCGCACCATGCACTCCGCCATGTACGACGAAAAATCATCCTTCAAGTCCGCCGCCAGCCGCGGCGCCTTGGCCGCCAGTTCATATAACGGCTTTTTCACTGCTACGACGTGCGGATACTGTAGCGGCAAAGGGTCCAGCAAAAAATGCAAATAGGCGTGGCGGATCACATCGGAGGGAACATCGTTGCTCCCGCTCAACACGATCGTGTAGTGATCGCCGAAGTTCCGCACGTTCGTGATTCGTCCCACCAGCGGTTCGACCACCATCGTGAACGTGCGCGGATTGCCCGGGTCCGTGATCTGCCGCAGATAGCCGTCCGCCAAAAATACGATCTGCGAAACCGCGTCGTGCAGCCGTTCGATCTCGCCGTTGTAGATGGGCCTAACCTGGAGCCAGAGCTGTCCAATCTTTTGTTCCGTGTAATAAGCGGAAAGGATTTCGCTGAAACCCTCGAGCGCCAACACCTCGGGAGGCAGTTCGTCGCGACGCAGAATGGGCACAAACTTCGGCGCCGGCCCGGAAACCAATCCAAACCAGATATAGCGCGAGAGCATTTCGCCGGGGTCGGCAATTTCGTGTTTCTGGTAGAACTCCCGCAGCGTGTCGACGGCAGGCCCTTCCTGGTGCTGCATCCTGTCGCGCATCTGCGCCCGGAACGGCTGCCAGTTGTCCGCTCGCACGTCCGCTTCAAATCCCGCTGCCAGCAGCGCGCACATGGTAGTGAACATCGCTTCGCTGCCGTCCGCCGTGACATTGGTCACCGGTGCGGTCTTCGACCGCGCCTGCGGCAGCGGCACCTGCGCGTTCGCGGCTATGGGCAATAGCGCCACGGCGCAAATTAGGCCGCACATTTTGTTTCGAAAAAATTTAGCCATGGATCTTGTAGCAGTTCTCATTGATCCCGCGAGCCTTTTACCCGGCTCATTAGAAGTGGAGTAGGCACCCTGCATGCCCTGCGCATAACGGAAAATCACTTGCTTCCCCACATCTCTCTTCACATGAAGGGGCAAAGCAACAGCGCGCTCGCGCGACCCCGCGCCATCTTGCCAATTTACCGTCGCCTCAGCACTGAGTCAAGGAAACACGGCGCCCTACGCGTTCGGCCCAGCCAACGTTTGCACATTCCCCACGCATCTCCTTACTATGAAGATGCGTATAATCGCTTGCTGGGATGGCTCGCCCTCATGAACGTCCGTAAGCCGACAAGAATTATTTTCTTCCTAATTTTTCTCCTTGCCGTCGCGCTGCATCCCATGCAGCTCGTCGCTCAGCTCGTACGCGATTCCGCTGCCCCTCCGCCTACTGCGGCCGTGACCAAGCAGGACGCCTCCACCAACCAAACTTCATCCGGCAAGCTTCGTCTCACTCAGGAGCTTCAGCTCACCGGCGATCAGCTTTGGTCTGACACCGGCATCGACGTGCAAGCTGGCGAACGCGTCCTCATTACCGCCACCGGAACCCTCCGCTACGCCGACGCACAGGAGGACAACGGTCCCGAGGGCAACCCCCGAGGCTTCAAGGACCTTCTTCGCATCCTGCCTTTCAACGACGCCGGGCGCGGCGCGCTTATCGGCCACGTCGGCGACGCCGCTACCTCCGAGCCATTCCTCATTGGCGCGCGTCGTGACACGGTCTCACCCATTTCCGGCCGCCTCTCCGTCGGCATCAATCAGACGAAAGACGACCTTGCTGACGGCACCTTCACCCTGCGCATTGAGGTCTACGCTCCTGCGAAGGGCGCCGCTCATGTCGTCGCGCGCCAAGTCGCTTCCCTGTCCGGCATCGACAATTCCCTTTTCAAAAAAATCCCGCGTCGCATTTCCGACAAGGCCGGCGATCCCGGCGACATGGTCAATTTTCTCTTGCTCGGCTCGGAAGCCACCATGCAGAGCACCTTCACCACCGCCGGTTGGGTCAAAGTCGACCCCGACGTCAAAGAGGCTGTCCTCCACGGCCTCCTCGAAAGCCTTTCCAAGGAATCCTATCTGACCATGCCCATGAGCCAACTCTACCTCTTCGGCCGGCCGCAAGATTATGGCTGGGCACACGCCGAGCCGATCGCCGTGGTCGCCTCCCGCAATCACCTGCGCATCTGGAAAGCGCCGTTTGACGTCAACGGCCAAACTCTTTGGATCGGCGCGGCTACCCACGACATCGGTTTCGAGCGAGATCAGCGGAACAACGGTGTCACCCACAAGATCGATCCCGACATCGACCTCGAGCGCGACTACGTCGAGAAAACTCTCTCCTCCACCGGCATCGTCCTCGAAGTCATGCATTTCCTCCCCGACAGCCCCATGAAAGGAGCCAAAACCGCTACGGGAGGTTCCTTCCACTCCAACGGCCAAGTCCTCGTCCTCCGCCTCGACGACTCCTTCAAACCCGCCCCCGCCGCCACGAACTGAAAGTAGATTCTCACGCAATGATTGCGCGTGGCGCATCCTTAAAGCATTAGAAACCTCTTGGGTGGCCTACGCTTTGCGCCGTTTGCAAAGCGTGGGCCGCTCTTCTCTTGGAAACGCAGCGAATCTTCGCCTGATGAAGACTAAATCCAGGGATCGATTTTCAGAAGCCCTGCTCCTCGATAGTAGTAGCACCAACTGCTCCAGGGCCAATCGCCGGGATGCCCGACGAGCTTCTCTTTGACTGGATTAGCGTGCATGTAGTGGAGTTTTTCCCGCAGTTTCGCCCGGGAGTACACGTTGAAGTCGTAATAACGGCGCTGCCAGAATCTGCGCAGGGCGCCAGGGGCTTCCGGAAAGGCAAGCCTTAACTGGCCTTTTCGAGTATGCTTTCGTCCGCGCATTCTGCGGGAAAGTCTTTGCTTGAGGACTTGAATGAGTCTGGCTGGGCTGACCCGGCCGGATTCGCTGATCAGTAGATGAACATGTTCGGGCATGATGACGTAGCCGACCAAGGCAAACCTGTAGCGGACGCGCACTTCTTCAAGAATCTTCACTGCCAGATTTCGGGCGTGGGCGGAGGCGAGCAGAGGACGACGCTGATAACAACAAAAGGTGATGAAATGGAGGTCGCCATGACCGGTAACGCGTTTGAGGTTCTTTGGCATAGAAGCGAAGAGCGGCCCACCCTTTGCAAACTGCGCAAGGGTAGGCCACCCCGGATGGCTATGTCTTATCACTTTACGGTAATATTCGACAGTGGGTATCCTAGTTGCGAGCGGCTGAACATCGAAGACAAAGCATGCGCCACCCGCCTGTTGTTGGTTTCACTGGAGAATTCCTACAAGTTGATGCTAACCTCTTACCTTTCCTTCAGTTCTTACCGCCAGAACTCCTCAATGTGTCTTCGACCTTCAACAGCGATCTCGTAAATCTCCCCATTGTTGACACGATCGGTTATCTCGCTGGTCCTTCTTCGGATTCGGTATCGTCTCAAGGATCGAGCGGCGCTTCGGGGAGCGGCCACCACGCCACAGAAACACCTGCCGAAGCAGCAACAAAGTTCTGCGAGGATCATGGTCAGGTCGCATCTACGATACGAGGAACGAACATTCCCATCACGGCCAGCTTGAGTGCCACTGCTGGCCCCGTCAACTACAATACAAAGAATGAAATCACTCCAGTTATTCCCGCTTTCCCATGGCCGGAATGGCTTTCTTTTGGCGCAGGGGTCGACGTTGGCATCAACGTTCCGACAGGATCCGCGCCATCTTGGAGCATTGGACTCGGCAAGAACCTCGGCGTGTCCTTCTTTACCGACGCCCAGGGTAAGACCACTGGAGTCAACATAAACATCGGCTTAAGCATAGGTCCTCCCGTCACCGTGTCGCCTGGGTCAGCTAATGCTTGCGGTCTTAGAGCGGGAGGATAGTTAAGGTAATATGGCAATGATGCAGAGCGCGCAGCTAGAAAATGACCAAGAACCACGAATTTTCAAGGCATCGAGAGTTTGGGAGTCCAACGTCTGGGGAGCCACTGTTGCCGGTATCGGAGGTGGCTTACTCATCTCAGTGGTAGCCGGAATTCTCCTGTTCGACTCCGAAGGGCTCAGCGGAACGAGGGCTGGTGCGGTCCTAATTCTGACTATGGCAGCCTGTTTCCTGGCAACGTTTCCCGGGAACCTGATTGCTGCCGTTCCCATCACGGTCGATTTGGAAGAGGGTAAGGGACTGCTTTTACACGCACCACTTAAGAAGCTTTACATACCGTTCGAAGAAGTACAGGAGGTTCGAGATTCGACCGTGGGACAGATATTTCAGCAAGGGATCGTCGTCAAGCTAAACAAGCGGCACGGTTTGATGAAGAGTTTCGTCATTCATGTGGCCTTCGGTGAGCAAGGAAGGAAACTTGCCCGAGCCATTCAACAGGAAATGTCACGGAGAGAGACACCTAAATCGGGTGCCGCAGGATGACAAACACTTCGTTTTCAGAATGTCTGGCGGGTGGCGCAGCCTTAAAGCAGTAGAAACCTCTTGGGTGGCGTACTCTTTGCGCTGTTCACAAAGCGTGGGCTTCTCTTCGCTTTGATTCGCTCCTTCGCTATCTTGCGTAGTGCACCGCCGTAAACCCTTCACCATCCATCGCTTACGGCATCTCCTCTCATTCGAACGGTACTCATGCGATAATTCACCTTGACATTAACAGAAATCCGTACTATCTTTTTTTATGATTCTCGCGCAAAACCTCGGAGCCGCTTTCCCATCCCGCCCTCTAGCCTCTACGTTCTCTGTGCCCCTTCGTGCCCTCTGCGTTGAAGTCCTTTATCGTCTTTCTCGCCGAATTATGTTTCCCTCTAAACCCTTTAGAAGCAACACTTCCACGACCGTCTGCAAGTGTTCATTCCAAAAGACTTACAGCAATGCTAAGTCCTTTAGCAGCAACACTTACAAAAAACCTAGGGGGTGGGGGGCAGATCCTCTGGTCCATTACACCATTGCTTCGTCGGGGGCTCCCGTGACTCTCCCGCGTACTTCGCTCACCCGCCTTCTTGACTTTCCCTCCGCGCGGGTGTCTTTTGGAGAAAACGCGGCTTCCCCTATATTCCGGGTGAACCGCAAATGCTTCTCAGCCCAAGTTACCAGGAGCCTCTTATGAAGCGCATTTTCGCAGTGATCGCAATTTTTCTTTTCGCGGCCATCTCTTCCTTCGCGCAATCCGGCCGTGTCGAACTCATACGTGCCGAATATGGTTCCGGAAATAATTTTGTGGACGTGACGCAGCGCGTCCGCTCTCTCGTCCAGGGAGACACGCTCAGCATGCGCGTGGACAACGATACTCTCGGTATCGATCCCACGCCCGGTGTGAGAAAGTCGCTCCGATTGCTCGTCCGCGATCGC
>Ga0210384_10003202_pt1 | contig 19149 bp, 18 predicted proteins | sample IncBWH2MmetaG_FD_160574 | JGI IMG/M metagenome (GOLD analysis project Ga0210384, IMG submission 160574) | Forest soil microbial communities from Barre Woods Harvard Forest LTER site, Petersham, Massachusetts, United States - Inc-BW-H-2-M | ecosystem: Environmental > Terrestrial > Soil >...
GACCGGCATGGGTGAAGACGGCGCGGAAGGGATCGGCGCCATCAAAGCTGCTGGAGGCATGACTCTCGCGCAAAGCGAAGAGACCTGTGTGGTTGCCGGCATGCCTCGCGCTGCGATTCAGAAAGGCCACGTAGCCAAGGTCGTACCGCTCGATGGGCTGGGTGCATACCTGATCGCCCAATATGGCGGGGAGCGCGCGCACGGTGAGAAATCCGTCGGACACGACAAACGCGAAAAGATTGAAAAACAGGACAAGCACGAAAAATCCGAAAGGTCACCCGTTTCCTCCCACCGCACGTAAGACCGTGCGAGGGGAGAAGGAGAAAGTCATGCAACAATTTGCCGCGCTACTCCGCAAGGACAATCAGCCCGTCCGCTACCTGGTGGTGGACGATTCCGTTTTCGCACGCAAGAACATCATCAAGATGATCGAGATGTTCGGCGGCGAAGTGGCGGGCGAAGCGGGCGACGGCCTCACCGCCATCGCGGAATTCAATCGCGCCAAGCCGGACATCGTGCTCATGGATATCACCATGCCGCAGATGGAAGGGATCGAAGCGGTCGAGCGTATCGTGCGCCAGCACCCTGGCGCGCGCATCGTCATGGTCTCTTCGGTCGGCTACCAGGAGAATATCCTGGCGGCGCTTCAAAAAGGCGCGAAGCATTTCGTGCAGAAGCCGGTGAAGCCCGAAGTCCTTTACGAAATCCTTCGCTACGTCCTCAGCGACGATCCCAATGCCACGGGCGCGCCCACGGCGCTCGTAGGAGAGCAGCGCTCATGAGAATGGAACTCATACAGCCGTTTATCAACGCCGCCGACGCCGTTTTTTCCGAGTCGTTCCAGGCGCCGACCAAAATCGCCGACCTTACCATGGATGAGGAAACCTACCGCCGCAAAGGCATTGCGGCGCTCATCGCCATCAAAGGGGACATCGAAGGCCGCGTCATTCTGGACCTTTCACCCGAAGTCGCCATCAAGGTGGCCAGCCACCTTGCGGGTCAGCCGGTTCTCGAGAGCGAACAAGTCGTGCGGGAAACCGTGTGCGAGCTGGCCAATATGGTCATCGGCAATTCCGTTACCTTGTTGAACGATCAGGGCTTTCACTTCAAGGTGTTTCCCCCGGAGATTCACGCGAGCAAGGAAGGTCTGGCCGGGAGCAAGGAAACCGAGGCCATGGTACTGTGCATGGAAACTCCGTGCGGTGAAATCTATTTGAATATTTCGATGCAGTACCTGCATCGCCGGCGCAGCGAACGCAGCGCCGTTCCCGCGCTGGATTAGAATTCTGTGCCAACATCGGCCACGCCAGGCAGTGAAGCATGAGCACCGTTCAGAAACAAACCGCCTTGTCGATCACGATGGCCGGTATCAGTTGTTTTCTTCCCTACCTATTTCCGCCTGGCGAGTGGGATTCAATCATTCGCATTAGCTTGATGCTCGCGTTGGCATGGTTCGGCCATCTTGCTGTCTGCTTGTTCCGTTATCGAAAAGAAGGTCTGTGGCTGCTTATCGGAATGCCGTTTGCCTTGTACTGGCCGTTCGTAATGATTGCGATGAGTTGGGCTGTTCCCACTACGTACGAAATTGCCCCTGAACTCAATTGTCGATCGGCGGCTTGATGTAGGCGGCGCCGTGGCGGAAGAGTCCTGCCGCGGCGATGGGTTGCGAAAAGACGATACGGATGGGCACGAAGATGGCCCCGGCGCCCGGCGTGAACGGAACGGCCACCTCGAGCCGCGTGCCCTGCGGATATTGATTGCGGCTGCGAAAACTGATCCCACCTTTAGACAGATCTTCACAAACCGCGACTTCTTCCTGGAATCCGCGCTGGCGGATGCACGCCAGCACGCGTGCTTTTATGCGCGTGCGGTTCCGCCGGGGGATAACGCGATCCGCCTCGGACGTCTTGGGGGCAAACATCTCCGGCGATGGAATTTCCGAATGCGCTTCGATCCAGATCGAAGGTGCATCGCAAATCTTGCAAACCCGCGCCACGCCCTTGCGCACTTCGAACGATTTCAGTTGCAGCTCGTCCAGGTAAACCACCTCGCGCCGCTGGCAGAAACTGCACTCCATCAGCAGCCGGGCAATCGCTTCGTTGGATTTGTGCGGGGCGGGGAAGTCGATGTCCCAGAAATCCGCCCGTGGCTCCAGCATGGCGATGGCATACAAGAACCCATCCGGCTCGTGGTCGATTTCGGCTACGACACGCGCCCGGGCGGTTTTCGAGCAGTCCCCTTCGAGTTCCCTTCGCAGGGTAATTTCCTGGCCGGTCGAGAGGTGTTCCGCCAGCCGCAATACGCCGCCGTTCCGGCTGACCAGCAGCGTTTGGGCATCCTCCGTCACGACGACTCCTCCGCTTGTGAGCCACGATGCCTGAAGGTGCATCCGCAAACTGACGCGATCACTCTGGCGATTTGCTTCCGTACTCATGATTCCTTTTGGTTCGAAAAGCCGCTACGTAACCACACTAACATGCCCCATCGCCTCACACAGGTTCAGCCTGGTTGGTTTGTCGTTCCGACTAATAACCCGGAGTATTCTTCCGCGAGCCTGCCTTCCCCTGACAAATGGGCTGTTATCTCTTTCGCGATACCTGTTCCTCGCGAACCTTTTTTTTCCGCCCGTTCGGGGCATACTGGCCATAGCAGGAAAGGCGTAAATCCGCCTTGGGCCACGCTTTTTCGCGGAGCGCCGCCATCGTGAGCAATGTAATTTCAATGGACGACCATACCTCGAAAAGCTCCTCCAACACCCTTACTGTGCGCGATCGGCGCTACGCCATCCGCTATCCCTTTGCTGCCGACGCCGAGCTTCTCGACCTTGAGTCTGGCTCTCGCATTACGGGTGTCACTTCAGACATCTCCCTGGGCGGCTGTTTCGTTTGTACCAGCAAGCCGTTTGCCCTCAAAACTCGGGTGCGCGCCACCTTTCTCTACAAGGAACAGACCGTGGAAGCTTTGGGGGTTGTCCGCATCGTCAAGCCCCGCATAGGTGTGGGCATCGAATTCCTCGACGTCGAATCGCCTTACCACGAAGTTCTCTCCCGTTGGATCGCCCAGCTCCAAAAGAACCGCTAATATCCCGCGTTTCTGGAGTCTAGGAGCTCCGTGGAACTCGCGGCCAGGGATTGCGACCTGCCCGTTTTTTGACCTTCTCACCAGTTCCTTTCCCCATCCCCCATTTGTAAACTTTCTCTCACCCAGTTACAGGTGCAGCCATGACACAATTAAGCGATTGGATCCAGAACAATTGGTTTGAGTCCGGCATCCTCGTTGTGCTGTGCGCCATTCTTGCGACCGTTGTGTGGTTCGCTCGAAATATCCTCAAATCCATGCGCGCATCCCAGGCGCAGGTTGGCGCTCTCCTGCGGCTCTCGGTCTCGGACGTAGCACCAACGCCCTCCGCACCGCTGCAAATGCAGGCGGAACCGGCGTCTGTCTTGCTTGAACCTGCGCCGCGCGGTCCTAATCTGCTCGTCGCCTCCGGGCGGAGTGTGGTCAATTGGTTGAATGCTCCCATGCGCCGGCGGTCGGAGAGCCCCCTGCGTAAAGTCTCCCGCTGGCTCCAGGCCCCTGCGGGGAGCTGACTGTTTTTCCTTTCACTTCGAGCTGCCGTGCGTCCATTGGCGCACGGTACGCTTTTGAACCATCGTCATCACTCACTTTCCTCCTGAACCATCTCACCTGACTCTACCTCACAAGCTCGCGCCCCCGGTGTGCCCGAAAGGCTCGAGGCAGGCGGGAATATTTGTCGCCAAGCGGAAGTCTAGTCGGTGTAGCGGAAATGCATCCGTACTGGTTCTGGCCCGATGCTTCCGGCTAAACAAGAACAAGGAGAAATTGAATGCGAAGCCATTTTGTGTCAGCAGCACTTGTGTGTGCCAGCCTTTGCGTGCAAGCAGCCGGAGCGCCGGGCACTGCGGTTGGCGGAAGACAGCAGAGTCAAGGATTGTCGCAAGGAGTAAATCCGGTTATCGAATGGAATCGGAATCTGCTCGTGATTGTTCGCACTCCCGGCGCACAGCCGGCAACCATTCATCCGACTCGCAGCTTTGCCATCATGCACGCCGCAATCTATGACGCGGTTGATGCAATCGACAGGACCCACAAGCCCTACCTCGTTAGTCTTCCCGGCGCGTCCCCAAACGCTTCCCAGGAGGCTGCGGCTGCCGCTGCGGCTCACGACGTATTGGTTGCTCTCTATCCTGCCTTCCAGGCGAACCTGGATGCCGAACTTCAAGCGTCGTTAGGGCAAATTGCGGATGGACAGGAGAAGAAGGAAGGTATTGAGATAGGGTCGTCTGTCGCGAAGCAAATTTTGGCCCTGCGAAGCAGTGACGGCTCCAGTGCCAAGCCGATTCAGTATGTTTTCGGTAGCGCTCCCGGCGATTATCAATCGACGCCCCCCAACTTTCCCGCTCAGCCGCAGTTCACGAGTTGGGCGCAAGTCACACCTTTTGCTCTCAACCGTGCAAGCCAGTTCCGGCCAGGTCCTCCCCCGGCGTTGACGAGCGACAGATACAGTGACGCTTTCAATGAAATAAAATCCCTGGGAATCGCCAACAGCACAACCGCGACGCCCGACGAAGCCGAGACCGGACGATTCTGGAACGGCGCTATCCAGAACTATTGGAACGAGATCTCCCAGACCGCATCGCTGGCCCACAATTTGACTACGGCACAAAGCGCACGGCTTTTCGCGCTTCTTAACCTCAGCGTGGCGGATAGCGTAATTGCTTTCTACGATGCAAAGTACACCTACAATTTTTGGCGCCCTGTGACCGCGATTCGTGCCGCCTCTACCGCCATTAATCCCGAGACAGTTGCTGACCCGAACTGGCTCCCGGAAACCGGCAAAACCGCGCCGGATCCCTCGTATCCAGGGGCGCACGCTGTAATTAGTGCGGCTGCGGCGGAAGTGCTGCACTCCTTCTTCGGGCGCGACCATTTCGACTTCCGGGTGACTTCGGAAGTTCAACCTGGAGTGGAGCGATCCTTTACAAGCTTCTCGGCGGCGTCGGAAGAAGCAACCTTGAGCCGTATTTTCTCGGGACAACACTTCCGGTTTGACCTCACCACGGGCCACCGCTTGGGCCGCGATGTCGCCGACTTTGTTGTCGACAATCTTCTGTTAAGAGCTCACGAGTAAGAACGAAGACCTGGTAAGCCTGCTCCGCTTCGGGGCGCGTGATATACGGAGAGCGCCCCGGCGGGGCCGGCAGGAAGTCTCGATCAATACACTATTCTTGTTTCTTGTTGTGTCAGGCAGTGAGGGGGAGCACTCGCCTGTGTGATCAGGGTCACGACAGAAAAATCGCTCTTGGCGCCGAATGGGGTGTATATTGCGAGGAAAGCGGGGGGAGGATCCCATGCGCGCTGATCGAGTGGAAGTTTCCTGGGATAGCGGAAAATCAAAGTGGGTGGTGCGGATCCAGAGCGGCGAAGAGGTGATTCGGCGTCCGACATCGGTGCCCAAAAATGCGGACGAGCAGGCCCTGCGTACCGCGGCGCAGAAAACCCTGGCCGATGAGGGCTATGAAGCGGAGCCCGCGCAAATAAGCGTCAGCCGGTAGGCGCCGTGTTTGCTCCGAGACGCAGATGGATTGGCAAGTCATCGGAGTCCATGCGATATCCGTGTTCAGCAAGCATCACGGTATTTTAAAGCTGAATTACTTCTACAGGTAGCGACGTACGCTTTTCAGTGAACTCCTCGCTTGTTCGTGCCGTTTTCAATCCTGAAATTGTTTTCATCACAATTTTAGTCTGCCGGATTAGCAACTGCTCTATGATTTGAAACGGGCATCAGACCAGTTGCGTCTGAATCGTTGTGATAACAAAAAGTAAAACCCGGCGGACGGTCATGTTAGGGACGTTGCTGGCGTTGAGTGGCGTGGCAGGGCAGGCCCATTGCGTCCTTGCCGGTGAAGCACGATCCGGAATTGTTTGCGCAGAGACGCTGGGAATGCCGCACGAGCAGGAAGGCAAGATCGGGCTGCCGATCAGCGGGATCGTGCTGGATCCTTCCGGCGCGGCCATCGCTGGCGCAACCATAGTCTTGAGCGGAGCCGACGGTACCATGCTCGACAAAACGACGACCGACAATGGGGGCGCGTTTCACTTCGAAAATGTTGGCCGCGGGAATTACCGTATTACGGTGAAAGCGGCAGGATTCGAGGAAGGGAAAGCAGAGGTGAATTCCGGCGCAAAATCGAACGCGCCACTTCGCATTTCTCTCGCGATCTCCACGCAAAGCGAAACGGTGAGAGTAGGGACCAGCGATGAAGCGCCACAGGTAACCTCGGAAGTATCCGAAAATCAGAATGCCAACACTCTGGACCGTTCCGCGCTGGATCGCGTGCCGATCTTTGATCAGGATTACACCACGACGATGTCGCGGTTTTTGGACGACAGCTCCATGGCGACGAGCGGGATGTCGCTGGTGGTGAACGGCATCGAAGCAAACGGGCCGGGCGTGACCTCTTCGGCCATCCAGGAAGTGAAAATCAATCAAAATCCGTATTCGGCGAGATTCGCGCGGCCGGGGCGAGCACGTCTGGAAATCACCACGAAAGGCGGAACACCAAATTTTCATGGCTCGTTGAACTTCATGTTCCGCGATTCCACGTTCGACGCGCGAAACACGTTTGCGGTGGTGAAGCCGGCGGAACAGCGGCGGTATTACGAAGGCTCGCTGACTGGGCCGCTGGGCGGGGGCAAAAAAACCACGTTCCTGATTTCTTTGGATAGAGACGAAGAGGACCAACAATCCATCGTGGTAGCGCAAGGCGTAACCGGCCCGATCAACGCGAACGTGCCCTCACCCACGCGCCACTTTTTTGGGTCTGGACGCATTTTCCACGAACTGGCGAACGGCGACCTCTTCTGGATCGGTTATTCGTACGAGGACGGAACGAACAAGAATGTAGGAATTGGCGGGACCGTGCTTCCGGAAGCGGGGACCAACACGGAATATCTCGAACACGAAATTAACGTGAGTTACCGGCATCTTTTCTCGGTCAAATGGGCGAACCAGTTGCGATTTCTGGTGGGGCATTACGATGCGCCGATCACCAGCTTGAGCGAAAACCCGCAAATTGTCGTTTCCGGAGCGTTCACAGGGGGCGGCGCTCAGGCGGATTCACGGAGGACGGAATACCACTTCGACGGAACGGACGTCGTTACCTACGTCAGCGGAAAGCACGAACTGAATTTCGGGATCGATGTTCCCGACATCAGCCGGCGCGGGATGGACGATTTCACGAATTTTGCCGGAACGTACACGTTTGACAGCCTCGCGAATTTCGGGGCCGGGCAGCCGTCGACGTTTTTGCAACAGCGTGGGATGGGGCACGTGGTGTTCCTGGAAAAAACCCTCTCCGGATTCGCCGAGGATACTCTGCGGCTGAAACCGAATCTTTCAATAACTTTTGGCCTGCGATACTACTGGCAAAACTTTTTTCACGACGACCCGGACAATTTCGCGCCGCGATTCGGGTTTGCCTACGCGCCAACAAAAAACAGCAAGACCGTATTTCGCGGCGGCGCGGGCGTGTTTTACGATCGCACGGGGCCAAGGCCGATCGGAGACTTGCTGCATTTTAATGGAGTGAATTTGCTGCGGTTCATCGTCGAAAATCCGACGTTCCCGGTGACACCCGCGGAATTGACTCAGGTCCCCACGAGCGAAGTCATGCTCGATCCGCGGCTGCGGATTCCTTACACTGTGCAATACAGCATCGGAGTGGAGCGGCAAGTAACACAGAAAAGTACCTTCAGCGCGACGTACGTGGGTTCGCGCGGGATCGATTTGTTTCTGTCGCGTGACGTGAATGCACCGCTGCCGGGTTTTTTGGCGCGCCAGAATCCTTTGCTGGGTCAGGTGCGGCAATTGGAATCGGATGGCTACCAGAAGAGCAATGCACTCGAGCTGACGTTTCGCGGCCGGCCAAGCAAGTATTTCACCGGGCAAGTGCAATACACGCTGAGCAAAACCTACAACAACACCAGCGGAATCACCTATTTCCCCGCGAGCAGTTTCGACCCCGCGGCCGATTGGGCGCGCTCGGACAACGATCGCCGTCACAAATTCGACTTGCTCGGATCGACTCAGGCCAGCAGGTTCTTCACGGTGGGTGCGGCCTTATCCTTGTATTCCGGCAAGCCTGTCAATGTGACTACGGGTGGCGACGACAATCGCGACGGCGTCCTAAACGATCGGCCTGCAGGGTTCGCGCGGAACACGCTGCACGGGCCGGGAACAATCGAATTTGATCTGAACGTGCAACATGATTTTCTGCTGACCAAAGCCAAGAAAGAAGGCCCCACGCTCACGGCCTCGCTGAATGCCTTCAACGTGCTGAATCATACGAACGACACGACGTTCGTGGGCGTCATCACCTCGCCATTTTTCGGGCAAGCTGTGTCGGCGCAACCCCCGCGGCGAATCCAGCTCAATTTGCAATTCAAATTCTGAAGATATCGAACGGATGATAGGCGACTCCCATCAAGAGCGCTCCCAAATACAGCGGTTATTTCGCATCCGTGAAAACAACTTTTCCGCCGACCATGGTCATCATCACTTTTGTCTTTCCGATCTCGTCGTGAGGCGCGGCAAAAATGTCCTGCGAGAGAACAGCGAGGTCAGCTTCCTTTCCGGCCTCTAGCGTGCCGAGGCGATCGTCGGAAAATCTTGCGTACGCTGAACCTCGAGTGTACGCGTTGACGGCTTGCTCCACGGTGATGCGCTCGTCAGGCACATAACTTTCAAGCGTGGGAACGCTGCCGGCCTGGCCCGCGCCGTCGAAAACCCCTCCGGGTATCGCGCTGGTGGCGGAGGAACGCCAAACCTGTCGGGTGACCGCTTCCTGGATGCTGACAAACGGGCTGGGCGGCCAGGTGCAGGGCCAGTCGCTGCCGAAGGCGAGCGTCGCACCTGCCTTCTCTAAGCTTTGCCAACGATCTGTCGGCGTTTTGTCCTGCGGGTCAAAATTTGCCCCGATGTCGCCGCAACAGAAAGTCGGCTGCATGCTCACGAGCACCGAGAGTTTTGCAAAACGAGGCAGGTCTTCGGCGGCGATAATGTCCCCGTGCTCCATGCGGAAGCGGCGATCTCGCGGGCCATTCGTTTTTTCCACTTCCTCGTACGTGTCAAGCACCATGCGCGCCGTATCGGACCGCAGCGTGTGAGTCATGATTTGATAGCCGCGCTTGTCCAGCTCCAGGACAAGTTTTTTGTATTCGGCCGGTTCATAGGTGAGCGGAGGAATCATTCCGCTGCCGCCATCCGAGAAAAATTTCACGAGATTTGCGGAAACCCAACCGTCGTGATATTGCGTGCGCGCCTTTTCAAGATCGGCGAGGAATTCAGGAGTCAAATGATGATTCACGGCCACCGCACCGAATGACGTGCGCGTGCGGACGGTGAGCTGCCCGCGGTCGCGCAGAGCGGCATAAAGCTCAATTTCCGCCAGGCTTCCCGTGGCGTTGACCACGCTCGTGATGCCGTATCGATTCAAATATTGACTGGCGTCGCGAAGGAGCGCGAGTTTTTCGTCCAGCGTGAGTTGCGCGAGGACGGCGCGCTCGACCAGCTCCATCGCCGCTTCGAGCAGCACTCCGCTAGGATGTCCGCTGGCATCGCGGATGATGTATCGCTCCTCGGCAGGATCGGCGACAGGCTGGTTCGTGATTCCCGCAAGAGCGAGAGCTTTCGAGTTCACCCACAGCGCGTGCTCACTGGTGTTATGAATGATCACGGGACGATCTGGGACGGCGCGATCCAAGAGTTCATGCGTCGGCGTCGAAGGCGGCACCGTGCTGAAATCCGCCCTGCCAAACAGGAATTTGTCAGCGGGATGGCTCGCGGCGTAGCTCTTGATCTTCTCGATGAGGGTGTCCGGATTGTCCGGGGTGATGCTGGATTCCGGCGTGGAAAGATTGAATCCGTGCAGGGCCATGGCGCCGAACAGCATGTGCGTGTGAGAATCGGAAATCCCTGGGATCACCATCTGGCCGTGCAAATCGATGACTTGTGTTTTAGCCAGCTGCCGGCTCAGGATTTCCTGATCGGTTCCCACTGCGTCAATGCGCGTGCCGGTGATTGCCAGAGCCTGCGCCCACGGCGCCTTGGGATTTCCCGTATAGATGTGCCCATGAATAAGGAGAGTGTCGCTACCGAATGACGCGAGCGGTAGAAAAAACACTGCAGTCGTGGCGCAGAGGCCCGCAAACCACCGGCTTGTATTCATCCATTTCTCCTTATCTTCCGCAGCAGGCGGGATTGTACCGCCAAATCGCTCCTTTGAGTGCCACCTTGTCTTCGGCGCTCCTAGGCAAAGAAAAAGGGGAATTCGCCCTTGCGCGCAGCCGGGAGGCTTGCCCCGAAAGTGCAACATAAAGGTTGCCTTTTCCGGCAAGCCGCGCTAATCTGCAACCCAGGGGTTGCTTAACAATGGACAATCGAATAGAGAAGCGTATGGAACTCAAGGCCCCGGTTTCGCGGGTTTGGCGTGCCCTGACGGATCACCGCGAGTTCGGCGAGTGGTTTCGCGTGAAATTGGGTGGCCCGTTCGTGGTGGGCCAGATCTCGCGTGGCCACATTACGTACCCAGGCTACGAGCACCTCAAATGGGAGGCGGTGGTGCAGAAGATGGAGCCCGAACGGCTCTTTTCCTTCACTTGGCACCCTTATGCCGTCGATCCGAAAATAGATTACTCGAAGGAGACGCCCACGCTCGTCGAGTTCAGGCTGGAGAAGACCGAAAGCGGCACGCGGCTTCTGCTCACGGAATCCGGTTTCGACAAAATCCCCAGCGATCGCCGCCTCGAAGCATTCCGAATGAATGACGGCGGTTGGACAGCGCAAATGAAGAATATTGAGAGCTATGTCGCACAAAAGTCGTAGCAGCATAACCGCCAAACGGCAGGCTCATGCGCCAGTCTTTGCCGCACTGGGCGACGAGACGAGGCTATCGCTGGTTACGAAACTTTGCGGCGGGCAGCCTCGTTCGATCTCTCAGCTAAGAGAGGGCTCCAAGCTTACGCGGCAGGCGATCACCAAGCACCTTCGAGTTTTGGAGAGGGCAGAAATCGTGCACAGCGTCCGTAAGGGCCGAGAGACCCGATTTGAATTCGATCCGCAGGCGATTGAAAGAATTACGGAATACCTTGATTTCGTCTCAGCGCAGTGGGATCAAGCACTTCCAGGCTAAAGTCGTTCGTCGAACATTAAAGACCCGATTGTGCGGGCGCTTGTCACGAGCACCTTCCAGGCAGGTTGTCGGCAATCCCGAAGTAGTCCGATGTTTGCCTTCCAAGAGCAGTTCGGGGAGTCTGCGAAATTTTGCTTGTAGGATTACCGCCCTAATCGGGTGTTGGCAACATTGGCCGTGCTCCTGAGCGAATATTGCTCCAAGTCCTATACGTATGGTTCTCCGCCTTCTCTCCTACAAGCGGCCGGTCCAAAATAGAAACAGGATAATCAGTATGACCAGGCTTACGCCGCTTATGGAGTAAAAACCCCACTTCTTGCTATGCCGCCAAATCGGAAGGCTAGCCACAAGAGCTATGATGACAAACACTGGAAGAATGAACGTCAACATGTCATTGCACTCCTTTTTGGCCGGCCCCTTCCGGTCTAATCTAGTTTCGCCTCACGCGTTGTGTCGTCAGGAAAACCGGCTAGACGCCTATCCGGGCGACCGGGGGCTTGTGCCGCATGACAGGCATAACCTGCGATCCTCGAGAGTTAATTTTCTCTTGCTTCCGCGGGTGTAAGAATCCCCGCGCACGTCACATGCGCATTCCACCGAAGAGGTACAAAACCAGCAGAATGATCACGACCAGGCCGACAATCCCTACGCCTCCGCCTGTTCCCCATCTCCGATATCCGTAATAGCCGCCACCACCCCCGAATAAGAGCACGACGAGAATAATCAACAAAATCAGTCCCATAGGAAACCCCTTTCAGTTTCGAACCGACTGCGGTCTTGGCCTGCGCTCTGGTCTTCCCTTCGCTTATCGGAAGCCCAGAGTTCTAACGCCGTCGACCCGGTTCATTTACGGATAACACCACTCATGTGGTGGTCCTTGCATCTGACAATCTCACGGCCCTGGCCGAATAGGTGTACCCTTTTGAACAGAGCGCATAAGCCTCGACCTTTTACCTGGAGGTCGCTGTCGCGCAGCGAATGCTCCGATTCTGGACGTATCGCCGGTAATCCCGAACTGATTCAATGTTTGACTTCCAAACTGACCCAGTACACAGAATCAAAGAAGATTGACAGCCGGGGCAGGGGGCACTAAGCTCGCTCGCTCGGCTTTCCAGAAAATCGCAATCATGGAGTGGAGATGAGAAATTCCTCGAAATCAATTTTAGCAATGATGTGCATTATCCTTTTGGCGGCGCTGTTCGCCGCGGCGCGCGACGAGAGCCGCAAAGGAGATCCTGCGGACGCGGCGATGGCCACGATCCGGCCGGAAGCGATTCGCGCGAACATGCGATTCCTCGCGGACGACCTGTTGGAGGGGCGTGGGACCGCGACGAGAGGTCACGAGATTGCCGCGAAGTTCATGGCAGCGCAATTCGAGCAGATAGGGCTCGAACCGGCCGGCGACAACGGAACGTATTTTCAGAGCGTGCCGTTTCGTTCCGGGCGACCGGATGAAGCCAAGACAACATTGACCCTAATGCGCGGCGGAAAAGAACAAAAGCTGGTTTACCGCAGGGATTTTATTACCAACGTGGACCCAGGCCGAGCAGACAGCTCCGTTGAGACGCCACTCGTGTTTGCCGGGGACGGAGTAACCGCCCCGGAGCAAGGGTATGACGATTACAAAGGGATAGACGCCAAGGGAAAGATTGTGGTCGTGGCCTACAACGCTCCTCATTTTGAATCCTCAGTGAAGGCGCACTACTCCGCAATCGAAGTGAAGGAAGCCATTGCCGTGGCGCACGGCGCGGTCGGGATGTTCGTGATTTCGGACCCCATCCTCGAGGACATCTATCCGTTCAGCAAACAGACGCGCGATCTGGATTTTCCCCAGTTCCACTGGCTCGACAAGCAGGGCCGCCCGAATGATTACTTTCCGGAGCTGAAGGGCGGAGCGACCTTGAGCATGGAAGAAACGAAGAAACTCTTCGAGGAGAGCGGGCATACCGCGGACGAAGTGTTTGCGGACATCAAGGCCGGGACGCCGAAATCGTTCGCGCTGCCCCTGACGGGGAAAATTCACAACGTGACCAAGCTCGAGGACGTTCGCAGCCCGAATGTCGTCGCGAAGCTCGAGGGAAGCGACCCCATTTTGAAGAGCGAATTCGTGGTCTACACAGCACATTCAGATCATCTGGGAATCGGCAAGCCGGTGAATGGCGACGGCATCTATAACGGTGCGCTCGACAATGCCTCGGGATCGTCGCTGCTGGTGGAGATCGCGCGCGCGTTCACCAAGCGTAATCCGCGGCCGCGGCGTTCGCTACTCTTTGTTTCCGTGACCGGAGAAGAGGCGGGACTCCTCGGCTCGGACTATTTCGCTCACTACCCGACGGTGGCGAAGGACGCCATCGTCGCGGACGTGAACATGGATGAAGACGAGATGCTGTGGCCGCTCGAAGATATCGTTGCTTTCGGCGCGGAACATTCGAGTCTCGACGCGGTCGTCAAGAAGGCCGCGGATCGCATGCATCTGGGAGTGAGTCCGGACCCCATGCCGGAAGAAACCGTTTTTATCCGAAGCGATCAGTACTCCTTCGTGAAGCAAGGAGTGCCGGCCGTGTTCCCCGTGCCCGGATTCAAGTCCAGCGATCCGAAGATCAATCCCGAGGCCATTTTCAAGAAATGGGAACTGGAAAGATATCACGAGCCTGGCGACGATATGCAGCAGCCGGGGCTGCTGTTTGACGAGGCCGCCAAGTATGGGCGTTTTGTGTTTTTGCTCGGGGACTTGATTGCCGACGACGCGCAGCGGCCGACCTGGAACAAAGGAGACTTCTTCGGCGACCGCTACGGAACAAAGAAAAATTGACGGCGCAGACTCAACGATAGGTAATGTCACCGGCGCGAAAGCCCGACGGTAAGCATGTCGAATCTTCATCGTGATCCCGATTCAAGTTGTAGCGAAGCTGGGCCGTTCGGTACCCATTACAATTGAAGGGACGGTGGCGCTTCGAGATAGTGCGGAAAAAACGGTCGAAAAAAAAGAAGCCAATTCCGAAATTTCGATCCAGTCGTCCTTGATCGTTCAGCGAACGATGGTGGATATCGTGCAGGCGTCGCGCCCTTACAAACCACAATTTGAGTAACGGCGCCCGAGTCATCCAGAAATTCCGCAAATGCATGCGGTCATGCAAATAACTGAACATGAAAAGGGGCCAGACCACGAGCACACAAAGAGCAATAATCTGGTAAACGCGGGGAACGTGAAGCCAGATCATTGCTACCAAAGAAAAAGACAAAATCACGGCCGATGGAACCAGCCATTCGAGGCCGATGTTCCCAAGCGAAACGCGATGGCGTGTCGCGTCCTTGTATTTCTCCGTGCGCAGCGCCTGATTAGGCCCGTACACGAGGAAGTGATGAATCAGATGACCGCGGCTCAACACCGGGAACCGATCGCTGTGCATCACGCGATGGAGCCAATAGCCAGAGAGTTCCGCGACAAAACAGGAGCCGGTAATTGTGAAGAGCAGGCCCCGCAGAGTAACGCCAAGCAAAGAGATGAGCATGGTCAACCTCCATTCAGCCATCGACTAGCAGCCGCGCGGGCGAAAGCCCTGCCGCAAGGAACTCCGAAGCGCGTTCAGAGTGGTGCTCACGAGAAACACGATTCCGAGTGGGATCAGGAAAATTCTTGGCACCTGCTTGCTCCCGCAAAGAAATTCACAATTCTGGCCCCGGTAAGGGACGCTACAAGGACCCTAGGACGACGTTCAAGCGACAAGGGACGATGAGGGGGCCATGGCGTCGGATACCGCTGTATGTCGTACTAGGGAAGGCGGTTTAATGCTCAGCGAAAGGCTGGAGAGGTTGACATGTGGTTATTTGTAGACAACTTGCCTCGAGTGGTGGGGGGTGAGAAGAGGAAATCTTCGAAGTCGGAGTTACTTACTGCAAATGAAGGCGATTCATAACGGCGCGGAAACGAGGGTCTGATCGCAGCGGATCGGCAATGGGATCAACTCCCAGGTAAATCAGGCGGTCGTCGTGCTCTGCTACGGCTTTGTCCAGCCACTTGAAAGCCGAATCCTTGTCTGCCAGAGCTGTGTAAAGGCCAGCAAAATAGATGGCAGGCACAAAGCGTTTGCGGGACAGGGCCGTAAGGTCATTCAAGACTTTCCTTGCCCCGGGAATATCACCCGATGAGGCAAGGGAATGCCCGTAGGCCATCAAGAGAGCTGGATTATCCGTGGCCAGCTTGCAGGCTTTTTCAAAGTGCTCGAGAGACTCCGGATACATTTTCTTCTCGCGATAGGCAGAGCCAAGCCAGAATTCGGCGAGCACGAAATTAGGTGTTTGGTCGAGAGTTAGTTTGGCGTGGGATATGGTCGAGTCAAAGTCATGGGCATAATAGTAGGCTTCCGCGCGCGCCGTAGTAAAGATGGGGGAGACGGGGTCGAGGTCGAGCGCCTTGCCGGTTTCGGTCTGGGCTTCAGCGATGTGATTGCGAACCATCCAAAACTGGCCCAGCCATTGATGGCCCGTAGGGTTATTGGGCTCCAGACGGAGCGCTTCGGTGAATTCGCGTTCGGCTGTCGAGAAGTCCCAGTCATAGCTCATAGCAAGGTTGGCGAGAACGTAGTGCGCTTCGGCGCTCTTGGGATCGATGGCCAAGGCACGACGCGCTTCCTCCCGCGCTTTGGGAGCCGACGCGGTGGCGGGGACGACGTCGTTCGGAGCCTCGCCGGATATTGCGTATGCGGCGGCTAAGCCTGAGTGGGCCAAAAGATAATTGGGCAACTTTTGTACCGCTTTTTGATACGCCTCGATACTGTGGGGCAGATCGCGTATCGCCCAAAAGCGCCTGCCCAGCAGATAAGCCTGATATCCCTCGAAGTCGACGGAGTTCGCAAGGGCCGGCGCAGCCGGGCGCGGAAGCCTGGTGAGAATTTTTTCTGCGACAGCGGCGGAGACTTCGTCCTGGACCTTCAGAATATCGCTTAGATCGCCGGTATAGGAATCGGCCCATAGAGGAGTCTGATCGCCCGCGGAAACAAGATTCACGTCAATGCGGACCCGGGCTCCGGCCCGGCGCACGCTGCCTTCGAGGACGTACTGAATTCCGAGAAGATTGACAAGATCCGGAATGGATTTGCCGCTCAAGAGCTTGGCCGAGAACGGAGCAATCACTCCCAGATGGTCCGGGTCCAACCGTCCGAGCTGTGTATTGATCTCGTCCGTCAGTCCCTCGGCGAAATCATTGGGGCTCGAGTCTCCGCTATGATCTGTGAAAGGGCGGACAAACAAGCGAGTTTTTTCAGGGGCGCGGCCTACTAGATGCTGCCGCCTGTGCAGAAAGAAATAGGCGCCGCCGACGACAAGCAAGACCAGTGCAAAAAGAAGGCCCTTTTGCAGGCCACGCGAGCCAAAAAGATTCTTAGTAATGGATACTTCGCTCTCGCCAGGAGACGCATCCGGCGGAGAATCTTCATTTTCAGGCTTCGGCTGGCGCTCTAGAAACCACCTATCCAACTCGGACCGATACGCATAAACCGTGGCGAGCTTCCCGACTTGTAGACGCCGGACCGGGAGTCCGTAAGATCTCTCCCACCGCTGGACGGTGCGGACATCGCGGCGCAGGTGCGCTGCAATCTCACCCCACGACTCCAGCCGGGGTTCGTTCGCGGGAGGCTCAGACTTGTGACCTTGGGAGGCGGCCGAATCCGACATTTTGAAGCATCCCACGCTGGCGAGAATGGGCGAAGTATACACCCAGCACTGCAAGTCACCAAGCATGGGGCCGCGCCGTTAGCCAGCTATTTTTGAGGGCGGACTGTGAGCTCCAATAGTTTCTTCGGAGGTTGAGAACCGATCGATATTTCCGCGAATTCCGTCCATTCGCCGTGCTCGTTTATCCGCAATACGGAATTCGTCCTGATCTGCCCCAGGGTAAAGCCCCAAGTCATCCCCTTACCTTCCTCCAAAGGTTTCATTTCGGTTTCAAGAAAACTGCCGTCGTTGAATGCCCGCAAGTGATACGTTCCGCTTTCGTCGTTGAAAGAAACTATCCCAAAAGCCTGCAGAAGAGGTTGGCCGCCGGATCTTGTCAGGCCGACTCCTTCGATCACCACGATCAAGCCGTCGAGTTTGTACTGCGCTTCCTCCGTCTGAAGCAATTCCACTGACTCACTGGGCCCACGCAGTAGACGCGCCTCCCCGGCTCATTTTCCGATCAGAAAGCCGAGCTTTTTCATTGCTTCGCGCTGCGCTTCAAGGTCCGGAACTCGGAGTGGTTGAGCCATTAGGGGGGCCAATATTACCATCGAAGGGATAATCTCACTTCATTGTATAAGAATGTCGGCTCCCCCGACCCGAGCGACCTTGGTTGCTTGACGACCAAAGGCTCGGGAGAAATGAGCCGAACATCGTGATTATAAGCGTGGATTATCTTCCGGACTTCCAGCAGATTGCATCACCAAACCCAACACAATCGAGGCCAGGAACGACAGTTTACGCTCTGCTTACGGCAGAGATTTTAGAAGTTAAATCTGTCTGAGGTCACAAATCCGCCTCATCACCTTCCGACGGGCAAGGTGAAGGGGGCGCATTCAACACTGCATGCTGAGCGTTATTTTGAGCAACTGTCGCTGACCATCTTCACGTACGTGACAGTCATGTGACCATGCTCGGTGGAGTTCTTAGCCACGCCGTGCTCTCTTGCCTCGTCCTTCGCATCTTCCGTCATGCCGTGTATTTTGGCATTGGAGACCACGCCGGTAATCCTAACCGTATGACCGACATGATCGCCGAGCTTGACGGAGTCGCCGTGGAGCTCCCAAGTGCCGCCTCTCGCCGTAGTCAACTTGTATTCTTTGGCGGAATCGCCTGCTTGAAGGCAGCCCGACAGCGTCCGCGTTTTTTTGTGGGTGGTTTTTGTTGTGTCCTGGGCTGTAGTCAGTACGGCAGTGCCCGCAAACAGGAACAACCCAAGAAATACCATCGTGATCTTGACTTTCATCCTTTACCTCCGAAGTTTCGAATTGAAAAACGGAAGACCGCACCAAGAACTCGGCTAGTCGACTAGGCTGATATAAGGATCCGTGGACTCATCTGGACAGCAGTCGTCTAGCTTCGAATCGTGCGCATGCTAGCGCCGACGAAGGCGGGGGTCTGTGCAATTTTGAACACTTTCCGTCTCCGTTAGTTGGACCTACGGTCTATCGGGGGAGGGTAGCTTCGCCGGTTGGACCGATGGAAAAACCTCCGGCGGGGGTGCAGCCTTCAACTGCTCGAGCTGCGCCTGCACTTTAGCCCACGCCTTGGCGTCGCGCTTTGTAGCGTAGGGCGCGCCAGGATCGGAATAGAAATGGAGTATCTCTTCGCGCACTGCGGGGGAGGCTTCGGCAAATTTCTGCTCGGCCAATTTGCCGAGAAGCTTGGCGTGAGCATCGTCATTCATGCGATATTTCCCTGGCCCGGTCATCACGCCGGTATCAAAGTTCATGTTGATCAATTCAAGATGCCCCGCTGCCTCGTCGGACAAAAGAGCCCGGTAACGATCCAGTGTGGCATTGAAGCTTTGCTCAAACAATTTTTCCGTTTGCGGGGTGGGCGTGCGGAATTGCAGCACACGGAGGGGCCCGATTTTGGGTAGCAGTCTGTAGAGGAACGCCAGAAACTTCTCCCAAAAAGTCGGTTGTTGATAATTTTTGCCCCACTGCTTCTCATAGCTGGCGCGAGAGATATTGTAAAGGAATTTCCTCTTGGTGATCCCGGGCGCATCTTTCTGAATTTCGTCTTTCTTGAGCGTCCAGGCAATGCGCGTGGCTTGTGGAATCTGTTTGCTGACGGCGCGGCGGTAGGAATTAAGGACCTTGTCTTCATCGGACAGGACCGCCTTCAATGGCAGGCCATAGGTTTCCTGGAAGGCCCGTTCCAGCAGAGGGGCCGCCACCTGAAAGCCGACAAAATCGTGATAGCTGTCTGAAGCGTA
>Ga0210384_10003203_pt1 | contig 19142 bp, 17 predicted proteins | sample IncBWH2MmetaG_FD_160574 | JGI IMG/M metagenome (GOLD analysis project Ga0210384, IMG submission 160574) | Forest soil microbial communities from Barre Woods Harvard Forest LTER site, Petersham, Massachusetts, United States - Inc-BW-H-2-M | ecosystem: Environmental > Terrestrial > Soil >...
CGAGAAGACCATCGGCTGGTTCTACACTTACGTCGGCGTCATCTCGGTGGTGATGCGCGCGATCCTGCTCGGCCCCGCGGTGCGCCGCCTGGGCGAGGTGGGCGCCATGCGCGCCGGCGCCCTCTCGCTGGCCCTCGGCATGGCGGCGATCCCGCTGCCGGCCTGGCTGCACGCGCCGCAGTCGCTGCGCATCGTCTGCCTGGCGGTCATCGTCACGCTGGTTCCGGTCGGCACCGCCCTGCTCTTCCCATCCACCACCGCCCTGGTCTCGCGCCGCAGCCCGCGCGAGGAGATGGGCCAGATCATGGGCGTGCAGCAGCTCTTCGGCGGCATCACCCGCTTCCTGGGCCCCATCTGGTCCACCTGGCTCTTCGGGACCAGCGTCGCGCTCCCCTTCTGGGCCGCCTCCATCTTCATGCTCAGCGGCGGCGCCCTCACCTGGCGCATCCGCCCCGAGCCCCGCGCCCGCCCGGCGGCCGCGCCGCCCCACGTCGAGGTCGTGCAGCTCGCCGAGATCGCCGACCTGCCAGACGCCTGCGCCGCAGCCGAGCTGTCGCAAGAGCAAGCGCCAGCGCCGGCCGCGCCCAGCGCGCTGCGCGGTTGATCAACGCGAGGCGATTCGCGTCCTGACGGCACTGGCGAAAGCCAGGAGATCGTCCAGCCGATGGCGCGCGATGTCCTCGACGACCGCCAGGTCGACACTTTCGTAGCCGTGGACCAGGACGTTGCGGAAGCCGATCATCCGGTGCAGCGGCAACTCGAGGCCGGCAGGGATCCAGCCATGCCTCACGACCAGATCGATCAGCTCGTGGTTGCTGCTCGGTTCGCCGAGGCGCTCCTCAGAGACGATGTGCGAGGCCACGTCGAGAACCGATTGAATGGCGATCTGGAGCGTGTGCTCGAAGAACCGCTGTTCCCGCAGGTCAGAACGGATCCGGGCCGGATCGCCCAGGGTCCACAGCTCCTGAACGCACGTCTCGATGCGCGCGAGCTTCTTGGCCACGAGCTCGCGATCCGGCCCGGTCACGGTCGCGGGTCTTCCGCGGTCCGGCGGTAGCGCCGCAGGAACGGCTCGAGGTCCCAGAACTCCTGGCGCGTTCGGACCTCGAAGCGGACGCGCCGGGAGTGGTCGCGGTCGAGCAACAGGCAGCCGTCACGTAGGACGCGCTGGGCGAGATCGACCGGTGCGCGATTCAGAACCGTGAGGTGGACTGGACGCCCCAGGAGCCGCTCCAGATCGGCTTCCAGATGGAAGCCGAGGCCTTCGAGCCCTGGGGGCGGGGCGTCGACGTAGAGCACGCCCACGTCGACGTCGCTGTCCGGCCTCGCACTCCCGCGGGCCAAGCTGCCGAAGAGATAGGCTGCCGCGAGCCCTTCGGCATCGGCGCGCGCGGAGAGGACGTCTCGCAGCTTGGCCTTGACCTCGTCTGCCGACTGCATGGTTGGATCATATGCGACGGACCGCTGTACAGACCCCACGATCTGGCCGCGCTCGTAGCCGGCCGAGGGCGCGGCAGAGCAACAGCTCCCGGATGCCCAAGGATCGACGATGGAAGGAGGCGCGTGCGGTTCGTATAGGAAGAGCGCCGGGCAGGGGGCGCGGGCGGCGGCCTCCCCTTTCGCCACAATGCCCGGAGCCTGCTCAGCGGGAGGCTTTGACGACCATCAACCGATTTCCCTCTTCAGCGGGCCCGAGATCAGGTCGAGCGCACGCTCCCAGATCATCCTCGCCCAGCGCTGCACCTCGGCGAGTACTTCGTCGTCCAACACCTGGGGATGCCGGTGGACCGCGGACGCCACCGACTCCAACGGCCATTCCTCCGCGAGTTCAGCCGTCTTTCTCCCAATTTCCGCGAGCACCGCCGCCTCGTCTTCTCCTTTGGCCTTGCGAGGCAGGAGTTCGATCAGCGAGAAGAGCTGGTTTGCCAGGATGTCGTACTTGCCTGAGAACCCCTGTGAGCCGAGAAGCGCCTCCGCGCCGAGGCGGACGGAAAAGCGTTTCTCGAAGACAGGCCGCCTTAGCGCGCGCAGCTCCGCGAGCCGTTCGTCGCTTAGGTTGTGGGTGATCAGCGAATTGAAGATCAGCGACAGAAGGTGGTTCAGCCGATCGCCCGTGCTCTCGAGGAACTCGAGCGTCTTGTCCAGCTTCTTCTCCTCTCGCCGCCAGCGCGTCTTCAGCCAATTGACGATCAGCGTACCGAGGCCCAGCGTCACCAGAGTGTTGAACAACTGGTCGTCGTACCAGGCCCGCGGATCGGCCGCTCCCGCCGCCGCCGTCAGCACGGCGAGGCTCAGCTCCTCAATCACCGCATGATCTCGCTTGTCTCAAGCGTGGCACCATCCCGAACCTTCTCCTCGCGCACGCTACCCGCCGAGAAATCCCAGGTCAAAGTGGTCATCCGGTTGGTCCCCAGCAGGTTGCTGCCACGGCAGCTTATAGTGCAGCTCTTGCTTCGTCAACGCGATGACGACAAGTTTGCCGACCGACTTGCCTGGAGGCGGAACGGCCGCCCGGCTGGGGGGCCGGACGAGTATCCCTCACGGCCACGAGCGTAGGCGGGCCGTCCAGGAGATAGACCCCCATGGAGGCCAGCCTTGGCCGACCGCCTGCTGAGCGTGCCCTCCTCGGCGTCAGGTGGGGGCCAGATCCTCCCTTGCGCGGCGACAGGCGCCCTCGCTGCGATGCTCGTCGTGAGGTAGTTCAGACATTATCCGACAGTGGCCACGTTTCTTCCTTTAGTGTCAATTCGACCCAGAACTCGCGGCCTCGCCGCAGAAAGCCAAGCTCCAGAGGATTCAGTGCTAGCGGGTTATGCAGAAGTAGAAGCTCGGCACCAGTCTCACTAGCGTGGTTGAAGGCATCCGCGCATGAATATAGAACCGCGCTAACAGGACGGAATCTGCAGTCCAGGAAGAGGTCAGTAGGTACTTCCCCGCCAGAAAGCTTGGTTATGCTACTTTGGTACTTATGGCCAGACCCTACAGCCTTCAACGACCTCCTGTCTAGGTGAACAATGCCGTCACCAATAGGCAAGAGAGATCTTACGATTCGAGGCACTTCCCGTTCAAGCATCGCTGAGGGGACCATGGCGGCGTTGATAGCGATTACGTAGGGATCTGAGGCGCCGACGACTCCCTTCTCGAGGTAAGACGCATGTTTCCGGCACTTCTCGTCGAAGACATTCAAGAGACGCAGCTTGATCGGGTCATCTGGTACCTCTCGAGCTATACCCGGAGTTCCTTCGTGAACAGCGTCGGGACCTGTTCCCGGCAAAGCCGCGACAGCCTCAACCCAGATTCGCGTCTCAGGCCTCATGCTCACACATAGGTCTGGTCCAGCGACCACGCGCTCGGACCTCCTCGGCACCAGCGGCAGTCCAGAATCGAGAAAAGCTGAAGCTAAATAGAGTTCCCAAAACCGTTGATGAAACTCACGAGGCATCTTAAGAGGCAAATCCGGGTCGACATAGGTGTTGGCTCTCGCCCATAAGCTCTCTACAAATGACTTTGCTTCTCTGCATTGTGTGTTAACCTCCGTTCGCACATACTCATACACCTCATCAGTGCCAGCAACTTCAAACAGACTCACGGAATCCTCCCGTCGCAGGATATCTGAGGTGGCGTAACCACTTGATGACGAACGCAAAACGCTAGGCTACACGTTGGGCAAACTTGATCCGCTTCCGGAGCCATCATGTTTCCTCCTTAAGGACATTTACTGTCGCCTCAACAGGCGCCGCTACATAATCGCTCTCAACCATCTGTTCGAACAAACCGACCGCCTGTTCACTGGCATCTAACAGGGCAAACTCTGCCCTAAACGAGGTTGCCTCATCGCGCATTAGAAAGAGGAGATAGTCCGGAAGCATCCTTCTTTCGAGGTTAACCGTGAATCTGTTCTTCCACGAAAAACTCGTAGGGAGTCGTGCCCGGAGGTCGGGTAAGTATATCTGCCCGTTTCTCGCCTCGAAGCGCGCCACGAGCGTCGTGTTGCCAACGGTCACCAGGAATCGGCCATCGGATTTACGCTCGTTTTCGACAGTCCCACAGCGGCAATCCGGGTCGTTGTCAACAACACGTGATCCGTCATGTATCCGATCGAGCCACTCAATGAAGACATCTGACCATGGGGTGTTCCGAAACACTCGCCTATCTTCGAAGCGCAGGAAGAGGTGCCTCTGTTGCTGGTACAGCTTGATGACACGGCGCCCACACTTCGGAGCCTCGAAGTGGTAGGCGTCCTCCACTTCTAAGGACTCTTCCAGGTTGACTGTCCTTCCAAACTCGCCACTCATCTTGCTCTGGAGTTCTGCTATGCCTTTTAGTCCTAAGCTACCGGTAACAGCAGCTGCTAGATTGGTCTTTTCGCTTATGGAGATGCCTCGGCGACTCTTTAGTGTACGGGTGAACTGGCCACCACACTTAATAGTTCTCGCCAGTATCTCCTCCCAGCGCTCACCTATATCGCACGTTAGGGTCGCTGCACCGTTATGCAAGTTGATCGAAAACTGGCTGACCATCTTCGTCCCGATGTACAAGTCGATGCCTTCTAAGTCGTCCATTGACTACTCCTCGGCACGTCGCCGTCTTTTCGTGACCCGATAGCTCCAATCATCTGCGGTAGGGACTCTTCTGCGCGCATCTCAGCGCCGGTCTAGCTGCCGGCCCCCCGCGCGGGCCGCGCGCGGCACGAGTACACATAGACGCATGTGGGCATTGCCAGAAGCATTTGCTAATTATACCAGAGGGCAGGCGAGCGCAGGAACCGTGTTTCTGCACTGCAGGCGCCGCGGTCTAGATGGCGGGACCGCTTGGCCATCAGCCGCCCGCCTCTCATGTACCCCGTCACACCGCCTGGGCTTAACGACACCGCACCGGGCAGTCCGGCACATCAACACGCCAAGCCTGGGCGAACCCGACGCCTGCTCCGTCCCGATCGGCGGCTCCGCCGCTGGTCCGAATGGTCACCGGTGGCACACAAAGCATCGCGCGGCCAGGTTGGGGTAAATCATCTCGCCGAGAGTAGGCGAACTAGCCGAGCCCGCCTCGTAGGTGCCTCGCATTCGCATGGCGCGGATGGCCGCCCTGGAAGTGATCTCCGGCAAGCGTGACATCACATGCGCAACTACGCGCCACACGCGCTATAAGAAATCAACCACGCTCAGGACTCGAACCCCCAACCGCGGTTTAAGAGACTCCTGCCCAGCCGCTCACACCTGCGACCGGATCGGCAGCACCACCATCGGCACTCCCATCCACTGCAGCCGCCGCTGGATGAACCAGGACGTCTCGTTGTGGAGCAGGCGGTAGAAGAAGCGCTCCTGGCGGAAGACCAGCTTGCCGGTGAAGATGGTGGCCTTGGGGTAGATCTGAGCCAGGCGCTTGCAGACCTGGGCCGCCTCGGTGACGACTTCCGTGCCCATCTGGCTGACGCTGTCGGCGGGGAAGCCGAGGCGCCGGGCGAGGTCGACGTACTTGGCGAGGGCTTCCTCGTGGTGGCGGGCGAGGGCCTCGAGCTCTTCCTTCCCCTTGAAGCTGCCGGAGTCCACGACCGCGATCGACACGAAGACGAACTGCTTGTAGAGGCCGGGGAAGAAACGCAGGATCGAGAGCATGGTGTGCACGCCGAAGCCGTTGAACTCGTTCACCAGCAGCACCGCTGTGGGCGCCTTGGGGTCGAGCGGGGCCCGGTTCGGCTCGCCGGTGGTCGGCAAGGAGCCGAGAACCTCGTCGAGCTGGCGCAGGCCCGCCTTGGCGCGCTCGTAATGCCCGTGGATCAGGTAGCAGAGGACGACGAAGGTCGAGGTGATCAGGACCGTCACCCAGCCGCCGTTGGTGAAACGCTCGTACAGCGTGATCACCAGGATGCTGGCGCACATCACCAGCGCGATGCCGTGGATGAACAGATGCCGCCGCCGCCGCCGCTCGCCCCGCTTCGCCCACCAGAAGCGGCTCATGCTGAGCTGCGACAGGGTGAAGGTGAGGAACACGTTGATCGAGTACATGAACACCAGGGTCTGGATGTTGCCCCGGGTGTAGAACAGCATTCCCAGCGCCGCCGCGCCCATCAACAGCACGCCGTTCTGCATCGTAAGCTGCTCGGAGAGCGCGCCGAAGCGGTGCGGGAAGAAAGAGTCGATAGCCATGTTGGCCATCACCCGCGGCCCGTCGATGAACCCGGCCTGCGCCGCGACGATCAGCAGCAGCCCTTCGGAGACGAGAGTGATCAGCACCAGCGAGTATCCGAGCGGCATCCCGTCGACGCTCCAGGTGCCGAAGACGTTCTCGGCCAGGATGGCGTTCATCGTCTTGCCCTCGACGTGGTGGGCGTTGAGCAGCAGGTAGCCGATGAGGATGCCGCCGGCGGTCAGGGCCAGCGAGAGCGCCATGTAGAGCATCGTGCGCTTGCCGGTCTCCACCCGCGGCTCGCGCATGATCTGCAGCCCGTTCGACACCGCCTCGATGCCGGTGTAGGTGCCGCCGCCCAGGGCGTAGGCGCGCATCAGCAGCAGCGCCATGCCGCCGAGGCCCAGGGTGGCGAGGCCGGAGTGAAAGCCCTGCGCCGCCTGGTGAGCCACGATCGGCACCTCCGGCAGATGGCCGAGCACCGACCAGCCGATGAGCAGGGCGTGGGTGGCCAGGAACACCAGGAAGATGGGGAGCAGGGCCTTGATCGACTCCTTGACGCCGCGCAGGTTGAGGGCGATCAGCAGGGCGATGACCAAGTACTCCGAGGGCAGCTTCAGGTGGTGCAGCTGCCGCGGCAGGAAGCTGAAGACGGCGTCGCCGCCGGAGGCGATCGACACCGTGATGGTGAGGACGTAGTCGACCACCAGGGCGCAGCCGGAGATCACGCCGATGCGCGGCCCGAGCAGGTGGGAGGCGACCACGTAGCCGCCGCCGCCGGTCGGGAACTGCTCGATGATGCTGGCGTAGGACGCGGAGATGATCAGGACGGTGAGGGCGGTGGCGATGGCCAGGCCGATCGCCAGGTAGGTGTGCACGCCCAGGGTGCGGAACGCCTCCTCCGGGCCGTATGCGGACGAGGATAGCCCGTCCGCTCCCAGCCCCACCCAGGCCAGGAAGGCGACCAGCGACATCTTGTGGAGTTGGGAGGTGTCGGTGACGTCGCGCGGCGCCCCCAACACGGTCCTGCGGACCCGCTCCGAGAGCGAGCCGTCGAAGGGCTCGCGCTCATGTTTGCCGTCAGTCACGAACGCTCATCGCCTCCCGAGCGGTGCCGGGCACGCCGCCATCAGCCCGCGAGCGGACAACACACACAACCAAACGGACAACAAAAAGAGGCAGGGAAGCTTGCGCCGCCCTACCTCTCTAGAACCGTCGGAAGTTGGTTGCGGGGGCAGGATTTGAACCTGCGACCTTTGGGTTATGAGCCCAACGAGCTACCAGGCTGCTCCACCCCGCGTCAGTCCAGCCGCCTCCCTCTGCGGAGGCGAAAGTGCATGGTGCCATATCGCCGCCGGGCTGTCAAACTCGCCGCTGACCCACTGCCGCTAGTCCCCGCCCGGGCTTCAGAGGGTAGTGGGTCAGTCTCCCTCGGCCTCCCTTTGGGCGAGGGCTTCTGGGGCGTATGACTTTGGCCCCTCGCCCAAAGGGAGGCCGCGGGAAACTGACCCACTACCCTTCAGGAGATCCTCCGTGCGGTGTTGATCTTCGGGTGTATAGTTCACATGTGAACGAATTGCCCTGCCCGGCTCGGCCGGAGATGGTGATGATGCTGCTGCGCACGGCGGAGCGGGTCGAGCGGGTGCTCGAGCGGGCGCTCGAGGGGATCGGGTTGTCCCCGGCCAAGCTGGCGGTGCTCGGCGGGCTGGCCGCGGCGGGCGGCTGCCTGTCGCTGGGCGATCTCGCCCAGCACCGCAGCTGCGTCAAGTCCAACATCACCAAGCTCGTCGACCGGCTCCAAGCCGATGGCCTGGTGGCCCGCAGGGACGATCCGACGGACCGCCGCGGGGTGCTGGCCGAGATCACCGCTGAGGGACGCCGGCTGCAGGCCGAGGGCGAGCGCCTCATCGGGCAGGTGGAGGAGACGCTGACCCGCGGCCTCGCCGGGGAGGACGCCGCGGCGCTCCGCCGGGTGCTGCGCGAGATCGCCTCCCGGAGCGGCTAATTTTTTGAGCGAGATCGTTCACCGGAGCACAGTGCTTCAGTCAACCGTACGCGGATGAACCAGATCAGGTGAACCAGAGAGAAAAGGATCGACCCATGTCTCAGGAAGCGACCGCTTCGACCCTGCAACTGCTCTCGCCGGTCCGGCTCGGAGACCTCGAGCTGCCCAACCGAGTGCTGATGGCCCCCATGACCCGCCAGCGGGCGGCGGCCGGGAACGTGCCGACCGAGCTCAACGCCACCTACTACGCGCAGCGCGCCTCGGCGGGGTTGATCGTCACCGAGGCGACTCAGGTGAGCCCGCAGGGAGTCGGCTATCCGAACACGCCGGGGATCCACACCGATGCCCAGGTCGCGGGCTGGCGGCTGGTGACGCAGGCCGTGCACCGCCGGGGCGGCCGCATCTTCCTGCAGCTCTGGCACGTCGGCCGCATCTCTCACCCCGACTTGCAGCCGGACGGGGCGCTGCCGGTCGCGCCTTCGGCCATCGCCCCGGCAGGTGAGGCGATGACGCCGGCGGGCCGCAAGCCTTTCGTCACGCCGCGGGCGCTTGCCGGCGACGAGATCCCCGGCGTGGTGCGCCAGTTCGCCGAGGGGGCGCGCCGCGCCCGCGACGCCGGCTTCGACGGGGTCGAGATCCACGGCGCCAACGGCTACCTCATCGACCAGTTCCTGCGCTCGGGCACCAACACCCGCACCGACCTCTACGGCGGTCCGCCGGCGAACCGCGCGCGCTTCCTGCTCGAGGTCGCCGCGGCGGTGGCGGAGGCCTGGGGCGGCAGCGGGCGGGTCGGCGTGCGACTGTCGCCGCTCAGCCCCTTCAACGACATGAAAGACGACGACCCCCTGGCGACCTTCTCGCACGCCGCGGCGGCGCTGGGCGAGCTCGGCTTGGCGTACCTGCATGTCGTCGAGATGCGGCCCGTGGCCGCCGGGCAGCCCTATCTCACGCCGGCGCTGCGCCGCGCTTTCCGCGGGCCGCTGGTGATCAACGGCGGCCTCGACCGCGACAGCGCCGAAGCCGCGCTGCGCAACGACGAGGGCGACGCGGCGGCCTTCGCCGTCAACTTCCTCGCCAACCCCGACCTGCCCGAGCGCTTCGCCGCCGGGGCGCCGCTCAACCTGCCCGACCGGCAGACGATGTACGGCGGCGGCGCCAAGGGCTACGTCGATTACCCGTTCCTCGACGCCGCGCCGTCCGGGGCCGGAGCGCTGCCGGCGGTGGCCGAAGCGGGCGCGGCGCCGGCGTCGTAGGCGGTAGTGGGTCAGTCTCCCTCGGCCCGGCACCCCCCCGCAGCCCGGCTGCCGGGGCGCATGCATGCTAGACTCAACCGCCGCCGGCCTGGCGCTCAGCGCGCGCCGCCGGCGGCGGCCCAGCGGGCCGCGCGCGTCCCTTCCCGCCATGGTCCTGCAGCTCATCCGGAGACCCCGCACCCGCCTGCACATCGGCAGCGGCCGCGAGCGCCTGGAGGGTTGGGTCAACGTCGACAACCAGGCGCTGCCGGGCGTCGACGTGGTGGCGGACGTCACGCTGGGGCTGCGGTTCTCCAACGTCGAGGCCATCTTCGCCGAGCACTTCATCGAGCACCTGCGGGTCGATCTCGCGGTCGGCTTCCTGCGCGAGGCATGGCGGGTGCTCGGGCGGGACGGCTGGATCCGGCTGTCGACGCCGAACCTCGACTGGGTGTGGGCGACGCACTACCGGCTCGAAGGCGAGCCCGAGGCGAAGCGCGCCGCGGCGCTGCGACTCAACCGCGCCTTTCACGGCTGGCGCCACCAGTTCCTGTGGAACCGCGACATGCTCGGCGAAGTGCTGGCCGCCTGCGGCTTCACCGACATCCGCTGGTGCGGCTACGGCGAGAGCGAGCTGACCTACTTCCGTGGCATCGAGCGCCACGAGACCTACGGCGACGCTCCCGAGCTGCCGCACGTGATCATCGTCGAGGCCCGCAAGGGAGAGCGCCGGCCCGAGCGGCTGGCGGAGCTCGAGGCGCTGATCCAGCGCGAGTTCCTGATCCACCTTGCGGACTAACCTCTACCGGCTGCGGCCGGTCCTGCTCCTGACCACCCTGCTGCCGGCGGCCGCGGGGTGCGCCCGCCCGCCGGCCGAGGCGCCGCTGCCGCCGGCGCACAACCTGATCTTCATCCTGGTCGACACCCTGCGCGCCGACCACCTGCCGCTCTACGGCTATCGCCGCGACACCAGCCCGAACCTCACCGCCCTGGGGCGGGATTCGGTGCTGTTCTCGAACGTCCGCAGCCAGGCGTCGTGCACCTTCCCGTCGGTCAACTCGATGCTGACCTCGCGGTCCGGTGCGGCGTTCCTCGGCCAGCCCGGCGGCGCCATGGGCTTGCCGGCCGGCATTCCGGGGTTGGCGGAGATGCTGCGCGCGCGCGGCTACGGCACCCACGCCGTCTCGGCGAGCCCGATCGTGCGCCGAAGCCCGGGGCGCTTCAACCCCGGCGGCGGCTTCGGACGCGGCTTCGACACGTTCCAGGAAGACTGCGTCTGGAAGTCTGCCGACTGCGTCACCGACCAGGCGCTGCCGCACCTCGCGCGCGATCAGCGGCCGCTCTTCCTCTACCTGCATTATCTCGACCCGCACGGCCCCTATGCCCCTCCCGCCGGTTACCGGCACCGCTTCGCGCTCGGCCAGCCGGCGAAGGACTTCGTGCGCAAGGGCGATCCCAATCCGATCTCCGACTGGCTCTACAAGCACGGGCCGAATCCCGGCCTGACCGCGGCGGACCTGGGCTACCTGGTCGATCTCTACGACGACGAGATCGCTTTCTTCGATTCGCAGCTCGGACGGCTGCTCGCCGCCGCGCGCGCCGCCGGGCTGCTCGACGACTCGATCGTCGTCTTCGCCGCCGACCACGGCGAAGAGTTCCTCGAGCACGGCGACGTCAAGCACTGTCACAACCTGTTCGACACCACCATCCGCACCCCGCTGCTGCTCCGCGTTCCCGGCGCGCACCCGCGCGTGGTCGCCGAGCCGGTCTCGAATCTCGACATCGTGCCGACGGTGCTCGAGCTGTTGACCGCGCCCTCGTCTCGCGCCGCCGGACCGCCCGCCGCCGCGTTCGAGGGGCGGAGCCTGCGGCCGGCCGTCGTGGGGCGGCCGCTGCCGGCGGGCTACCAGTGGGCCGCCCAGGGCGCGCAGCGCAGCGTCGCCGACGGGCGCCTCAAGCTGGTGCAGGATCTCGGCACCGGGCGCTTCGCTCTCTACGATCTCGCCGCGGATCCCGGCGAGACGCGGGACGTGCTCGCCCTGCGCCGGCGCGATTTCCAGCGCCTGCGCGGCGCCCTCGCCGCCTGGCTGGCGCGCACCGAAGGCGGGCTGGCCGCCGGCGGCGTGCGCCGCTCCGCGGAGGCCGATCAGCGCCTGCGCTCGCTCGGCTATCTCGATCACTGAAGCGCGGCGCGTGCCGGGGGAGTCTCGCTCTCGCCTGGGCCGTGGGGACCTACGCCTGGGTAGTGGGTCAATTTCCCGCGACGTCCCTTTGGGCGAGGGGCCAAAGTCCTCCGTCCCCGCAGCCTCGGCCCCTCGCCCAAAGGGACGTCGAGGGAAACTGACCCACTACCTACGCTTGAGACGCCGCCCGTTTGCGGCTAACCTTGAGGCATCGAGCAAGCGCCGCCGCCAGCCGGAGGAGAGGGCATGTTCAGCATCGAAGAGATCGTGGCGCGCGAGATCCTGGACTCGCGCGGCAACCCGACGGTCGAGGTCGAGTGCGTGCTGGCGGGCGGCAGCGCCGGGCGGGCGGCGGTGCCTTCCGGCGCGTCCACCGGCAGCCGCGAGGCGCTCGAGCTGCGCGACGGCGGCAAGCGCTACGGCGGCAAGGGCGTGCGCCGGGCGGTCGCCGGCGTCCATGACGAGATCGCCCCGCGGTTGCAGGGCATGGACGCGCGCGACCAGGCCCGCATCGATCGCGCCCTGATCGATCTCGACGGCACCGCGGACAAGAGCCGCCTCGGCGCCAACGCCGTGCTGGGCGTGTCGCTGGCGGTCGCCAAGGCGGCGGCGGATGCCGCCGGCCTGCCGCTCTACTCCTATCTCGGCGGGCCGGGCGCCACGGTGCTGCCGGTGCCGATGCTGAACGTCCTCAACGGCGGCGCCCACGCCGACAACTCGGTCGACATCCAGGAGTTCATGCTGGTGCCGCTCGGCTTCGAGAGCTTCGCCGAGGCACTGTGCGCCGGCGTCGAGGTCTACCACACGCTGAAAGGCGTGCTGAAGGAGCGCGGCCTGGTCACCGCGGTGGGCGACGAGGGCGGCTTCGCGCCGGACCTCGCGAGCAACCGCGAGGCGCTGGACCTGCTGATGCGGGCGATCGAGAAAGCGGGCTACACGCCGGGCCGCCAGGTGGCGCTGGCGCTGGACGTCGCGGCCAGCGAGCTGACCCGCGGCGGCGACAAGCGCCACCCCGGCGGCAAGTCCTCCGGCCCGGCCTCCGGGTCGCGGTCCGACAGGGTGCGTTACGACCTCGCCGGCGAGGGGCGCCGCGATCTCGGCAGCTCCGACCTGATCGCCGCCTATCGCGAGTGGCTGGACGCCTACCCGCTGGTGTCGCTCGAGGACGGCCTCGCCGAGAACGACCAGGAGGGGTGGAAGGAGCTGACCGCCGAGCTCGGCCACCGCGTGCAGTTGGTGGGCGACGACCTGTTCGTGACCAACCCCGAGATCCTGGCCCGCGGCATCGCCGGCGGGCTCGCCAACGCCCTGCTGGTCAAGCTCAACCAGATCGGCACCGTGACCGAGACGCTGGACGCGGTGGAGCTGGCCAAGACCCACGCCTACGCCAACGTCATCTCGCACCGCTCCGGCGAGACGGCCGACACCACCATCGCCGACCTCGCGGTGGCGACGCGCTGCGGCCAGATCAAGACCGGCGCTCCCTGCCGCAGCGACCGGGTGACCAAGTACAACCGCCTGCTCCGCATCGAGGAGGAGCTGGAGGGCGTCGCCACCTATCCAGGGGCCGCCGCCTTCCCGCGCTGGCCGGCTTGAGAGATCCTGGGACACCGCGGGGCCCCGCCCGCGCCGATTCTTCGCGCCCGGTGCTCCTGGCCGCCGTCCTGCTCTTCGTCCTCCTGCTCGGCGCCGCCGGCCTGAAGAGCTATCGCGACCTCACGGCCGCCAGGGCGCATCAGAAGCAGCTCGAATTCCGCATCGACGAGACCCGCAACGCCGTCGACCGCCTGCGCGGCCGCATCGACCGGCTGCGCAGCGATCCCGCGACGCTGGAACGGCTGGCCCGCGAGGACCTCGGCCTGGTGCGCCGGCAGGACGTGGTGATCGAGCTGCCGCGCGACACCTCCGCGCCGCCGGGCCCGCCGCCGGCGCGGCCGTGACGGCGGATCCCCCCGCGCGGCCACGCGGCGGCTACGGCGTCGCGACCGCGGACCGTCTTGCCCTGGCGGCCGCCCTGGCGCTGCTGCTGGCGCTCGCCCTCTACGGGTCCCGCGTCCACTGGGTCGAGGAGGCCGGCACCGCCGAGCGCGACGGCTACGTCGGCCAGGCACAGCTCCTGCTCTCCGGCTCGCTGCCGCGCGACCCCTACCGGCCGCTGCTCTACCCGCTGCTGACCGCGGCGCTGTCGCCGCTGACCGGCGGCGCTTTCGCCGCCGCGCGGCTGCTGTCGAACCTGGCCGCGGCCGGCCTCGCCTGGCTGGCGTACGCCTACGGGCGGCGGCTGGCAGGCGCCGCGGCGGGCGGCTGGGCCATGGCGCTGGCCGCCGTCAACCCGAATCTATGGATCATCGGCCAGCACGTCACCACCGACATGCTGTTCGCGGCGCTGGCGGCCGCCAGCCTGCTGGCCGGCCTCCACTACCTGCAGGCGCCGGCGGCGGCGCCGGCCCTGGCGGCCGGGCTGGCGCTGGGGCTGGCCGCCTTCACGCGGGGGAATGCCCTGTTCCTGGTGCCGGCGCTGGTGGTGGCCTGGCTGCTGGCGGCGCCCGAGGAGCCTGCGCCCGAGGAGCCTGCGCCTAAGGAGCCTGCGGCGCGGGAGCCGGCGAGCGTGGAGCCTGCGGCGCGGGAGCCGGCGAGCGGCCCGCGCCGCGGTGGCGGGGGCCGGCGCCTCGGCCACCTGGCGATCGCCGCCATCGCCGCCGTCGTCGTCCTGCTGCCGCACTGGGCGCTGCGCCATGCCCAGTTCGACAACCCCTTCTACGACGAGAACTGGAAGAACCTCGCCTTGAAGCTCTACGGCTGGCCCGACTGGTCCTACCTCGACCGGGTGCCGTTCCGTTCGCTCGCCGCGGTCGTGGCGCACGACCCGGCGGCGGTGCTGCGCGGCGGGCTGGCCGAGCTGCGGCGCTTCGCCACCGCGGGAGCGGCCCAGCTGCTCGGCACCTGGGCCCACGTCGCGCTCTTCGCCGCCGGCGCGCTCTGGGCGGTGGCGCAGCGCGGCACGTGGCGACCCCGGCAATCCCGGCGACTCCGGCGGTCTTCAGCTTGGCTGCTGTTCGCGCTCGGCACCTTCCTCACCGCGACGGCGTTCGCCTTCTTCACCTGGGGGCGGCTCCTGCTGCTGCTCCTGCCCGGCGCCTATGCCCTGGGCTTCGCGCCCTGGGGCGGAGCGCCCTGGGGCGGAGCGCCGGACACGCGTGACGGCTCCGACGCCTTCGGCGGCCGGCGCCGCCTCGTCCTGACCGCCATCGGCGTGGCCGCGGTGCTGCTGCTGGCGGTCAAGACCTTCGCCTACCGCCTGCCTGCCTTCGCCGCTCGCCACCCCTACGTCGAGGTCGAGATGCTGCGGCGCCTGGACGCCGGGCTACCGGCCGGCGCGGCGCTGGGCGGCTCGTCGCCGTTCCTCGGGCGATACCTGCGGCACCGATACGTCGCGCTTCCCGACGCCTTCGGGCCGGAGGCCACCCGGCCCGACCTCTACTACGCCAAGCTGCGGCCGCTGCTGCGGCGGGAAGGCGTGGCCTACCTGGTGATCGGCACGGTGGACCTGCGGTCGCGGCCTCGGCAGCTGCTCGGTCCGCGCGCGCCGGTGCCCTGGCTGGCGCCGGCCGGCGAAGAACGCGGAGTCATTGTCTGGCGGGTGACGCCTGGATGAGACGGAACGATCGCGGGCGGGAAGAGGCGGCCGCTGCGCCCCGCCGGCAACAGCCGGCAGGGCGCGGGAACTATGGGCGCGGAAGTGGTCAGGAGATCTTGACGACGTTCTTCGCCTGCAGGCCCTTCGGCCCCTCGACCACCTCGAAGGAGACGCGGTCTCCCTCGTTCAGGGTGCGGAATCCCTCGGCGATGATCGAGGCGTGGTGGACGAACACGTCCGCGCCGCGCTCACGCACGATGAAGCCGTACCCCTTGGCGTCGTTGAACCACTTCACGGTTCCTTGCTCGGGCATACTTTTGCTCCTTGAAACAGGTTGTTTTTAATCGCCGCGATCAGGCGGCATGTATCTCCCACCTCCACACCTGACAGCCAGGGTGAGGACAAACTCCATCGATCCAGCTCGAACCGCTATCGAGGCTTGGCTCGGAACCCGCGTCCGATTCTCCTCTTCATCTGCCCAAACCCTTGAATCCCAGACGTTCCGTGTCGTATCGGCGGAGGCGGCGTGGATTATGGGTTCGCGGTTCTTGCGGGATCTACAAGGTATTTCGTGCGCACTGATCGGCTTGGTGTTGCGGAGAAGTTACAGAGGGAGTAAGTCTTTGAGTCCAATCCTTGACGCGCAGAATGTAGTTGGGAGTATGGCACCGGCCCCGGCCGAATGCAAGAGCCTGGACTGGTCTGTAGCGGGTCAGTTTCCGCGCGAGGGTCCATCCCCTCCCTGCCTCCCTTTGGGCGAGGGGTCCCAAGGGAACCGACCTCGGACTTCGGGTGCCTCGCCCAAAGGGAGGCAGGGAGGGGATGGACCCTCGCGAACTGAGTTACTTCCCATGGGTCTAGACCACCTCGAAGCGCGGCGGCCCGGCGACCACCTCGCCGATGTCGGCGGCGCGGTGGCCCGAGGCGGCGAGCGCCGCGAGCAGCGGCGGCACCGAGGCCTCGGGCAGCGACAGCAGCAGCCCTCCCGAGGTCTGCGGGTCGAAGAGGATCTCGCGCTGCACGGCGCTGAGGCCGGCCCGGTCGGTGAAAGCGGCGGCGACGTTGCGCGCGTTCGCATCGGTGCAGCCGGTGCTCACGCCACCCGCCGCCAGCCGGTGGAAGTCGTCGTGGACTGGTAGTCGCGCAAGCTCTATGCGCACGCCGACTCCGGAGGCGCGGGCCATCCCGAGTGCGTGCCCGGCCAGTCCGAAGCCGGTGACGTCGGTGGCCGCCGCCGCGCCGTGCGCCAGCGCCAGGCGCGAGGCCGCGGCATTGAGCCGCTCCATCTCGCGCAGGGCAGGCTCCAGTCCGGCCTCGTCGAGCTTGTCGATCTTGAAGGCGTTGATCAGCACGCCGGTGCCCAGCGGCTTGGTGAGCACCAGCCGGTCGCCGGCGCGGGCGCCGGCATTGGTGAGCAGGCGGCCGGGCGCGGCCTCGCCGATCACCGCCAGCCCGAACTTGAGCTCGGGATCGCGCACCGTGTGCCCGCCGAGCAGCGCTCCGCCCGCCTCGCCCAGCGCCGCGGCGGCGCCTTCGAGGATGGCGCCGAGGACCCCGTCGGGCACGTCTTCGGGGAAGCAGCAGAGATTGAGGGCGAACAGCGGCGCGCCGCCCATGGCGTAGACGTCGGAGAGCGCGTTGGCGGCGGCAACCCGGCCGAAGCGGTGCGGGTCGTCGCACACCGGGGTGATGAAATCGGCAGTGGCGATCAGGGCGCGGCCGTCGAGAAGGAAGACTCCGGCATCGTCGGCCGTCTCCGGTCCGACCAGCACCCTCTCGTCGCGCCCGGTGACGCGGGCGAGAGGGCCGATCAGCTGCGCCAGGTCCCCCGGACCTATCTTGGCGGCTCAGCCGCCTGACGTGGCGCAGGCAGTCAGGCGGAACTTCCGCCGCGGCCATGCCATGGCGGCGGATTGTACCCCGCCGCCCGGCGGTGGGTAGTGGGTCAGTTTCCCTCGGCCTCCCTTTGGGCGAGGCGCCCAGGCTCCTGGGGCGTATGACTTTGGCGCCTCGCCCAAAGGGAGGCCGAGGGAGACTGACCCACTACCCGGCGATGCGAAGGCCGTCTCTCCGCGGCCGGGCCTTCCCGGGGGGCGATCTCCTCCCGGCCGCCCCCCAACGGCCCTCCGGTCCTCCGGCCAACAGAGGTCCACGGCCACTGTAGACTACCCCCCGTTGCCAGGGGACCGAAGAGCTGGGGTCCCGCGGGCAATTCTCGATCGACAGGAGGTTCCGATGTACAGCAGGCTTTCGACCTCGCTGGTGGCCGAGCTCATCGGCACCTTCGCGCTGATCTTCATCGGCGCCGGCAGCGTGGCGCTGTCCAACCAACTCGTCGGGATCGCCCTCGCTCATGGCCTGGTGGTGGTCGGCTTCGCCTATGCCTACGGCCACATCTCGGGCGCCCACATCAACCCCGCGGTGACCCTGGGCGTCTGGGCGGCCGGCAAGATCGACGCCGTGCGCGCCGGCGCCTACGTCGCCGTGCAGCTGGCCGGCGGCATCCTTGGCGCGCTGGCGTTGCGCTGGGTGCTCGGCGGCACCGCCACCGGCCTCGGCGCCACCCGCCTCGCCCAGAACCTCGACCTCCACGGGACGCCCTACACGGTGACCCCGGCGGTGGGCCTCTTCGTCGAAGCGCTCATCACCTTCTTCCTGGCCAACGCGGTGATGAATGCCGGCATCAGCGGCAAGGCGACGATCCCGGGCGGCCTCGCGATCGGGCTCACCCTGACCTTCTGCATCCTGATGGCGGGACCGCTGACCGGCGCCAGCGCGAACCCGGCACGGACGCTGGGTCCGGCGGTGGCGACCGGCGTCTACGACGACCTGTGGTTGTACTTCGCCGGGCCGGCGTTGGGCGGCCTGGCCGCGGGCCTGCTCTACAGGGGCGTTTTCGCGGAAGAGTAGCCAGCCGCCCGGGCGCCCGGCGCGGGGTCCAGGGGGCGCCGAAAGATATGTGTTGCAACACGCTCCGTCTGGAGCTATAACACTGGTTCATGGGCGACGCGCTCCGCCACCGCATCCAGCAGGACCATTTCGAGAGCCCCGTGCAGGAGGCGTTCCTGAACCTCCTGGTGGCGGCCGATCACCTGCGCGCGCAGACCGAGCGGCTGTGCGGTGAGTTCGGCCTCTCGGCGAGTCAGTACAACGTCCTGCGCATCCTGCGCGGCGTCCACCCCGAGGGGCACTCGCGCTGCGAGATCGCCCGCCGGATGATCGAGCGGGCCCCGGACGTCACCCGCCTCGTCGACCGGCTCGAGAAGCGCGGCTGGGTGGAGCGCGACCGCAGCGAGCGCGACCGGCGGCTGTCGATCAGCCGCATCACCCCGGCGGGCCTCGAGCTGCTGAAGACGATCGGCCCGCGGCTCATGGAGGCGCAGCGTGACTTCGCCGCACGGGTGCCGGAGAAGGACTGCCGCGAGCTTTCCCGGATCTGCGAGGAGATCTACGGCGAGGCGGGCAGCTGACGGAGCAGGCCGGAGCCCCTCGGGGGCGGAACCTCCCCCGGCCGCCCCGCGCGCGCCCCGCGGCTCGGTGAGTCAGGTTGGAGACGACCCACTACACCGTACCCAGCAAACCGTACGACCATGAGGAGAAACCGATGAACGCACACCTTTCGTGGATCTCGCGCCTGCTGCTATCCGCCATCTTCATCCTCTCCGGCTTCCACAAGATCACCGACTTCGCCGCCACGAGCGGCTTCCTGGCGAGCCTCGGCTGGCCGGCGCCGGGTCTGTGGGTGGCACTGGCGATCCTCTTCGAGCTGCTCGGCGGCCTGGCCCTGGTGCTCGGCTTCCGGGTGCGCTGGGCCTCTCTGGCGCTGATCGTTTTCACCGTCCTCGCCACGGCCCTCGTCCACGGCGCGCTGCTCAGCCACGCCGCCGACGACATGGTCAAGCAGGACCAGATGGCCCACATCCTCAAGAACATCGCCATCATCGGCGGCCTGCTCAAGT
>Ga0210384_10003205_pt1 | contig 19135 bp, 10 predicted proteins | sample IncBWH2MmetaG_FD_160574 | JGI IMG/M metagenome (GOLD analysis project Ga0210384, IMG submission 160574) | Forest soil microbial communities from Barre Woods Harvard Forest LTER site, Petersham, Massachusetts, United States - Inc-BW-H-2-M | ecosystem: Environmental > Terrestrial > Soil >...
ACCGGCACTCGTATGTTGGCTATGTTTTCCAAAACTTGAACGCCTTCGTCGTGAACCTGACTCCACACGCCGGGATCGGTGACATCACCGAAAGAGGACCAATCGACATCAGTAATGAACTCCCCGCCCGCGCCCGTCAGGATTACGATCTTGTTCGCTCGATCCTGCGCAATCCGGTAGAAGGCATCGACAAACTCCGTGTGAGATGCCGCCGTCATGAGGAACGGTCCGCCGTTGGTGTGGAATTCTGCAACCAGCACACCGTTGTCATCGCGTGTCAGTTTTAGGTTGTGATACTCCAAAAGGTAGTTATTTTGTGGCATTGTATTCTCCTTATCTGTGTTCACGAGTGGGTTACCAACTCCTTGGCCGGGCTGGCCGCCAAGTCCAGGTCTGGTATCGACCAGGCGACTCCAGCAGCGCACGCCGACAGGCCTCCCAGTGCAAGGAAGACCCAGCGGTATGCCGCGATCAATGCCGGCGATATCTGAGAAGCTTCGTGGCTCAAACCAATCGAAGCAAGTTCCCGGCTAAAGATGTTTCGGGCATTCTGATCGAGGACCGCCCAGATTCACGAAGGCATCCGCTAAGTTAGGATCACTCTCCGTGGCTTTGCGAAACTCCGTAATTTCCACCTCGATTTGGTGCTGCTTGCGTGCTTCAAGTCCCGCTTGCACATGCTCCAGCGCGTCGGATGTTCCGGCTTGTCCTGCCAGCCACACAAACAAGAAAAGATGAATCATGAATGCTCCGGTTCGCGGATTTGAAGGAATTGGTCGGCGCGAACATCGTTAAGAACTTGTTTCGCACCGGAAGGCCAGAGAATTTCGACCGTTGCCTTTTCAGAGGAAGCCAATCCGAAATGCAGCCGTTTGTCATTGGCACAAAGGTAGCTTCCGGTAGAAGTTGCTACGCGCGTTTGGCCGTTCACGCTCACACGCGCGCCATAACCGTCCCGATTGCTGCGCGTTCCTCGCAGCGAAATGGAAAGCCAATGATTATTTCCGCCGCCACGGTTCAGGAGGAGAACCGGTGGGCCACCAAGACAAGAAATTACGGCGTCCATGCACCCGTCGTTATTGACATCGCCGAAGGCCACCCCGCGGGCCGCGAGTGCCTTGGTGACACCGGAATCGGCCCGTTCGAAGCGGCCCTTGCGATTCAGCGCGAGCAACGGAAGTTCCTTGTAGCGCAGAGACGCATCAATGTCTTGCACGTTGTCGAGGACGTGTCCTTGCGCAACGAACAGATCCTTCCAGCCGTCATTGTCAAAATCTTCCAGGCCCACGCCCCAGCCTGAGCTCAACGACGTCAGGGTGCCGAGCCCGGCTTCTAGGCTGGCATAGTTGAAATTGCCGCCACCCTCGTTGTGATACAGGCTGTAAATTTCGCGCGGCAAAACCGTAACGATGACATCGGGGCGTCCGTCATTATCGTAGTCCTGAAAAACCGTGCCCATTCCCGACATTCCTTTGCCGTCGGCTGTGAATGCCACACCTGATTCCAACGCGCATTCTGTAAATGTACCGTCACCGTTGTTGTGGAAGAGGTACTGCTGCATGCCGTCATTCGACACAAAAATGTCCGTAAAGCCGTCTCCGTCGTAGTCCGCGAACGCCACGCCTAGCGCTCGTCCTTTCTTAGCAGCCAGACCGGACCGTTCGGTCACGTCCTCGAAAGTGCCATCACCACGATTGTGATAGAGGAGGCAGGTTGTCGCCGGGAAAGCGTTTGGCGGGCAGTACGTATGCCAGTCGCCGCCGCAAATCTTGTTGTGGTCGGCGTCCCAGTCCATGTAGCGCGTAACGAACAGGTCCAGCTTTCCATCGTTGTCGTAATCGAAGAAGCCCGCGGAGACGGACCAGCCTCCGCCCGCCACGCCCGCTTTGCCGGTCACATCCGTGAACGTTCCGTCCCCGTTGTTGTGATAGAGAATATTTTTGCCGTAACTGGTCACATACAAATCCGCATTGCCGTCGTTGTCGTAGTCGCCGACCGCCACTCCCATGCCGTAATTCCCATTGCCCGCGTTGGCCAGCCCCGCCGTCTGGGTCACGTCCTGAAAGCTTCCATCGCGATTCTGCCGGTAGAGCCGGTTCCAATAGCGGGGATTGCTGCGTTCGAAATTCTCCGGTACGCGCAGTCCCTCCGTGATCCGTCCTCCGTTCATCAGGAAAATATCCAGCAGCCCGTCATTGTTGTAATCGAAGAGGGCCACGCCGCCCGGCATCGTCTCAATCAGGAATTTTCGCGGGGTGGGGGAATTCTGCAGTAGAAAATCGATGCCGCGCAGAGGTTTCACCTCAAAGATCGGCGCGGCAGCGGCCATCGCCGCATAGTTCAGAAAATCACGGCGCGTGTGTCGGCGAGGCATCTCTTTGCAAGTCTCCTTGAACGCGCTATCGCGCGGCACGGCAGCAGTCGATGTCTTTTAGGATGCGCAAATAGGCTAACACGAAGCGAGAGTCCGGGATTGCTGCGCGAGGGAGAGAAACGATCGAAAAAAACCAGCTATAAAAAGTTATGCCCGGTAGGGGTGCTCCTCAGCATCCATACCGGGCATTTCCGGGGTGGTAATCAGAACAGGAACTTCAATCCGAACTGGATGAGCCTTGGGTTAGTGCCAGGGAATACGCTGGTAATTTGCCCGAAGGTTGAAGAGCCAACGCTGGTGTTCGGCGGAGCAAATTGCGTGCGGTTCCACATGTTGAAGAACTCGCTCCGGAATTCGAGGCCGAGCTTGTTATCCGGACCGAACTGGGTCCGCTTAAACAAGGCGAAGTCCCAGTTGTTCACGCCAGGACCGCGCAGCCTGGGATCAGTGCGCGATTCGTCGCCGAAGGTGAAGTCTGCCGGTGAGACGAAACAAGCAGTGTTGAAATACTCGGTTAGCTTGGAGACGCCCGATGGCCTGGACGTGTTGCAGCCGGGCACCCTGTTCGGGCGCGACCCTGCGCCCAATCCCGTCGTGTAGTTCGGGTTCCCATTGGTGAACACCAGAGGAAAGCCCTTTTGGAATGTGGTTACGCCGTCGATGCCCCAGCCGCTGACGACCTTGTCCATCGGCCCGTCGAAGCCGGACAAATACTTCTTGCCGCGGCCGAAGGGCAGGTCGAGAACGTAGCTGATGACGAGCCGCTGTGACACGTCCTGCGAGGACAGCGAGCGTTCGCCCTTGAGGTTGTTGAAGTTCTGGATGCTGCCAGTCGCGGCTTCCAGCCAGTTGGTGAGCGTGTCGGCGTCGCTGATTAGTTTGGAGTTGGTGTAAGCAACCAGCAACGAGCCTGCGCTGGGAAAACGGCGTTCGAGCGTGAGTTGCAGCGAGTGATAGGTGCTGTCGTAGTTGCCTTGACCGGCAAGCCTCAAGCTTGTGTACTGGGGGAAGGGACGGTCAAGCTGCCCAGCGGTTGTTGTCGCACCAGACAAAGCGTATGCAACTCCGCCTCCGAAGAACGGATTGTTTGCCGGCTGCAGAAGCCCGACCTGGGTTGGATTGACGATCTGCGGCGGAGGAGTGCCCGTGCACCGCGTTGGAAGGTGTGCGTTGTTTGCTGCATTGTACGCCGCGATTTCGGCGCTCTGCGCCGCGCACTGCGGAGCTGCTGCCGCAAGGAAGTTATCTCCGATCTGGTCGATTTCGGAATCGTAGAGTTGCAGGTGCGTTCCTTTGGAACCGACGTAAGCAGCGGACACAAAGAAATTCCACGGTAGATTCCGCTGAATGTTGAGGTTCCACTGCTGCACGTAGCCAGCCGGGTGATCGTTGTAATCGGCGATGGCGAAGCCTTGAACCGCTTGCGTAGCGTAGATAGAGGTGCCCACTGGCCCAAGGCTACGTCCCACTGGGGGAACGACCTGCACTTGATTATTTACAATAAACGGCGTGTTGATTGTATTTGACGGGTGGGCGCCGTCGATGGTTCCCGTGTAGGAAGTCGTGGCATCGTTCACGAAGTCGTTGTTCGGGTTCAAGCCGAACGAGACGTAGTTGGGAATCCAGAAAATCCCATACCCGCCGCGAATAACCGTTTTCTGATCCCAGCTGTAGGCAAAGCCCACGCGCGGGGAAACGTTATCCTTGGGGAGGGGAATGTTCGTCCGCTTGTCCAGGTTGACCAGGGAGACGTCTCCCTTCAATCCAGGTAAGCCTGGAACACCCGCCAAGCCTGCAGTGACTCCCGGATTGGCAAGCCAACTCGAGGCGTTTGGGTCGAAGAAGGATTGCCGGTTGAAGCGCTCCGACCACGGCCCCTGGAGCTCATACCGCAGGCCAAGGTTGAGAGTGAGCTTGTTGGTCAATCGGAAGGTGTCATCCACATAGAAACCGCGGTAGATTTGCTGACCGGCGACCAGCGCGGGAATGACGGCCTGCCCGAAGAAGTGGTTCTCGACACTCTTTGGATTGGCTGCATAGCCCAGCAGAAAATCGGCAAATCCATTGCCAGTGTAGCATTGGGGCGCGCCGCCGCAGAAGGCGAACGCACCGCTAGCCACGTTTGTCTGCGCGTAGTTGTCGCGCCCAATTTCCAACTGGAAGCCGAGCTTCACGGTGTGCTTGCCGCGCACGAGCGTCACGTTGGGACTGAGATTCCACTGCGTATTGCGGTCGGTGATGAAGCTCTGGCCTTGCGAGCACATGACGTTGTCTGCAAAGCCGAACACGCAGGGAGTGGGGGGCGTCCGGGCGCCTGTCGGGATAGCCGCGTTATACTGCGCCGGCCAGCCGATGGTGGTCAAGTCGAAGCCCGAGTTCTTGGGGGCGCGGTCATAGGCAAAGCGGCTGAGGCTGGTGGTTATGCCAACGATAGTGTTTGGCGTCACCGTCCAGTTGTAACCGAGGGCTGGGGCGGTGCTGTCATACTTTTCCGAGCAACGGTCTTGGCAAACTCCAGTGCCGAGGGGATCCAGCGGCAAATCCAGCACGTTCCAGTAGGTGTACCGGAAAAAAATGTGCTGATTGTTGGTAATGGCGTGATCGAGGCGCCCAACGACCTGGTTTTGGTTGCCGCCAGTGCCGAAGGATTTGGCGTAATTGTTCTTGCAACCGATTACCGGATCAGTACCGCCGCAAGGTAGGTTCGCAGCTGGCCAAAGCTTTTCCAAGGCCAGCGAGGTGGGATTCTGGCGGCCAATGGGGATCTTATTTCCCGGAAATGGCGTCGCAGGCCCGGTAAAGTTCGGGCAGGCGACGGCAGTCGTAACCGTTCCGCCACAGGGATCCAAGATCGGCGCGATGCCAGCCGCGGAGAAATCTCCTCCTAGTTCGGCCGGGGTGGGAACCGTTGTCAACACCGGCGAAGCACCCTGGCGAAGACGGAAACCTTCCCAACTGAAAAACCAAAACGTTTTGTCTTTGCCGTTATAAACGTGTGGGATGATCAGTGGTCCACCCGCGTTGGCGCCGAACTGATTTTGCGTGAAAGCCGGCGCTTTGTTCGGTTGGCCCTGCTTGATTTCGTTGGCCTTGTTGAACGGATCGTTTGCATTCAGTACTCGGTTTCGCAGGTACTCATACGCTTCGCCGTGCAAGCCGTTGCTTCCCGACTTCGTGCTCAGGTTGATGACGCCGCCGGAGAATTTGCCCCAGTCCGCGCCGAGGTTGCTGGTCTGCACCTTGAATTCCTGAATCGAGTCCTGGGTCGGAATCACCACAGGAAGGTTGATGTAGCCGATATTGAGCGGCTGCCCATCCAGGTATTCCGCGCTCTCATTTCCGAACGAGCCGTTCACCTGAAAGTTGCCCCAGCCGAAAGGATTCACTCCGACAGGCGTGCCGCCCGCGCTGCCCTGCGGGACCACGGAAGGGGCTAGCGTAATCAGGCTAAAAACGTTGCGACCGTTGAGGGGCAACTCATTGGCTTTGCGCTGCTCGACGACTTGCCCAATCGAAGACGTTTCCGCTTGCAGCAGAGGCGTCTCGGCGGTGACCTCGATGGTCTGATTGACGTCGCCTACCTGCAAGGTGATATCAATGCGAACCGACTGTCCCACTTCCACGATAACTTCCGGACGGGTGACCCTTTTGAACCCGGTCTTTTCCGCCACGATGCCGTAGCGGCCTGGCAACAGGTTCACGAAGGCGTACAAGCCATCGGCTCCCGATGGGGCCACTCTCTTCTCGGTTGTAGCCAGGTTGGTCAGGGCCACCTGGGCATCGGCGATGGCCGCTCCCGAGGCATCCGAAACCGTCCCGGCAATGGATCCGTACGTCGTCTGGGCAGCGGCTGGTTCGCCAAATAGCCCCGCGACGCAAAGGCAAAGTGTCAATTGCAACGCTACCAATACAGCTAAACGCCAGTTTTTCATCCCCAACGCTCCTCGTTTTCACGATTCACTGCGTGTCCTCACTGCTCGCCATCGGCACACCAAAGCTATGAAGCTCCGTTTGAATGGACTTCTACTGCACACCATGGCCTCGACAAGATTGTGTTCTGCCAATTAGTACGAAAGGATTAGGGAATGTGTACCAATCACAAAAGGATGTGACATTAAACCTGGCGGCAGGTACTGGTCCTACTCACGGACACACCCAAGCAATTGTTTACAGGGAAAACTTGGGATGTGGCATTCCACCCGGCGAGGTCTAGGGGTGATTGGCTTGATTACGAAGCAGCGCGTACAAAAACGGCTTGCTTGTGGGCTTGTGGCTCCCGCCGCGAGGCTCCACGGTCACGAAAACGGCGTCGATCTCCGTCAGTTGCTTGGGATCGTCAAACCGCATCACCCATCGCCGGTTGGTTTCGTTGTCCATGTAAAGGATACCCAGATTCATTGGGGTGGCAGACTCTCCCTGCGGCGCCTCACGCTGGCCCCAGACCTGGAATGTGCTGGCATTTACGACCCCGGGCTGGTGGTCGAGATCGAAGGCATAAAAGATGAGAGATTTGCCCTGGGTATAGAAAACGCGGCCAAAAGGCTTCTGGGTGCGGCTGCTGCCATCCACGTCAAAGACATCCGCGATGTAGAGCTTTCTGGCGCCCATCAATTCGCGAATATCCCGATCTGAAGTGAGGTATTGCTCCGCATCCTTCAGACGGCGATCCTGGTCGCGATTCTTCGCGGTCAGATCTTCAATTTTGGATTCCAGGAAAGCGGTTCGCAGCGATGTCTTGTCGCGTTCAGAGCGCAGGCTCGTCAACTCGGCTTGATTATTGCCATAGGCAAGGCTCATGGCTTGCAGCTTGGCGTTCAATTCGTCACGCTGTTGAGCCAGCTCCTTCAACTGCGACTCAGAGAGACTGCTCTCCGCCATCAATTCATTTGAACGAGATTCCAGCTCGCGCAAAGACGCGCGGAGCTTGGCCAGCGCCAGCTCTTTCTCGGCGTGTTCGGACTGCAACTGGGCCAGCCTTTTCTCGTGCGCGGCCAGCGATTCGTCGGCAACTCTCTTCTGTTCCGAAAGTTGCCGGTATTGCTCTTCCAAAGCGGGAGCAGTCTGGGCAACGATGGCCGGTTGGCGTGTTTGTGTGCCCAGGCGATATGCACCGGATGCTACAGCCAGCAACAAGCCGGCCGCAATCGCCATTCCCGCAAGCGCCCGAGCCTTGCCCCTTAGCGGACTATCTTGCTGGATCGTTGCACGGGAGGGGTCTTTTTGCTCTGGCAAACTTTGCTGCTGGCCGCGAATGCTCATCCAAAGACGCTCGCGTACCGCCGAATCATCCCAGGTGACCCGCTCGGATCTTGCGAGATAACCCTCGGCAAGCGTGGGAATTCCTTCGGTGTTCAACATCCGGTATTGCGTTAATGCCTCCTGGCAGGACTCGCAATCTTCCAGGTGGATCCGCAATTCGGACAATTCCAGCGGGGCAAGGCTGCCCGAAGCCGCCAAAGCGCATAGCTCTTTAAATTTCTCGTGTTCTTCGCCGCCGTCTTGGAACCTTAGCATTGTTTCGTTTCCCGAAGCCTCTGCACAAACGCGCTCTTACGCAGGCGCTCCAATCCGCGGTAGAAATGATGCCGCGTATTTCCCAGGGGTTGGTTCAGTTTGCGGCTGATTTCCCGCAAGTCAAATCCCTCGAAATAGAACAACTCCAGAGTGACGCGCTGGCTCTCCGGCAGTTCCTCAAATGCCTTCTCCAGTTGGATTCGGTTCAGTTTCGCACCGATCTCGCGGTCCAGGTCCGTCTCTCCCAACAATGTATCGTCAAGTGAGCCCGTGTCTGTACCAACATAGAATCCTCTGCGTGCCAAATGGGCTCTCCGGTCGAGCGCTCGATGAAGCGCAATCTGGAGGACCCAATTCTTTACCGTGCCTTTTGCACCATCATAAAGGATGCACTTCTTATACAAATGGAAAAAGGAATCCTGGACCACATCTTCGGCCTCGCCCCGGTCACGGACCACTCCGAGTGCAATTCTAAAGACCAGACGGGCATACCGGTCAAACAATATTTCCAGCGCGGTCGCATCGTTTGTCTGCATGCGAATCATCACTTCGTCATCACTGGGTACGCGGAGTTCTGGGAGTTCTGGCTGCGAGGTGAGTCGCTCCTGGCTCCTGGCCAGAGCAACGGGAAGCGTGAACGCGCGTCGTTGCGGCAAAGTACTCATGGGTTGGTCCCCAGTGAACGGCCTGTTGGCGATGCCATCGACAATACGGCCGTGGCATCGGAGAACTCCCCCGGCGAAGTCCCGATGATTTCAAGACAATACACCAACTTACGGACTGAAGAGAAGATTTTTCGGTGCACACTACCTTATTTGTTTCTGGTACAGAATCACCGTTGTGCACGTATCAAAACAAATAGGAGAGCATCTACCGACTCCACCCCTAGAACAGGAATTTCAGCCCAAACTGCACCAGCCTTGGATTCGTCCCAGTCGCCGTGCTCGTCACCACCCCGAAATTCGGATTGTTTGCGGTACAACAAACCGTGTTTGGCGGCGCGAATTGGGTCCGGTTGAAGATGTTAAAGAACTCTGTGCGGAATTCCAGGCCCAACCGTTCATTGCTTCCAAACCGCGCCCTCTTAAAGACCGCAAAGTCAAAGTTACTGATTCCCTGGGCTCTCAGGCGGGGGTCCACGCGCGGCTCGTTGCCAAAAACGAAATCGGGCGGCGCCGTAAAACAAGCCGTATTGAACCACTCCCTAAGTCGCGGGGTGGAAATGACTGAGCCCACACCAGAACAGCCGGGTGCGACGTTCGGGCGCGAACCTCCGCCAAAAAGCGTGGTGCCATTCACCTGGCCGTTCGTAAATACCAGCGGGAAGCCCCGCTGAAAGATGGTTACACCATCAACCCCCCATCCTCCGACGATCTTGCCAAGCGTTCCACCGGCGCCGGAGAGATACCGTCTCCCCTTGCCAAAAGGAAGGTCGAGAACGTAGCTGATGACCAGGCGCTGGGGTACGTCTTGCGAAGATAAAGATCGTTCCCCCCGCAAGTTGTTATTGTCTTGAATGCCGCCCACGCCCGGCTCTACCCAGGCCGTAAGCGTATCGGTGTCGCTGACGAGTTTGGCATTGGTGTAGGCAACCAGCAGAGACCCGGCATCCGCAAAACGCCTCTGCACCGTGAGCTGGAACGAGTGGTAGATGCTGTCGAACGATCCCTGGCCGGCAAGCTGCACGCCCGCATACTGGGGGTACGGTCGCAGAAGCTGTCCCACTGTCGTCGTTGGCCCCACAAGGGCCAACGCCTGGCCATTGATGAAAAATGGATTCGGCGTCGATTGCACCAGCGTTACATTTTGCCTCGGATTCGGGAGCGATGGGTTCACCTGTGCGGCCGCCTGGGAAAGCAATGCGTCCGAAATCTGATTGATTTGCTCCGAATACTGCGCCAGATGCGTTCCTCGGGATCCCACGTAAGCGGCGGACACAAAGAAGCCCGCGGGAAGTTCGCGCTGCACGTCCAGGTTCCACTGCTGGACATAGCCCTCGGGGTGGTTGCCAGGATTCACTTCCGTGATGGACTGTACGACCTGCGTCAGGAATTGCTGGGTGCCGGTGGTTCCCAGGCTTCGTCCAGGAGGCTGAGCAATCCCCGCCGGAAACGGCAGAGCAATGGTGTTTAACGGGTGAGTCCCATCGACCGTCCCCGTATAGGTTGTCGCTCCGCCGTTGACCATATCGTTTAGGGGATTCAGGCTGAACGACACATAATCCGGTACCCAGAAGATTCCGTAACCGCTGCGGATTACCAGCTTCGAATCGATGCTGTAGGCAAATCCAACCCGCGGAGAGAAGTCCAACTTTTTGAGCGGCAGATTGTTGCGTTGGCCGAGGCTGACCAGAAAAACGTCCCCGATTACCGGAGGCGAGTTCGCAGGAATATATCGCGTCAAGTAGTTCGTTGCCTTCGGGTCGAAGTACGACAAGCGATCGAAGCGCTCCGACCAGGGGCCCTGCAGGTCGTAACGCAAACCCAAATTCAAGGTGAGCCTGCGTGTTGCGCGCCACGAGTCGTCAAAATACAAGGCGCGGTAAATCTGTTGGCCTGCTGTGAACGCAGGAACGACAGCCTGAGCAAAAAAATGGTTTTCAAGATTGTTGAAATTGTCCGCATACCCGAGCAGGAAATCCGCAAAAGAGAGTCCCGTCCCGGAGACCCCGGGAAGGGACGTGAAGCACGCCTGGCCGGAGACACAAAAATCAAATGCGCCGCTCGCGATGTTGGACTGCGCATAGTTATCCCGCCCGACCTCGAGCTGAAAGCCAAGGTGAAACTGATGGTGGCCCCGCAACATCGACATACTAGGCGACACGTAGTATTGGGTGTTGCGGTCCTGAATAAAGCTTTGGCCCTGGGTGCACATGATATTGTCGGCGAAGTTTGCGACGCAAGGCGTCGGCGGTGTGCGCATTTCGGCGGGCACCGACTCGTTATAACTCGCCGGCCAGCCGATGGATGTCAGGTCGAAACCCGTGTTCTTTGGACTCCGGTTATAGGTGAACCGGCTGACGCTCGCATTGAGTCCAACCACAGTCGTAGGCGTAACGTTGTAGGTGTATCCCGCGGCTGTCGCATAGGTGTGATAGTCCTCAGCGCAGCGGTCGGCGCAGAGGCCGGTGCCCAACGGATCGATGGGCAAGTCGAGAACGTGCCAATAATTGGAACGCAAAAAGAGCCTCTGCTTGTTTGTAATATTGTGGTCGAGACGCCCGACGAACTGATTGTGATCTCCGCCAGTGGCTGCGGCGGTTGTGAAGTTGTTCGTGGTCACGCCGGGGTTTGTCGGCCCGGGCCAAAGGCCGAGGAGTTTCACGGAAGTATTGTTGATCCGGTTTGTGGGAATCACGTTGTCCAGGAAAGGAGTAGGAGTGGCGGTGCTCCCCGGACAAGTCCCTTGTGCGTTCACGCTTCCTCCGCAAGGGTCGTAAATCTGATTAGTCACCACCGGCTTGCCGCTTGCGTCCACGCCTCGATCGTTGCAGATACCCGCCGTGAAACCCGATTTGCAGATCTCTGAGAAAATGCCAGCTCTCTCCTGCGCGTCGGGAACCGTGGCAGTGAATGGTTCGCTCGTCCGCAGCCGGAAGCCCTCTCCGCTGAAAAACCAGAATGTCTTATTCCTTCCTCCAAAATGCGGAATGTTCAGAGGGCCGCCGGCATTTGCTCCGAATTGGCTTTGTACCCAAGGTGGCCTCGGCCTATTAACGGCATTCAAAAAGAAATCGTTCGCATTGAATATCTTGTTGCGGAGATATTCGTACGCCTCGCCATGGATGGAGCTTGCACCGGTCTTGGTGCTGAGATTGGTTACCCCGCCGGAAAACTTGCCCCACTCCGGGCCCAAATTGCTGGTTTGCACGCGGAATTCCTGGATCGAGTCTTGCGTTGGAATTAAAATGGGCAGGTTGATGTAGCCGATGTTCAGTGGTTGGCCATCCAAAAACTCCGCGCTCTCATTCCCAAACGAGCCGTTGACCTGGTAGTTGCCCCAGCCAAATGGATTCACGCCCACGGGAGTGCCTGTGGAACTCCCCTGCGGAACTACAGAAGCGGCCAATTCGATCAGGTTAAATACGTTGCGTCCGTTCAGCGGTAGTTCATTGACCTTCCGCTGTTCCACCACGGTGCCTATCGTCGAAGATTCGGTATCCAGGGGCGGCACTCCTCCCCGCACCGTAATGCTTTCTGACGCAGAACCAAGCACCATCTCAAAATTGATTTCCAGGGCGTCCTGCACGTGGAGAACGAGGTCGGACTTGATGACCGCCTTGAAGCCCACTTTCTCCACTTCGATTCGGTACGTGCCCGGCGGAAGGTCCGTTACGTAGTAACTTCCAGTCGCATTCGTAACCGTCTCGTAGTGGACGCGCGTGCCTGTGTTAATCGCGACGAGTTTCGCATTCGGGACAACCCCTTTGCTCGAGTCGGTGATTCTTCCAGTCAGGGATGCGTTCGTCGATTGCGCAGTCAAAGGGCCCGCGAAAAATAAGGATATTCCACCGAGCGCAATGGTGAGCAAGGGCGCCAGACAAAACAGTCTGTAAACGATACGCGAAGCCAAAACCATCCAGAAAAGTACCTCAACTCTTCAGCGTTCGCCTCGACTGGCTTGATCGTTAGCTCTCTTGTATCAGTTATATAAATGATGTCAAGACTACTCCACAGCCCTGCAGTGGCCAATGCCAAGAGGCTCGTGTACCTCAAGCTGATGGAGAAAAACCAGAATACCGATCCGTTCAAATTCATCCTTTACTCCGGCAAAATCGCCGAACAAACGCCGCAGATGGCCGCCACTAAGTGAGCGTCCCAAACTGATTTCTTGTGACCCCCCAGAAGGACCGAGCCCCATGCCATTTGCTAAGATCGAGCAATGACATCGAGGGGCAGGACAGGGCCCAACGCGAGTGATCTAGGTTCGGTCGAATCTTGGCTGGTCTCGGCAGGACGCGACCGGCGCCCGGGCTCGCCACTAAACGTGCTGCCATGCCCGGCGTCGAACTTCGTGCTGGGCGAGCGCCGTGCGTACTCTCGCGACGACGGCACGCCGAGTTGGGAGGCACTGGAAGAGATCGTCGGCGGCCTCGAAGGTGGCACTTCGGTCTCCTTCGCCTCCGGCATGGCGGGAATCGCGGCGATTTTCGATCAACTCCACACAGGCTCGGTCGTAGCCCTGTCGGACGACTGCTACCAGGCTGTCGCGGGAATCGCCAAAGCTGGCCAAAGCCGCGGCCGGTGGACCGTGCATCGCGTCGCCGTGGCCGACACAGCACGCTGGATCGAGATGTGTGGCGTGGCCGACTTGATTTGGCTGGAGTCGCCTTCGAACCCGCTGCTGACTGTAGCTGACCTGGACGCCATCTGCACCGCACCGCGGAAGCGTGGTGCGATCCTAGGCGTGGACAACACCTTCGCTACGCCGCTCAATCAGCGTCCACTAGCGCTCGGGGCCGACGTGGCCATGCAATCGGCGACGAAGTTCATCGGTGGACACTCAGACCTGCTCAGCGGCGTCGTCACCGTGCGCGACGCGAACCTGCTGGCTGCGTTACGGCAGGCCCGGGAGCTCGCAGGTGCAACACCCGGCACCCTCGAAACGTTTCTCGCGGTCCGCGGGGCTAGGACGCTGGCACTGCGGCTGGAGCGGGCGCAGCGCAACGCGATGACACTGGCCGAGCGGCTCGCGCAACATCCAAACGTCACTCTGACGCGCTATCCCGGCCTGGCGAGCCACCCAACTCACGAGGCCGCGCGACGCCAACTCAAGGGCTTCGGCACGATTATCTCGTTCGACCTGCGTGGCGGCGCCTCCGCTGCTGACGCCGTGTGCGCAGGACTGCAGCTCATCCAACACGCCACCAGCCTGGGCGCGGTCGAGTCCACTATCGAACGGCGGGCCAGCATTCCTGGGCAGGAGCACCTCCCCCCCGCGCTGCTGCGGCTGAGCGTGGGTATCGAGGCCGTCGAGGACCTTTGGACCGATCTGGATCGAGCACTTCGCAACGTGGCCGGATGACGGCAAGCCGGCAGTTATCAGCTCGCCCAATCGGGTAAGTACCGAGAAACGCGCTTGTATCAAGTGATCTGGCCAACTTCCTCGTGAGCTACACGGAGGTTACCCGTTGGGGAAATGGTGAACGGCGCGTGCTTTTGCCGTAGCTTCGACTGTCGTAAAAATGTAGTACTAATTGTGATCAATCGAGGAAAAATGCGAACGAAAGGTGAACAAAGGAGAAAGTGATTCGTTCTGTCTTCATCGCAACTTGCTGAATTCCCTAGATTAGCTCCAAGTCCAGCAAGATCTGATTAAGTTAGATGTCCCCGAACCGGACTTCTGACCCGTTTGGCAGAACTGGCAGCGGAGTGCCCACGCCAATTGACGGGATAACTTTTGTGTGACTCATGATTCGCCCGCTAGAAGGGGAAGGGACCCTAGGCACTGCAGGGGCCCGACGCCGAGAATGGGTTGCGTGGTTCTCCACTACCGGTCCGAACGATAGGCACAGTAAAGCCCAGGTGGGAACGAAACCAATCGGACGGGATTATGGTTTTCACTTGCGATAGAGAGTAAGGCGATAATCAAGTCCGGTTTCGTTCGGCCCTCGGTCGATGAGCACGAGCTGAGCTGGCGAACTCGCGCCCAGGTTCCAGTCAGTGCAACCGGTGAATTCCCTCTACTTCTCGACGACGTTCACGGCGGCATTCCTCATCCCCAAGTCCATCTGCGTGCCTACCGCTTTCGACGGCGAAATGAGGTAGAAGACCATGTTTGAGGGCGTCCCTGACGTTGAAGTAATCGCAAGCGTAACGCGACCGCTCGCGTCCACCAAGTAAGTCCCCGTGAAGGTTTGGTTTCCGGCCGCTATGGCCGACCTTCCGCTCAAGTTACCGGCGCCATCCGCTGCCAGGACCCCGGCGACAAAGCTCGTATCCAGTCCCGGGAACAAAGGGAGTGTTCCTAACGCGTAGTTTCCGGAAAACGATGCATTGCTGAAGGGGGCTCCCGTCTGCTCTTCGAACATCCCAAACTGGAACACGTCGCAGCCTGTAAGAATGAAACCCTTTCCAGGGCTGACCAGGTAAAACGGATTTGAACCGCAGGCGTAGTTCATCACGCCGCGGCCCAGGCCATTCGAGTCCACTGCATACGTACCGCTGATTAGTTCACCGGGCATGGGAATACCGAAGTAATTTTCATCACCTGTAACGGTGAGGTTTCCCATGCCGTCAAACTGGAACTCCCCCACGTTGACGTCGTTTTGTTCGTAACCGTTCCCCGGTGCAAAGTCGCCGCCTGCTGCGCCAAACACTGAGGTGCCCTTAAGCGAGTTAGTGGTGAACGGCGCGCCGGACTGTTGCAAGGCGATGCCTGTCGCCCCGCTCCCGTCGGTGTCCATCCAGATCGATTCGCCCGAGGAAACGACGTATAAGATGAGGCCCAAAGGGTTCGGTTGCCCAGAGATGTTCAGCGTCGCTTCGCCACGTCCGGTCCCATCAACTGAGTATGTTCCTTCGAACGGCTGGTCGGCGGGGGGCGGACCGGGTGTGCTTGGCAGCAAGTCAACTTGGCCGGCACTGAACAAGCCGTTGCTGGCCGTGAAGCGACCCAGCACCGCCGTAAGGTTCGATCCCAGCCCTGTCCCGGCTGCACTAAGGCCGAAGGCGTAACCGCCGCTGATCGCCCCTGTCGAAAACGCAGCCGGATCTTGCTTGACGAAAAAGCCCGTGACTGTCTGCTGTGTGCTGTCAGTTTCAACCAGGTGCCCGCCAGCTGCCACCCCCAGTGAAGAGAAGGAGTCAAGCGCAAATGAAAACGTAAAACTGAAGCTATGAGCCGGAAAGTTTACAGCTGTATTGAGCGTCATGGTGCCCGAATTGTCGGAATCAACCGAGTAGGTGCTGTTGGTGAGTCCTTGGTTTGTCTTTGTGCCTCCGAAGACAGTTACATCCGTGTTGCCGGCGATCAAATTGCCACTTCCGTCCGCAGTGAAACTCCCCACGACGCTCAGGGGGCCAGCGCCGTTGAATCCGCTAAACAGAAAGGCATATTGCCCGCTCAGCTTGGCGTTATTTGGATTCGCCGCCGCGCTAGTGATGGTAACCGTAGCAGTGTCTGCTTTGGTTGAGTCTGCGACCGGTGTCGCCGTGACCAGCACAGTGGGAGGATTAGGCACGGTTGCTGGCGCTGTGTATTTTCCAGTCGTGTCAATCATTCCGCAGCTTGTGCCCGTACAGCTTGACCCAGAGACACTCCAGGTTACCGCTTGGTTGGCTCCGATGGGACTCACGGTTGCAATGAATTGCTGTTCGCGACCGGCCTGAACCGTCGCGCTGGTCGGCGAAACGGCGACCGCAACGGGGAGCGGAGGGGTTTTGGTAATGGTGAAGTTCACCGCATTGGAGGTGCCCCCGCCGGGCGCGGGGTTAGTTACTATCACGGTCGCGGTGCCGGCTGAAGGGATCGCAGCAGCAGGGATGGCCACAGTTAACTGCACCGCACTGACGAACGTGGTGGTGGGCGCTGTCCCGCCGAAGTTAACCATCGAAGCTGCGACGAAATTCGTGCCGTTGATCGTAAGCGTGAAAGGCGCTCCGGCCACGGCACTGGTCGGCGAGATGGTGGAGATCATCGGAGTGGGATTAGATCCGCTGGCCGGCGGAGGCTGATTGAATGACTGACTCGTGCCGCCTCCGCATCCGCCAAGGAATGCAAGGCTCGCAATTCCCAAAATTACGAGCGCTCTCATTAGCACCGCTTGGCTGTTCATGACATCCTCCTCCACGCCTGTGTCCGTTTCGCGCGGCTCATATTCCGACGGTCAGTGGGCCCGCTCGGAGGCAGGCCCACTGAGCTAGTAGGAGCGCTCTCGAACCCTTCACTCCCTGGTCTCACCGCTGTCGTGATCTTTAGTCTGTGTCGTGAAGGCTGGTTCGGGTAGTGATATAGAGATCCCGTTTGTTGCCGAAGGGGCTTGGTCGTTCGGAGAAGAAGTAGAGTGTCTTTGCATCGCGTGAAAGAGCAGGCGCTCCGTCAAAGAAGGTGGAATTGACCACCGATCCAAGATTCACCGGCGTCGACCACACATCCGCAGTCGTTGCTCGGGTGGAAACCCAGAGATCCTCGCTTCCGATACCGCCAGGCCGACCCGACGAAATGATCATCTCCAATCCGTCTTTTCGGATGGTGGTGCGGGTATCGCGGAACGGGCTGCTCAGCTCCGGCACGAAAACGCCTGGTCCCCATGTGCCGTCGGGCTGCAGCGTGCTGACATAAATGTCAAAGTCACCGCCGCCTGGAGGAGCTGGCCGCGCGCTGGTGAAGTAGAGCAGAGTGATGTCGAGTTCTTCGTCCTCGAAGAACGTGGGACCCGCGTCGTTGTAAATGGAGTTGATCACGCATCCCAGGTTTTCTGCTGGTTCCCAGCCGAAATCGTCTGTCTTGTCCTTTCGATGCGAAACGTAAAGATCGCTTGTCCCCGCTGGTCCACACCCACCGGGACGATCGCTATGGAAGTACATCCAGTGGCCGTCAGGTGTGAAGGCAGGTGCGAGATCGTTGCCTGACGAGTTTATGTTAGGGCCCAGGTTCTGCGGCGTGCCCCACGAATCTTCTAAACTGGGGCGTTGAGAGACCCAGATGTCGAGCTTTCCAAACGTCCCAGACCGATCGGAACTGTAATAGAGACTGAGGCCGTTTCTAGAGATTGCCGGATGCTGGTTGTTAGGGCCGGAATTGATAGTAGGCCCGAGATTAACCGGTGCCGACCAGTCAGAAAATTGTTGCGCGGCCGTTCCTTGTGCTAGCGACAAGCACGCCAGCGGGGCAGCTGCCAGCAGGAAGCGATGCATCCGTCGAATGTTATTTCTCATAATAGTTTCCCCTTTCTCCGCGTTCTTTTTCGCGTGAGCACGCTGACCTTCGCGCAACCGTTGGTGCAATGCAATCCCGCAACAATCTCCCCGTCCACCTATAAATCTCCCGAGCTATCTCTGTGGGAAGAAGGACCTTGGCAGGCACGTGAAGGAAACACTTAGCGCTTTTGTGTCACTACTTGCAGTGATACACTCGCCCCCACACCGAGTAGTTACTATGCCTAACCCTTCTGGGTCCGTGTGCCACGCTCACTTTGGGTCGTTCGAAGTTGATTTCCGTTCTGGAGAGCTCCTCAAGAACGGCCGAAGAGTCCGGCTACAAGACCAGCCTCTTCAAGTTCTCGCTATGCTCCTTGAACAGCCCGGCAAAGTGGTCTCACGTGAGGAATTGCGGCAGAGGCTTTGGCCAACAGACACATTTGTCGATTTCGACCACGGCTTGAACAATGCCATCAACAGGCTTCGCGACGCCTTGAATGATTCAACGGAAGCTCCGCGTTTCATCGAGACCCTCCCGCGTCGCGGCTATCGGTTCGTTGCTCAGCTGGAAGGTCAGGTTGTCGCAGCGGTTCCGCTCACGCAGGAAGGGTCTGATGCTCCGGACAAGCCTACGCGGGAGCCTGTACTTGCAGCGACTCAATCGGCGACTGCCCTCACGGGTCCGCGCCCATGGTTGCGGAGGCCATGGGTCGCGTTTGTCGCGTTGGCAGTTACACTTTCAGCGCTCTTTGGGTTCGCGGCCAGCGCATGGAGGACAGGGTTGGTCGGAAGGGCACATTCGATGCGGATCGAATCCGTCGCAGTCTTGCCGTTGGAAAACTTGACAGGGGATCCAACTCAGGAGTATCTCGCTGACGGAATGACCGATGCGCTGACCACGCATCTTGCACAAATCGGCGAGATACGAGTCATTTCTCGGACTTCGGCGATGCGGTTCAAGGGTGCAAAGAAGACCCTGCGGGAGATCGCCCAGGAATTACACGTAGATGCCGTGGTCGAAGGATCCATCTCGCGGTCAAACGATGTCATGCGCATCAACGCGCAATTGATCTATGCACCAGGTGATCGCCACATTTGGGCACATTCTTACGAGGGCATCGAGTCTAACCTTCCGACGATTGAGAGCGAGATCGCAAGCGACGTGGCACGTAAGATCGGTGTGGTCATGACACTGGACTCCGCCAGACGTCTTTCAATGACCCGCTCCGTTAATCCGGAAGCATACGACCTCTACTTGCGTGCCGGGACGTACTACGGTTTGCAGACACGGGAAGCAACCAATGAGGCCATACGACTTCTGGAAGAGTCTGTGGCCACCGATGCAAAGTTCGCCGCAGCTTTTGCGGTGCTGTCAGACGCGTATCAG
>Ga0210384_10003207_pt1 | contig 19117 bp, 20 predicted proteins | sample IncBWH2MmetaG_FD_160574 | JGI IMG/M metagenome (GOLD analysis project Ga0210384, IMG submission 160574) | Forest soil microbial communities from Barre Woods Harvard Forest LTER site, Petersham, Massachusetts, United States - Inc-BW-H-2-M | ecosystem: Environmental > Terrestrial > Soil >...
GGCACCGTCGCGGCCTCGATGGCCCGACGGTGCCAAAGTACCTACTAAAAAGTTGGAGCCGTATTTGTCCCAACCGCCTGGGTGAACCGGCGGCGAGGTGGGCGTGTACTTGGGGAGATGGCAAACCGGGTCGTCGAGGGCGTCTTGGCGGGTGCGAATGGCGCCGGGCGCGGCCCGTATGCACACGCGGACGAACTTTCACCGAGTGCCCTCGGAATGAGGCCGTCCAGGCCGAATTCAGGCGCCCGTTTGACGTCGAGCCAAGTGCGCGCCCACCTTGGCGCAGCGGGTAACCTCGACCTGCGCGAAGCGTGACCTCAAGCGCACCAACACCAGCACCAACCAAGTTCCCCGCAGGTCGGTGATGAACCTTTTTTCACATGCGCTCAGCCGACCTGCGCGGCCTCTCGCGGCGGGTGGCCGTCCCACTTCGCCGCGGGGCTCAGGCAGAAGCCGAAGCGCGCCGGCATCGCGTCGAAATGCAGCGACCCGGGCGACCAGAGGCCGGCCTCGACGGCGTCCGCGGCGGCCTCCATGTCCTGCGTGTGCACGAGGCCGAAGCCGCCGTCGGTGGCCAGGAACAGGCGTCCACGCTCGTCGCACCAGGCCGACTCCACCGCCACCGTCTGGCCCGTGTGCGAGCGCACCTCGGGCGCCGTGCCTGTGCGGGCGGCGAGGCGCCAAACGTGCGGGGCGGCCTCCAGCTCCACGTAGACGCGCTGGGGGCCGTTCTGGAAGTACCAGGCGCCGTCGGGCGTGCCCTCGTAGTTGCGCTCGATGAACTCGCGCAGCTGGCGGTGCTCGATGCGGCTGCCCTTGGCCAGCGGAAAGGCGCCGGCGGCCTGCGTGCGGTCGTCGCGCATGTACCAGTCGCCGCGCGCGTCGAGTGCCAGCCAGCCGGTGCAGGCCGGCACGTTGGGCCACTTCTTCAGGGCGGCGCGAACCATGTCGTCCATGCGGTCTCCGTTGGTGACTCAGTGGTGGTGGCCCTTGAGCCAGCCGAACACCGAGGTGGGCATCTTCATGGCCACGCCGGGCGGCAGCTTGCCGTCGGCGAACCCCACATGGCCGCCGTGCGGCGGCTGCCACAGCGTGACGTGGGACCCGACCTCGGACTGCTTCGGCAGCGACTCGCCCGGGACGAACGGGTCGTTCAGCGCGTTGAGCACCAGCGCCGGGATGCGGATGTCGGACAGCCGGGGCTTGGCCGACGCGCGCCTCCAGTAGTCGTCGGTGTCGCGGAAGCCGTGCAGCGGCGCGGTGAACACGTTGTCGAACTCGTAGAGGGTGCGCGCGGCGCGCAGGCGCTCCTCGTCGAACAGGCCCGGGTGCTGGCGCAGCTTGGCCAGCGCCTTGGGCTTCATCGTGTGCAGGAACATGCGCGTGTAGGTGTGAAGGCCGAAGCCCTTGCCGATGGCATGGCCGCCGGCGGCCAGGTCGACGGGCGAGCACACCGCCGCCACGGCCCGGGCCTTGCCGGCGGCGGACGCGCCCGACTCCTCGGCCCAGCGCAGCAGCATGTTGCCGCCCAGCGAGATGCCCACCGCGAGCACGGGCCCGCCGCGGCGTTCCGCGAGGCGCTGGAGGATCCATTCCACCTCTTGGTAGTCACCCGAGTGGTACGCCCTCGGGGCGAGGTTCAGCTCGCCTGAGCAGCCGCGGAAATGCGGCACGGCATACGACCAGCCCTGGTCGCGGGCGAGGCAGGCGAAGGCCTTGGCGTAGCCGCTCTTCGACGACCCCTCGAGGCCGTGGAACAGCACCAGCAGCGGACGCGCGGCGTCGGCATCGGGCGGGTCGGCCAGGAAGTCGACGTCGATGAAGTCCTGGTCGGGCGTCGTCCAGCGCTCGCGCCGGAAGCGCGGCGGCTCGCCGACGGTCGCGCGCGAGAACAGCGACGGCCAGATGGTCTGCAGATGCCCGCCCGGCAGCCACCACGGGGAGCGGTGCGAGGCGGCGGGGGCGAGGGGCGGCAGCACGGCGGACATCTCATGGATCTCGGCGAATTCGGATGATCGCGCCGAGCAAGCGTTGTGCCTAGACCCTAGTCTCTAATGCAGCACCGACGGGGTGTCGGCGATCTCGGGAATCTCGTCGGGCGCGCCCGGGCTCGCGTGATGCGCGACCATGCGCCAGCCCTCGCTGGTCTTCGCGTAGACGTTGGTGGCGACGCACCAGCCGGTGCGCGGACCTTCCACCGTGACAACGTCGATGCGCTCGAGCACGCTGTGCACCGCGCTGCCCATCGCGTGGATGCGCTTGACGTGCTCGGGCTGGACCGCGATGGAGCCGTTGGCGAAGATCGCCTCGAATGCCGCGCGCACCGCCTGCGGGCCCACCATGCGGGCGCCGCCCGGATGCACGCAGACCACGTCGTCGTCGTCGGCCCAGACGGCCATCAGCCGCTCGAGGTCGCCGTCTCGCACGGCCTCGTAGAACTGGGCCTCGGCGTCCTCGGGCGAGGCATTGAGGGCGGCTGCGCGGGCCTTGGGGTTGGACATGCGGCGAGGTTTCCGTTGGATCAGTTGAACACGACGGTCTTGCGGCCGTTGCGCAGCACGCGGTGTTCCACGTGCCAGCGCACGGCGCGCGCCAGGACGACGCACTCGACGTCGCGGCCGATGGCCGTGATGTCTTCGGGCGTCAGCGTGTGGTCCACGCGCTCGACGTCCTGCTCGATGATCGGGCCTTCGTCCAGGTCGGCGGTGACGTAGTGCGCGGTGGCGCCGATCAGCTTCACGCCGCGGTCGTGCGCCTGGTAGTACGGCTTGGCGCCCTTGAAGCTGGGCAGGAAGCTGTGGTGGATGTTGATGGCGCGGTTCTCGAGCACGGCGCACAGCTCGGGCGACAGGATCTGCATGTAGCGCGCGAGCACCACCAGGTCGACGCCCTGCTCCTCCACGATGGCCTGCACGCGCTGCTCCTGCGCGCGCTTGGCCTCGGCGCCGGCGCCCGAGGCGAGGGGCAGGTGGTGGAACGGCAGGCCGTAGCTGGCGGCGAGGTCGGCGAACGCGGTGTGGTTGGAGACGATGGCCGGGATGGCGATGTCAAGCTGCCCGCTGTGCCAGCGAAACAGCAGGTCGTTCAGGCAGTGGCCATGCTGGCTCACCATCAGCAGCACGCGCGGCCGGCGCGACAGCGCGTGCAGCTGCGATTCCATCTCGAACTGCTGCGTCACGTTGGACAGCATGCGGTCCAGCGTGGCCACGTCGGCCAGCTGCGGCGGGGCCTCGAAATGCACGCGCATGAAGAAGCGTCCGGTGGCGCCCGGGCCGATGAGATCGCCGAACTGCTGCGAATCGATGATGTTGCAACCGGCCTGGAACAGCAGTCCCGCAACGGCATGGACGATGCCCTTGGTGTCGCGGCATGACAGCCGGAGGATGAATTCGCGCTCGCGGGAAGGGATGGCCTGCATACCCGACATTGTAAGGAGGCCCCGCTGCTGTCGGGCACGCGGGTTGCCAACCTGCCCTTTGCCAGGCGGCATCTCCAGTCGACCGGCAACGACAATGCCCATCGCTCCCCCGTTCCTGGCTCGCGCCGCCAGCGCCTGCGCGCTCGCGTTGCTGGCCGCCTGCAACGCGCTGCCCACCATCGCGCCGGACAACGCCGAGGCCGCGGGAACCGGAGGCGTGCGCATAGCCGGTCCGCACGGGCCGCTGTCTCCCGATGCGCAGAAGCGCGTGCTGGCGCGCCTGCAGGCCGCCGGCGAGGACACCGACATCTTCGAGCGCCACCTCGCGTTCGAGCAGGAGATCGTCGGCTCGCCGCTGTCGGCCGGCAACAAGGTGACGCTGCTGCAGGACGGCCCGTCCACCTACCAGGCGCTGTACGGCGCGATGGCCGCGGCCACCAGCTCCATCGACATGGAGAGCTACGTCATCGAGGACGACGAGGTCGGCCAGCGCTTCGCCAGGGAGCTGGTGTCCGCCAGCGCACGCGGCGTGGTCGTCAACCTGATCTACGACAGCGTCGGATCGCTGCACACGCCCAAGGCCTACTTCGCCGCTCTCGCAGCGCACGGCGTCAACACGCTGCAGTTCAACCCGGTCGATCCGCTGAAGGCGCGCACCGGCTGGGACGTCAACCAGCGCGACCACCGCAAGCTCACCATCATCGACGGCAAGATGGCCTTCGTGGGCGGCATCAACATCAGCAGCGTCTACTCGGGCGGCGGCTCGTTCAGCCAGCACTCCAAGGAGGAGCCGGGCCATGGACAGACGGTCCCGTGGCGCGACACCGACCTGCAGATCGAAGGCCCGGTCGCAGCCGATTTCCAGAAGCTGTTCATGGATACCTGGGTGCGCCAGAAGGGCAAGCCCATGGCCGGCGCGAACTATTTCCCGGAGATCGGGCGCCAGGGCGACGTCGTCGTTCGCGCCATCGGCGGTACGTCCACCGAGCCCGACAGCCAGATCTACGCGACGCTGGTGTCGGCCATCCGCTGCTCGTCGACGTCGATCCTGCTGGCCAATGCCTATTTCGATCCTGACCCGCAGCTGCTCGGCGCGATCAAGGACGCGGCCCGGCGCGGCGTCGACGTGCAGATCCTGCTGCCCAGCGTCAGCGACTCGTGGCTGGTGATGAGCGCCGGCCGGCGCCACTACGGCGACCTGCTGGAGGCCGGCGTGAGGATCTACGAGCGCCAGGGCGCGTTGCTGCACGCCAAGACCACGCTGATCGACGGCGTGTGGAGCGCCGTGGGCTCCACCAACCTCGACTGGCGCAGCTTCCTGCACAACGACGAGATCGACGCCGTCGTGCTCAGCGCGAGTTTCGGCGACCAGATGCGCGCGGCGTTCCAGGACGACCTCAAGCTGTCCCGGCCCCTGACGCTGGAGCAATGGTCGCACCGGGGACTCACGCAGCGCCTGCAGGAAATCACCGCCGGGATGTGGGAATATTGGCTATGAACTCGCAACGACGATCCGGCCCGGCGCCGGCGAACCGCTGGCTGAAGCCGACGCTGGCCTCTTGCACGATGCTTGTCCTGCTCGCGGGCCCCGCCCGCGCGCAGGACGCGGCCGCGCTCCACGCGCGCTTCGACGCGCTGCAGGACAAGCTGGCGCACAACGCCTACGGCCGGCCGCTGGTACTGCAGTCCACGCAGACCTCCGACCGCCTCGAGGGCGAGGTCTACGCGCGCGTCGACCAGCCGTATGCGGCCGTGCGGAAAGGGTTGGAAGGCACGCAGAACTGGTGCGGCATCCTCATCCTGCACCTGAACGTGAAGATGTGCCACGCCCTGCCCGCGGGCCTGGACATGGCGCTGGGCCGCAAGTACGACCAGCCCGTCGACGACGCCTACAAGCTGCATTTCGACTACAAGCCGGTGGCCGACGGCGCCGACTACCTCAAGACCGAGCTCACCTCCGGCGACGGGCCGCTGGGCACCAGGGACTACCGCATCGCCGTGGAGGCCGCGCCGCTGGACGCCGCGCACACCATGCTGCACATGAGCTACGCCTACGGTTTCGGCTTCACCGCGAAGGTGGCGATGAACGCCTACCTGTCCACCGCGGGCGCCGACAAGGTGGGCTTCAGCGTCGCCAGCCAGGACGGCGACGGCAAGCCGACCTACGTGGGCGGCGTGCGCGGCCTGGTCGAGCGCAACACGATGCGCTACTACCTGGCCATCGACGACTACGTGGCCGCGCCGGCGCCGGCGCAGCTCGAACAGCGCCTGTCCAGCTGGTTCGACGCCACCGAACGCTATCCGCGCCAGCTCCACGAGTTGGAGAAGCCCGAGTACCTCGCCATGAAGCGCGAGGAGGCGAAGCGCTGAGGCCTCGTCCTGCGCGGAGTCGCGGATCCACGCCAAGGACGCGCCACAATGGCGGCATGACCATCGCCCCCTACCTGCGCGAGATCGGCCGCGGCAAGGACGGCGCGCGATCCCTCACGCGCGAGAAGTCCGCCGACCTGATGGCGCGCCTGCTCGATGGCCAGGTGGGCGACGTGGAGGCCGGCGCGTTCGCCATCGCGATGCGCATCAAGGGCGAGACGCCCGAGGAGCTCGCCGGCTTCATGGACGCGGTCGCGCCGCGCCTGCTGCCGCTGCCCGCCCCGCCCGCGGCCGGCGCCGTGGTGCTGCCCTCGTACAACGGCGCGCGCAAGCTCCCCAACCTCGTGCCGCTGCTCGCGCTGCAGCTGGCGCGCGCGGGCCTGCCGGTGCTGGTGCACGGGCTGGAGGAAGACCCGGGCCGCGTCACCACCGCCGCCATCTTCGACGCGCTCGCACTGCCGCCGGTGCGCGACGCCGCCGGCGTGGCCGCGCGCTGGGCCGCCGGCGCGCCGGCCTTCATCGCCACCGGCGACCTGCACCCGTCGCTGGCGCGCGTGCTCGCGCTGCGCCGCCTGATCGGCCTGCGCAACCCGGCGCACTCGCTGGCCAAGCTGCTGCCCGCGCTGGGCCTGCAGCGCAACGTGGTGCGCGTCGTCAACCACACGCATCCGGAGTACGCCGCCAGCCTGGGCGAATTCCTCGCGCTGACCCGGGCCACGGCGCTGCTGATGCGCGGCACCGAGGGCGAGCCGGTAGCCGACGCGCGGCGCTGCCCGAAGCTCACCGCGTTCCTGGACGGCGTGGAGCAACCCGCGTTGTCGGTGCCGGCGCAGGGCGGCTCGCTCGTGGCGCTGCCGGGCCTGCCGGGCGCAATCGATCCCGCATCGACCGCGGCCTACATCGTCGAGGTGATGGCGGGTGCCAGGCCGGTGCCCACGCCGATCGCGACGCAGGTGATGGCGCTGCGCGCCCTGGCCGACGCTGGTCGCTGAGGTTCTCAGGCCGCCGGCAGGCTGACCCGGAACACCGAGCCCACGCCCAGCACGCTCTCCGCGGTGATGCGCCCGCCCATCAGGTGGCTGAGCGACTGCGACAGCGCCAGGCCCAGGCCGGCGCCCGAGATGCCCGAGGCCTCGCGCCCGAGGCGGTTGAAGGGCTGGAACAGGCGCGCGCGGTCGATGGGGCTGATGCCGTGGCCTGAATCCTGCACCTCGATGTGCCACTCGTCGTCGACCGCCTGCGCGCGCAGCGTCACGTGGCCGCCCTTGCGGTTGTACTTGACGGCGTTGCTGAGGAGGTTGGTGAGCACCTGGCGCAGCCGGGTGGGGTCGGCGCGCACGACGGCCCGGCCGTGCGACAGCGCGGCGCCGGCGTCCGGATCCTCGCAACGCACGCTCACGCCCGCGGCGTCGGCCTGGGGGCGGCACCAGGCCGCGCACGAGTCGAGCAGCGGCGCCAGCGCCACGTTCTGCAGGTGGATGGGCAGGTGCGCGGCCTCGGCCAGCGACAGGTCCAGCAGGTCGCCGATCATCGCCAGCAGGTGGTCGCCGGCCTCGTGGATCAGGCGCACCTGCTGGCGTTGCGCGGGCAGGCGCGCGAGCGCGGGGTCGGTGACTAGCAGCTGCGCGAAGCCCAGCACCGCGTTGAGCGGCGTGCGCAGCTCGTGGCTGATGCGCGAGAGGAACATCGTCTTGGCGCTGTTGGCCGCCTCGGCGGCGAGGCGGTCGCGCTGCGCCTGCTCGAGCTCGCGCAGCAGCGTCGCGTCGGTCTGCGTGCCGAACATGCGCTTGGGGTGGCCCAGCCGGTCCCATTCGACGATGCGGCCGCGCTCCTCGATCCAGCGCCAGTCGCCGTCGGCGGCGCGGGCGCGGTAGACGGCGCGGTACAGCGGCTCGTCGCCGCGCACGTGGGCGTCGTAGGCTTTGTCGATGATGGCCCGGTCGTCGGGATGCACCACGCGATCCCAGTCGGCCTGCGTGTTGCCCAGCGTGTTGCGCGGGTAGCCGAGGATCAGCTCGCCCTCGTCGATGTCGCCCAGCACGTCGGTCTGGAGATCCCATTCCCACACGTAGGTGCCGGCCTCGTGCATGGCGGTTCGCTGCAGGGCCAGCGAGCCGGGCAGCGCGTGGCCGGCGTGCTCGATGAGGCCGGCCAGCAGCGCGGCGGCGGTGTCGCGCGCGGGCGCCAGGCGATCGCCCCACTCGTCCTGATCCAGGCCGGCGGGCAGCGGCGTGCGCAACTCGCCGACGAGGGTGCCGGAGTGGCTGCACGACCAGGCCGTGTGCGGCGGCGGCGACGTCAACGAGACCGGCGCCAGCACCGCCGGGCGCGCATGGATGGGCGGCATCGACAGGCTGCCGTCGGGCGGCAGCGGCCACAGCCAGCATTCTGCCCCGATCAGCGCGGCCAGCGCGCGCATGAGCGTGGCCAGCGCGTGGGCATGGTCGCTGCGGCGGGCGTGGTCCAGCAGCGCGGCATAGGCCAGCGCGCGCACCTGGTCGAGCGTGGGCGCCGACGCCCCGGCGGCGTCAGCGGGCGGCGCCGGCGGGAAGCTGCCGGCGCCCTTGGTCAATGGCCTGCCGCGATCTTGACGCCGGCGGCGAGCTGGTAGGTGGTGCCGCAGTACGGGCAGCGGCCCCGGCCGTCATGGCTCAGGTCGATGAAGACCTTGGGGTGGCTGCTCCACAGCGGCATCTTCGGATTGGGGCAGAAGACGACGCCGGGGCCTTGCAGGTCGCTGGCGGTGACTTCGACGACGGACGACGTTTGTTCGGTCATTTGCTTGCTCTGGATTCGGGGAGATTCGTGATCAGACGGCCGTCAGCCACTCTGCATATTTCGGGTTGCGGCCGTTGACGATGTCGAAGAACGCCGACTGGATCTTCTCGGTGATGGGGCCGCGCGAGCCCTTGCCCAGCTCGATGCGGTCAAGTTCGCGGATGGGCGTCACTTCCGCGGCGGTGCCGGTGAAGAAGGCCTCGTCGGCGATGTAGACCTCGTCGCGCGTGATGCGCTTTTCCACCACCTTCAGGCCCAGGTCCTGGCAGATCGCGAACACGGTGTTGCGCGTGATGCCGTTGAGGGCGCCGGCCGACAGGTCGGGCGTGTAGACCACGCCGTTCTTGATCACGAAGATGTTCTCGCCGGCGCCTTCCGACACGAAGCCGCTGGCATCGAGCAGCAGCGCCTCGTCGTAGCCGTCGTCCACCGCCTCGGTGTTGGCCAGGATGGAGTTGGTGTAGTTGGACACCGCCTTGGCCTGCGTCATCGTGATGTTGACGTGGTGGCGGGTGTAGCTGGAGGTCTTGACGCGGATTCCGCGCTTCAGGCCTTCCTCGCCCAGGTAGGCGCCCCAGGCCCAGGCCGCGACCATCAGGTGGATCGTGTTGCCCTTGGGGCTGACGCCCAGCTTCTCGGAGCCGATCCAGGTGAGCGGGCGCAGGTAGCCGCTCTCGAGCTTGTTCTCGCGGACGACGGCGCGCTGGGCGTCCATCACCTCCTCGACCGTGAACGGGATCTTCATGCGCAGGATCTTGGCCGAGTTGAACAGGCGCTCGGTGTGCTCGCGCAGGCGGAAGACGGCCGGGCCGTTGACGGTGTTGTAGGCGCGCACGCCCTCGAAGGCGCCGCAGCCGTAGTGCAGCGTGTGGGTGAGGACGTGGATCTTGGCGTCGCGCCAGTCGACGAGCTTGCCGTCCATCCAGATCTTGCCGTCGCGATCGTCCATGCCCATGGGAGTGCCTCGAGAAAAATGGGGAAAACCAGAATTCTACGAGCCTTGCGGCCGGCGCGTCCTGCAGAATCCCGGCCGTGACGTCGCCAGCCAACCTCCAGCTCGATCATTCCAGCCACCGCGGGGCCGGCGCGCTGCCCCTGCGCCTGCTGGCGCACGACGTGGGGATCGCTGCCAACGTGGGGGCGTTGTTCCGGCTGGCGGATGCGCTGGGCGTCGAACACGTGCATCTGTCGGGCGCCTCGCCGGTGCCGCCCGACCCGAAGATCCGCAAGACCTCGCGCTCGGCCGAGCGCCACGTGGCCTGGTCGTACGACGCCGATCCGCTGGCGGTGGTCGCCGCGCTCAAGGGCCGGGGCTGGCGTGTCGTGAGCCTGGAATTGAGCACGCGCAGCGTCGCGCTCGACACGCTGCCGGTCGCGCCGGGCGACCGGGTCTGCCTGGTGCTCGGCGCCGAGGACGCCGGCGTCTGCCAGGCCTTGCTGGACGCCTCCGACGCCACCGTGCACATTCCCATGCGCGGGCACAACTCGTCGATGAACGTGGCCACCGCGTGTGCGATCGCGACGTACGAGATCGCGCGGCGCCTTCTGCCGCGCTGACTCCTAGGATGACGCTTCGGTGCGCCCGACGAAGCCTGTGCCCAGCGCGTCGGCCCAGTCGCCGCGGCGGTTGGCCTGCGCGCGCGACGCGGCGGCGCGCCAGTCGTAGGGCGTCGAGCGCAGTTGCACGTGCCAGCCGCCGTGGCGGCCGCGTTCGACCAGGGCCCAGCGGGCGTCGGGCGAGCCGTTCTCGATCCAGTGCGGGTGGGGGTGGAGGTCGTCGTAGGCCTGCAGGCCGACGCTGCCCGGGTTGACCACCAGCGGCCCGGCGGGCACCGCCATCGCGCGCGCCACGTGGGTGTGGCCGCACAGGATCAGCGACGCCGACAGGCCGCCGCGGGTGTCGCCCGCGGGCATCTCGGCGGCGCGCGCGGCGAGTTCGGCCCGGCTGGCCGCGCGCACGCCGCGCTGGCCGTCGACACCGAAGCCGGGAATGACCGTCTCCATGAAATAGACGAGGTCGCTGGCGGGCGTGCCGTGGCACAGCAGCACGTCGTCGGCGAGCCAGTGCGTGGCGGGCAGCGCCGCGAGCCATGCGCGCTCGGCCGGGCCCAGGGCGCACGCCGCATGCGCGTCCGACGCGCCCATGCGCGCGACGTCCTCGGCCAAGGCCTGGCGCTCGTGGTTGCCGGCGATGGTGCGCCAGCGCCCAGGCTCCGCGGCCTCGTGGGCCATCAGCCACTGCACCGTCTCGCGAGGCCACAGCGGGCCGGAGGCGATGTCGCCCAGGTTGACGACGAGCCCGGGACGCTCGCGCTCGATCTCGGCCCACACGCACTCCAGCGCGGGCAGGTTGCCGTGGATGTCGGAGACGATGGCGATGCGGGAGGTCGTCATTTGGAGGGATGCCTTTGTCGAGCCGTGTCGCTAGGGCCTGTTCACACTAAATGCGTGCCCGCGCCGGCCGCCTGCGAGGCCCCAGGCTAGGCGGCCGCGACGCGGCGGGCTGGACGCCCGCAAGGAGCGGCCAACGACGCCTGGGGTCTCGCAGGCGGCCGGCCCTGCGGGTGATCCCCCAGAAAGCCTGCCTTCCGCGTTGCGAGCGCTTGCCGTGGGGCCACCACGTCGGCGCGCTCGCGCCTTGAAGGCAGGCTTTCTGGGGGGTCACGCGGGCACGCATTTAGTGTGAACAGGCCCTAGCATACGCAGGCTCGGGCGCCTTGTGTCCGACGCGATCTTTCCTGCCCACCAACGGAGCCAACATGCCCATCGATATCCACGTCCGCGTCGCCGCCTGGCTGCATATCGTCATGGGCGCCCTCGCGGTGTGCACGCTGCTGTTCATCGGCCTGGCCTTTGGTGCGTTCGGCGCCATCGTGGTGGGTGCCGCGCACGACTCGCAGGCCACGGGCGTGCTCGCGTTGATCGGCGGTCTCGGCGCCACCTTCCTGTTCTTCTTCATCGGCCTCGCCGCGCTGGAGATCGCGGGCGCCGTGATGCTGCTGAACGGCAGCGCCGGCGGCCGCGTGCTCACCATCATCTTCAGCGTCCTCGCGCTGGTGAACTTCCCCATCGGCACGGTCATCGGCGCCTACTCGCTGTGGGCGCTGCTGCGCGCAGTGCCGGCGGCGCCGGCGCCCGCCCAGTCGAACGTCGCCAACACGTTCTGACGTCACCGGTGCCCGGCGCGCGGCTCAGAACCTGTGAATGGATCCGGCCCGCTCGGGCGTGTCGGATTCGTTCACAGGTTCTTCAGAGCCCGCGCAGCACCTCGATCGCCTCCTCGATGCGCTCCACCGCGTGGATGGTGAGCCCCTCCACCGGCTTTTTCGGCGCGTTGGCCTTGGGCACGATGGCCACCGAGAAGCCCAGCTTGGCCGCCTCCTTCAGCCGATCCTGACCGCGCGGCGCCGGGCGCACCTCGCCGGCCAGTCCCACCTCGCCGAAGGCCAGGAAACCGCGTGGCAAGGCGCGGTTGCGGATGGAGCTCTGGATGGCCAGCAGCACCGCCAGGTCGGCCGCCGGCTCGCTGATGCGCACGCCGCCCACCGCGTTGACGAAGACATCCTGGTCGCCGGTGGACACGCCAGCGTGCCGATGCAGCACCGCCAGCAACATGGCCAGCCGGTCGCGGTCCAGGCCCACCGACAGCCGGCGCGGACTGGGCCCGCCGGCGTCGACCAGCGCCTGGATCTCCACCAGCATGGGCCGCGTGCCCTCCAGGGTGACCAGCACGCAGCTGCCCGGCACCGGCTCGCCGTGCGTGGACAGGAAGATGGCGCTCGGGTTGGCCACGCCCTTGAGCCCGCGCTCGGTCATGGCGAACACGCCGATCTCGTTGACCGCGCCGAAGCGGTTCTTGAAGGCGCGCACCAGGCGGAAGCTGGAGTGCGTGTCGCCCTCGAAGTACAGCACCGTGTCGACGATGTGCTCCAGCACGCGCGGCCCGGCCAGGCTGCCGTCCTTGGTGACGTGGCCCACCAGCACGATGGTGCAGCCGCCCGACTTGGCGGTGCGCGTGAGCTGGGCCGAGCATTCGCGCACCTGCGCCACCGAGCCGGGCGCCGACGTGAGCTGGTCGGAGTAGAGCGTCTGGATGGAGTCGATGACGCAGAACGCAGGTTGTTCCGCCTCGATGGTGGCGAGGATGCGCTCGAGGTTGATCTCGGCCAGCACCCGCACGTTGGCGCCCGAGAGATCGAGCCGGCGCGAGCGCAGCGCCACCTGCGCGCTCGATTCCTCGCCGGTGACGTAGAGCACCTTCATGCGCATGGCCAGCGCGTCGATGGCCTGCAGCAGCAGCGTGCTCTTGCCGATGCCCGGGTCGCCGCCGATCAGCACCACGCCGCCGGACACGATGCCGCCGCCCAGCACGCGGTCGAGCTCATCGATGCCGGTGGGCGTGCGGGCGACGTCGGTGGCGTCGATGTCGGCCAGCGTGGCCACCGGCTGGCTCCTGGCGAGCGACTGGAAGCGGTTCTTCGAGGCGCCGCCCGAGGGCTCGCCCACGCCTTCCTCCAGTGTGTTCCAGGCGGTGCAGTGCGGGCAGCGCCCCAGCCACTTCGGGTTGGTGCCGCCGCAGGCGGAGCAGGTGTAGACGGTCTTGGGAGCAGCCATGGCCCCATTGTCGCCTACTGTTCAAATCCACAGCCCGGGAAATTCCGCGATTTCCCGCCGATGCGCGCGCGGCGCCCCAGGCTGCATTCGCCACGACTGCCGCCACCCTCGTAGACTTGCCCGCATGAGCCCACCCGACCACGACCCCGCCCCGCACCCCGACCCGCAGGCCGCCTTCGACGACGCGGCCGCCATCGCGTCCTACGCCGATCGCACGCGGCGCCTGGTGCCGGGCTGGGACGACCTGCAGAAGATGGTCACGCTGCTGGTGGCCGAGGCGGCGCCCGGGCCGGCCACGGTGCTGGTGGTGGGCGCCGGCGGCGGCGTGGAGCTGAACGCGATGGCGCAGGCGCGCGCCGACTGGCGCTTCGTGGGCGTCGACCCGTCCGCGCCGATGCTGCAGATGGCCCGCGCCACGCTGGGCCCGCTGGCGGAGCGCGTGGCCTTCCACGAGGGCTACGTGGACACGGCTCCGGAAGACCCTTGCGACGCGGCCACCTGCCTGCTGACCATGCACTTCGTGCCGCATGCCCGGCGCCTGCCCACGCTGCGCGAGATCCACCGGCGCCTGAAGCCGGGCGCGCCGTTCGTGATGGCGCACATGAGCTTTCCGCAGTCGCCCGAGGAGCGCCCGCTGTGGCTCGCGCGTTACGTCGCATTCGCCGTCGCCTCGGGCGTTGCCCCGGAGAACGCGCGCCGCGCTGCCCTGGCGATCGGCGCCAGCCTGCCGCTGCTGGGGCCCGACGACGAGGAGGCGCTGCTCGCGCAGGCCGGCTTCTCGGGCACGCGGGTGTTCTACGCGGGCCTGGCGTTCCGCGGCTGGATCGCGCGGGCCTAAGATCGTGGCATGACCGCCCTGACCATCCGCCACGCCACCCCCGACGACCTCGACGCGCTGGCCCCGCTGTACGACGCCTACCGCCGCTTCTACGAGCAGCCGGGCGACATCGCGCTCGCGAGCGCCTTCCTCGCCGACCGCATGGAGCGGCGCGAATCCACGATCCTGGTGGCGCAGGCCGAGGGCCAGCTGCTGGGCTTCTGCCAGCTCTATCCCACCTGGTGCTCGGTGGCCGCGGCGCGCATCTTCGTGCTGTACGACCTGTTCGTGGACGCGGACGCGCGCCGCGGCGGCGTCGGGCGCGCGTTGATGCTCGCGGCCCGGGCCTTCGGGCGCGAGGCGGGCGCGGTTCGGCTGGACCTGAGCACGGCGCGAACCAACGCGCGCGCCCAGGCGCTCTACGAATCGCTGGGCTGGCAGCGCGACGACGTGTACCTCACCTACAACCTCGCGCTCGCGGAGCCGGCATGACCCTCGCCACCTGGATCACCTTCTTCCTCGCCTGCTGGGCGATCAGCCTGTCGCCCGGCCCGGGCGCGATTGCCTCGATGACGGCCGGCCTCAACCAGGGCTTCCGGCGCGGCTACTTCACCGTGCTCGGCCTGGTCCTCGGGATCTGGACGCAGATGATCGTCGTGGTCATCGGCCTGGGCGCCGTCATCAAGACCTCCGAGACGGCGTTCACCACGATGAAGTATCTCGGGGCGGCCTACCTCGTGTGGGTCGGCCTCTCGCAATGGCGCGCCGGCGACCGGCCGCTGGTGGCGTCCGCCGACGCCCCGGTGCTCACGCGCCGGCAGCTGGTCGTGCGCGGCTGGGCCATCAACGCCACGAACCCGAAGGGCACGGTGTTCATGCTGGCCGTGGTTCCCAACTTCATCGACCTGGCGCAGCCGCTGCTGCCGCAGTACCTGATCATCATGATGTCGCTGTCGTTCACCGACCTGGTGGTCATGGCCGGCTACGTGGCGCTGGCCGCCAAGGTGCTGGGCGCGCTGAACCAGCCGCACCACGTGCGCGTCATGAACCGCTGCTTCGGCGGCCTGTTCGTCGTGGCCGGCACGCTGCTGGCCGCGTTCCGCCGCGCCGCATGACCATGCACACGCTCGCCATCATCACCGGCGCGTCGCGCGGCCTGGGCCAGGCGATGGCCGCGCAATACCTGGCCGGCGGCGGGTTCGTGCTGGGGCTGTCGCGCGGGCAGTCCGCCGGGCTCGCGGCCACGGGCCCGGGCGGCCTGGAGCAATGGCCCGCCGACCTGTCGGACCCGCTGCCGCTGGCCGAACGCCTCGCCGCGTGGCTGGCCGACTTCGAACGCCGCGCCGCCGGACGCCTGCCGGCGCGGGTGCGCGTGATCCACAACGCCGCGCTGCTCAGCGAGCCGGGCGACACTGCCGACACCGATCCCGCCGACCTCGCGCGCAGCCTGCGCGTGGGCCTCGAGGCGCCGGTGGCGCTCACCGCGGCCTTCCTGCGCGCCACCGCGCACTGGGCAGCGGCCGATCGGCGCGTGCTGTTCGTCTCGTCGGGCCTGGGCCGCCGCGCCATGGCCGGCAACGCCGCCTACTGCGCGCAGAAGGCCGGCCTCGACCACTTCGCGCGCGCGCTGGCGCTCGAGGAACAGGCGCGGCCGCACGGCGCCCGCGTGGCGTCGGTCGCGCCGGGCATCATCGACACCGACATGCAGAGGCAGCTGCGCGGCGCCGACCCGAAGCGCTTCGCCGCGCAGGCCACGTTCGCCGGCTTCCACGGCAGCGGCGCGCTCGACAGCCCGGCCAGCGCCGCGGCCAAGGTGATCGCGCTGCTGGAGCGCGACGACTATGGCGCCAATCCGGTGACCGACGTCCGGGGCTGACTACGCCGTCACGCTCACCGGCACGCGCAACGCCAGCGCGCACATCAGCTCGTAGCCGATCGTGCCGGCCGGCCTGGCGATCTCGTCGATGGGCAGCACGGCGCCGTCCGGGCCGTTGCCCCACAGCGTGACCTCCGAGCCGATGCCCGCGCCCGGCACCGGGCTCAGGTCGACGGTGATCATGTCCATCGACACCCGGCCGACGATGCGGGTGCGCACGCCGTTCACCAGCACCGGCGTGCCCGTGGGCGCGCTGCGCGGATAGCCGTCGGCGTATCCGCAGGCCACCACGCCGATGCGCAGCGGGCCGTCGGCCGTGAAGGCGCTGCCGTAGCCCACGGTGTCGCCCGCCTGCAGGTTCTGCAGGCCGATCAGCTTGCTGCGCAGCGTCATCGCCGGGCGCAGCTTCCAGTCGGCGATCGTGCGCTCGGGGTAGTCGGGCGCGCTGCCGTAGCTCATGATGCCCGCGCGCACCCAGTCGCCGGCGATGCGCGGCGCCTTGGCCAGCGCGTCGGCGCCGTGGCGCAGCGTGGCCGCGCTGTTGGCCAGCGTGCGCTCGCCGGCCATGTCCGACGTGACGGCCTCGAACACGGCCAGCTGGCGCGCCACGCCGCGGTCGCCGTCGGCGTCCGAGAAGTGCGTCATCAGCGAGATCTCGTCCACCTGGGGCAGCAGCTCCAGCCGGGCGCGCGCGCCGCGGAACGCGGTGGGCGTGAAGCCCAGGCGGTTCATGCCGCTGTTGAGCTTCAGGAAGACCCTGTGCGGAGTGTGGGTCTTGTGCTCCGCGAGCCAGTCGATCTGCTCCTCGCAGTGCACGGCGTGCCACAGGCCCAGGCGCGAGCAGAGTTCCAGGTCGCGCTGCTCGAAGCAGCCTTCCAGCATCAGGATGGGGCCGCGCCAGCCGAGCGCGCGGATGCGTGCGGCCTCGTCGAAATCGAGCAGCGCGAAGCCGTCCGCTCCTCGCAGACCTTCGAACGCTCGTTCTATTCCGTGCCCGTAGGCGTTGGCCTTGACGACGGCCCAGACGCGGGCGTCGGGCGCCGATTCGCGGGCGCGGCCGATGTTGTGGGCCAGGGCGTCGGTGTGGATGAGGGCTTCGATGGGACGGGGCATCCCCGAATTCTGCCAGCCGGCCTGGCGCCTGCGCCGCGCGGGGGGCGCCCGGGCCGGCGAAACGCCCCGCGTGCTATAAAGCCGCTCGCCCTATGGAGAGATTTCCCAGGCGCGGGGCCGTTCGGGTGGCCTCGACGCCGACGATGCCGAACGAATGAAAAGAGGTTTCTACACCATCATGTCGGCGCAGTTCTTCAGCTCGCTGGCTGACAACGCGTTGTTCGTTGCGGCCGTCGAGATGTTGAGAAGCGCCGGCGCGCCGGCCTGGCAACGCACGGCGCTCGTGCCGATGTTCGCGCTGTTCTACGTGGTGCTCGCGCCGTTCCTGGGCGCGTTCTCGGATGCGGTGCCTAAGGGCCGGGTGATGTTCTACGGGAACGCCCTGAAGGTCGTGGCGTGCCTGATGATGCTCTACGGCGGACATCCGCTGATCGCCTACGCCTTCGTCGGCCTGGGCGCGGCCGCCTACTCGCCGGCCAAGTACGGCATCCTCACCGAGCTGCTGCCCACCTCGCAGCTGGTGAAGGCCAACGGCTGGATCGAGGGCCTCACGATCCTGTCCATCATCCTGGGCGTCGGGCTGGGCGGGCAGCTGATCGGCCCGCGCATCTCGCCGTACCTGCTGTCGGTGCAGATGCCGTTCATCGACTTCGGCATCCACACGCCGGCGCAGGCGACGGTGGCGTTCATGGTGCTGCTGTACGCGATCGCGGCGGCCTTCAACCTGCGCATCCCGCGTACCGAGACCCCGCTGGAGCCGTTCACGGGCCGCGTCACCGAGCTCGTGCGCGACTTCAGCCAGTGCAACGCGCGCCTGTGGGACGACAAGCTGGGCCAGATCTCGCTGGCCACCACCACGCTGTTCTGGGGCGTGTCGGGCAACCTGCGCTACCTGGTGCTGGCCTGGGCCGGCGTGGCCCTGGGGTTCGACACGCCGCACGCCACGCTGCTGCTGCTGCTGGTGGGGCTGGGCACCGCGGCCGGCGCGGTCATCGCCTCGGTCACGGTGAGCCTGATGGGCGCGACGCGCGTGATCCTGCTGGGCGCGGCGCTCGGCGTCTCGGTCATCGCGATCAACGGCATGCACAGCGTCTGGGTGGCCGGGCCGTTCCTGGTGGTGCTCGGCGCCATCGGCGGCTTCATGGTGGTGCCGATGAACGCGCTGCTGCAGCATCGCGGCCACAACCTGATGGGCTCCGGCCGCTCGATCGCCGTGCAGAACTTCAACGAGCAGGCCGCCATCCTGGGCCTGGGCGCCTTCTATTCGGCGCTGACGCGCGGCGGGCTGTCGGTGTTCGGCTCCATCGCGATCTTCGGCATCTTCGTCACCTGCACCAGCTGGCTGATCTGGCGCTGGCACCGGCGCAACCTGGTCCAGCATCGCGAGGAAGTCGAAGAACTGCTCGCGATCGCCCGCAGCGATTCCCATTGAAATGACGACGGTCTCTCTCCCGCGGCCCCGTTCCGCGGGACCGGTGCTCGCCCTGCTCGTCAACGCCTTCGTGTGGGGCGTGTCGTGGTGGCCGTTCCGCCACCTGCAGGCGATGGGCCTGCATCCGCTGTGGGCCACCACCCTCATCTACATCCTGTCGGCGGCGGCCATCGTGGCCTGGCGGCCGGCGGCGCTGCGCCAGTTCTTCGCGCATCCCGCGCTGTGGCTCATCTTCCTGGGCTCGGGCGCCACCAACGCCACCTTCAACTGGGCGGTGAGCATCGGCGACGTGGTGCGCGTGGTGCTGCTGTTCTACCTGATGCCGCTGTGGTCGCTGCTGCTGGCGCGCGTGATCCTCAAGGAGAAGCTCACCACCAGCGCGCTGGTGCGCGTGGCGATGGCGTTGACGGGCGCGGCGCTGGTGCTGTCGCAGGAACGCAGCGGCGCGGCGCACGCGGGCCTGCTGCCCGACCTGCTGGCGCTGCTGGGCGGCGTCGCGTTCGCGCTGAACAACGTGATGCTCAAGCGCGAATCGGCGCAGCCCGAGGAAGGGCGCGCGCTGGCGATGTTCCTGGGCGGCACGGTGGTGGCCGGGGTCACGGCGGCCGCACTGTCGGCGGCGGGCTCGTCGGGCGTGCAGTGGCCCGTGGCCTCGACGCAGTGGCTGCTGCCGGCGCTGGGCCTGGCCGTCGCGTGCAT
>Ga0210384_10003208_pt1 | contig 19112 bp, 17 predicted proteins | sample IncBWH2MmetaG_FD_160574 | JGI IMG/M metagenome (GOLD analysis project Ga0210384, IMG submission 160574) | Forest soil microbial communities from Barre Woods Harvard Forest LTER site, Petersham, Massachusetts, United States - Inc-BW-H-2-M | ecosystem: Environmental > Terrestrial > Soil >...
AGTCTTCAATAAGGCCGAGCCTTTGCTTGCAGATTCGCTGGCCAGCCGCAAGAAAAACCCGGGACCGGAGAGCGCAGAGGTTGCCCAAAGTCTGGAGGCCTTCGGAACACTGTATTCAAAAAGTGGGAGAAGGCAGCAAGCCGAGGAATCGTTCAGACAGGCGGTAAGCATCTTCGGCAAAACAGTAGGCGGGAATCATTCTGATTACGCAAACGCGCTGGAAAATCTTGCCTTGTGCTACGGGGCACGCCGGGACTTTACGGACGCGGAGCCTTTGCTGCAGCGCGTACTCGAAATCCGCCAGACAATCTTCGGTGGGGAGCATCGGGACGTGGCCGCTAGTTTGGACAATCTTGCTGCCTTGCGGAGATCGGAGGGCAAGCGCGACGAAGCAGCGGCTCTTTACGAAAAGGCTATCGCGATCTGGGAAAAGGTTCTGGGAGCAGACAATCCGGATTTGGCAGCCGACCTTAACAATCTGGCTGTGCTTTATCTCTACAGCAAGGAAGCGCAGCGGGCCGAACCGTTATTGCTGCGGGCCGCTGCACTCGACGAAAAGGCTCTGGGCCCTGAAAGCCCGGAACTGGGAACCGATCTAAATAATCTGGGAACACTCTACTTTCGCACGAAGAGGTACGCGGAATCAGAGAAGGAGTACAAGCGTGCCCTGGAAATAAGGGTGAAGAGCTTGGGCGAGCAAGACCCTGCGGTGGCCGAAACCCTGACCAGTTACGCGAGCCTGCTGCGAGCCACGAATCGCAATCAAGAAGCTGCGGGAATGCAATCCCGTGTAGATGCGATCCTAGCCAGCCGGAAGGCCAGGTAACTTTCGCTACTTCTCGCCACTAGATAAATCTCTTTTATGCCCGGCATCAGCTTTTTCGATTGTCTGTGCCCCCACACTCGCGTTATTCTTTCCTGTTGAAACCCAGCCATTTCAAGTGCCTTTGTCCGTGTAGCTCTTGCCAACATCAATTCTGCCGACAACGAAGAGGAGACTGAAGGACATCCATGCCTAACGAACTGCGTAATTTCCTGGCACTCACCTACGACGAACTGGAAGACCTGAATCTGGAAGCGAAGGAGCAGCGCCGGAACCGTGTGCCAATCGGGAAGATTCAGGAGAAGCGGCTGAAGTACCTGACTGACGAGAAACGGATCAAAGCCGTAACCGTGATGTTCAGCGACCTGGAGGGCCGGCTGCACATGTTGGACTACGATAAGAAGTTCCTGATCAAAAGCTGGGACAATCTCACCTTCGATGGCTCCTCGATTCGCGGCTTCACGGCGCAGCGCGAAAGTGATCTGCGGCTGGGCATTGACTGGGCGGCGTTTTACTGGGCGCCCGCAGACGTGTTCGGCTCTGGCAAAGTGCTGGTGTTTGGCGAAGTGATCGACAAGGGCGGAACATCGTACTCGGCCGACATTCGCGGCGTGCTGAAGAACTACGCCGACGACTTGCACAAGAAAAAAGGGTACACGCTCAACGCCGCCAATGAGATTGAAGGCTTCCTGTTCAAGGGAGCGGATGCCGAGCGCAACTATCACGAAACCGGCAAGTTCGACTACGTCAACACGGGCGGATATTACCATTCCCTGCCGGGCGACCCGCTGCGCACGTTCATTGACACTACCGCCGAAGTGCAGCGCTCGATGGGCTTCCAGAATGAGAAGGATCATCCGGAGGTTGCGCCCTCCCAGTTTGAAATCAACTACGGCTACGGCGAAGTGGTGGCGGCCGCCGACCAGATTCAGCTCTACAAGCTGATCTGCCGGCAGGTGGCGACTAACATGGGACTCTCGGCATCGTTTCTGCCCAAGCCGGTCGTGGGCGTCAATGGCAGCGGCATGCACACCAACGTTTCAATCAGCGAGAACGGTAAGAATCTGTTCTGGGATGCCAGGGGCGAAGAAAAACTCAGCAAGATGGGCTGGGCCTTCCTGGATCGCATCCTCACCCATGGCAACGACATTTGCCTGCTGCTAAATGCGAGCGTGAATGCTTACCGGCGTCTCGATCCGCACTTCGAAGCGCCGAACCAGATCAAGGCGTCGCCTGTCGATCGCGGATCGATGATCCGTATTCCAATCGGCAATGAGAAGAGCATGCGCGTGGAAGTGCGGTCGGTGGCTCCGGACGCGAATCCGTACCTCGTCATGCTCTCGATCTTCAAGACCGGGATCGATGGCGAAACATCGAAGATCAAGAATCTGCGCCAGGCCGAGCGCTACTTGCCAGACAACATCTACGATGCGCTCGCGAACTTCCGCAAAGCAGACTGGACAACGAAACTTCTAGGTGAAGACGTCAAGGGACGCTACGCCGATCTGAAGCAGGCGGCGGCAGACCGTTGCCCGCGTATGCTGGGAACCTTTGTGAAGGCGCCGGAGGTGCAGTATCACCACGACGTCTACAACCAGTTCCTGTGGAATCTTTTCTAGACCCTGCTGTTTTCTTTCTCGCAAAAGCCCCCGCCTGCCGGTTGGGGCTTTTTGTTGCCTCCAAGCTCGATGAATGACAATTCAGTTGCGAACCAGCGGCTACAATGCCTGTCGGAGGATTCATGGCGAAATCGCGCAGGCAGTTTCTGACTCAGACATCCCTCGGACTCTTGGGTGCAGCGACAGCCATGCGCAGCTACTCGCAGCAATCCCCCGATTTGCCGCCCGGTGCGCCGCCTGCATTCGGTACGGGCCCGGCGGTTGGGCCTGAGGTTTCGCCTACCACATTTGCAGAGGCGGAAAAATTAGTGCAGATACAGATGACTGCCGCCCAGCGTGCGATGGCAGCAAGCAGTTGGCGAAAGACCATGGCAGCAATTTACGAGCGGCGTACCGGACCGCGCAAGATTGCACTCGAAGCCACGCTTGCGCCCGCATCGCGATGGAATCCTGTGTTGCCGGGCTTGCGCACTGTTCCAGAGCGCGATCGTTTCATCCGCAGTAACACCGATCCCGGCCCGCTGCCCACGCGTGACGAGGACATTGCCTTCGCTTCCGTCACTCAGCTCTCCCGATGGATCGAGCAGCGCAAGCTAACCTCCGATCGGCTCACCCGCATTTATCTGAAGCGCCTCGAGCAATACGATCCCAAGCTGCACTGTGTGATCACGCTCACTCGAGAACTCGCGCTGGCCCAGGCGAAACAAGCGGACGAAGAGATCTCCGCCGGCCGATACCGCGGGTCCCTGCATGGCATCCCCTGGGGAGGAAAAGATCTTCTCGACACTGCTGGAATCCGCACCACCTACGGCGCTGAGCCCTTTCGTAATCGCGTTCCAGCCGAAGACTCAGTGGTTGTGAGGCGTCTGCATGAAGCGGGCGCAGTGCTGGTCGCGAAATTAAGCCTGGGTGCTCTCGCGCTGAACGATATCTGGTTTGGCGGCCAAACGATGAACCCATGGCTGATTGAGGAGGCTTCGTCCGGGTCGAGCGCGGGTCCGGGGGCTGCCACGGCAGCGTGGTTGGTTGGTTTTGCAATCGGCAGCGAGACCGGCGGCAGCATCGTAAGTCCCTCCATGCGCTGCGGGATTACCGGCTTGCGCCCTACTTACGGCCGCGTGGCGCGCACTGGCGCGATGACTCTTTGCTGGTCGCTCGACAAGCTCGGCCCCATGACACGCTCGGTGGAGGACGCAATGCTTGTGCTCCACGCCATCTCCGGACCCGATGCCGGCGACTTGGCTAGCGTGCCCAGCAAGCTGGACTTCGATGCTGGCGCCAGCGTTCAGGGGCTTCGCGTCGGATATTTCCCACGCTGGTTGAATGAGAATCCCGCCACCGCCGTCGACCGCGCCGCCGTCGACGTAGTCAAGAAGGTTGGAATGGTTCCGTTGGAAGTGTCAATTCCGGACTGGCCGTATGACTCGCTCAACCTGATTCTTTTCGCCGAGGGTGCGGCTGCATTCGAAGAGCTCACATTGAACGGCGGGATGGATCAAATGAAAACCCAGGTGCCGGATGCCTGGCCCAACATTTTTCGCGAGGCTCGCTTTCTGTCCGCGGTCGACTTCGTGCAGGCTGACCGCTTCCGTCGCAAAGTCGCAGAAGAGATGGCACGTGTGTTCTCGGAAGTAGACTTGCTGTTAGTGCCTTCGTTGCGCGACGAGATGCTGACTGCGACCAACTTCACTGGACATCCCTCGCTTACGTTGCGCGCTGGCTTCATCGAGGTCTCGAAAGCTCGCAGCGACTGGGCACCCGACCCGACCAACCCTATGCCAACGTTCTCAACGCCGCGGCGGGTTCCCCATGGTGTCACCCTGATCGGGCGGCTATTCGACGAGGGCACGTTAGCCAGCGCCGGACTCGCTCTGGAGCGCGCGTTTAGGGTTACAGATCAAAGGCCGCCGGGGTTTTAAACATTTTGATCCGGTTAGATTTATCGCAGCTGTTCATTTGGTTCTAGACAATAGTCTGGTGGCCACTAGACTTAGCCAACACAGGAGAACATCCATGAAGCGTCTTTTAGCATTACTCAGTTTCTTCTTGATCGTTGCCGGCGCGGTCCAAGTTGCGGCGCAGGTAAATCCTTACAAGGACGGCACGCCCGGCGTTACAGGCTATCGCTCTGAGGTGATGGCAGAGGTCATGGTTCAAGAAGACAAATTTTCCCGGCTTGCCGAGGCCATCCCCGCAGAGAAGTACACGTGGCGTCCCGCCCCTGATGTGCGTTCGTTTGCCGAGGTGTTTCTGCACGTGGCGGCAGCCAACTTCAACTTGTACAAACTCGTAGGCACACCTCCGCCAGCGGGTTTCGACGTCAAGGGATTTGAAAAGTCGACTACCGACAAAGCCAAGGTCATGGCCACGCTGAAAGATTCCTTCGTCCACGCCCGTAAGGCGATCACGGCGATGCCAGATGCCAATTTGGAGAAGAGCCTGGACTGGTTCGGCGGAAAGAATACCCAGCGGGGGATTTTACTCTTTGTAGTGCGCCATGCTGCTGAGCACCTGGGACAATCGATCGCCTACGCGCGGTTTGCCGGCATCACTCCACCCTGGACCGAGGACATGCAGAAGAAACCGGCTGAGAAGACAGAGAAGAAAGAAGCTCCGAAAGAAAAACAGTAGCGCCCCTAGATCAAGAAAGGATCCCTTCCCCACGGTCGTCCGCAGGGAAGGAATTGGGGCGCAGGGAACACGAATGTATCCTATTTCGGTGGCAAGCCCACGTTCAGGCTGAACACCGTCCCGTCGGCAAAATGGCCCGCGGACGCCTTGCCACCCTGGTAGGTCGAGCCCCACAGCGTCCCGTCTTTGGCTTGGATGATCTCGGCAGGATACGCTCCGACCGCTCCCGAAGCACCGAATGGCGTAAGCGTCTGGATCAGCGACCCGGTCGAAGGCGAAAGAGTAATAATGTCTCCGTAGCCGGTGCTGCCATTGAAATCAGCGACCCAGAAGTTGCCATCACTGGCCAACAACAATCCATCCGGGCTACCGCCTCCGTTGCGAGTCGTATAGAAGGGAAAGAGTTGGAGATTGCTGCCATCAGTACGAACCTCGAAGAGTCCTTCACCGCTTGTTCCGTAAATATGATACAAGCCGTAAAAGTTGCCGTTCGCGCCGAAGGCCAACGAGCTCCCGATAGACGGCAGGCCATTGGGCGAGGGAAAATTCAGCGCAACCGATTGGAGTGTTCCCGTGGCGGGAGTGAAGTGGAAAAGGTTCTGGCCCAGGGGCCCGGAATCGAGCCCGTAGAATGTGCCGTCAGACGCCGGGATGAAGCTTGACGGGAATTCGTCAGTTGAGCCGGGGAAATTGAAAACAACCTCGTACGCTCCGGTTGAGGGAGTAACCCGAAAGATGGTGCCGCAACCCTGGTAGAAAGAGCCGCAGTTACCGGTGCCACCCTGAAACGATGCGCCGTAAAGGTTGCCATCGATATTGGGTTCAACAGCACCGCCACCACCGTCGGTGCAGCCCGACTGGGAGCAGAACTTGTGGAGCACCTGAAAGCCGGTTCCGCTCTTGCTCACGCGATATAGCACGCCCGAGCCACAGTAGCCATTACAACCACCGACCCCGCCAAACAGCGTCGTACCGTAGATTTTGCCATCAGAGCCCTCCGCCACCAACCCCGGAAGGTTGCCGTTCGGATAATTCTTATTCGTGCCCGCCGCGAATGTGTGCAATAAAGAAAATTTCCCGGCAGGCGTGAGTGAAAATATCGTTCCCCCGGAGGGCGTTGAACTTCCCTCCATGGAATCCTGAGCGGCGCCGTAAAAATTGCCATCGGAGCCTTGGATAAGAGCATCGGGCCTGCCTCCGTTGGGACAGGACCCTGTCCCGGCGCTACCGTTGCAGATGAATGTATTGACGGCGAGTGCCTGTGGACCGGCTGCATAAGCAGCGCGTGCCAGCAACGCACAGATAATGGCAAAAAGAAACTTCCCTTTCATCGGACTACTCTCCTGGAATCGCAAAATTTTCGCAGGGGACTAACTCTCGCGTTTATATTTCAGCAGCAGGGTGCAGTTGTCATGGTGATGTAAAAAATAGACGACCCGGCACGTGACTCAGCGCACTTCTCGCCGCGCACATTCTCCGCGTGTGCTAGATTCAGAAGCTTCATGGAACTCGCTCCCACTATCTCGACCCAAGGCTTGACCCGCCGCTTCGGAGAGTTGCTCGCCGTCGATAACATCGACCTGCGCGTTGCGCCCGGACAGTTCTTCGGTTTTCTTGGCCCCAACGGAGCTGGAAAATCAACCACCATCAAGATGCTCACCGGGCTGCTGGCGCCGAGTGCGGGGCGGATTGAAATCCTCGGACTCGATCTGCAGAGGAATCCCGTCGAAGTGAAGCGGCAGATCGGCGTCGTACCGGAAGGGATGGCGCTGTTCGGAAGACTGACCGGATCGGAGTTTCTAAACTTTGCTGGACGCATGTATGGACTTGACCGTGCCACTGCCGCCCAGCGCGCCTCCGAACTGCTCGACTTCATGCAACTAGCCGATCAGCCGAAGAAATTAATCACCGACTACTCGCACGGCATGCAGAAGAAATTGGCCATGGCGGCGGCTGTGATTCATGGTCCGAAAGTTTTGTTCCTCGACGAACCGTTCGAAGGCGTCGACGCCATTGCCGCTGGAACGCTAAAGGCCATGCTGCAAGGCATGATTGCGCGAGGAGCAACTATTTTTCTCACCTCGCATGTTCTAGAAATCGTGGAGCGGCTGTGCAGCCACGTCGCCATTATTCATCAGGGACGACTCGTGGCCCAGGGATCGCTTGAAGAACTGCGCGCCGGGGTTGAAGCGCAGACGCCTTCGGGATCGGAAGGCGTCGATGGGTCTTCAATGCCGGCCGGGGAAAAATTGACCTTAGAACAGATTTTTCTGCGTACCGTCGGTGGCGCACGTCGCACCGATCAGGAGCTTTCGTGGCTGGGATAAAACTCGATACCGCACATGCCTAAAACATCATGGCATCGCTTAGGAGAACCAATTGAGTCAGAAAAGATTGTCAGCGTGTGTCGAATCGCAACTCAATTACCTCTCTGGTTTCGTCCGCAGCAGGCGCGAACTTCCAGTTCTTCAGAGCATCTTGCGCCGCCTTGATCAACACAGGGTTCCCTCCCACCGGCTCCACCAATTTGACGGAACCGTTCGGCGCAATGGTGGTGCGAAACTTCACAACGCCTGTGATGTGCAGCCGCGTGGCCAGATCCGGATACACAGGCGCGACTCGGGACACGACTTTCCGTGCTTGCTCAGGTGTAGCATCCTGAGCGGGCACGGCTCCCGCAGCCAAAAGGGGCAGGAGAATAAGGATGAAGCGATGGCACATAGATATGCCTAAAGTCTGCTCTTAAGTTTGACTCTAGGCCAAATTCCACCTGCGGCGAGAATTACGAAAGTCACGAACCATGAGTGAGTTCAGCGCTGTCCACACTCGCGATCAATTTACGGCCATCGCCGGCCTGCGCTGGCGCTTGTTCGTGAATGCCCTGCGCAGCACGCGTGGTAAGCTTGAACTCCTCTCGCAAATTGCCATCGGGTTTGCCTTCACCATCGGCGGACTTGGCGGCGCGTTCGGCATGGGTATCGCCGCATCGATCATGATTTCAGCTGGGAAGCCCGAACTGCTCGCCCTGCTGTTTTGGTTCGTGTTTTTTTTCTGGCAACTCTTCCCCGTCATGGCCACCGCGTTTGGCGGGACCGCCGACGCTTCCACACTTCTACGCTTCCCGCTCATCTACCGCTCGTATTTCCTGTTGCGAATTGCATTTGGCGCGTTCGACCCGGCAACTGCCGTCGGCACTCTGTGGTCGCTGGGAATTCTGTTGGGCGTCGGATTCGCGAGGCCGCCGCTGCTGCCGTGGACGTTGTTGGTTGTACTGTCCTTTGCCGCTTTCAATCTGCTGCTTATGCAAATGATTCTTGCGTGGATCGAGCGCTGGCTGGCACAACGCCGCACGCGTGAGATCATGGGCGTCTTGTTCATTCTGCTGCTGCTGAGCTTTCAATTGATTGGCCCACTCGCGCGCTATCTCGGAAGAAGCACGTCTCGCCCGGATGTGCAGCGTTACGTCGACCTTTTGGTTCCGGTGCAACGCATTCTTCCGCCGGGCCTGGCTGGCGATGCCATCGCGCAAGCGGTCTATCCGCGAGTCATGGTGAGCGTCACTTCGTTCGCCTTGCTGTGTGCTTTTATTCTCATCATTGGATATTTGCTGCACGTGCGGCTGTTGGCCCAATATCGCGGGGAAAACTTGAGCGAAGTGGCGGCGTCCGCCCTGTCAAAAGACCGGACACTGCGGCTGGGCTGGAAGATTCCTGGATTCTCTACCTCTGTGACCGCGGTCTTCGAAAAGGAGATTCGCTATCTTCTCCGCAGCGGACCGGTGCTCCTCACCTTGATCATGCCGATGTTCGCCCTGCTTGTCATCCGCTTTGGAGCAATGAATGCGTTCCAACATTCCTCTTTTCTCACCCACGCGCCCGATATGGCATTTCCCGCTGCCGCCGCCTACACGCTCCTGATTCTGACCAATTTGGTTTGCAACAATTTTGGTGCAGATGCTGCCGGCATCCAATTCTTCTTCGCCGCCCCAGTCCGCTTCCGCGAAATCGTTCTGGCCAAGAATCTCACCCATGCCGGCATACTGTTGGCGGAACTCTTGGTAGCCTGGATCGCTGTCAGCGTTCTCTACGGTCTACCGGAATTCTCCGTCACGATAGCTGCGTTATCTGGTCTTCTGTTCGCGGCCCCGATAAATTTTTGCATCGGCAATCTGCTTTCCCTCCACTTTCCAAAGAAAGTGGACTATTCGTCGTTTCGCAATACCAAGCCCTCGCAAACCAGCGCTCTGATCAGCTTTCTGATTCAGCTTTTCATGATCGGCGTTGGTGCCTTGGTGTTCTGGATCGCTCGGCTCTATGGGAATTACTGGATTGCGGCTGCGATTTTCGTCGCGCTGTCCGGAATCTCATTCACAGCTTACGGAATGATTCTCAACCGCATGGATGCATTGGCTTTGGAGCGTCAGGAAACGCTGATGGCCGAACTCTGCCGCGCATGAGTTGCACAAACCCTCGTGAAGAACCTAGAATGCATTGCTCTCTGTTGAGCCAACCGTTTCTCACCCTGGAGATAACATGAAAACAAGAACAGCTCTTCTGACGTTCCTGTCGCTTTTTGTCGGTTTAACGATGTGCTTCGCCGCAAACTCGAACCTGGGCACGTGGAAACTTAACGAAGCCAAGTCGAAACTAGCGCCCGGTATGCCCAAGAACCTCACCGTGGTGTACACAGCATCCGGCGATAGTATCAAAGGCACGATAGACGGCGTTGACGGTCAAGGTAAGCCGACGCACAACGAGTGGACGGGAAAGTTCGATGGAAAGGACTACCCGGTCACCGGCGATCCGAATTCAGATGCAAGAGCGATCAAACAGGTCGATGACCGCACGGTGGACATCACCGTCAAAAAAGGTGGCAAAGTTACGATGACCGGTCATGCCGTCATCTCCGCCGATGGCAAGACCCGCACCCTGACGATCAGTGGAACCGATGCTGCGGGCAAGAAAATCGAGAGCACCGCCGTTTACGACAAACAGTAAATGTTGATTGACCACAACACTAAGCCCTTCCGCCAGATCCATTGCGGAAGGGCTTTTCTGCGCCTCAGCCCAGCGGCTTGCACTTTTAGCCGGACTTATTTCTTTTCCGTATTCGCCACAAACCGGTATCCCACGCCACGCACCGTGAGCAGATGGCGAGGCTGTGCGGGATCATCTTCGATATAGCGCCGCAGCCGCACCATGAAGTTGTCGATGGCACGGGTATCGGTGTCTTCGTGCAGTCCCCAGACTTCTTCAAGAATCTGCTTACGCGAAACGACGCGACCGTCGCTGCGTACCAAATATCGCAGGAGTTCCGATTCCATCAGGGTGAGATGGATGACATTTCCACCAGCGTGCAGTTCCAGCGTGCCGAAGTCGATAATTTTGCCGCTAAAAGAAAATGTTCCGAAATCACTGACGCTGCCCGCATCGGCAGCCTCAGAGGAATCGGGCGCGCCCACAGCGGCATCTGCTTTCCCGGCGCGCATCCACTGGCTCCGCCGCAGCAGCCCCTGTAAGCGGGCCAGCAAAATCGAGAGGTCAAAAGGCTTGGGAAGGTAGTCGTCCGCGCCCGCAGCAAAGCCCTTAAGCACGTCCTCGGGCCGGCTGCGCGCAGTCAGCATCAGCACGGGCACGTAGTTCCGCGCCGCTCGCAGTTCCGACACGACGCTGAAACCATCTTTCCCCGGCAGCATGATGTCGAGCACGATGGCGTCAAAATTCTCTTTCTTGCCGAGTAAACGCTCGGTGGCTGCTTCTCCGTCTCCGACCACTTCGGCGGAGTATCCTTCCGCCTCCAGATTAAAGCGCAGTCCCTGCGCCAGATGCGCTTCGTCTTCCACTACCAGAACCCGGCTCACGCCGTCGCCCTCGGCAGTTCCATGGTGATGGTGGTACCCTGGCCCTCACCCGCGCTTTCGGCAAACACACGACCGCCATGCTTTTTCGCAATCGACTTCACGATAAACAGTCCCAGCCCAGTTCCCTTCACATGCATCAGCGAACGGTCGTTGACCCGGTAGAAGCGCTTGAAGATGCTCTTCATGTCGTCCGCAGGAATTCCGATTCCATGGTCCTGCACGCTGAGCACGATTCGTTTTTCATCGGGCATGGCGAGGTTAACGCGCACATCCACTTCCTCGCCAGAATACTTGATGGCATTGTCGAGAACGTTGAAGACCGCAGTGCGCAGATCCTCACCGCTGCCCAGCACGCGAATCGGGAAACCATTCGTCGACTGTTCTTCGTAGCGGATTGCTTCCAGCGGCAGATGATGTCGCGTGCGCGCAGCGTCCATGCACTCGCGCACCAATTGGCGAAAGTCGACCGCGGATTTCTCCCGCCCGGCTTTCTTATCTCCTGCGCGGCCGGCGCGCAGCACCTGCTCTACCGTTTCAGTCAAGCGATCCGTATCGCTGAGCATCAGGCGGTAGAACTCCTGTTTTTGTACCTCTGGCAGATCGCGGCGCTGCAAGGTCTCCAGATGCAGCCGGATCGAGGCCACCGGAGTTTTCAGTTCATGAGTAACGGCGTTGATGAAGCTATCGTGCTGCTCGCTACGGCGAATCTCGCGGACCAGAAAACTGGTGTTGACGATCATGCCCGCGATAATCAGGGCAAAAAAGATGATACCGAAAAATAGCAGCACACCTTCGCGCCAGTTGAGAATGATCCACCCGACGTTAAGGGCAACGGCCAGCGCGACCAGGCCAATGCCCAGGCAGACGAAGAAGACGATGGTTCCGCGGCGGCTCGTGATGCGCATGGCGTCAGGGTGATTTTACCGCGTTTGGGGACTGCGTCCGGATTGAAGATAAAAACCTTAACCACGGAGGACACTGAGGAACACAGGGTAGATGTTTCATACGATCATATTTACCCTGTGCCCTCTGTGTCCTCTGTGGTTAGGGTTTTTACGCGCAGCAAAAACCCCGATCTGATGATCGGGGTTTAATTTCGTGGGACCGCAGGAACAACTAGTCCCCCGCCGCCGCGCCCTCTGCCAAACCGCCCGTAATCATCCGCCCATTCGGCGTAGGCACCAGACCTTTTTCCACATCAGCTAGCTTCACTCGCTTGATGTCCCAAGCCAGCCCGAGCGTCTTCAGCGCCCAGATGCCGTACCAGTTCATGTCGACCTCATACCAGGTTAAGCCGTGCTGCGCTGCGGTCGGATGCGCGTGATGATTGTTGTGCCAGCCTTCGCCGAAGGTCAGCAACGCCACCCACCAGCTATTGGTGGAAAGATCGCGCGTGCTAAAGCGGCGCGTGCCCCACGAATGCGTGGCCGAATTCACCAGCCAGGTAGTATGCAGGCCAACCACCGTGCGCATGAAGACGCCCCACAACAGAAATGGAAGGCCGCCGATGGCGAATAGGATTACACCCAGCACAATCATGGGTACGTAGTGATATTTCGTGATCCAGACGTGAAATTTATCTTTGGCCAGGTCGGGAACGTAGCGGGCCAGGGTGGTCGTGTCGTGATGCATGGACTTGCCCATCAGAATCCAGCCCATGTGCGCCCACCATTTGCCTTCGATGGGCGAATGCGGATCGCCATCCTGATCGGAATATTGGTGATGAATGCGGTGCGTCGCTACCCAGAAAATCGGCCCGCCTTCGAGCGCCAGCGTAGCGCAGACGGTAAGAAAATACTCTACCCACTTCTGAGTCTTGTAGCCGCGGTGCGTGAGCAGGCGATGGTAGCTCATGCCGATGCCCAGGCTGCCCGAAACCCACCACAAGAACATGGCGACGAACAAAGCCTTCCACGTAAAAAAGAAAAGTGCCGCTACAGCACCCACATGAAACAGCGCCATAAAGATTGCCGTTATCCAATTAATTTCGCCGTTTGCCGCTTGCCGTTTTTCCAGGCTTTCCAGTTGCATTTCCACGAAGAGTCCCCGTTTGGCTGGTCTTTGATCTCTACCGCACATATCTAAGTTATCAAGAGACGTGGACAGGCACTGTAATACTTGTGTAATAGCGGGTTTCGAGGACATTACGGAGGTACTAGGACGGGACAGGACAAAAAATGGGCGCAGCCCATGCCGCGCCCTGCTTCACTGCCAAAGCCATTTCGCCGAGCCGCTCAGGCGCTCTTGGGCATTTCTTTCATCATTTCTTTCATGCCTTGTTCCATCTCTTCGGCCGTCAGATCAGCCTTGTGTGTGGCAATCGACCATTTGTGCCCGAAAGGATCCGCCAGTTTCCCATAGCGGTCTCCCCAGAACATGTCACTCACCGGCATATCTACCTTTGCTCCAGCTTTCACCGCGCGATCAAAGGCTGAGTCCACATCCTCGACGTAGATGTGAAGTCCCATGCCTGTCCCTCCGGTTGACAATGGTGACATTGACCCATATTCAGGAAATTCGTCGGCCAGCATGACGATCGAATCACCGATCATCAACTCAGCGTGCCCAATCTTGCCGTCGGGCCCTTTCATCACGCCTCTTTCTACCGCGCCAAAGGCTTGCTTGTAGAATTCAATAGCTCGGGCGGCGTCGCGAACCGTCATGTGGGGTGTCAGGGTGTGATAGCCGTCAGGAATTGCTTTTACAGTCATGGTGCCTCCTTGAAAAATCTCGCAGAGCAGCTTACACCAAAACCGCGGCTTTGTTTGTCAAAGGAGTGTTACAGCCTTAGAAGAATCGGGTGACGCCCTCTTTTAGCACCACCACTCGATCCTCAATTCCAGCATCACGCGCTTCCTGCGCCAGCAATTGCAAAGGTTCGTCCACCGGCTCGTGCGACAGCCGGAACGTTCCATAGTGCATGGGCACCATCCAGCGTGATTTCAGATCAAGGAAGGCTCGCGTGGCGTCGGCGGGACTGGTATGCACATTGCGAAATGTCGGCGGATTGTAGGCGCCAATAGGAAGCAGCGCCAGTTCCGGCGACAACCGCCGCCCGATCTCACGGAAGCCGGCGAAATAAGCTGTATCTCCCGCGTGATAGACCGAGTGCTTCCCCGCTTTCAACACATAGCCCCCATAGCCGCGATGCGAATCCTTCAAAATGCGCGCTCCCCAATGCCGCGAAGGAACGTGCGTCGCCGTGAGGCTCCCGTGGCGGGAGTTGTTCCACCAATCGAGTTCGATGATTTCTGAAAAGCCCAAATCCGAGACCAGGTCGGTCACATGACTCGGAATAATGATGGCCGGGGCAGTGCCACGCCTGCGTAGATTATTCTGGACAATCGCGCGCAACGAGGGCCGGTGCAGGTGATCGAAGTGCGCGTGCGTCACCAGCACTAAATCGATGGCGGGAAGGTCTCGCACCCGGAGGCCCGGGCGACGCAGCCGCTTTAACACAAAAAGCCAGCGCGCGAAGTTGGGGTCGATCATTACGCTCTGCCCGCCCATCTGCAAAAAGAAACTGGAATGGCCGATGAACGTCACTCCCAATTCGCCGTTGGAAGCAAGGCGCGGCGTATGGATTTCGCCGCACAGTGGAGTTACCGCCGAATGGCGCACCAGTCGCCCGAACTGCGACGCGCGTTTGCGCAGGGCCGAATTACGAAGCGTTGCTTTGATCATCCTTAAGCTGCTCTATTGGTTGGATGAATATTGCAAGCTGCTTGGTCTATTTTAGTTCACTCGCGGAAGGAACGCGCGTGATCATGCCGGTTCCCGCATGAACATTTCCATTCGGCCCGCGAAACCAAGACCGAAAAGATTAATCCTGACAAATCTACGCCCTGATTTTAGGCACGTCTCCCTTGACCCCACTCCCGCCGCTCATATCTAATTCGAGAAGCTTTCATCGCAAGGAGAATCCCAGCAATGCGCGTCGCTTTCTTGGGCTTAGGAATTATGGGGCACGCCATGGCCACGAACCTGGCCAAGGCCGGCCATGAAGTTACGGTATGGAACCGTACCCCCGGCAAAATGGTGGAAGGCGCAGGCATTGCTCCTACTCCGGCCGCAGCCGCGCAGGGCGCCGAGGTCGTTTGGCTCTGCGTCTCCGACACCGACGCCGTCGGGAAAATATTGTTCGGACCTGAAGGCGTCGAGCCGTCACTGGCAGAGGGTGCGATCATCGCAGACTCCAGCACGATTTCTCCCTCGGCCACAGTAAAGTTCGCTGAGCGGCTTCGCGCCAAGGGAGTCAGCTATGTTGACGCTCCCATGACCGGATCGAAGATCGGCGCAGCCAATGGCACTTTGATTTTCATGGTCGGCGGCGAGCTGGCGACAATCGACCGCCTTGACCCTCTATTTGGGGCCATGGGCAAAAAGATTTTCCGCATGGGCGACACTGGCAAAGGTCAGGCTACCAAATTGGCCATGAATCTTCAGATTGCCCTCATCTTCGAAGGCGTGGCGGAAGCTCTTACCCTGGCCACCAAGCTTGGCGTGGATCCCAAGCAACTCTTCTCTCTCATCGAAGCCACTATGGTGCGCTCCGGCGTCGTCGATTACAAAGCGCCTTTCATCCTTCAGCGCGACTTCACTCCGAACTTTCCGCTGCGCCTGATGCACAAAGATATCCGCCTCGCGCTCGAAGCCGCGAAAGAAGCGCGCGTGAAATTGCCGGCTCTCGAAACTGTAGAAGAAATTTACGAAATGGCCACCGAAGACGGTCACCGTGATCTCGACTATGCCGCCACAATCACACTGCTGGAAAAGTGGGCAGGAGTGCAAGTAAAAAGCGAAGCCGCGTAGCCGCAACGAGGTTGTTTGGCGGGATTTTCTTTGCGTCCTTCGCGAAACCTTTGCGTTCTTCGCGGTTAAAAGCTTTTCGCTCTAGTAAGCCAGCAGAACCCGCAAGTCGCGCAAATTATTTCCTGTCGGCCCTGTCTCGACCGCATCGCCCAGCACAGCGAAGAGCGGGTACGCATTAAACGTCTGCAAAGCTGAGAGGACATCCAACCGGCTCGCCTGCGCCCGCATCATCGTGCTTCCATCGACTATTGCGCCGGCGGCCGGACTGTTTCCGTCAATGCCGTCGGTCCCAGCACTGAGCACAGTGATCTTCTCTCGGGAAATTTGGTGCGCGCACGCCAAGGCGAATTGCTGATTGCGTCCGCCAATCCCACCGTTCGTGACCTTCACGGTGACTTCCCCACCGGAAATCAGGCACACGCGCCGCGAATCTTTTCTTAACTCGCGCAATCGTTTCAGTAAATATTCGGCGGCAGGTTTGTAATCCCAATCGTCGCACGAATTATCCACGTAGACGACGAATCCGACCTTCTCGGCCGCGGTTTTCGACTGATCGATTGCTGTCTGGTTCGAAAGAACTGTCCACCACCGGGAGCGATAGAACGCCTGGTCATCGGACTTCGGTGTTTCATCCAGCGCACGCCGTTCAAACAACTCACGCGAGGAGGGTGGAAACTGCGGAAGCAAGTCGTATTTCTCGGCGATGCGGTAACAATCTTCCACGCTGGTGGAATCGGGCATCGTCGGTCCGGACGCTAAAGCGTCGGGTGAGTTGTCGGGCACGTCAGAAACCAACAACGAAACCTGCTGCGCCGGGAAAGCCGCTTGCGCCAGCCGTCCACCTTTCACCGAAGAAAGATGTTTGCGGATGGCGTTGATCTCAGCAATGGGCGCGCCAGAAAGTACGAGAGCACGATAAGTCGCAATCAGATCGCCAAGCGAAATTTCATCGTCGATGGGCTTTTCCGCCATCGAAGATCCTCCGCCGCTGAGCATGAAAATAACCAGTGATGCTGCGCTCTGCGCCTCCAGCACTTTGCGGATGGCGCTCGCCGCGTGAATCGATTCCGCATTGGGTGTAGGATGTCCGCCGCGAAAATAGCGAAAGCCGCGCACCTGCGCAGACGGTTCGACCGAGCTGACCACAATGCCTTCGAGCGAAAACTCACCAACTTGCTGCGTCAAGGCCTTGACCATGGTATGTCCCGCTTTGCCGATCGAGACCACAAGCACGCGGGAGTACGCTTGCAGGTCGTAAAGATCCCCGCAGATGCGCAACACTCCGCGCTCGCAATGCACGTGCCGCGCAAACGCTCTGGATATCGACGCCTCGGCCAGAGCATGATCAAAGATGCCGCGCGCGGTGTCACGCATCTGGTGGTATTGTGAGTCGCGCTCGGCTTCGATCATGGGCAGGATTATAGAGTCGATTCTCGAACGATTTCTTGCTTCACCCAGCCTTCAATCGTCTCTCGCAGTTCGCGCAACCGTCCTTCGAAGAAATGGTCTGCGCCTTCAATCACAACGAGCCTTTTCGGTTCTGGAACCGCAGCGACGAGAGCCTCGAGCTTCGACCGCGGACCGAATTGGTCGCGCGCGCCGCTGACGAACAGTTTCGGTTTCATACAGTCGCTGAGAAACTCGAATGCATACGTTCGCGGCGCTTCGCGGTCTGCCGTAACAGGTATCGCTGGAACACCAACTCCAATCACCGCTTTCACGCGAGCATCGGCACACGCGGCTCGCAATCCAACCGCTGCACCAAAAGAGAATCCCGCGAAAACGATGGGCAGATGAAACTCCGCGTCCAGCCAGTCGAGAGCGGTGCGGACGTCTTCCACTTCTCCCTTGCCGTGATCGTGTTCGCCCGCGCTGAGTCCCGTGCCGCGGAAGTTAAAGCGCAAGACGGGAAAACCGAAACTGTTCAGCGCTTTCATGGTGTGGAAGACGACTTTGTTATGCAGCGTTCCACCAAACAGCGGATGAGGATGGCAGACGATCGCCGCGTGCGTCGCATTCTCAGAACCTGCATTGAGCAGCGCTTCCAGTCTTCCCGCTGGACCTTCCAGGAAGAGAGATCTGATGGTTGACGTCGGAGCAATCACAGCCATCAGATTACATGAAAGTCTTAGACGAAAGTCCTGGGCAGTTTCAGTCTGCTATTCTCTTCCCTCATGGATGCAATCACGCTCACTCGCCAACTCATCGACATCGAATCCATCTCCGGTAATGAAGCTGCGGTCGGAAACTATCTTTATGGGGAGCTTTGCCGCGTTGGTTATCAGACGAGGAGAATACCGGTCGAGGGCGAGCGCTTCAACATTTACGCTACATCGCCGGAGCAACCAAATCCGGAGGTCGTTTTTTCCACACACTTGGATACTGTTCCGCCTTTTATCGCTTCTTCGGAGGATTCGGAGCGCATTTATGGACGTGGCTCGTGCGATGCGAAAGGAATTATCGCGGCGCAAATTGCGGCGTCCGAGCGATTGCATCAACAGGGAATTTTCGTTGGGCTGCTGTTCGTAGTGGGCGAAGAGCGCGACAGTCTGGGCGCGAGAGTGGCGAATGAATACGCGGCGAATCAACCGAATCACAGGTGCAAGTTTCTGGTGAATGGCGAGCCGACGGAGAATCGCATAGCGCGCGCTTCGAAGGGAACGCTGCGGGTTGAGGTCACTGCTGAGGGACGAATGGCGCATTCGGCCTATCCGGAGCTTGGCGAATCAGCGATCGACAAGTTGATCGAAGCGCTCACCCGCTTGCGCGCGATGCCTTTGCCGAGCGATCCCGAAGTTGGTCCGTGCACGCTGAATATTGGATTGATTGAAGGCGGACGCGCGCCGAATGTAATTCCGGATTACGCTCACGCGGATTTGCTGTATCGATTAATTGGTCCATCGCAAGATTTACGCAGACAGATTCTGGAAACTGCGGGCGAGCAAGTGAAGGTAACTTTTCCTCTCGAACTTCCCTTCTTGCGCTTTCGGAAGATAGAAGAAATCCCAACCATGATCGCAGCGTTTACTACTGACATTCCAAAGCTCACAAATTGGGGAGAGCCGCTGCTGATTGGTCCAGGGTCGATTCACGTCGCACACACCGAAGGCGAGTTCATCGAGAAGAAGCAGTTAGCGGAAGCGATTGAGTTGTATTGTGCGATTGCGAGGAAGCTGTGAGGCGTTCGCAGTTCGTAGCTTCCTGAAATGGTAAGAGTAAAATTAGGGGTAATGATCAAAGTAGCTCTTGCTTTCCTGTTTCTTGTGTCCTCGGCGGGTGCCGTTCCACAAGACCCCCACTCCATCGCTGCGGCCGTCGATGAGCATTACAACCACCTGCACACCTTGCAAGCGGAGTTAACCGAGAT
>Ga0210384_10003209_pt1 | contig 19110 bp, 16 predicted proteins | sample IncBWH2MmetaG_FD_160574 | JGI IMG/M metagenome (GOLD analysis project Ga0210384, IMG submission 160574) | Forest soil microbial communities from Barre Woods Harvard Forest LTER site, Petersham, Massachusetts, United States - Inc-BW-H-2-M | ecosystem: Environmental > Terrestrial > Soil >...
AGTAGCCGCCAGTTTTGCGGAGGTAATTGAAATGGCCACCAAGCTGAAGCCGGACGTAGTGCTGCTTGACCTTCACATGCCCGATGACCACGCGTTTGACTCTGCCTTCGTCAAATCGCAGCTTAGTGGGGCACGCGTCCTGGGCATGTCATTTTCAGGCGGTGAAGATAACGAGACTCGCGCGCTAGGTGAACGCTTCGGGGCGGTGACCGTGCTCGACAAAGCGCAATTGAGCACTGAACTTATCCCGGCGATTCTAACGGCTTAGTGCGAATGTGGAGGCTGAAAGGCAAACGCGATTACGGTCATAGACGTGATCGGTTTCCCATTGAATGTTGCCGCTTGGAAACGCCAGTTCTTTAGGGCGTCTGAGACCAAATTATTAAAGTTCTGCATTCCGTGGAGGAAGTCAACGCCCTTCACGTCGCCGGAGCCATCCACTGTAACTTGAACCACCACGGAGCCCCAAGCGACGCTATTGACCGGATACTCCGGGTACGCAAACGACAGAACGCCAACGGGCACGTAGCCATGCGCGGAGTCTGACTGGGGCAAGACTGGAGAGAAGCCCTTCGGAACCCCCAGGTTGGTGTAATTCGGCGGACGGTAAAGAAAACTCACCGTCATGCGGGAAGGGGTCACCTTGCCTTCTTTAGACGCCGGACGAAACTTCCAACTGCGTACGGATGTCTTGGCCGCGCCGATCATCGCCCCGGGGTCCCTCAAAGCGTCGATCTTCTGTATCGTGCCATCACCGTCGAGGAACACGTCAAGAACGAACAGCCCATCAACAACAACCTGGTAGGGAACATACGCGTCACCTGCCGAAGCGACTTCAGGCGGTTTGTACGTTTGTTGCGCGAAGGTTGGCGAGAGCCCTATCAAGAGGAAGCCGATTGCAAGACCGCTCTTCATGGTCTTATTTTACACGCTTGCTATGCTCGACGCTCGGTCCCGGGCTTAACGGGGCGGAATTCAAACGACCCATCCCTTGTTAAAAGTGTGTCAAAAGGAACAGTATTGCAGGCGCGGTTAGACTTAGATTTTGGGAGTTGTGCCTCTTCGAGAACAAACCCCTCCAAGAAGAGTAGCGACCCGCCCCCGGTCGCTCTCTGTCTGTAACCCTTTACGGCCCCGTTTGACACATCATTTTCGATTTAGCCGATGTAGGCTCGTGACATGCTAATCGCTGCTGTGGCTCTTGCCGGGTTTGCCGCGCTCGTATCCGTCTACCTGATACTGGTTTATGACGACGCCAACACGTCGGCACCAGTCAAAAAAGAAACATCCGGCAGGGACCTATTCAAGCTTTGAACTTGCGGCTTTAGGTGTTTGGCGCAAATGTGGCCAGCAAACTAGCGGTTCGCGCAATACGGGCAAGGGGTGTCGGGCGATAGCATCGTGGGGTCTTCGTACACTTTCCCCACCGGAGTTCCTGCTCGTCCCCGGCTCTCATCTTGTTTCAAATGCCAGCTTACAGTCACATTGTCCTTACCGACTTCTGTAACCACACCATGTTCTGACGGCGGCTTCTCACGTCGTGTTACCGTTGAGCCGACAGGTGGCTTCATTTTTGAGCGTGACCCAACTTTCACTTGGTTTTACCGGGCACTACGGTCAGGGATTCTTTACTAATCCTTCGGAAACCAGCGCGGAAATCTTCAGTAGTTGCCCCGCCAAGAATTCCGCGCGCGCTGCATCGTCTTGGCTGTGCGGTATCCCCGTAATGTTCGCGTGGTGAACATCGTCGGGGACGACTTCCAGATTTAGAGCTGTCACGGATTCCACCAGCAGGCTGCGCACGCCATACGTTTTTTTGAAACACTCTTGAGCCCTACACTGTTCCGGTGTGAGGTCAAAATTCACGGACATGCCGTCCGCGCGTTCATTGTCTCGGATGAAGAATGCGGATCGTGCATCTTTCAGTTCACCGGCCCTCAAAAGTACGCGGAATAGCGTGTCCGCACCTACCAGCATCCGCAACGCTCCGGCCTGGGCAGCCATCAGGGTCTAAGTATCCATTCAAGCCTGCTGGAGAGAGCGGAAGGCTGGAGGTCTTCGACGGCATGCTCCGCTGCCGACTCAAAATAAAGATATGAGCGCATGCCTTGCGACGCAGCGAAGCTGGTGCGCACATGTCGATCCCCGCGCTGCCAGGAAAGCTTAACTCCCCCTATGTCGTCGGTTGTGACGATTGGAGCAGGTAAGTTAGTGGCCCGGTGTTTTCCGCTATCGCGCAGACGACCGTACGCGGATTCAACCACTGCGCGTGCAGACTGATAGGCATACTCCGTCGCTGGCAAATCGCCATCATTCGCGTCGGGCGAGATCAAGCGGTCGATAGACGCCAAAATCGTTGGGAGCAAATCAGCCTCGGTTCCGGCTATAGCGGGGGCTTCGTCGCGGAATGCGTCGAGGAATGCAGCGAACGGGTTAAACCTCAACTCGGTCAGCGCATCGTCGAGCATTTGCAGATGGGGAAACACGCTAGAGTGTGCCTTCTTGGATGGAGTCGGTTGGCGATAGTTCTGTCGCTCGCCACGTCGTGGGCTCGTGCGGGATGCAGGTCGCTGGTCCTCCACCGTTCCCCAAGGATTGTGTTGCGCAGCCATCTTTTTTTGTCCTAAGCAGAGGCTTCCGGGATCATGAGACCCAGTTCCGCCAATGCGTCTGCCAGATATTTACGCCCATCCAAGACTACTTGGGCGTAGTCGATCTTACCCGTGTGTATTTGCAGTTCAAGGCTGATGAACAAACCACCCACAAGATGATGCGATTTGTCGATCAGCAACTGTGTCTGCCAGCTCTTGCTTGGTACCGTGTAGTTGAAAATCGCACCGTTACCCAGGCTGATGCCTGCGCTCTTCAGCTCGCGGGCATTCACGGCCCTAAGTGCTTCCTGGGGCGTCGAGTCCTTCACAAACGAGTGGCAGAAATAGGAAAACTTGTGCGATGCGAATTTAAAATCCGGAACAGCCTTGACCATCCACGCCACCAGGCCATCCATCGTTTTCGGGATCGCCTCAAAAAAAGCCTGGGTGAAATTGGCGAAATTGAATTCGAGCTTGTCGAAGGCAAACTTCACCGTCCCCACGCTCGGCACTTGTGCCGTGACTAGGGTTTCCGAAGCGTTCGCACCGCTACCGGTGACCTGAATGTGTTGCAACCTAACGCCGTGCGGGCCGAGTGCATCCAGCATCCCTTGAATGATTACGCCGCCACTACCCCAAAGCTCCAATGCCGGGCGCGCATAGTGGCCAGTATAGCCAAGTACTTCGTGGCGTAACTCAAGTTGGAACGGCATCGTGCCCCTCTGCCTGCGTAAAGTATAGCAGGCGCCGCCCACAGGCGGGTCAGAGTTCCCAGGGGAGAGCCATTTGTGTTACTCGAACAGCCCTTTTTGGACCACGGTGGCCCCATACCCTCAAAATCCCAAATCGTTACTCCAAAACCCGCGTAAAAAGGGGGTTCGCGAGGCGTCAAAAGGGGAGGTTAGGCCGCTCTGCGCATCTGCATTTTGCAGGCCGTGGAGCAATACAGGGTTCCCGTGCGCAAATGAGCCAAGCTCGCGGGCATCCCGTTCTCGCCGCGCTTGCAGCCGGGGTTGTGGCAGGAGCCCTCATTCGCGGCATCCATGCCCACGAGTATCCGATAGGTCTCCGGTTGATGGGCCTGCAACCAAAGCAGGAGCCTCTTGCCCTTGCCGAGTGCCGCCGTCCGGTCACCGCGTACGTGCGCGTAGTAATTCTCACTGCAATCCTCTGAGCATAGCCGGGAGTCAATCGATGTGTATGGGCGCTTCTCCATGCTATTCCCGCACCATCGACAGCGATCCGTCCCGAACAAATACGTCTCGATGCAGCGGACACTACAATACAGTCCGGGAATCGCAGGCACTGTCAGTACGCTCCCCACGCCGCAAGCGCTACAAGGCCCGCGCGAAGGGGCGATGGGAAATTCTTCGGCCTCGCCCGCTAACACTTCTTCCAAAGTGGCTGGTAGGATGATTCTGTAGCCTCCGCCAAAAGAAAGCTCTAGGGAATCAGTGCCGGAATGATTCAAGGATTTTTTAGGGTTCCCAGTGGACATTTTTTACTCTCTTACGCCTAGCTGTTTTTTCCTTCACCTTACAGGAAGGGTTTTTCTTTTCCCTATCCAGAGATGGCTTCCAATTTCTTGCGGAAAGCGGCGGATTCTTTTTTAAACTCTTCCAGCTCCTCACCTGTTAAGGGGCCGCGCCTTGGTTCATTCAGGTAGTCAGGCGCGTTGCGCGGGATTTCCTTCGGACCCGGCCCACTATGCTCGCGACCACGCTTGCGCTCCCCGGCGCGAAGGCGATTGCGGTGATCCTGGAAGTCAGGCGGCCAGTAGTAACCCGTGCCCGAGAAGCCGGATGCGATCTCACCTTCCCGCGCTCGTTCGCACTCATCGATGATCTTGCTGCACAGATTGCCGGGCGAGATGCCTTTGCCGCGATACTCGTCACAGACAGTTGTCACCGCGCTTACGAAGTCGTAGGTGAGCAGCGGGCTAGTAAGGTCGGGCGTGTAGCCGATCTCGGCAAAGGCTTGCCGCTCCTCGTCGCCGAAGGGATGTTTCGAACCCCTCTTCTTACAGTCGTCGATCCAGAAGGGGTAGGTGTCTTCTTCCTTGATCTTTCCCTGGAGGTTGGCACTTAATCTTCCGGTTCTTCCCTTCCTAGATCGTTTCGTAGAAACCGAATCAGTCGGCGGGTCAGCAGTTGAGACTTCTTTCTGCCGGGACTGGCACGTCTGGTTGTTTCTGGAAGAGTATGGAAGACTCGTCTCCCCAGACGCGGTCGTGACGGGGTCGTGACGCGGTGGTGTCGCGGTCATGTCGCGGTCGGCAGATGGGGCTTCGGCCTCCACTGAGATGGGTATTGAGCCGGGCCGGTAGACGGGATGCTTGGGGTCGGTCGTAGCCAGGGCGTCGAGGTAGTGTCCGGCCAGCGAGCCAAACCGTATCCTGTAGTTGTGAAGCAAGATATGGTAGCCGCCGCGCTGTCCGTTGGGGTTGCGGAACGCCTTGATGTAGCCATTCTCCAGCCTGGTGAGGGTCCTCTGCACCGTTCTCAACTCCAAGTGGTCGTTCCAAGCTACGGAAATCTTGTAAGCCGTGCCGCGCCAGATGCCGGTCTCGAAATCCACCTGGCGTAAGAGCACGCCATAAACCCCCCACATCGGCAGGTCCATGCGTCCCGTCTCAAAGTCGTTAAATATTTCGCCTGGGATTGGGATGAAAAAATCATCCACGAACGTCGGCGACTTGCCCATTGCTTCCTCCAAAACGTACGCACGGTTGGACCCGTGGCCTCCAGCAGTGTTTCGGGGCAGGCATTTGGAGGAGAATGCCCGCCCCAGCCCATCGGCTAATCGAGTGCGTCCAAGCAACTCGAAACTTTATGCGGCTACGCCGCCGTCGCTAACTCAAAATCTTCAACCTCTTCCGGCCCTGCGACGCCGTCCGCAAAATGAATGCGCTCTTCGTCCGGCTCAATCGGCCCGTCCGCCTCGCTCACTGTGTCCGTTTTGCGGACGCTCTCACGAGGTGCAAATAAGCCGGGCCTGCCCCTCATTTCGGATTCCGGGTACAGTTTCTCCGTGATTTCCCGGGCGCGTTCGGGGCTGACTACCAACTCCGCCAACGCCAAGTCCCCTAGTTGCTTCCATTCCGCCACTTTCGGCCCCGTCAATGCGTTGGTCTGTTGCGGGTTCCTTATCATCGGTCGTCCCTTGCGCGAACCACGTCAGTTCAGAAAACGGATGGACTGGCTCGCGGCTAGGTAGCCGGAGCGCGGCCACCTGGCGGTCGGTCAGTTCCATAAAAACTCCAGTAAAAACAAAAAAGGGCGCTAGCTTCCGGGGAGGAAGCCAACGCCCTGCGTTTTCGCAACGGGCACGACCTTACGATCTGCCGCGTTATCCCGGTGACTAGCCGAGAATTCTTTTAACTGCTTATAAATCTTGGACCTGCGGTCAAGCAGCGGTTTGCGAAAACGTCGGGCGCGGGAAGTGGTCACGGGAACTGGCGAGGGCCTGCGCACTTCCCCTCACTATGTATAACTGTTTGGCGCGACCATTTTTGGCAATTTATTTTTCGGGCCGCGCTTCCCCTCACTATATATAACTGTTTGGCGCGTGCTTTCGGGACAATTTATTTTTCTGCCGTTGCTCTCATTTCCCTCTTCCCCCTTGAGTTTTTCTATCTCTGCGAACAATTTTCTCGTTCGCATGGGTGAAGGTACGGCGCTGTTTTTTGCGTGTCCATAGACCCGTGGGCCAGGTATGGAAGTTCTACGGTAGTACGTGCGGGCCGTACTAGCGGTTTGTCGGAAACAGGGCAGACACAGTTTCCCCGTTGCAGTAGCGTGGAAGGTTTTTTGTGCCGAACATACGGCCATAAACCACAAGCTGTGGGAGTGCGTCGAAAGAACAAACACCAAGCGAAAATATCGGCGCTCCTCGCCAAAAATATTTCGCTGCCACGATAGAATAGATGTAGGGACCGAATTCGCTGTGGGACTCAATCCGATCCAGACCATCTGCTGGTACGCGCACAGGGAATATTGGTGTCCGCCGAACGCGAATGCCGTACCGGAACGTTCGATCTATTCCCAACCAAACGCTCATCCTGCTATCTTGGCCATGACGCCAAAGCGACGACGGAAAGGTCCATGTATGAGCCGTCGTCGTGGTCAAGCAGGGTATGTCTGGCAAAAGAATCAGAATGGAAGCAAACAGTGGGATGCAATCGCACCAAGTTACGGCCAGGTTTGGATTGACATCCCTGGGAAGGAGAATCGAGAAAGAAAGTTCTACCAGTTGGGAGTATGCAGAACTAAGAGCGAAGCAAAACGAAAACTGAAGGAAATGATCGAGCGGGATGGTATCAATTCCACGGTGGAGATAGCGCAGTCAATCGACTCAGCCACTTTTCGGCAGCAAGCGGATTGGTGGATCAAGGCGATTGAAGATGGCCGCGTGCTGCACCGCAGGAAGCGAACGAAAATGAAGCCAGCAACCATTGCAGGATACAAGTGCGGAGTAGCGTGGTTGGCTCCGCACATCGGCGATACGCCGCTGGCGAACATCAAGAACGCTACTGCTAAGGAATTGGTCGCCAGAATGAAAGATGTAGAATTGGCGGACAAAACCATAGTCTCGTACTTTCAGGTACTTCAGTCGGTGATAGCGAGTGCAGTCAACGATGAAGGCGAGCAGATTCACCCTAGAAAGTGGGACTCTCATTTCATCGGCTTACCAGTTGTCAATCCGAAAAAACAGAATCGGCCCACGCGCACAGATGAAGAAGTCGAGCAGATCATCGCCAATGCGACGGGTCGGGGTCATGTTCTTTTGGCTTTGCTGGCCGGGAGTGGCGTGCGCATCGGAGAGGCACTGGCGATAAAAATAGGCGAGCATCTTTCGAGCGATTGTTCCACGGTCTACGTTCGGCAATCCATGTGGCATGGGCAAGAGCAGGACCCCAAGTCACCTGCCGCCGTCCGGGATGTGGACATTCCAGAAAAGCTCGCGTCTTTGCTTGCCAAATCTATCGGCGACCGCAAAGACGGTTTCCTGTTTTGCACTGCCAGCGGAAAGCCTCTATCACCCAGGAACGTGCTCCGCGACGTTTTGCATCCCGTCCTGCGAAAATTGAAGCAACCGCAGATGGGGTTTCACTGCCTCAGAAGGTTTCGTGGAAGCGTTTTGACAAAGTCCGAAGCTCGTTCGCTCTTGGTGGACTATTGGATGGGCCACGAGAATCGAGAGATGGGCACGCGCTACGCGAAACAACTGCTAGAGGACATCAAGTGGCGTAAAGAATGGGCCGAAAAGATCGGCCTTGGCTTCAACTTGACGAGCCTACAACCGGAAGTTGGCAAACCTGGCCAACTTTTGGAGTCAAAAAATCAGCCCGCGAAAGCGGCGTAGTTGCTTGAAGTGATTGGGATTAAAGTGGTCGGGGCGAAAGGATTTGAACCTTCGACCTCCTGGTCCCGAACCAGGCGCGCTAGCCAGGCTGCGCTACGCCCCGACAAATGCGCTCATTCATATACGGCCTGAGCATCTGACCTGAGCGCAACCAACAGCTTAACATAGCTCCACGGCTGCGGATAGATAGCCTGTGCTGTCTGTCTATGCCATAGGTTCACTCAGGCCCCAGCGAGGTCGCACCTAGCTACCGCCCAAAAAAATCCATTGCCGCCAGACCTTCGCTCACCCACCCTTTCTGCGGAAACAACGGCAATGCTATAAGGTTTGGCGGGGGAGTCGCTCTGAGACCCGTGCCCCCTATGTTTTTGTGCATCATTGTGATTCCATGGATGTTAGCTCGTCATGTGATGCAACGGTTTGATTCCAAAGGGGATAGATAGCAAAGCAAATCACGCTGGGCAGAATACAGATTCCCCCGTCAGAGAACGGTCTTCGCGGGCTTGGCCGACACAAGCACGACCAACGAAACCACAGTGTTTACCGCATTTCAGATCATATCTTTATAGCACTTCGATAGTACTTGGCCGTTTGACGGGATGCTTGTTCAAAATTCTCCGAAGCATGGCGAAATCGAAGGGCCCTTTGCAGCAATTGAGGGCCAGTGCCAAAGTCCGCACCACCGGGCGCCCATGTGCGACATTTCATGGCTTTTGCGCTGGCGATCTTTGCAAGCCAACGTCGGCCTTACTCCAAAGCTTTTCCGCCCTCGCAAACGCCAGCCGCGCCGTGGAGGTGTCACCTTGATGCTCGGCCACCAGGCCCGAGGCCAAATACCCGCCGGCATAGCTGGGGTCGTGCTTGACCATCTTCTGCGCCGTATAGTCGGCCAAGTCCCAATCGCCGGCTTCCCGCGCCATGCGGGCGATCGAGTCCAACTGGAACAGCGCCTCGCTCCACGCGTCCGGTCCGGGCACGGCCACGATCTGTTCTTCGACCTGCTCCATCAGCACGTTGGCTTGGTCCCAGCTCTTCTCCCGTAACAATATCTCCGCCCGGAGCACCACGGTATCCTGCAGCGTCTTTATGACCGCCACGGGCAGTTGCTCCATCTCCAGCTCCGCCTGCGCCAGTTCGTTCCTCGCGTCTTCTATGCGATCCATGGCCAGCTGCGCCCGGCCGGCCAGGCAATGTCCTGCGAACCGTCCCATGGCCCAGCGACCTTTGACTAATTCCTGCAAGGCGGCTAGCGCTTCCTCTGGCCGGCCGCGCTCCAACAGAAATTCCGGCCATGCCCGGCGGTTGAATTCCGCGAAGTCGGTGTAAACCGGCAGCGCAAAGGCGGCGCGGAACGCTTCCTCGGCCGCCTTCATTTGTCCTAGGGCTTGGTAAGACATGCCCAGCAGCTGGAGGTTGTGGGCGCGGTGCCAGTCAAATTGTGCGGGAATATTCTCTGTCCGGTAGTACGTGTCTTCCAGTTGCCGCGCAGTCAGAAACTCCTGGATGGCTTCTTCCGTACGTCCCAGCCGCCGAAGATTGTGCCCGTGCATGTGGTGGGCGTGCGGGATGGCGGGAGCGAGTTTCACGTATTCCTCGCTCTCCTCCAGCGCTCTCTCTGCCGGGCCATGGTTTTCTAGTGTATGTGCCAGGTAATGGTGCGCGGCAAAGTTCCCCGGAGAGAAGGCCAGCGCTGTTTCATAGAACGCGAGGGTGTCCATGCCGCCGCCTTGCCCGTGCGCCAGCGGGGTGCCTTCATCGGCGAAACCCCGCAAGATCCACAACCAGGGATCGTTGGGATACGCCGCTAGCGCGTCGGTGACGGATTGACGGTAGGCAAAGTATTTCTGCAGATTTCCGCCGTCCTGGAGATAGGCCAGTTGCCGCGAGCGGATTGCCAGTCGCGCCTGTTCCCTGTCGCTGGCTTGGCCTGCCAGCGATTGCGCTTTTTCAAACGCCGCCTGCGCCTGCTGAAAATCCTGCAAACCGACGTAGGCGTCGCTCAATCCGAGAAACGCCATGGCCATCGAGGGATCCAAACGCAAAGCTTGGTGGAACGACCGCGCTGCCTCGATCCACACGAAGGAATGGAGATAAGCCAGCCCTTGATCGTAGAACGCTTGCGCTTCACGCGATGTGGTAGTCACCTCTTCGTGCACCTTGCCAATCCCCTGCCGGAGAGGCACCGGCCGCTCGAGAATCTCGCGCGGTACCAGACCGGTCACCTCACGCCCTTCATGATCTTGGTGCTGCGCCCGCGCCGGGAGGGCCACGAAAAGGCACAGCGCGCACAACGCGAAACAAACGAGGCGCCGAACTGCGCTTGTTCCTTCCCAACGGCAACTGGCGATCTTGGTTTCCCGCAAAAACACGTCCTAGACCTCCGTGATCTCCACGCTCCGCAGGTAGTATCCAGCGTCCATGCGCCGCGCAACAACTTGAGGGTCCTTCACACGCAGCCGAATCATATACGTTCCGGTTTGCTTTGGCGTCCAGTTGTGGGTCCAGAAGCTCCAGGGATCGCTGACGTGATGCTCAAAACTTTCCACGGCTACGTAGTCCTCTTCCGGATTGAAGCGTACCTCCAAAGATTTTACTGCCTGCGAACCGCCCCACAGGATGCCGAAAACGCGGTATTGGATTCGGTCATCCACAAGCCATTTTTCGATGCGGACGGGCATGGCCGCTTGATCCATCGTGGCGGGCTGGAAGTCGCGGGCCAATTTGGGCACTCCGGTCTGCTGAGTTCGCGTCGCGAATTCCTGCATTTGCGAAGTGGCGTCGGCGGCATCTTCTACCAAGGTGATCTCGTTGACCCATTTGATGCACGCGCAGCCGTACCAGCCGGGAACGATCAGGCGGACCGGAGATCCATGATCCACCGTCAGCGGGCTGCCGTTCATCTCGGTGGCCAGAAAAGCTCCGGCGGATCTCAACTGATCCCACGTGAATATCCAGCTGGCTCCCGGAAGGGAGCTCGTCGATTTGGCGGTGTAGACGTCAAAGCCGGAAACCAGCACGCGGGTCCCCTGCTGTTTGACCTTGGCATTGTCCAAGATTGCAAGCAATGGCACTCCTGCCCAGTCCGCAACACTCATCATGGCGAAGTGGACGCTGCGGGCGTTGCCCGCGCATTCCATCAGGTGGAGCCCGGCCGGCTTCGATCCTTTTTCCAGCTCGTCAATGCTTAGATCGAATGGCCGCGGGACCCGGCCGCCCACTCGTACCAGCCAGGGCTTGTCTGTGGGCAAAAGGTCCGAAGCGCGCGTGCGAATGTAAAAACTCTCGGTGAGCGTGACGCGCTGCTCGGGTGTTAGCCTCGCTAGATCCGTGTACATGCGCCCGTCGAGCCCGTTGCCAAAGGGCGTCTCCAGGGGCACGGGTGCCTCCGCTGAGAAATCAACGATGCCCAGCTTTTTACCCGCTGTTAGGGGATTCTGGATTGGGTGCGAAAGAGATTCTGGCCAAGCAATCTTCTCGAAGCCGGAGAGGAGCGCGCCGCCAGCGGTGAGCGACCCGCGGAGCAAATCTCTACGGCTAAGGCTTCTCGGAAACCCACCGGTCAACTTCATAGCCGCATCACGCATTCGCACCAATACTCGACAAATGAAAAGTCTACAGTACGGACCGCCGATCGGCAGAATAAGAAAGGCCCCCGAGAACTACCGGGGGCCTTCCAGTTAAGGAGAATAGTGGTCCGCTCAGAACTCGATGCGAGCCGCGAACTCCATCTCGCGTCCACGGCCCGAAGCGGTCGAGGTAATTAGACCGAAGGTCGCCGGTGAGGTGGGATCCAACGAGATGCCGGTATCACTGAAATTGACGGTATTAAATACGTTGAATGCTGTGGCTCGAAGCTGAAGCCGAGTACGTTCGTTCCACAGCCGGAAGCTCTTATGAACTCCCATGTCCAACGATGCATAACCTGGTCCCCGCAGAACGTTTCGTGATCCAGGCAAGCCGGGCAACGTGAAAGTTATGTCGGACAAGGCCGCGCTAGCATCCTTGAAAAGGTTAGCGACACCACCCAAGGCTGGATTAAGAGTGGCATTGGGAGCACTACGGGAGATGCTGGAGTTGAGTGGCGCCGTGAGAGTTCCGGAGCTGGTCAGGAAAAAGTTGGTTGGGAAATTGAATCCGTTTCCGGGACTCAGCGGGAAGCCTGATCTCCAGCGCATCGCGTCCGTAACCTCCCAACCACCGATAACAGCGTTGAGTAGTCCGTTGGCACTGGAAGCCCAACGACGCCCTTGGCCGAAAGGCAGATCGAAAACGACGAATCCGTTGAAGTTGTGTGTCAAGTCGAAGTCGGAAACGCCCCGGTTTAGACGAAGATCAAACGGGTTTTGGATCAGAGCCTGAGCGGTTCCGTTCGACAGATTGGCATTGGGAATATTGTCCGCGTTCTCCGCCCCCGAAGCGTTATCGATGGACTTTGAAAACACGTAGTTGAAGCCGAAGGTGCCAAAACCAGCGGTTTTCTTAACGGTAACCTGCAGGCTGTGGTAGTTGGAGTTCGCCCAGTTTGTCCACGCATCCAGTTGGGAGAATTGCGGTTGAAATAGGACAAAACCGGTTCCCTGTGGGTCGAGTTTCGAGTTCCACGGAGTCGGCACTGAGCCAGGGGTCGGATTGGTATCCAGAGCGAATAGGGCACAAGACCATGACGCGGCGCCGCCTCCTGCAGCCCCGGACTTTATCGCAGTGAATGCGTAGAACGCCTGTGTAGGAGTCAAATTCGCGTAGGCCGGATTCCCTAGAACGGTCGCAGTGAAGGTAGGCATGTTGGGAAGCATATTGTTGAAAAATGGAACTGACTGAATCGTCGCCAAGGCCGCGAAATTCGTTGGGTCGATGGCTGCTCCTCCACTGGTAGGCGAAGCCTTTGCCAGCGCAGCGGTTTGACGGAACGCGCTGAAGAGATCTTGCTTGGAAACTGGGTCGCGGATGTCCTCATATTGAGCAAAATCGGCCTTGCCCAACAGACGGCGGCCCAGGGTCCCAACGTAGGCAACATCCAGAACCACGCCAGCGCGCAGCTGCCGCTGGTACGACGCCGTGAGGTGGATGGTGTAGGGCGTACGAAGACCGGGATCGACAGCGAAACCCAAGTTGGAGGCGTTGGCTAAGGGCGTAAAGGGAAAGGTAGCCGCTGTGGGCACGGTAAAGAAAGGCGCGCCCGCGTTGGGCAGGCCGGTGCACCCTGTAGAGCTGCAGGTTCCCGAAAAACGCGGCGCGGTGGCAAGCGAGAACTGTGTGGAGAGGTCGATCAATCCGGTCGCGGTCCCCGGGGATCCATTTTGATCGCTATCGACCGCCAGTGCCTCGCCTACGCGGTCGTAAAATACACCGGCGCCGACCCGGAACGAGGATTGACCGGCAGTCCCGAAGAGCGCCTGGAGCAGGCCTTTGTCGAAATTGGGGGAATAGGCCAAGGCGACACGCGGCGCGAAGTTCTTGTAGTCCGGTCTAAACCAAGAGTCTGCCCCGTGATTGGCCTTTCCTGCCAACCCCCAGCTAAGTAGCGGCGATGCGCTGGAGGGTATTCCATTGTTCATATTGATTTCGCGTTGCCGGAACCATTGTCCGATGTCCGTTGTCGGCGCGACTTGGAATCCATTGGCCTCCCAAGGGGGCGTTTCGTACCCGTAACGCAACCCTACGGTGAGAGTCACGTTTGGTCTAAGCTTCCAGCTGTCCTCGGCGTAGCCCTGGAACAGATTCTCGGAAAAGTGGCGCTGCTCCAACGTTCCGGTCGGCAGGAAGGTGCCGGAGGGAGTAGCAAACACCGTGGCGTTCACCTGCGTGATCGAGCCGGTCAACATCATGAACGCCCGAATAAACGACGTCGGGTCCGCGGGGGCGGGGGCACCGGCCGCCGTCAGGTTGTAGTCCGCACAAAGATTGACGCAGAAGCCATTGTTGGCGGAATAGGCTGGGAAGGAATTCGTCCCATTGGAGTTGCTGTTGCGGATAAAGTAGAGAGACCCTCCAAACTGGAACGTGTGCTTGCCATGGGTCCAACTCAAATCATCATTCACCTCGTGCACCGGCACGGCGCGGGACAGCGGACGAGCGGCATAATCCTGAACGTCGCTGAAACTGCGGATATTGAACTGAGCACCGGTAGTGCCCGACTGCGCTACGCCGATTCGCGTCAGGCCATAGCGAACGGTGTTGACGATTGACGACGCTAGCTGCGCCTGATAATTCACGGCAAAACCACGGCTGTTATTGAGGAGCTGCGAAGCCGGCGTCTGACCCGGGAATTGCGATTGCAACAAATCGCTCTTCAGACCCTGCAACTGTCCTCTCCAGAAGATAGTGTGACGCCCACTCTTGGTGAGGACGAAATCAAACCGCGAAGTATAAATGTTATTTTTGGTGGCCTCGTTGGTGTTGAAACTGAGAGCATCAAAGGAGAACCCGCCATCGAACGCGGCTACCGGATTGTTGCCTTGCGGAAGGTTGGTCATGTACGTGAGCATCGCCGGATTAATGCCCAAGCCGGCAGGATCGGCGGCCTTAAACTGCGCCGGCGAAAGCCCGAACGCATTAGCTGGCACCGTGACCGCGGTGCCGTCTGCCCCCGTGACCGTGGTGCTCCCGGCAGGACAAGCGGGATCGCCGGTGCAGTCATAAACCAAAACGCCGTGCCGCAGAGCTGCAGAAGGTACCTGGCGAGGGAAAGCTAGCGACGCCGATACAACCTCACGGCGCTCCTCATTGTCGAGAAAGAAGAAGACGCGATTCTTGAGGATCGGACCTCCGATCGAGCCACCTGCAATGTTCCGCTGGTCTTTGCCTCGAGGAATCCCGTTCGCATTGGCAAAGAAATCATTGGCGGCGGTTCCCGATGTTCGATAGTACCAGCGCGCATTCCCGTGGAAAGCGCTGGTACCGCTTTTCGTTACCAGGTCGACCTGTGCTCCGCCGACAATTCCGTCCGTGGCGTTAGCGTTGGTGGTGGTGACGCGAAATTCCTGAACGGAATCCAAAGTGACCGGGAGGGCACTGGTGAATGCCGCTTGGTTCTGCCAGTCGTTCGCGTCGATTCCGTCCACCGTGATGTTTGTCTGGTTACCACGAACTCCGTCTACCGCCCCCTCGCGGGGGTCGAGTTCGCCAATGGAGCCCATCGAAAGGCGGTCCGTATCCGTTTGGCCGGTGAAAATCACACCCGGCTGCAGGGTGAGCAAGTTCACCACATTGCGAGCCAGAAACGGAAGTTCCTTCACCTGTTTTTCATCGAAAGGGTTCCCCACCGTGGCGTCTTGCGTATTGATCGCAGGCTCGGAGGCCGACTCGACCAAAACTTGCTGGCTCACGGCGCCCAATTCCAGCCGGATGTCCAAGCGAGTCGGGGTCGCCACCAATACCGTGACGTTTTGCTCCACATGCGCCTTAAATCCGTCCTTGGTAACTTCGACCTTGTATTTTCCAGGGTTGACTTGCACGAAGCCGTATTCGCCGCCCGCATTCGTGCTCCCGACGCGAGAGGTGTTGTTCGCCAAATCGGTCAATGTAACCGTCGCCCCGAGAATGCCGGCGCTTGTCGGGTCCGTGATCGTACCTGCAACACTGCCCGCGTTCTGCCCTCTTGCGCTCGCAACCGCAATCGCCAAAATAGCGAAGCAAAGCAGAAAATTCCTCTTAATCGTTGAAGACAAGTTCATTAGAATGTTCCTTTCGCGCACGACATTACCGGGAAGCTGTGTACACACTGGAGGGACCGCGCCAGGGAGGACGCAGACAGATCGCGGAATAATCCCATTCCGCAAAGGCGGACGTCTGAATTTGTTCCGGGCAACCGTTATTCCCACCACTCGACAAAGATAACGTTGCCATAGCTTTTAGGACAAACGGGCAAGTGGTGTCAAGAGGAGTTCTTCTTATTTCTTCATCAACTAAAAATAAACTCTCGCTTCCCCTTGATAATGAAGTATTTATCTAACCGCCTGATAGCGCCGGGGCTAGCCTAGGCGCAGCAGTCGAGCCTCGGTGATGGCCGGTATGCCCCGAATGGGGTCCAAGATCGAGGCCGAAACCTCTCCATCCAGCCTGACCAAGGACACGGCTTCGGCGCCTTGGGCGGCGTTTCGCCTGCCCAGGGCGAAAGTGGCAATGTTTACCCCAAGTTTTCCCAGCGTCGAGCCGACCTGCCCAATCACTCCGGGCTCGTCCCGGTTGCGGAGATAGAGAATCGTCCCCGCTAGCTGCGCTTCCACGGGTATGCCACCGATCTGCAAGACGCGCGGCGTACCGTCAAACAAGACCGTGCCTTCGGCCGAGAACTCGGCGCCCGACCCTGACTTTGCCTTTTCTGGGAGCGAGGCCACTTCCAGGGTGTTCGGGAAACCATGCTCCCGGCGCCGGGTTTCCTCTTCCACGGTAAGGCCGCGGGCCGCCGCCACCTGTGGCGCATTTACCACGTTTACCTTCTCATCGAGCACCGCGTTCAGCAGGCCCGCCAACACCGCGCTGCGCAGCAGGTGGGTGCCGACTTCCGCCACCTCGCCCGCGTAGCGAATGCGTATCCTTGCCGGCCGGGAAGCTGCCGCCTGGGCTACCAGCGACCCCAGGCGCTCTGCAAGCGCCAGATACGGCCTTCCCCGCCGGTACTGGTCCGCCGACAAGGCCGGCAGGTTCACCGCGTTGCGGATGACGCCTTCGGCCAGGTAGTCGCGCACCTGCACCGCGACCTGCGTGCCTACCTCTTCCTGCGCCTCGGCCGTCGATCCAGCCACGTGTGGCGTAGCAATCACGTTTGGCAGTCCCACCAGGTCCTGATTCTTCGGAGGCTCTTCCACGAACACGTCCAGGGCAGCGCCCGCGAGATGCCCGCTCTTCAACGCTTCCGCCAGGGCCGCCTCATCGATCAATTCCCCGCGGGCGGCGTTCAACAACCGCGATCCCTTTTTCATCTGCGCCAGCGTCGTCGCGTTGATCAGGTTCTGCGTCGCGGGGCTTACCGCGGTGTGCAGCGAAACGAAATCGCTCTCCGCCAACAACCTTTCAAGGGGCACGAGCTCGACCTGCAATTCGCGCGCTGCCGCTTCGCTGATGTACGGGTCGTAGCCCAGCACCTTCATGTCGAAGGCTTCCGCGCGCACCGCCACTTCGCTGCCAATCCTGCCGAGCCCGATCAGGCCCAGGGTCTTGCCGCGCACTTCCGTGCCCGCTGCACTGGATTTCTCCCACTTTCCTTCGTGCATGGCGCGGTCCAGCCGCGGTACCTGGCGGGCCAGGGCCAGTAGCAGCGCGAAGGTGTGCTCGGCCACGCTCACCGCGTTTCCGCCAGGCGTGCTCATGACCAGGACGCCGCGGCGGGTAGCCTCGTCCAAATCGATGTTATCCACTCCGACGCCGGCGCGGCCTACCACCCGCAGGCGTGGCGCTTTGTCCAGCAATTCCGGGGTCACCTTGGTGGCGCTGCGGACGATTAAGGCCTCCGCGTCCGCGATTTCCGCGCCCAGGGTGTCCTTGGTGGTCAGGACGATGTTCCATCCCGCCGCGCGCAGCAACTTCACGCCGCGTTCACTGATCTTGTCCGCCACGATAACTTTCATCAGCCCTCATCCGGATTGGTTTGACCTGCGCCGTCGCGTGTAGCGACGAAATCTCTAAAAAGTGAAAGAACAACGTTAGCGACCCCATCACACGGTGTCAAACCCTTCGCGGAAGTCTCTGCGACCTCTGTGCTCGGAACTCCGTGCCCTCTGTGTTAATTCTTTTCTGTTTTATTCGCGCTGCTCGGCGCCCTCCGGGTCTCTGCGTTATCCTTTCTCTTCTTCGCTCTGCTATATTCGATGGCACGAGGAAACGTGATGACTCTGGCCGAGAGAATACAAAAAGACCTGACCGACGCCATGCGCGCCAAAGACGAGCTGCGCCTCAGCGTTTTGCGTGGAATCAAGTCGGCCATCAAGTACAAAGAAACCGAGAAAATGCGCGCCCTCGACGAAACCGAATCCATTCAGATCCTGCAAACGCTCGTAAAACAACGCAAAGAGTCCATCGACCAATTCACCAAAGGCAACCGCCAGGACCTGGCCGGCAAAGAAACGCAGGAACTCGCCATCATCGAAACCTACCTGCCCGCCGGCGCCAGCGAAGCGGACATGGACGCCGCTATCACCAAAGCCATCGCGGAAACGTCCGCCACGTCCATCAAACAAATGGGCGCGGTGGTCAAGGCCGCCAAGACCGCGCTCGAAGGCAAAACCGTTGACGGCAAAGCCCTCAGCGACCGCGTCCGTACGCGTTTATCCTGATTGAGTTTTTCTTTTCGGGTTTTTCCGCGAGAGGCGATTTGCGTGGTCTCGCGGCCACGCTTTCGCGGATTCGTGAGGCAGAACCTACTGCGCGATTTCCAGGATCGTAACCTGGTCGCTCACCGCAATCGTCTGCATTTGCCCGGTCCCCAAAACCGAAGTCTGCAGATTGCCGCCGGCGTCCAGCCAGTGCCGGGTGATTTTCATGGGCTGCGCCGTGTCGATCGAAACCGTCTGCGCCGCAACAAGTAGGGGCTGCCTGGCGTTAACGTCGTAGCCCGGCTGCTCAATCCAAATAGCCAGATAAAACGTGCCGTCCCGCTTCTCCAGCAGCAAGTGATGAACGTTGGCCACATTCCCGGAGAGTTTGTAGTCCAAGTTGCCGAGCGAAAACGCTGGGCCTGAATCCGTCAGCAGGCCGAGCAAACTCTTGATCGCGTTGTAACCCGGCTTCGGCGAAAAGTCGTTGTGCAGCAAGCCGAATCCGTTGTCCGTGAACTGGGTTCCGATATCCACCAGTTCGTAGATATACGTGCGATGAATGCCATGCAGCCATTGTTCCAGCAGCAGCCGCGGCAAGTATTTTCCGGAAACGTCTTCAGGGATGCTGTTGGCTTTGGTCAGGTCGTTGATGTAGCCGGTCTCCGTGGTGATCACCGGTTTCCCCGGCCAGGCGGTATTGGCCAGCGCCAAGTTCCAGTCGATGCTGCCGTAGCCGCCGCCGCCCCACCCGGACGTGCCCGGGTTGCGTCCCGCCAAATAGTTGTGGAGATTCGCGGAGTCAAAGGATGCAGCGGCGGAAGCTATTTTCGGGTAAGCATCTGGTTGCGTCAGCGACGGTCCGACAATCGGAAACTGCGAAGCCACCGTACCAGACTTCACCG
>Ga0210384_10003210_pt1 | contig 19102 bp, 12 predicted proteins | sample IncBWH2MmetaG_FD_160574 | JGI IMG/M metagenome (GOLD analysis project Ga0210384, IMG submission 160574) | Forest soil microbial communities from Barre Woods Harvard Forest LTER site, Petersham, Massachusetts, United States - Inc-BW-H-2-M | ecosystem: Environmental > Terrestrial > Soil >...
GTTCGACATGAACAGCCGCAATCAGGGAATCGTGCACATCATCGGTCCGGAACTCGGGATCACTCAACCCGGGCAGACCATCGTCTGCGGCGACAGCCACACCTCGACGCACGGCGCCTTTGGCACCCTGGCGTTTGGCATCGGCACTAGCGAAGTCGAGCATGTTCTGGCGACGCAATGCCTCGCGCAGTCGCGCTCAAAGACTCTGCATATTTTGGTGCACGGGAAGCGGCCGAGAGGTGTGACGGCAAAGGACATCATCCTGTCTATTATCGGGAAGATCGGCATCGGCGGTGGCACCGGCCACGTCGCCGAATATGGCGGCGAAGCCATTCGCGGGCTTTCCATGGACGGGCGCATGACCGTGTGCAACATGACCATCGAGGGCGGCGCCCGCGCCGGAATGATCGCACCGGATGAAACGACCTTTGCCTATCTCGAAGGGCGGCCGTTTGTTCCCCGTGGCAAAGCGTTTCAGGACGCCGTCGGGCGCTGGAAGCAGCTTACGAGCGATAGCGGCGCAAAGTTCGACACCACCGTCGAGTTGCACGCCGAGCAAATCGCGCCACAAGTCACCTGGGGCACTAACCCCGGCATGGTCACAAGCGTCACAGGGCGCGTGCCGGAGCCGGGATCTTTCAAGGATCTGAACGATCAGAAGGCCACGGAAAGCGCGCTGAAGTACATGGGGTTGAAAGCCGGGACACCCATTGTGGACATTCCTGTGGACCGCGTGTTCATCGGCTCGTGCACCAATTCGCGCCTGGACGATTTGCGCGCCGCAGCACATCTCGTGGCGGGCAAACACGTGGCTCGCAGCATCAAGCAGGCGCTCATTGTGCCCGGCTCGCGCGGGATCAAGGCCCAGGCCGAAAAAGAGGGCCTGGACAAGATTTTTCGCGACGCCGGATTTGAATGGCGCGACGCGGGCTGCAGCATGTGCATCGGAATGAACGCGGATATTCTGCCGCCTCATGAGCGCAGCGCCAGCACCTCGAACCGCAACTTCGAGGGCCGCCAAGGCAAGGACAGCCGCACGCATCTGGTCAGCCCGGTGATGGCCGCGGCGGCGGCAATCGCCGGCCATTTCGTGGATGTGCGCGAATTCGACATTGCGCACGTCGAGTGACTTGCAACCGAGGAGGCACCTATGCGTGGAATTCTCGTTGCAGCTTTTCTGTTTGGAGCGATGGGCATCGGAGCAGCGGCGCCGGGAGACGACGCCTCTGAGCGAGCCGCGATTCAGCAAGTACTCGATGCGCACGGGATCGCTTGGAGCAAAGGTGACGCTGTTGCCGCAGCAGGAGTGACGACCGAAGACGCCGACTGGGTTTCCGGCAGCGGCGATGTATACGAAGGACGGACTGCCATCGAGGCGGCTCATCGAGAATGGTTGGGTGGCGACGCAAAGGGCAGCCGGCACAGTCACCCTGGCACGCCCAAGATTCGCTTCATCCGAAAGGATGTGGCTATCGTGGACGGGGACAGCTACGTGGGCGGCCTTCGCGATGAACATAACAAGGAAATGGCGCCCGTTTTCTCGAGATATACGGCGGTTATGGTGAAGAGTGACGAAAGTTGGAAGGTAACGGCGTTCCGTTCTCTACCCCAGCTCAAGTCCAAACTCACGCCCGCTGACGTGCGCTAAATCAAGAGACCGACCGCTAGCGATCGCATCGAGGAGAGGTCAGAATGCAACCCTTTTCAACCCACACCGGCAAGGTCGTGCCACTGGATCGCGTCAACGTCGACACGGACCAAATGGTACCGAAGCAATTCTTGAAAGCGCTTACGCGTGAAGGCTTCGGCCGAATTCTGTTTTACGACTGGCGGTACCTGCCGGGAGAAAGGCCCAATCCCGATTTTGTTTTGAATTTTCCGCGATACAAGGGAGCCTCGGTTCTCCTCGCGCGCGCCAATTTCGGCTGTGGGTCGAGCCGCGAACACGCGCCTTGGGGCGTGAAAGACTACGGCTTTCGCGTCATCATCGCGCCAAGCTACGCCGACATTTTCTATAACAATTGCTTCAAGAACGGGATCCTGCCGGCCACTCTTTCCGAGGAACAGGTGGACGAGCTATTCAAGCGCACGGAAAAAGAAGAAGGCTACTCACTCACCGTGAATCTTCCGAACCAGACCATCGCCGACAAACACGGCCTGATGCTGAAGTTCGAGATTGCGCCTTCTCGGAAGGAAGTCCTATTGAAGGGTCTGGACGACATAGGAACGTCCCTTCAGCACGAAGCCGAAATCACCACCTACGAGAACACTCACCCCTCGACCGCAACCATGTACGAGCCTCTCGACATCAGGTATTACTCGAACGGCCGCTGACGGCCCTTCCCAAATCGCGTGACAGTACCTGGCAGAACGGGGCTCCCTGGGCGCCCATATGGGCCACGATGCGGCTGTGTCCCAAATCTACGTAATTATGTATCACATCCCTAAAAACGAAGAAATCCACATCCAGGCGAGAAGTGGCCACTTCTAACTTACACATTTAACTTAAGTTATTTATATTGAGACTTGGCCTGCTTCTTGCATGGTCAAGCTAACACCGAGTGTCTAGCTATGAACTTTCCGTCAGTCGGCAAGGGTGATTTCCTCTTGATGATCGGTACTCACATCCACGCGATGCCTTTTTTTGACGGATCACATCAACCAAAGCGCGACTCGATATCAGTTACTGGAATGGATAACGATTTGATGTTGGTTGACATTCGGTTTAGCTGGAAGTATGGTATGGGGCAAATCAGGTTGCATTATTTGAACGCAAGGGGTGTTTTGTTCAATCTCTTAAAACTCTTAAAGGGGGAGTCTATGAACCTCGTAAATCGGGGACGTAGTTGGGGTGTTTTTGCTTTTGCTATCGCTGCTGTTTTAATTTTGACCGCGAGCCTGGCTTATGGGCAAGGCAGATACGCGACAATCACAGGGCGTGTCTTGGATCCGAACGGCGGTTCCGTCCCGGATGCCAAAATCACAGCCACGAACGTGGAGACCGGTCTAACTCGAACCACAACGACAACTTCAGATGGGCTTTATCGGTTTGAAGAGATGACCCCCGGTATTTACGACGTCACGGTCGGAACAACGTCCTTTACCAAGGCCGTCGCCAAAGGTGTCAGAATTCTTGTCGGCGAATCGCGCGACGTTAATTTTAATCTCGAGTTGGCGGGGCAGAAAGAGTCCGTTGTCGTGACTTCGGAGATTCCGCTGGTCGAAACGACCAAGACGGATACTTCGATCAATCTTGACGACCGAGACGTGGCGAATCTCCCGACCACGACTGCTTACGCAGGTCTTAGCGGTGCCGCGAATGATTGGCAAGGTTTGGCCTATTCAGCGCCGGGCATGCGTGCCGACTATACGGGCCTCAGCAGTGAAATCATTGGACCCGGAGGTGTTAATAGCAGAGGTATCGTCCACAACATCGATGGTGGAGACATCTCTGATGTTTCTACTTCTTCGCGCGACTCTCTCGGCGCTACCGTGGAAGAGGTAAAAGAATTCCAAGTCATCACGAATAACTACAACGCCGAATATGGCCAAGCCGGCGGCGTTATCTTGAACGTTATCACCAAGTCCGGCACAAACGCCATCCACGGTGACGGCCACGCCTACATCCGCGGGCGCAACATGGGCGCATCTGACTTCTTCTACAACCAAGGCTTTAACGGAGCAACTCATTCTCCGGATCCGCTACTCGATAACAGAGAAGGTTGCCCTGTGAGTGACTTTAACAGCGCGGGCAACATCATAGCGGTCACTGGTTGTCCTCGTGCCCACTTCTATAAGCATGAATACGGTTTCACCGCTGGGGGACCTTTCATCAAGGACCGCCTCTTCTGGTTTACGAGCCTTGAGCAGGTCCAGCAGGGTCAGCCCCAAATCACAACGCCATTCGGCAAAACCGTCACCGTCGATTCGCCAACCACAGAAATCATATGGTCGGCCAAAGTGGATGCTAAATTGACCGACAAGCACACCCTCACCGCACGCTTTAATGTCCAACGCGATCTGGCAGACAACCTTATCGTGCAGACCGGTCCGGCCGTGGACCCGAGCGGCTTGGTTTCCCAGTTTAGCCACGACCATACCCTGAACATTGGGATGGTTTCCACACCGACGCCTCACACCGTCAACGAAGCTCGCTTCTTCTGGCATTGGGAGCGGAGCGGCACCCCGGACAAATCCAACTTCCCCGGTCAGGCCTTGCCTACCGCTTACGTGGGCGCGGATTTCTGCTGTCCGCAAGCCGGTTTGAACAATCGCTTCCAGTACAGCGACAACTTCTCCTGGACGCATGGCGCCCATACAATGAAGGCTGGCACGATGATTCAACATCTTGCCTTTGACTCCCTGTTCACGCAGTTCCGCCTTGGCCGGTTCGAGAATTTCGTGGCCGCTGGTAGCGGTGGTACCACCTGCTCCGGCATCGACACGCCTTTCCCCCAAGGTAATGGCCTTTGCCCAACATCGTTCACCGTCGGCATCGGCGCGGCCTTCAATCACATACCGGACACTGCATACGGTCTGTACATCCAGGACACCTGGCAGCTGAAGCGAAATCTGACCATGAACGTTGGCCTGCGATACGACATTGAAGTCGGCGCTTTCACCGGCGGCACGATTAATCGCACGCAGGATTTCCACCTCTCCAACGACCACACGTGCTTTCAGAGGAACGACATCATTCCCGCATGCGGATCAGATCACAACAACTTCCAGCCTCGCCTCGGCTTCGCCTGGAGCCCGAGTTACGACCATGGACCACTAAACTTCCTCTTCGGCGCTCCCGGCAAGTCCGTGGTACGAGCCTCCGGCGCAGTAATCACCGAGCTGGCCTATCTGAACGTCGTTCTCGACTCGCTGAACTTCGATGGCGTTAGCCTCAACACTGGCGGGGCCGACCTATCGACAGCGAATGGGCGCGCTATACTTAACCAGTTCCCCAACTTCCCGAGCCAAGTACAGCTCCAGGGACTTCTTCCCGCCGGCTTTTTCGGCAGGATTCGTCCCATATCGCCGACCATCAAAAACCCGAATGTCTATCAGGGCTCGCTCTCCATCACTCGTCAGGTAGCGCAGTCCTTCGTTTACAGTGTGGGCTACCAGGGTGTGTTCGGTAATGGGCTCTTCGGCGAGACAGATGAGAACTTCCCTCAGCCGATCGCGGACCCCGCGCATCCTGGTTTCTTCTACATGCCGCCGCGGCCAGACAGCAGATTCAAGGCCGAGCGCACCAACTTCAGCAACCGGACGTCCTCGTATAATGCTCTGGTGCTGACCGCCAACAAGCGGCTTTCGCATCACTTCCAGTTCGGTGGAAACTACAGCTTCTCGAAGACTCTCGGAACCGGCGAGGACTTCTTCGGCCTCTCCGAGCCAGGCAACCCATTGGCTAACCTGAAGTTGGAACGCGCCCCGGTCCAGCAAGATATACGTCACTTGGCCAACTTCACCTTCGTGGTTGATACGGAAAAGCTCACTGGAATGCGTTTCGCGCGAACCGTTGTCAACGATTGGACGTTCTCCTTTATCGGCTCCGTCCAATCCGGCCGGCCGTATCCGGTCTCCACAGGTTCCGGCGGGTTCTCCGGGTCGGCTTTCCCGGCGCTCGGGTCAGAGACCAACCAACGTCCAAACATCTGCACAGCGGGATCAACTCTTCCTGGCTGCGCGGGTGCCCCAGTAGGCGCGCTCGTGGCTACCAACATCGCGTCGAATGCAGGCTCCAACCTCTTGATCGCCGCCGGCACTCCTGCCTCGGACCCGGCGTTGCTTTCAGGAGAAGCTGCGGCGTGCGCTGCAGGAGCTCCGAACTGCACCTCCTTGGCGACGACGTTTCTTGCTCCTGCGGGTGCCAGCGGATCTGGTCCGGTGGACAGTATTACGGGCAACCCAGTGGACTTCCAGTTCCTCAATGGGAATCTTGCCCGCAACGCCGGCCTCACCAAAGGGCTGACGGACTTTGACATCTCTCTCTTGAAAGCATTCAGAATCCCCAAGAGAGAGTCTATGCGCATAGAACTCAAGATGGACGTTTTCAACGTCTTTAATCACCCCAATTTCATCGCCAACGATTCCAATGACAACATCAGTGCCCTCAGCTTGCCGGCTGTAGGCCCTGGTTTCAACTGCACCGCCTCTTGCCTCAACCCTTACACGGGTCTTTACTTGGGGGCCAACGGCGCGCCGCTCACGTTAAGTGTTTTCCGGGCCGGCCGTCCGGACAAGAACCTGCAAGCTACCAACTTTAATAGCTTGGGCGATCCCGCCGCTGATGTACAAAACCGGGTCATTCAGCTAGCGCTTCGCATCCGCTGGTAAGAACAGCGGTAGCGAAAATCGAACCAACAACAATTCAACCAGCAGAGGGGGCCGCAAGGCCCCCTCGCTCTTTTCTAAGGACCGAGTCAGATGGACTTGTTTAGAGTTACCTTGACTTACCCCTGCCCTCCATTGAACTGTAATCATGGGCGCCAGGCCTACCTCCATCTTCCGCTTTCCCGCGTTTATCGCTCTCTGTGCGCTCCTGGCAGCCGGACGGACCCCTGCAAGCGAACATCCCGAAGTTTGGAGCGAGGTGCGCTCGCCCCATTTTATTGTCGTCGGCGACGCCGGGGACAAGAAAGAACGGCACATTGCGCAACAGTTCGAACAATTGCGGGCCGCCTTTCACTCCTCCTTCCCCGCTTTCCGTGTTGACCTGGGGCAACCCATTGTCATCATTACCGTCAAGAATGAAGAACAGATGAAAGAGTGGCTGCCGCCCGATTGGGCAGCGAAAAGCTATCTCCATCCTTCAGGCGTCTACATTTCCACTCCCGAACGTGATTTCGTAGTCTTCCGCATGGACCCGGCGGGGGAAGATCCCTATCACACGCTCTGTCACGAATATGCGCATGCCCTGCTGCATCTGAATTTCCGCGTCCTTCCTCCCTGGTTGAACGAAGGTTTGGCCGAGTATTTGGGAAATTGCTCCGTCGGTGAAAAAGAAGTCCGCGTCGGGCAAATCGACCGGAATCATCTGCGCACGCTTGCTGAGAACCAACTCCTGCCTCTCGCCGAATTGTTCCATGCCCAGCAGGACTCGGTTTATTACAACGAGGAAAATCACGCCTCGCTCTTTTACGCGGAGTCTTGGGTCTTCGTCCATTACCTAGTGCTGGATCCGCAAGCCAGCGCGCAAAAATTGCTGGTCAAATTCCTAGCCGCCTGGCAAGAATCTGGCGACCAAGTCGAAGCAGCGAAGAAAGCCTTCGGCGACACCGAACGGCTCGACCTACTCATGCGGACATACATCCGGCAACCCAATCTCTCCATTACCCAAGTCCCGGCCGTTCTGGAGAGCACGGCTGATGCGTATCCGGAGCGGAACCTTTCGCCGGCTGAGATGCTTGTCTTGCGCGGCGACTTCTATATCCGCCTGGAGCAGTCGCAGCAGGGCCGGGACATCCTCGCCCAGGCTTCGCAGATGGAGCCAACCCTGGCGGCGGCCCATGAGGCCATGGGATTTTATTACTACCAGCAGAAGAATTACGACGCGGCGATCAAAGAAGCGGGAGAAGCCATCCGCCTTCACGGCCCGGGTTTTCAGGCCTATTTTCTTTACGGCGCTTCGCTCCTCGAGAACCACTCCTTCTCACCAGAGAGCCTCCAGGCGGCGCAAGACAGCCTTGAGGAAGCTGTCAGGCGGAATCCCGCATACGCGCCGGCATACTTCCGCCTGTCGCTGCTTTACGCGCAGAATCAAAAAAAGCCGACCGAGGCGATAGCCGCAGCAAGGCGGGCAACGGAACTCGAGCCTGGATCGACATCTTATGTTTTGAATCTCGGTGATTTGCTTGTGAGCAATTTCCGCGATTCTGAAGCGCGCGTCTTGGCGGAAAATGTGCTCCGAACCGCCCGCACTCCCCTCGAACAAAAATCAGCGCGTGAAATATTGATCCGGATCCACGAGCACGAACTCCAGGGGAAGGCAAAGAGCCAATGAATCGTCCATGGACCAGACGCGTGCCCTCTGCAAAACCTCAAGCGATTCTACTTTTTCTCGTAAACGACGCGGCCGCCCACGATGGTACGGAGTACTTGCGTTTTCAGATACTCGGAAGGCGGCACTTTGGTGAGATCGTTCGATAACACGATAAAGTCGGCGTACTCCCCTTCTTTCAACTCCCCCTTCTTCCCTTCTGCGAATTCCGCGTAGGCGGAGCCAGTCGTATAGGCGCGAATGCAATCTTCAAGCGAGATTTTTTCCTGCGGCTGCCAGCCGCCCTTCGGTCCGCCATCAGGCAATTCGCGCGTAACGCAGGCATAGAGTCCGCGCATCGGGTTGATGGGCTCCACATCGAAGTCGGTGCCGAAAGCAAGCCGCGCGCCATTTTTCTGTATCGTGGCCCAGGCGTAGGCGCCCTTCGCCCGCTCCGGGCCGACGCGCTGCTCGGCCCAGCGCATGTCGCTCGTTTCGTGCGAAGGCTGCATCGAGGCGATTACCTTCCACTGGGCGAATCTGGGGAAATCTTCCTTCGACACGACTTGCGCGTGCTCGATGCGGTCGCGCCGGTCTCGCGGCCCGTTGACTTTCGCCACCGCCTCGAAAACGTCAAGAGCTATGCGATTGGCACGATCCCCGATAGCGTGAAAGGCAAGCTGGAATCCGGCTTTGTCTCGCTCGATGGCCATGGCGCGGAGCTTTTCCGGATCGTTGATGAGAATGCCGCTGGTGGAAGGATCGTCAGAATAAGGAGCCAGCATGGCCGCGGTGCGCGAGCCCAGCGCCCCATCGGTGAAGGCCTTCAGCGCCCCGGTCCTCAGCCACGGATCCGTCGTGCCGCCCTGGGCGCGCATGTTTTGCAGCTGCCCGAGCGGCAACGTAAATGTCAGCCACTCCGTTATGCGAAGCGTGAGCTTCTTCTGCTCCTTCAACAGTTTGTAGACCTGGAAATATTCCCATGGCGAATAATCCTGCGCCGACGTAACACCATTTTTCGCGGCATCTTCCAGAACAAGCTCGACGCCCCGGCGCATCTGCTCGGGCGACGGGTCGGGAATTCGGACTTCGACGAGCTGCATCGCCGGGCCTTCTTTGAGCATGCCCGTGGCCTCGCCGTTGGCGTCCCGTTCGATTTCGCCACCGCCGGGATTCGGCGTTTCGTTCGTGATTTCCGCTTTCTTCAGCGCGAGAGAATTTGCTACCGCTACGTGACCTGAGATGTGCGTCAGCAGTACCGGGTTCTTGGGTGCTACGGCGTCCAGTTCTTGCTTGTTCGGAAATTTTTTGTCGGGCCACAGCGTGTGGTCCCAACCGCTGCCCGTGATCCATTCTCCTTCCTTGTGCTGAGCGACTGCTTCGGCAAGGCGTCTCTGAACTTCTTCGATCGTGTTCGCGCCGTTGAGCCGTACCGCCAGCAAATCGGCGCCCCCCTCGCCAAGGTGCGTGTGAGCGTCGTTAAACCCCGGCATCAGGAAACCACCGTTCAACTGGATTGTTTCGACGCCTAGCTCACTCCCGCCGCAATCGAGCAGAATGTGTTCGAGCGTTCCGATGCACCGAATCTTGTCGCCCGTCACCGCCATCGCGGCGGCCCAGGGCTGTTTCGGGTCGTTGGTGTAGATACGGCCATGCAGGTAAACGGTCGTCTTCGGCGGCGATTCATCTGTCTGGCCGAGCGAGCGCGGGACAAATGCGCCACAGAGTGCCACCATGCACCAAACCCCGGAGAATCGCACCACGTGGGCGAGGCGCAAACTCATTTGGATTTCTCCGCAACGACGCCCGACACACCCAGTAAGGTCAGCAGTGCGCGCTTCAACCCCATCTCCCGCCCGGTGGGTTCGTACCATTCTTGGAGCGAATGTGCACCGCCGCCGTTTCCTCCGGCTCCGATTGAAATGGCGTCGATCTCCTGCGAAAGCGGAATATTGGCGTCGGTCGAAGAGCGCTCGATGCGCGATTCGTTGGCCACGTATGCGTCCGCGGCACGCAACGCAGCTAGCAGTGGAGAATCTGCGGAAAGTTCTCCGCCAGGACGGCTGCCAAGGAGTTCTACTTTCCCTTCCAACTTTCCTTTTGACCGGTCCCGCGCCGATTCCATCTCGTCTCGCACACCCGCCGCGACGCACTCGCGTAGCGCGGATTCGAGACGCGCGAGTTCGTCTTCACTTTCTGACCGAATGTCCACTTTTAGCTTCGCTTCGTACGGGATCGAATTCACAGACGTGCCCCCTTCGATCTGCCCGAGATTGAAGGTCGTGCGCGGCGTCGTTGGCACTTTCGTGTTGATGAACCGAACCGAAGCGCGAACGAGTGCATTGATCGGGTTGGGTATACCAAAGTCCGACCAGCTATGGCCGCCAGGCCCGGTGATCACGGCTCCCAGACGGCGCGACGCCAACGCCTTCGTGGTCACGTGGTCTGTTCCGGAACCGTCGAGGACAATCACGGCGCGCAGCCGCGATTTGTAGGCCTCGATCAGAGCGCGCATGCCCCGCAAATTCCCTTCGCCTTCTTCGCCCACATCAGCGGCAAACAGAATGGTGCGCTGCGGCTTGATGTGCGACTCGTGAATGGCCCGCGCAATCGCAATCAAGGCAATCAATCCCGTTCCGTTGTCGGAAATGCCTGGCGCTGACATCCGCCCGCCTTCGCGGCGCACCTTCACGTCCGTGCCCGGAGGAAAAACTGTGTCGAGGTGTGCGGAGAGAAGAACCGCTTCCTTGCTGTTGCTTCCTCGCAATTCCGCAATGACGTTTCCGGTTTCATCCACCTGCACCGCCAAGCCTGCCGCGCCCAGCAACGACTTCACTGCCTCGGCGCGCTGCGCTTCCTTGAATAGCGGCGCTGGGATTTCCGTCAGCCGAGCCTGCTCGTCGTTAATCCATTCATAATTCCGCGAGAACCAATCGAGCGCCGCGCGAACACGAGGATTTTCTGGCAATTGCGCGGCGGAACTTGCGCGCGTCGTGCTTGGGGCGATTGCGGAGCGGAGGACCATGGCGAGAAGGATAACCCAAACCAGCACGCGTTTCACGGGAGCGCCTTGAATAAATCGTCGTGCCGGTCTCAATGCCGAGTCGTCTCCTCGCAGAGAGCCAGGACTTCGCCGTCAGTGAGTACGCGCGCGGATTGTTTCGCCGCGTCGAAGATGCGGTTCACGATAGCGTCGTCCGCCGGAATGCCATGGCGTTCGAGCCAGAAAAGCACGTTGGACTTCCCGCTCATGGGACCGATTTCAATGATTTGGTCGAGCCCGAAAAGATGCGCGGGCACGCCGCTATAAACGCTATTCGCAAGCGTGGGATCATCCTTGCGAAAAGCCTTTATAATTGCTGCCGCGTGAACTCCCGTGGCGGTACGGAAAGCGTCGCGCCCGATGACGGGATAGTTTGGCGGAATCGTCGTGTGCGTCGCTTCCGCAACTTTGACGCAGTATTCCTTGAGCCGGGAAAGATCGCGGTCAATCAGGCCCATGAGCCGCAGATTCACCAGCATCAACTCCATCGGCGTGTTGCCGACTCGCTCGCCCAGCGAATTCGCCGCTGCGTGCACCTGGTGCGCTCCCGCGGCAACCGCCGCCAGTGAATTGGCGATAGCGAGACCCCGGTCGCAGTGGCCATGCCAGTCAATCCGAATCTTCTCGCCGCTGGGCTTCACGACTTCTTCGATCACAAACTTGACCAGGTTGTAGGCGCCCCCTGGCGTTGCGTGCCCGACTGTGTCGCACAGGACGATTGCGCTGGCGCCGCTGCGGATGGCCGTGGTGTACAAGCGCTTGACCGTCTCCGGATCTGTGCGAATCGTGTCTTCCGTGACGTACATTGAGGGCAGCCCCAGGCTCACCGCCAGCTTCACGGCCTTTTCCGTGGTGCGTTCCAGGTGATCGACCGTCCAGTCTTCCACCAGACGACGAATCGGGCTCGATCCGATGAACGTCGCCGCCTCGATGGCCATGCCTACTCGCTGTGAAATCTCAGCGATGGGGCGAATATCGCTCTCGACCGTGCGCGCGGCGCAATTCGCCCGAATCTTCATACGGGAAGAAACGATTTCCCGAGCCAGTGCTTCGCAGTGTTCGACGGCGCGTGGGCCGGCGCCGGGAAGGCCGATATTCAGCGACTCGATCCCGAGAGCCTCCATCAGGTGAAGGATTTCGATCTTCTCTGCGACGCTCGGGTCATGCACTGACGGATTTTGCAAACCGTCGCGCAAAGTTTCATCATTGAGAAGTACACGCGTTCCCGGAGCGATGGCGAGGCTCCCCGCCAGGTTCCAGTCGTAGATCCATTCGTTACTCGGCATGCGTTTCCTTAAACTTCTTTACAACCCGTGCTTGCGAAACATCGTCTTCAGCGCGCCGCGTGCGTGGCGCAAGCGCGCTCCGATGCCGCCAAATTCAAATTGCAAAAAGGAATCCGCCGCTCCTTCGAGTTCCCCACCATAACGAAACCACCAAGGCTTTTCCCGGTGTGGCAGCCGATCCACGTCCATGTATTTTGTCCGTACCAATTCCTGCAAGCCTGCTTTGCCGTGCGTGCGGCCCCAACCGCTCGCCGAGCACCCGCCGTGCGGCGCTTCTGCAATCGCGAAATAGCTGATGGCATCGTTGAGCATGACCGCCCCAGCTCGGAGCTTTGAAGCAATCTCTTCCCCACGCCTGGTGTCGCCCGTCCAGACACTTGCGGAAAGGGCAAAACGAGAATCATTAGCGCGAGCCAAGGCTTCTTCGGCGTCGCGCACCGTGGCGATCGCCAGGATCGGCCCAAACGTTTCTTCCTGAAAGAGCTTCATCGACTCATCGACATCTACGATCACTGTCGGCTCGAAGAAACTTGGTCCGAGATCGGGGCGGGGACGCCCGCCGCAAAGTACGCGAGCCCCTCGTTCCACCGCGTCTCGAACCAGTTCGTTCATGCGCTGCACATGCTGCGCGCGGATCAGCGGCCCGACATCCGTCGAGGGATCGCTTCCCGGGCCGACCCGAAGTTTCCTGGTTTTTTCGACGCACAGTCGGATAAATTTCTCGCTGATGGATTGTTCGACGAACAGCCGCTCGACCGACAGGCACGCCTGCCCGCAATTCGTGTAGCTTCCCCACACGGCCGCGCTCGCCGCCACATCCAAGTCAGCGTCCGCAAGGACAATCATGGCGTCCTTGCCGCCCAATTCGAGTACAGTCGGAATCAGCTTCTTCGCGCAGGCCTCCGCCACTCTTCGGCCCGTCGCCACGCTCCCCGTGAACAGGACCTTGTCCGGCACCGCATCTATCATCGCCTGGCCCACTTCTCCCCCGCCTTGCACTACCGTAACCAGGTCTTTTGGAAAGCCTGAGTCATGGAAAAACTTCTCAATCAGTGCGCCGCACTGCGGAGTGAACTCGCTTGTTTTGCATACCACGGCGTTTCCGGCGGCAACGCTTGGAATAATTTGACTAAGAGGAATGGCCAGGGGGTAGTTCCACGAACTAATGATGCCAATGACGCCGAGCGGCTCATAGACAATGCGTCCGGACTTCGCCTTCGCGGCCATGCTGTGGTGCGGGACGCGCTCCGGCCGCAACAGCCGCTCGCCGCGCCGAGCAAAATACGCCGCCGTGTCAAGCCCGACAAATACATCAGCAAAAATGGCTTCGACTCGTGGCTTTCCCGACTCAAGCACAACTGTGTTCGCCAGCACGTCCCGTGATGCGAGCAACTTCTCCCGCAGGACCCTCAGTTGCGCGCACCGTTCGCGGACATCCAGTTTCGCCCAGGCTTTTTGCGCAGCGCGCGCCCGTCCGAAAATCGCCGGAAGGTTTGCTGGTGGAGTCTTTTCCACATAGGCGATGACTTCGCCCGTGGCAGGGTCAATCGAAGGAAGCGCTTCGACGGGTATGGCGGTCGCAGCCATACGTGGAATTCTAACCGATTTCCTCTCTGATGACCTCGCTCTCAAATCCTCCAGGCCTCTTCATGCTCCACGCTCACCATGCACAGTCCTTGCGGTGGAACGGTTGGACCGGACTTGGAGCGGTCGCGCAACTGGTAGAGGCGGAGGATGTCGTCCGGGGTGAGCCTGCCGCGGCCGACTTCGAGGAGGGTGCCAACCATCTTGCGAACCATGTAGCGCAGAAACGACCGGCCGCGCACCGTATAAACAAGTTCTTCGCCGTCTTCGCTGCGGACGAGTTCGCTCGAGTAAATCTCCCGCACAGTTGAACGCTCCTTGTCGTCGTCCTCGAAACCCGTGGACGCGGCGAACGCCGCGAAATCATGAGGGCCGACGAAGCGCGAAGCGGCAATCCTCATGGCATCCTCGTCGAGCGGAAACGGGTAGTGCAAGACGTAGCGCCAGATCGTCGGTGGAACCACTTTCCCCCGGTAAATGCGGTAACGATAGATTTTTGCCCGCGCCGACCACCGCGCATTGAAATCCGGCCCGACCTCTTCCGTGCTCGCGATTCGAATCGCCTGGGGAAGCAGCGCGTTCAACGCGCGCTGGAACTCACCCGCCGACAGCGCCGATTGCGTTCGAAAGCTGGCCACCTGCCCGAGCGCGTGCACGCCCGCGTCCGTGCGCCCCGCCCCATGCAGTTGGATACTCTCCTGCGTGATACTGCGTAGAACTCCTACGATCTCACCTTGAATCGTCGGTTTGTTCGCTTGAATCTGCCAGCCGTGGAACTCTGTCCCGTCGTAGGCGATGGTCAGTTTGAAGTGGCGCATGCGGTGTGCGGAATGATATCGGGCCTATGGAGTCTCTATGCAGTGACTCCGATTCTTTAGGAGGTCGGAGCTTTAGCTCCGACGTTAGTCGCTTCCCAGCAACAGGACTTTAGCCCTGGAATCAACTATACGATGCCATCGCGCCAGTTCTAGGGTGCGGAGCGCACGAAGCGGCTGCCCGGCTTTTGCGCCGCCCCGCCACCTCGGCACTGCGGGCAATCCTCCGGCTCGTAGCTCGCGATGGGAAGTTGGAGGAGCGACTGAGCTTCGACTTCGAACTCAAGATTTCCACCGCTTCGGTCGATCAGCGCGCCCGCGGCAACCACGCGGGCCCCGGCCTCTTCGACCACGCGAATCGCTTCCTGCGTCGAGCCTCCCGTCGTCCAAACATCCTCGACCACCAAGACGTGTTGGTCAGGAGCCAGCGAAAATCCCCTGCGAAGCGTCATCATCCCGCTTGCGTCGCGCTCCACAAACACCGCGGGAACTCCACCGCCGGTGGACTTTTTTGGCTCGGGCAGCGCTCGCGCTACCTCCTGCCCGATAATGAGCCCGCCCATTGCCGGCGACACGACCGCTTCGATCACGGCGTCTGAAAACAGCGCCGCCAGGGCCTGCCCAAGCTTCTCCGCGTAACGCGGATACTGCAGCACCAGCGCGCATTGCACGTACGTCCCGCTGTGAAGGCCGCTCGAAAGCTCGAAGTGGCCATGCCGGATGGCCCCCGACGTTTCGAACATCCGCAAGATCTCTTCGCGTGAAAGCATCGCCACCTGGTAACCGTCATCCGCCACTAAACGTCGAATCGTCAGCAGCCTAGCCGCCGTCCGCTGCGTTGTCAAGGAAACCTGCCCCTGCTAGACTGCCTGTTTCGCCGGAATGTCACGGGGAGCATGCTCAGTTTCTGCCAGCGTGCCTTGAGACCAGCAGAGGTGGGGAAAATTCTTGCTGTCTCCGGCTTCTAGACCGCTGCCTTCTTGAAACAAATACCGTGTTGCGAACGTTTTACAAGGTTGAACCAGAATAATCCACGTCCCGGAAGGGCGAAAATTCGAAGGGTGAGGAACGCTATGAGATCGCTTAGGATCACTGCATTGTGCATCCCGTCAAGAAAATCCGGAATGCGCTGTCTGTTCCGCGCCAGCGCAAAACGATTGCGTTTTTCAGCTCGCCAACTCGTCGCCGCCGTGCTCGCCGGCTTGCTGGCCCTTGCGCCCGTGCCCGGGGCGATCGCTCAAGAGCCCTCGCAGAATCCGCCTGCACAACCTCCTGCCCAGGCGCAGGCACCCGTTCCGCAATCGTCTCCGGCCGTGCCGGTCTCGCTGGGCCTCTCCAAGCACAACTTTTCGCGCGGCCCGCGGGTTTTCCCAAATTTAATTAACCCCTACAAACCAATTGCCGTCGAGCCGCCTTCGCTCGTTAACTCCCCGCGCATCGACCAATTGATTCAAGAAGGCAAACTCAACCTGGCCCTGCAAGACGCTGTCGAGTTGGCGCTCGAGAACAGCATGGACATCGCTGTCCAGCGCTACAATCCTTGGCTTGCGGACACCAGTATCCTAAAGGCCAACGCGGGCGGTTTCGGCGGAGCCGTCGTCCCGGCAGCGGCAGTTCCCGGCTCGACAGCCAACAATCCGCTGCTAAGTTTCGATCCCTTGGTCAGCTCGACGATCAGTTACGATGACCGCAAGGTCCCCATCAACAACCCCCTGACTTCGGGAACAGGCACGGGAGTTTCCTCCCTCGCTAGCCTCGCTCTTCACACGTCAACCTATAATTTTCAATACTCACAGGGATTCCAGACGGGCACGAATTTCTTCACCACATGGGACAACACGCGGAGTTCCTCCAGTTCGCCCGCGAACTTATTTAACCCCTCGGTGCAATCGTCGATTTTCGTCGGCTTCCAGCAGCAATTGCTTAACGGATTCGGCCGCTCTGTAAACACGCGGAACATTCGCATCGCCAAGAATAACCGCAAGATTGCCGATTGGGCCTTCGCCCAACAGGTCATCACCACCGTTACGAATACCATCACCGCCTACTGGGAACTTGTCTTTGCGCGGGAAAACGTTCAGGTTCAGCAGCAGGCCGTGACTGTCGCGGAAAAACTCTACAACGACAATAAGAAGCAGCTGGAAATCGGCACCATGGCCCCCTTGGATGTTACTCGCGCGGAATCTGAACTCGCTACCGATCGACAAAATCTTATCGTCGCCCAGACCATCCAGCTTCAGGATCAGCAGAATTTGAAGAATGCCATCTCCAAAGACCCCCTTGCTCCGAATCTCATCGAACTGGAAATCATCCCGACTGACAAGCCCACGCCCCCCGCGGCTATAGAAGCCGCGTCGTTCGAAGAATCCATCAGAGAAGCTTTCTCCAAGCGGCCAGAACTCCAAGAGCAGTTGCTCAACCTGACGAATGCGGGTATTGACGTGCGCGCGACGCGTAACGCCCTGCTACCGATTGCGACACTCTCCGCCCAGTACGGAACCGTTGGACTCTCCGGCAACCAGCCGAAATTGGGCGCACCTGTGGCCGGGGTGGGAACGCAACTCGTAGATGCCAATGGCAATCCGGTCAATGTGTTCATTCCGACTTCTACGGTGCCGGTCGTGGGAACCGCCCGAGGTGGTTTCAGTGACGCGACGAGCTCGCTCTTCCACAACAATTTCCCCGATTATCTTGTATCGCTGAACGTCCAAATTCCAATTCGCAACCGTTCCGCGCAGGCCGATAACGGTCGCGCTCTTCTCCTGCAACGTCAGCTCGAAACACAGATGCAGCAGCTGAAAAACGCCGCGCTCCTCGATGTTCGCAACACCTTTATCGCTCTCGAACAGGACCGCGCCCGCGTCGAAGCCGCCAGCAAGGCGCGAGAATTGCAGCAACAGACATTTGACGCTGAGCAAAAAAAATACCAACTCGGTGCATCCACGGTTTACCTTGTCATTCAGACCCAGCGCGACCTCATTGCCGCCCAAGGTACCGAACTCCGGGCCCTTGCGGACCTCGAAGAAGCAAAAGCCAACTATGAGCGCGCCCTTGGCCGCACCCTCGACGTCAATCACGTCACCATCGCCAACGCCAAATCCGGCGAAGTCGACCGCGACACCCTCATCCCCGGCACGCTCCACGGCCAGGTCGTCGGCACCGACAGACTCTTCACCGACGTAGGCCAACGCTGAGGGGCCTATCTTCCTCTTGCTCAATGCGGGCCGGGGCTAGGTGAAGCCCGGCTCGTATTCCGCTTGCACCATCCTGCCCACCTCGGCGTCGCCTCTCTACAATGCCGGTCCGCTCCTATTGCCCCCTCTTTCGCATAGCATTAAACTTGATTGTGGATTCAAGCGGTTCGCATCTCTCCGCAGTGGGAGCACCACGGCATGAGCCAGCGCGATAAAGCCACGACCCAGACCGTTCCGGAGCCGCCCGCAATGCGCGGCGAGCCTTCTCCCAAGGAACGCGCCTGGGAACAAAACACTCTCCGCCCCACGCTCGAGAAAAGCCCCGAACGCCCCGCCGAGTTCACAACCATTTCAGCGCATCCCATTCGTCGCCTTTACACACCTGCGGATCTCCCCGATTGGGATCCCGACCGTGACCTTGGCTTCCCCGGCGAACCGCCCTACACCCGCGGCATCCATTCAACTATGCATCGCGGCCGGCTTTGGACCATGCGCCAGTTCGCCGGCTTCGGCACCGCCGAAGACACCAACGAGCGCTTCCGCTATTTGCTCGCGCAGGGACAGACCGGCCTCTCGACCGCCTTCGATCTCCCCACCCTCATGGGTTACGACTCCGACCATTCTCTTTCCGAAGGCGAAGTTGGCAAATGCGGCGTAGCTATCAGCTCTCTTGCGGACATGGAAGTCCTCTTCGACAAAATCCCCCTCGCCAATGTCACCACTTCCATGACCATCAATTCTCCCGCCGCGGTGATTTGGGCCATGTACCTCGCAGTGGCGGAAAAACAAGGCGCTGACTGGAAAAAACTCTCGGGGACGTTGCAGAACGACATTCTCAAGGAATACATCGCGCAGAAGGAATATATCTACCCTCCCGAACCCTCGATGCGCCTAGTGATCGACACTTTCGAATTCGGCGTCAAAAACACTCCCAAGTTCAACCCCATCTCCATCAGCGGCTACCACATCCGCGAAGCAGGCTCGACCGCCATTCAAGAGCTTGCTTTCACCCTGCGCGACGGTCTCGAATACGTGGATTGGGGCATCCGTCGCGGTCTCGACGTCGACGAATTCGTTCCTCAGCTTTCGTTTTTCTTCAACGCGCACAGCGACTTCTTCGAGGAAATCGCCAAGTACCGCGCCGCGCGGCGCATTTGGCACAAGGCCATGGTCGAGCGTTACAAATCGAAGAATCCCCGCACCTG
>Ga0210384_10003214_pt1 | contig 19084 bp, 17 predicted proteins | sample IncBWH2MmetaG_FD_160574 | JGI IMG/M metagenome (GOLD analysis project Ga0210384, IMG submission 160574) | Forest soil microbial communities from Barre Woods Harvard Forest LTER site, Petersham, Massachusetts, United States - Inc-BW-H-2-M | ecosystem: Environmental > Terrestrial > Soil >...
GGGGGCGCGGTCGCGCGAAGCGGCCGAGGGATGAGTTAGGAGGATCTTGTGCCGAGATTAGACGACGCGCGCATAGACGAACTTGTCGTCAAAGCATGGGAGGCGAGGCTGAACGCTTACGCGCCATACTCGCAGTTCCATGTGGGCTCTGCGCTCATCGCCGCAGACGGCCGGATCTTCACCGGTGCAAATGTTGAAAATGCTTCCCTCGGTCTCTCTATGTGCGCCGAACGCGTGGCTCTTGGCAGCGCAGTCTCAGCCGGCGTCCGCTCGTTCGCGGCGATCGCGATCGCGGGCTCCGGACCCGACGGCGTCACGCCGTGCGGCGCATGCCGTCAAGCTCTGTCCGAATTCAATGCGGATCTCATCGTACTGCGCTGCCGTCCTGACGGCACGTATGGCAGGCTGTCGCTCGCCGATCTCGTGCCGTCCGCGTTCACAGGACGCGGCATCGGCGACGAGCGCAAAACGCCCGTACTGTCGGGCGTCTAAAGGCCTGCGCCGGCGCTCGCCGGCGAGTCGCACAACCGTAGTGGCTGCGTGACGTGAGATCGTTCACCGTCGACGCCATCGTGCTTCGCAGACGGCCGCTCGGCGAGGCCGACAGGATTCTCACGCTGTTCTCGCGCGAACGCGGTAAGTCGTCCGCAGTCGCAAAAGGCGCGCGCAAGACGCAGAGCAAGTTCGGCGCGCGGTTGGATCTCTTCAGCCGAGCACGCATCACGCTGCACCCCGGACGCAGCCTTGACGTCATCACATCTGCGGCGAGTGTCGGCGGCGGCTGGGAACGCCTTGTGGATCCCGACGTCTTCGCGTTTGCGTCGTATCTGGCTGAATCGATCGACAGCTTGTGCGAGCCTGGCTTGGCTGTGCCCGAACTCTTCGATGTCGTCGCCGAAGCGCGTGATGCGCTTGCCGCAGGGATACGTCCGGGCGCGATCGCGGCCGCCGTCGATCTGCGCATGCTCGCGGTGCTCGGCGTCGCAATCGAACTCGATGCCTGCGCACGTTGCGGACAGGCGCTCGGCCGCCGGCCGCTTTCCGGCGGCCTTGCGACTCTTTCGCCGGCGGCCGGCGGCCTCGTCTGCCGGCGATGTCTCCAGGCGGCAGTCCAAGAGCACGACCGCGCCGACGAATCGAATGTCCGGGTGAGCGCAAGCGAATTGGCCGCGCTGCGCGCGATCGGAACGATTCCGTTCAAGGACCTCGCCGATCATGAAGCGCTCGAGCCGCTGGCACGCGCCACGCATGCGTTCGTGCAATTCCATGCGGGCAAGCGCTCGCGGTCTCTGCTCGCAGCAACGGCCCGGAAATGAGCGTAGTCGTGCTGGGCTTGGATGTCGGCACGGTGCGCATCGGCGTGGCGATCAGCGAAGGCGGCGACCTCCCCGCGATGCCGCTTGCGACGATCGAGCAGCCGTCGCGCGCGAAGGCGATAGGCGAAATTATCCGGATGGCAGCCGAGCGCCGCGCGACGACGCTCGTCGTCGGCTATCCGCTGACGCTCGCGGGCGAGCGCGGCCCGGCGGCGACGAAGATGGATGCCTTCATAGCGGATCTGCGCAAAGCGTTCGACGGCGAGGTGACCACGGCCGACGAGCGCTTGACGAGCGCCGCCGCTAGCAAGAGGATGCGCGATTCCGGCCTCTCCGGCAGTAAGCGCCGCCGGCTCGTCGATCGCATCGCGGCGGTCGAGATACTCGACGGCTGGCTCGCGCGCCGCAAAGGTCACAGCTGACGTGCGCATCGCGATGTGGCTACGCATGACGCTAGCTGCAGTTGTCGTGCTTTGCATCGCCGCTGCCGCGTTCTGCTACTGGGCTGCATTCGGCGACACCGAGCGGCCGGAGCAATCCACTTCGATCGTCATAGCCGAAGGATCGAGTCTATCGGAGATCGCGCGCCAACTCGGCGACGCCGGCATCGTGCGTTGGCCGATCGCGTTTGTGGCATACGAACGACTGCGCGACCGGAACGCCACGATCCAGGCCGCACAGTATACATTTGGCCCGCATCTCGCGCTGCCGGCGGTCGCGGCCGTACTGTCGCAAGGCGGCCGTCCGCCGACGGTCTGGATCACGATTCCAGAAGGTTTCACGGCGGCGCAGATCGGCGGCGTGCTGCAGTCGCACGGCATCGGAACGAAGTCGGAATTTCTCGCGGTCGTGGCCGACACCGATCTTCGCTTCAACGGCGTCGAGACTCGCGGGCTTGAAGGATACCTGTTTCCCGATACCTATCAGCTGCGCCGTGACGCTACCTCGCGCGACGCCGCGGATGTCATGACGGCGACGTTTATGCGCAAACTCCCGCGCGACTATGTCGGCGCGGCGCGCAAGCTCAAGATGACGATTCCGCAGATCGTCACGGCCGCGTCTCTGATCGAACGCGAAGCGCGAGTCGATATCGAGCGACCGATCATGGCCGGCGTCTACTACAACCGCTTGCGGCTCGGCATGCCGCTGCAGGTCGATGCGACGATAGAGTACGCGCTGCCGAACCACAAGACGGAGCTCTCGCTTTCCGACCTCAAGATCGACAGCCCGTACAACACCTATCTCTACACCGGTCTGCCGCCGACGCCCATCGCGAACCCGGGCGCCGCGTCGCTGCAAGCAGCATTTCATCCGGCTGCCACCGAGTATCTCTACTACGTCTATAAGGGCGGCGGGCGGCACGAGTTCTCGACGACGCTCGAACAGCAAGTCGAGGCGGAGCGCAAGCACCTGCGCTAGATTAGTGTCCGGTTAGATGAACGCGGGCTGAAGAAGAACCCGGGGCCCGGGACGCGAATCCGCCAAGCGTGAGCAGCGAGCAGCCCGCACACGCAGACGAGCTGGAATTACAGGATCGTATAGTGGTCGCTGGTTTCGGTGACGTGAGGCCTCCGGATTCAGATTCCAACCGCGAATTTGAAGTGGTCGGCATTATAGAGGATTCCGATTCCGGCACGCGCTATGCAATCTGTTACTGCGAACCCGCTGACGAATTCATCGTGACGAGCAAGACGGGAGCCCTCGTCGAAGACGAGACGCTCGCGCAAGAGATCCTCAACGACTTCCTAGACCAGGCTGCGGATGCTGTTGCGGAGGACCAACAATAGCGCTCCAGATCAGTCATAGTGGTCCGTCGGCGATCGAGCGGCCGCGCACTGTGCTGTTCCTCTCGGCTAGCGTCGGCGAGGGGCACACCGCCGCGGCGCACGCTGTTTCGAGCGCCGTGACTGCGCGCTGGCCCGACGCCCAATGCCATGTCGTCGATTCCTATCGTTACGCCTCGCACGTCTTTCACCGCGTCGCGAGCAACGGCTACATCGGCATGGTGAAGATGCTCCCGCATCTCTACCGGTATATCTACGACCAAGCAGAACGGGCGACGAAAGTGTCGGCGTTCAAGACGTGGCTGCACCACTACACCGCGGTCAATCTCCGGCAATACGTCGAGCGCATCGCGCCCGACGTCGTCGTCTGCACGCACGCGTTCCCGTGCGGCGTCATGGCCGAGTATAAACGCGAGTTCGCGGATGCGCCGCCCGTCGTCGGCATCGTCACCGATTTCGTCGTCCACCCGTTCTGGATACACAAGAATATCGACGCATATGCGGTGGCCACAAGCGCGATGAAGCAAGCGCTCGTCTCGCGCGGCGTGCGCGCCGAGCGAGTGCGGGTCACCGGCATTCCGATCGATTCCAATTTTGCGCGCCACGCAACGAAGAGCTCCGCGCGCGATGTGATCGGGATCGAGCGCAACCGTACGACGCTGCTGCTCATGGGCGGCGGCCTCGGCATCGGGCCGCTCGAAAAAGCGCTCGTGGCGCTGGACGAGATGTCGCGCCCGATCCAGACCGTCGTGGTCGTCGGCAAGAACGCGCGCCTGGAGCGCCGCTTGGGTGACGTCGCGCGACGCCTTCGCCACCCGGTCGTCGTACGCGGCTTCGTCGGCAACGTCTGCGACTACATGCGCGCCGCCGACATTTTGATCTCGAAGCCCGGCGGGCTCACGAGTTCCGAGGCGCTCGCATCAGAGCTGCCGCTCGTGATGCTCAAACCATTGCCTGGTCAGGAAGAACGCAACACGCGTTATCTGCAGGACCGTGGTGTCGGCGTGCTGCTGCAGTCGTCGCGCGACCTCGCGCCGGCGGTCGAGCGCTTGCTCGACGATCCAAGCGAGGTGGAGCGCATGCGCCGCCGCGCGCGAGCGCTCGCGCACCCGGATGCCGCGCGCGCGGTCACGGATATCATCTCGCGGCTTTAGGCCGCGGTCACTTCGCCGTCAGAGCCTCTAGTTTAGCCTCGCCGTCGACGGCTAACGCCTTCAGATCTTGGTAGGTCGATAGCTCCGCCGGGGTCGGCTTTTCGTACGCCCCCTCCAGCGAGTTCAGAAGGAAGCCGAGCTGCTCGCGCAATTTCGAGGGGTAGACGACATCGTACTCGCTCGAACTTCCGTTCAAGAGAATAAGGCTCGCGATTTCATCGTCGACTTGTGCGCGCTGCGCGGAACTGAGGCTCGCTCGCGCCGTCATCGCGCGCGCGATAGCGTGATCGAGGTCGTTCATCGTGCCGATGATCTGTTGCTCCAGCGCCAGCCGCGCCTCGAGATCGCCGGCTGCCGGATGCGTGCGCGGATCGAGCGAGATCGTGAGCGGCGATCGGAGAGTACGCGACCCGTATTGCAGCTCCACCGTATATGCACCCGGCAGCGTCGTGGGGCCGTCGCCTGCGTCGGCCCAATCGTCGGTGACATCGTTGTTGTAGCCCGGAGCATCGAACGCGGGCGCGTATTGGAGATTCCACTGGAACGCATTTATGCCGGCTTTGACGCCCGTTGATTGCAGTTCGCCGCGCGCACGCAGCTGCGCCGCGTCCATGGCGTTCTGCTGGTCGTCGGTGAGCTTGGGGTTGTGCTTTGCGGCGAGGTGCAACGTATAGCTGCGAATCGTCGCGCCGTTTGCATCGACGAACGACAACGTTACCGGCGTCCGGCCGTCGTAGTTCGAGGGCAAGTTGAAGAAGACGCGCGCGCCGTAGCGCGGATTCTCACCTGTGTTTGGATTCGGGAAGTTGCCGCCGCCATACGAATACGTCAGCCACGCGTTCTCGGGGCTGAAAAGTTGGGCGTCGGCTACGCTATACGATGTCTGCCGCGCGAGCTGCTCGAGCAACGCGAGGTCGTCGAGGATCCAGAACGCGCGGCCGTGGGTGGCGGCGACCAGTTCTCCTTCGCGCACGTCGAGGGCGAGGTCTCGGACTTGCACTCCCGGGAGGTCGAGCGTGAGCGGCTGCCACTGCCCGCCCTCGTCGAGGCTCACGTATACCGTGCTGCGCGTGCCCGCGAAGAGCAGACGCGGTTCGCGCGGATCTTGGCGGACGACGAAGACGTATTGATCGGTTGCCAGTCCGCTTGTGATCTGCGTCCAGTGCGCTCCGTAGTCGGTCGTCTCGTAGACGTAGGGATGATAGTCATCCCACATATAGCGCGAGGCGGTGAGAAAAGTCGTGGCCTTATCGGTGTGCGACGGCTCGATGGAACTGATTTGCGCCCATTCCGGAAGCGGGGGCGGCGTCACCGCAGTCCAAGTCGCGCCGTGATCCTTCGTGACGTGCACCAGCCCGTCGGCCGATCCGGCCCAAAGGATGTTTGCGTCAAGCGGCGACACCGCAAGCGATGAGATATCGGGAAACGTTTCGGCGCCCGTCTGATCGCCGTAGATCGGCCCGCCTGTCGGACCTTCCGTGCTGGGATCGTTGCGCGTCAGATCCGGGCTGATGATCTTCCAGGTCTGTCCGCGATCGGTGCTGGAGAAGACCACCTGCGCCGCCACAAGCAGCTCCGAATGGTCGGCCGGCGAGAACATGATGGGATGTGTCCACCCGAAGCGATACTTCGTATTCGCAGCCGACTCTCCAGCCATGTAGCGCGGCCACGGACTGAGATTTTTTTCCTGTCCAGTGAGCCGGTTGAGGCTCACGAACGAGCTGTAGTAGCCGGAGCCATAGGTGACGAGCGGATCATCAGGATCCGGCGCGATGAACGTGCTCTCGCCGAGCGCCACGGAATGCCAGTCGCTGAACGTGATCGATCCGCCGACGTCGGCGCTAGCGTATTCCCACGCGCCCTCATCCTGCGAAGCCCCGAAGAGGTGGAACGGGAATTGATCGTCGAGCGATACGTGGTATATCTGGCCCGTCGGCTGATTCAGAATCGAGCTCCAGGTCTCGCCTGAGTTGACCGACACCGTGGCCCCGCCGTCGTTGCCCTCCAATAAGATGTTGGGATGATTGGGATTGATCCAGACGATGTGATGGTCGCCGTGCGGTATGCCGTCGATCGGCTTCCACACCTTGCCGCCGTCATTCGTCACGAAGAGAGAGTCGACGTTGGGCGCATAGGCACGATTTGGATTGGTCGGATCGGCGAATATCGCGGTGTAATAGAAAGCGCGCTGGCGCAATTTCCATTGATCGTTGACTCGCGTCCATGTCTTGCCCGCATCTGCCGAGCGGAAGACGCCGCCGTCCTTCGCCTGCACGATCGAATACACGACGTTCGGATTTGATTGCGCTACCGATACGCCGATCTTGCCGAGCGTGCCGGTGGCGTAGCCCGGGTTCGACGAAATTTTCGACCAGTGAACGCCGCCGTCAATCGTCTTGTAGAGGCCGCTGCCGAGACCGCCGCTCGTGAGTTTCCACGGCACTCGTTGCGCCTGCCACATGGCGGCGTAGAGCGTTTGCGGATCGCGTTGGTCCATCGACAGGTCAACGCCCCCGGTCATCTCGTCGACGAAGAGGACTTTACTCCAAGATTTGCCGCCGTTGATGGTCTTGAAGACGCCGCGTTCGGAGTTCGGGGCGAACACGTGCCCCATTGAAGAGGCGTACACGATATCGGGGTTGCGCGGGTCGATCGCGAGCTTCGTGATCATGTGCGTGTCGCGCAGGCCCGCATACGACCACGTCTTGCCGGCGTCGGTCGATTTGTAGACTCCGTCTCCGGTGTCGAAATCGCCGCGGATGTCCGCCTCGCCGGTGCCGGCGTAGATGACTTTGGGGTTGGAGTCCGCTACAGCGAGCGCGCCGATCGGGTCGGCGACGCCGGGGATCTTACCGTCAGTGATGTTCGTCCAGTTCTGGCCGTAGTCGGTGCTTTTCCAAACGCCGGCCTGAACGCCGCCCATGTAGAAAAGATCTGGGCTGCTGGGGACGCCTGCAACCGCCACGACCCGGCCGCCGATATATGGGCCGATACTGCGCCAATGCAGCTTGCTCATTAGCATTTGAGCAGGTGACGATGCGGCGCTCTGTGCCGCGACTCCGGGCGCGAGGATCATCAGCGTGAGGGCGGCGGCGACGACGATTTTCTTCATGTCCGCCTATCCTGCGAGCAAGCGACGAAAATCCTTTCGCGCGGCTTCAAGTGCATGGCTATTACGCGCGCGCGCAACGGAAATGCGACGAAAGACAATCGACTGAGGGCAGGCAGCAGAACGGTTACGGGTGAATATTCCACGCGCGCGGAGAGATGGCCGAGTTGGCTGAAGGCGGCGGTTTGCTAAACCGTTATAGTGCTGTTAAGGCGCTATCGAGGGTTCGAATCCCTCTCTCTCCGCCACATACGCGCTCGTAGTTCAGCTGGATTAGAATGCCAGACTACGAATCTGGAGGTCGGGGGTTCGAGTCCCTCCGAGCGCGAATCGCGGCGGTCGTCGGCTCAAGCGGGCTGGCGACCGTTTCAAATACAGTGTCTGCCTCGGTAGCTCAGTGGTAGAGCAGGGGACTCATAAGCCCTTGGTCGCAAGTTCGAGTCTTGCCCGAGGCACAAAAAAATGCGCCCGTAGCTCAACTGGATAGAGTGTCGGCCTCCGAAGCCGAAGGTTGGTGGTTCGAGCCCACTCGGGCGCGCTCTCGATTTCGCGAACTGCGAGGTACGACATCGCCGACTCCGACGCGTTCATGCGGATGGCACTTGACCTTGCTCGCATCGCGGGGTCGCGGGGCGACGTGCCGGTCGGCGCGGTTGTGGTCCAGGGTGAATTGGTGCTCGGCTCAGGCTTCAACGAGAAAGAAGCCGCAAACGATCCTACCGCGCACGCTGAGATCGGTGCGCTGCGCCAGGCGGCCGCGAAGGTAGGGAGCTGGCGGCTGGCCGGCGCGACGCTCTACGTGACAAAAGAACCGTGCGTGATGTGCGCGGGCGCGTGCGTCGCCGCACGAATCGAAAGATTGGTCTACGCGTGCGACGATCCCAAAGGCGGCGGGGCGGGATCGGTTTTCGACCTCACGAACAGCGCGCGCCTCAATCATCGCATCATCGTGGAGAAAGGAGTGCTAGCCGACGAATCGAGCGAATTGTTGCGCGCGTTCTTCCAGGGAAGGCGCCGGCGTGACGACGCATAGGTCAGAGATGGAGAGGTGGCAGAGTTGGTTGATCGCGCTCGCCTCGAAAGCGAGTAACGGCTCAAACCCGTTCGTGGGTTCGAATCCCACCCTCTCCGCCAGATCGGAAAGCCGCTAGCATGCCGATGTCGCGCAAGACTCCTAAGTCGATAGACGAATACGTCAAACGGTTCCCCGCCGATGTTCGCGAGCGTCTGGAAAAGATGCGGGAGACTATACAGAAGGCGGCGCCGGACGCGGTTGAAGCGATCGCCTATCAGATCCCAACGTTCAGGTTGAACGGCAATCTGGTGCACTTCGCGGCGTTCACCCATCATATCGGATTTTTTCCGACGTCGTCGGGCACTCTCGCCTTCAAAGAAGAACTCGCTCCGTATAAGTGGGCGAAGGGCTCGGTGCAGTTCCCGTTCGAGAAACCGATCCCGTTCGGTCTGGTCCGGCGGATCGTCAAATTTCGCCTGAAAGAGAACCAGGCGAAGAAGAAATAGTCGCGGTCTGACTCTACGGTTGCCGCACGTCCGACGAGCCGGACGGCAGCGGAACGGACGCTCACTATACTAGGCGCTATGGAACGACGCGATCATCGCTTTGTCGTGCATGTGTGGTTTGAGACGGGTGGCAGGTCGGACGGCCAGTGGCGTGGCGCCGTGGAGCACGTCGGACACGATCGGCGGCTTTACTTCTCCTCGCTCGGTGACTTGACCGACTTCATCAACGCCCGCATCGGCGAGCCGGTCGTGCCGGTTCCCGAAGCCGGGCGCACAGACATGAAAAGCGGGCGATTGACCGAATAGGCGCTGACGCACGAACGCCAATCGGGGTGCCGTCGATGACCGCGACGACCACATCGCCGTCGCTCAGGATCTACCTTCTGGGTCAGCCGCGCTTCGTCAGTGCGGATGAACCGTATCGGTTTGCGGCGCCTCCTAAAGCACTATCTCTGATCGCCTACCTGTTGCTTCACCGATCGGCGCCTGCCTCGCGTGAGAAGCTCGCCTTCACTCTTTGGGAAGACGAGAGCGAAGACGGCGCCCGCGCCAATTTCCGCCGGCACCTCCACCACATCCAAAAAGCGCTGCCGCAAGCCCCGCCCGACGTGCCATGGATCGTCGCCGACGCAGATGTCGTGCAGTGGAACCCCGCGTCGGAACATTGGCTCGACGTCGCGGAATTCGATCGCCTGGCAAAGGCGCCCGTGAGCCGAGCCGACGCGGTGGAGATCTACGGCGGCGACCTGCTGGACACGCTGTACGACGAATGGCTGCTGCCCGAGCGGGACCGGCTGCGCAACCTCTATCTCGCCACGCTCGCAGAACTGCTCATCGAAGCGCGCGGCCGCAGAGATTTCAACGGCGCGGTCGCGCTCGCACAGCGGATCCTGACGAGCGATCCATGGCGCGAAGACACGCTGCGCCAACTCATGGCGGTCAGATACGAGAGCGGCGACCGGGCCGGAGCGCTTGCTGCATATCAAGCGTTCGACCGACGACTGCGCGAGGAGATGAACGTCGAGCCGATGCCGGAGACGGCAGTGCTCAAAGATATGATCCTGCGCAACTCGCCGCTGAGCGACAGCCTGAATTCCTCACCTCCTGATGGCTTCCACGTATCCCGCAGCGACGGCCCGCTGCTGCCGTTCGTCGGGCGGAGCGACGAGATGGAACGGTTGCGCATGTCGTGGAGCCGGGCGGCTCGCGGCCGAGGAAGCGTCGTCATGATCTGCGGTGAGGCCGGGATCGGCAAATCGCGCCTCGCGTCGGAGTTCGCGCTTGCCGCCGGAGCGCAGGGTGCCCGCGTGATGTCGGGCACGACGACCTATCCGGAATCGGCGCCCTATCAGTCGATTGCGGAAAGCCTGCGCGGCGTCGCGCCGCTTCTCGCTGCGCTCAACGTCGAACCGGTCTGGCTTGGTGTGGTCGCCAACGCGGTGCCGGAGCTGCGCGCGCGCCGCCCCGATCTGCCGATGCCGCCGCCCGTCGAACCCGAACGCGAGCGGATCCGGTTGTTCGAGGCGATGGCGAAGTGCTTCGAACAGCTTGCCCGGCCGCGGCCGCTTCTCATCGTTCTCGAGGACGTGCACTGGGCCGGCGAAACCACTATCGCAGCGCTCGCATTTCTCGCTCGCCGCCTGGCGCAGCTGCCGATACTCGTCATCGTCACGTATCGCGACGAAGAAGCACCGCGGTCGCATCCGCTCCGCCGGCTCCGCGCCGAGCTCCAGGAAGCCAAGAGCGTCGCGGTGATCGCGCCGCGTCCGCTCGACCCGGCCGCGGTCGTGGATATCGTGAGCCGAGTGCCGGCCCTCGCCGAGCGTGGAACGGATCTCGCGCACGCGCTTATCGAGAGAAGCGCGGGGAATCCGCTCTTCCTCACGGAGGTCATCCGCGATCTCGTCGAACGTCCGGGCCAATTCGGCGCCGAACCGCCGTCGAGCGCGAAACAGGTGATCGCTGCACGCGTCGATCGGCTCCCGGAGCAGGCGCGAGCTCTGGCCGATGTCGCGGCCATCGTCGGTCAGGGATTCAACATGGACCTTGTCCGCGATGTCGCCGGCTGGAGCGAGAACGAGGTGTTCGACGCTCTGGGCGAGCTGATCGACCGGCACATCGTCAAAGAGACCGGCGGACGCTCGGGCTACGCGTACGCGTTCTCGCACCATCTGATCCAGCGATCGATCTACGCCGACGTCGCGCCCGAAATCAGGATCCGCTGTCACCGGCACATCGCGCGCGTGCTCGAAGAGACGTACGCGAATCGTACCGGTCAATTCGCGGCCGATATCGCCCATCATCACGACCTCGGGAACGAGCCTGAGAAGGCGGCTGCCGCATTTCTCGGCGCCGCCCGTCACGCGCAAGAGGTCTATGCATATGACGAAGCGCTTTCCCATGTGCGCCGCTGCCTCGACCTCGCAAAGGACGCGACGACGCGATTCGAAGCGCTCGGTCTGCGCGAGCGCATCGGGGCACGGCGCGGCGATCGCGAATCGCAACGGGATGACCTCGTCGAATTGACCGATCTTGCGGCGCAGAGCGGCGATGTCCACGCGCTGGCCAGCGTACTTCGGCGCAAGATCGTGCTCTCTCGCGCTCTCGGTGAACGCGAAGATGAGAGGCAGCTGATCGAAGAGTTTGAAGAGAAGGCCGCGTCGAGCGACGACCGTTCGTTGCTGGCGGAGGTGAAACTGGTCAGAGCTGGATACGCGATGCTGACCGGCGACAGCCCTCAGGCTGTGCGAACGGCACATGAAGCGCTTGCACTCTATCGCGATCTTGGCGACGCGCCCGGACAGATCGAGGCGCGGTGCCGGATCGTCGAGATCGCAACCGAAACGGGCTCCTTCGATGAGGCGTCCGCGATACTGCGCGAGGTACGCTCCTCGCCGGAGGGCATGCGCAATCCGGGAATCGTCGCGCGGGCGATGATGACGGTGACGTACGGCGCTCTGATGGAGCAGCGCTACGACGTCTGCCGAGCCTTGGCGAAGGAAGCGCGGGAGCTGTACAAGATGATCGGCGATCGCGAAGGTGAGGGCGACGCGATCGCGCGCCAAGCGTCTGGGTCGGCGCGCATGTCTCTCATGCGCGAAGCGCTCGCGTGCTACGCTGAGGCGGCCGAGATCTATTCGGCGATCGGCAAGCGGCAAGGGCTCGCCGGCGTTCTTGTGAACAGCGGCATACATAGCGTCAAGGTCGGCCTTTTCGACGATGCGGATCGCTCGCTTCGCGCGGCGCTCCGGCATTTCCACGAACTCAAGGATCTCCGGGGCCAGGCCGCGTGCGCGATCAACCTGAGTTACCTAGCGCTGCTCCGAAGCGATCCGGCGGAAGCGCGGACGCAGGCTCTTGCGGGGATAGAGCACGCTCGTTCATCGGGCCACGCGGTATACGAAGCTGCCGCTTTGGGAAACCTCGGCGCCGCGGAGCGCGACCTGGGAGACCTTCAGCGCGCGATCACGCACATGAATGAAGGCCTGGCGATACGGCGTCGATTGACGCGGCCTGCCGACTACGCTGACGACATCGCGCACTTGGTCTGCGCTCAGCTCTCGGCGGGCGACCTCAATGCGGTGCGCGAGCTCAACGCCGAGCTGGCGGGATCGTTGACCGGCGAATCGACAGCGATGTTCATGCCTCAATTCGCGCACTGGACAGCGGCTCGAGCCTACCGCGCACTTGGCGACGAGAAATCGATGAAGACTGCGCTTGAGCGGGCGGACTCGATCTTGGCAGAACAGACCGCCCTGATCGACGGCGCCGCCGAGCGCGCGACGTATCTTGCCCTGCCGGTGAATAGTGAGATACAAAGCGCGTTCACCGATGACCATTGGCCGGAAATCTCTAGCACGCAGCCGGTCTTGCGCGGTCGCGCGAAACCGCGCCGCGCGCGCGCAAAAACGTAGAGCGGACCTTTACGGTCCGCCGGCGCCATAAAGGCCCGCCCCACACCGAGCGTTGAATCCGTCGATGCGTGAAACCGCGACGGTCGACCGTGCAGGTCGACCGCTTTTGTTCCACGCGGAGAGGTGCTGGAGTGGTCGAACAGGCACGCCTGGAAAGCGTGTAGGCGTCACAAGCGTCTCGAGGGTTCGAATCCCTCCCTCTCCGATCGCATGGGAGGCGTTGACGGCCAGGGCCCGCGCGACGAAAACCCGCTAACCCCGTCAGGACCGGAAGGTAGCAGCGGCATGTGGGACCTTTCGAGCGCCGCGGTCGTCTCCGGCTCGAGCCTCCCCTTACATCGGTACCGGCGCGGCTGTGACCGTCCTCGCATATATATGGGACGAGCAGACGCGCGTAGCACACCGGGCAGGAAACGACCTGCGACCGATTCGAAGGCACGAGGAGGCCGGCGTCATGTCCGACGCGTTTCGATTGTTTCTCGACGGCCTGGCGGTTGGTGCGGCAAGTCCGCAATTCGCAGCCGCCGCGGTTTTCGCCGTCCTGGCGATCGCCGCATATCACTGGGGCGTCGCGCGGCCTCGGTTCGGAGCGGTCAGAAGCAGGTCGGAACCTGAGCTTTCCGCAGACATTCCGGACCTCCAGGCGCTGCGCAGCCGGCTCGCCGCTGTGGAATCGCGCGCGGGACGCGCCCTGCAACATGTCGGGTTCGTGCGATTCAACGCGTTCCCCGACGTCGGATCAGAGCTTTCGTTTGCGCTCGCCGTCATCGACGGGCGCGGCGACGGATACCTCGTTTCGAGCATCTACTCGCGCGAGGAAGTCCGGACGTACGCCAAGGCGGTGCGTGGCTTCTCCGCCGACAAAGAGGTGAGCAGCGAAGAGCGAGCGGCTCTCGGCCAAGCCCAGGACCAGGCCGAAAAGCGCACGTCTTCGTAAGGGTGAACGCCGCAGGGCGCCCCGCCGTCTGCCTCTTTCGAGACCTTGCGAACGCCTGAGGTAGTCGCGTGAAGATCAATTTTCTCTCGCCGCACAAGCGGCTCTTGATCAAGATCATTCCACACCATACGGAATCGATCTATAAGCTTGAGATCTCGCACCTGCATCTCGCGATAGGCGCGGCTTGCACGCTGCTCCTGAGCGCGGCGCTGATGATGTCTCACGTCGGCGCCGTCCGAGCCGCCGAAGCGAAAGTGCAGACGTTGCAGCGCGTCGACGCGCAACAGCGCCGGCAGCTCGCCGACATGTCGCGGCAGACGCAGTCGATGTGGAAGCGCCTCAAACTTCTGCAGCAGAACGAAAAAGAGATCCGCAGTCTCAGCGGGATCGGCGCGAAGAAGGCCGCAGTCCATTCGGCGCCGGCGAAGGCTGCGTCGACAACCGCGGTTTCCCCGGCATCTGCCCGTTCGCGTCCAGTTGCGATGGTCCGCGGCAACGCATCGCAGCCGATTTGGGATGCGATCGCCGCCTGGGTCACGCAGGACCGCGCGGGTGGTCCGGTGACGTTCGCGAGCGAGTCGGAGCAACTCGTGCAGCTCAACGCGCAGCTGAATCAAGTTTGGGTGGATGAAGCGCTTCTCCGAGCCGACGCGCAGGCCGCCGCCGATGCTCGGGTCGCGGCTTCCGTCGCACACCAGCGCTATCTCGACGGGATTCCATCGCTCTGGCCGACGGACGGTTACGTCTCGTCGGGCTTCGGTTATCGGACGTACCCCGACGTCGGATTTCACCCCGGGTTGGACATCGTGAACGATTACGGTGCTCCCGTCTATGCGACGGCGAGCGGCACCGTTCAAGAGGCCGGATGGGATGGCGGCTACGGCTACAAGATCACGATCGATCACGGCAACGGCTTCGTGACGTGGTACGGCCACAACTCGCGCCTGCTCGTAAGCGCAGGGCAGACGGTTCGCAAAGGCCAAGAAATCGCGGAGATCGGAGCGACCGGCTTCGCGACCGGACCGCACTGCCACTATGAGATCTTGCAATGGGGCACGCCGATCGATCCGACGCCGTACCTCTAGTGGCGCGAAGGGTGCATCTGGCGACAGAATAGTCCGGCCCGAGGCCAATGCTAGTCCAGGTGCGGTCGACCGACGAGGTCGACCGTCCGTTTTTTTGTGGGAGCAGCGTGAACCCTAGCGCATCGCCCGACCATCTGATCTGTACGCTCTTCGTGGTGGCGCGCTTCGTGCTCAACGCGGAGGCTATCGCGATCGTCGCGCGCGTGGTGACTTCGTGGCTGCCGGATCTTCCGGCGTGGATACCCACGCTTTTGCGTCGGCTGACCGACGGCGCGCTCCTCCCGTTCCAAACGCTGATCCCGATCATAGGCGGACTTGATTTTTCGCCCATCGTCGCGATTCTCGTACTGCAAGCGATCGTCCATTACGTGCCAGTATGTCCCACCGCTTAAGCCCCTTGGGCCACGTGAGTCATGGCCGCGCGAATCCGTTCGTGCGGAATTTCTGCATCATCGCGCACATCGATCACGGCAAGACGACGCTCTCAGACCGCCTTCTCGAGATGACCGGCACGCTCGCCAGCCGCGATATGGAAGAGCAAGTGCTGGACTCGATGGATCTCGAGCGCGAGCGCGGCATCACGATCAAAGCGCATCCCGTCACGCTGAAGTATCAAGCAGACGACGGCAACACGTACGATCTGAATCTCATCGATACCCCGGGTCACGTGGATTTCTCGTACGAAGTCTCGCGTTCGCTCTCCGCATGCGAGGGCGCGCTTCTGGTCATCGATGCCGCGCAAGGCATCGAAGCGCAGACACTTGCGAATTTCTATCTCGCCACAGAAGCGAAGCTCGAGGTCATCCCGGTCATCAACAAGATCGACCTTCCCGCCGCCGATCCTGACGCGGTAATCCGCGACGTCGAAGACACGCTGCTCATCGAGAAAGAGCGCTGCATCAAAGCGTCGGCCAAGGAAGGCATCGGCATCAAAGAGATCCTGGAGGCGATCGTCCACCTGGTGCCGGCGCCGGTCGGCAATCCGGATCGACTTCGGGCGTTGGTCTTCGACTCGTTCTTCGACACGTATCGCGGCGTGATTTTGTACGTGCGCGTGGTGGACGGCGCTTTGGAGCAGGGTACGCGCATCCGCTCGATGGCGGGCGACACGATCGTCGAAGTGCTCGAGGTGGGAACGTTCAGGCCGCGCATGGTCATTACGAAACGTCTGGGAATCGGCGACGTCGGCTACGTCATCGCAAACATCAAGGCCGTCTCGGATATCGGCGTCGGCGATACGCTGACGGGTGCCGACGCACCCGCGCACGTGCCGCTGCCCGGGTATCGCAAGGTCACGCCGATGGTCTACTGCGGTCTGTACCCGAACGAGGGCGACGACTACGGCGACCTGCGCGACGCGCTCGAAAAGCTCAAGCTCAACGATGCCGCGCTTTCGTTCGAGCCGGAAGCTTCGATGGCGCTCGGATTTGGATTCCGCTGCGGATTCTTGGGCCTGCTGCACATGGAGATCGTACAAGAGCGGTTAGAACGCGAATACGACTTATCTTTGATAGCGACGTCGCCGTCCGTCGTCTATCACGTGCTGACCACGGCAGGCGAACATCTCTCGATCGACAATCCGGCGAAACTGCCGCCGCTGCCGACCATCGCAATCATGGAAGAGCCGTACGTCAAGGCGTCGATCATCACGCCTGCTGAGTATATCGGCGCTATCATGGACCTGTGCCAGTCGCGTCGCGGCACGATGGTCTCCATGGACTACATCTCTCCGTTGCGCGTGATCTTCGTGTATGACTTGCCGTTGGCCGAAGTGATCGTGGACTTTTTCGATCAGTTGAAGTCGCGCACGAAGGGCTACGCTTCCATGGACTACGAGCTCACCGGCTACAAGCCCGGCGATCTTGTGAAGCTCGACATCTTGTTGAATGCGGAGTCGGTCGATGCGCTCTCGTTCATCGTCCATCGCGACAATGCGCCGTCGTGGGGCCGGCAACTCACCGAACGTTTGAAGGAAGTCATCCCACGCCAGATGTTCGACGTGCCGATCCAAGCGGCCATCGGAAACAAGATCGTGGCGCGCGAGACCGTCAAGGCGATGCGCAAGAACGTGCTTGCCAAGTGCTACGGCGGTGACATCAGCCGCAAGCGCAAGCTGCTCGAGAAGCAGAAAGAAGGCAAGAAGCGCATGAAGCAAGTCGGCAACGTCGAGTTGCCGCAAGAGGCGTTCATGGCGGTTCTGAAATTGGAGCGCGGACTGTAGATGGTCTTCGATCGCGACGCCGTGGTGACGGTCGCGACCGGGAATGCGGGCAAGTTGCGGGAGCTGCTGCGCTTGTGGGGCTCTGATCCGCCCTTGTTGATCGGTCCGGGTGCTTCGTATGTTGAAGTGGCCGAGACGGGCGCGACGTACGAAGAGAACGCCGTGTTGAAGGCGGTCGCTCTGTCTGATCGGATCGGTGCGCCGGCGCTTGCCGATGATTCGGGGATTGAAGTGGAAGCGCTTGGCTGGGGGCCGGGGGTTTTGTCGGCGCGCACGCCTTCTCCCGATTCGTCGTGGCAGGAGCGCAACGCACACATCATTGCCGCGTGCGATGCGTTCGGCGATCTTGCGCGCCGTGCGCGGTTCGTGTGCGTCTGCGCGTTTGTCGTGCCGGGCTCCCCGCCGCTTGTGGCGCGCGGCGAAGTTGAAGGATCGATCGCTTTTGCGCCAGCCGGCGATTCTGGATTCGGCTACGATCCGATCTTCATCTACCCGCCGTTTTCGTTGACGTTCGCACAAGCTGGAGAAGAGAAGAAGGATTCAGTTTCTCACCGCGGCCGAGCGGTGCGCGCGATGCGCGAACTGTTGCGGAATAGATACAGCTAAAAAACATTTGTCTCACGGTTCGCTTAACTGTTGACTAGCGAACGCGCGTGCGTGATGATCGGGCATGAAACAATTAAGCTTGCCCGTGCTCGAAATCCAGGTTAAGCGTTGCCCGAATTGCGGTCTTACTAAGCCGTGGTCCGCGTTCTCGTCTCGTCAGGTTGGGGAGTTTCTTCCTGTTTCATATTGCCGCACGTGCCAACGCGCCTACTGCAAAGCTCACTACCGCGCAAATCGAACCATTCATCTTCGCAGGCGTTATGAGCGTGGTCTGAAAGAACGAACCGCAAAGCGGGAGTATATGTGGAGTCACTTGGAAGATCATCCATGTGTAGATTGCGGCGAACGCGATATCGTTGTGTTGGAGTTCGATCACGTGCATCAGCCAAAGCTCGGTGAAATCAGCGTCATGGTCTATAAGCGTGTCTCTCTTGCACGCTTCCAGCGCGAGATAGAAAAGTGTGTTGTGCGGTGCGCGAACTGTCACCGTAGAAAGACAGCCGTCCAGCTGAATTGGAAGGTAGCGAGTCGGAGTGGCGCGGAATCATCAAGTCACGGGCGGTAGCTCAGGTGGTAGAGCGGTGCCTTTGGGAGGCACAGGTCGCAGGTTCGACGCCTGTCCGCCCGACCAATCTCGCAGTTTTTTGCCATCGAGTTCTGAGTGTGACGAGATACTACCGCATCCCGGGCGGGGTTCCAAGATATCGCGATATTCTTTCCAATCAATTGAGATTGGCGATATTCGTCTTGCTGGTGGTGGTAGGTGGGTGTGCGGACGCGCCTCGTCGATCGCTTCCGGAAGCTTCGCATGCGAAAGCCTGGCTGATCGAACGGGTGCCGATAGGAACCAAAAAATCCGCGGTTATCTCATACATGCAAAGTCACAAACTTGACGGAATCTACGCGCTGCACTCGGACAATGAATATCACGCGCTGCCGAGCTTCGACAGCTTTCCGTGTAGCCCAACCCGAAACGATACTTGTTCGTTCAACGGTGGGTACGACGGAGACTTTCATTACAAATCTCCGCGAACGATAATCGTTAGCGTGGAGACACCGTCTGCAAGCCGAAAATTCATCTGGTGCGACGTCGCACTCTTCATTGGTTTCGACCAGAGAGACAGAGTCGACTCTCGAAAGGCCAGCCAAATCTGCACAGGACCTTAACTGCGAGTCCTCGTTACCCCTGAGGCCGGGAGTTGCTGTCGAACGCGCCGGTCACCAATGACGGGGCTTGACGAAGGATTCACAGCTCAGCCGATGGCAACGTCATTGTGCGAGCGCCCATAGCTCAGTTGGATAGAGCACCCGCCTTCTAAGCGGGTTGTCCCGTGTTCGAGTCACGGTGGGCGCGAGGTTTATCTCGCATGGCAAGCGGACGGAGCAACGGTGACCATCTCAACGACGACGCGCACTGCGCCGCGAGACTCGGGTTCC
>Ga0210384_10003215_pt1 | contig 19083 bp, 13 predicted proteins | sample IncBWH2MmetaG_FD_160574 | JGI IMG/M metagenome (GOLD analysis project Ga0210384, IMG submission 160574) | Forest soil microbial communities from Barre Woods Harvard Forest LTER site, Petersham, Massachusetts, United States - Inc-BW-H-2-M | ecosystem: Environmental > Terrestrial > Soil >...
ATCGCCGGTTGAGATTCAGACACAGGTTACGATTAACTTCAAATTGCCTCACTAGATTGGTGAGCAAATTGTTGATTGATGATTTCTGATGGTTGATTGAAAATCCTTCAAGACCAGCCGCTTTTTTCCTAGCATATTCGTGAGATCGCGCGCCCAACTCGGCCTGTGAATTTCCGCCCATAAATAATTTCGAATCGCAACGCTCGCGAGTGTGCAAGTTCTGATCACTTTCCACGAAGAGCTGGTATGCCCCCTCCCCCCGGTCTATTGGAATCACGGATTTAACGCCAAAATCCAAAAAGATCTATGGGGCTCAACGACTTAGGGGCAAAATCTTGAAATCAAAGGACTTAGCCGATTCTTGTTGGGCTGACCGCCATCGCCTCCGCCTTGGGATGATGGACTTATTCGAGTTGGGACGCAAGGTCAGATATCACAACGACCTTGTGGATATCCGGCGAGAATAACTTTTTTAGGAGCGAAGGAGTAGATGAAAGGGACATGCGACGGTTCGGTCGCATGTCCCCGGATCTGTCTCAGCTTACTTTTCGCCGTTACTGGGATTCAGGAACAACGTGCCGTTGCTCCTGATTTTGGTGAAGTTAAACATCTGAGTGATGGAGTTGGCGATTCCGTCGAACGAGCCCTGGCCGATGCGCTGGCCACCCAGCCAATTGTCTTCGACGAAGCGGATGATGGAACTCTGATCGGTGATGGAGTGATCGACGAAATTCTGTTTCGCCCACGGGGAGATCACGACCAACGGCTGTCTGGGGCCGTAGCCGCAGCGTCCGAGCGCGTGCAGGTTCGTGGAATTAACACCCGGCAGCGAATTGGCCGCGGTACCGCAGAAGCCGGGAGCAGTGAGCGCATCGGCGGTGCCGGTTGATTGGTTCAGGATTGGACTCATCTGGTGGTCGTACCATCCATCGGAGTCGTCGTACATAATAACCACGGCCGTGCTGCCCCAAGTGGACTGAGTTTCGAGGAAGTTGATCAAGTCGACGATGAAGGTTTGTTCGTCGAGAGGATCGGAATATCCTGCGTGGCCATCCTGATAAGCCTGGGCTTTAATAAAGTTTACGGCGGGGAAATTTCCCTCAGCGACCGCAGCATAGAAATCCTGCAGATCGTATTGATGGTTGGCCGGGCCGTTACTGCCGACCTCAGAGATCGAGGCCGGGCGTGTGTGCGCGCCGTTCGAGGTTGAGGCCCAGTAGTTGAAGAAAGAGTGATGCGGAATATAGTCGCCGGTGGTGCCGGCGAGACCGGCTGAACTGCGGCTGCATCCGGTAGTGCCGTTGGGATTGACGGTAGTCAGGTTGAAGCCACCCATAAACGATCCCCAGGTAACGCCAGCGCCGTTCAGCAAGTCGCCGATGTTCTTGCTGCCCATGGTGACCTGATTGCGGGTCGCGTTGGAGCAGATATCGCCAATGGGATCGGGATCGCCGACTACAGTTAGTGAACCATCGCTGCCGCCGCTAACTTCGTCGCCGGTGCCGTTCAAAGTTGCGGTAACGCCGTTGGTCTGGCCGGAAACCAGATTCATCACCCCGGGAGTGGAGGGGCCGAAGGTGGAGCTGAAGGAGTTGTCGCTCATGGCAAAGAACTGGGCGTAGTTCCAAAAGCCGGTAACGGTGTTGCCGTCAAAGTAACCCATCACTTCGTTGCCGCCGGAGCTTGTGTCAGTCGGGAATAAATCCATAAGACCGGCGTCGAAGGCTTGCTGTTCCGCGGTGTAGCTATGGTTCTGGTCGGCGGTTACTGCACCGGAGCGATCGATGCGGAAGGGATTGGAGGCACCTGCGCCGTTGGCGGGATTGAGGTTGGGATTGAAGGTCAGAAGAGCGTTGGTGAGGCCGTTAACCGTGGGCGTGCTTGGCGCAGCGTGGAAGGGCGGCTCTCCGGCGGGATTGGTGGCTACGGGATAGGTTCCGAAGTAGTGGTCGAAGGAAACATTCTCCTGGAAAATGACGACCAGGTGCTGGATGGGAGTTGCGGTCGCGGCAGGTCTGCTTTGCTTCGCGGCTGGCTTGGAGGCAGCGAAGGCGGGCGCTGCGGTTGGTCCCAGAGCGGTGGTCAAGGCGAGAAGCAGAGCCATCGTCCTCCGGGGAGCTTCTGAGAGCTTCAGATGATCAAACATATATTTCCTCCGCCCGGGGGAGTGAGGTCGGTCCTCTCTTTGTCTATACGAACGAAAGGCCGCCAAACTTTTTTTGAACCGGGGCGGAGAGAAATATAGCGGCGGAATGTTTCACAGCAGTTGCGCGATTATTAAATGAGCGTGAATCGGTGGCAGATTCAGCCGCAAAACGAGGCCCGAGTTAGCTAAAATATGTAGACCGCTCCTGCGGCTTGGTTCGAACCGAGGGCTGCAAATGGCGCCCCGACCAGCATCGCCTTCCCGTTGAAAAAAATGGACTGTCCGAAGTAGTTATACGGGCCACTGATGCTAGGAGAAATCTTCGTATTCTGAGTTTCGTTCCCCCATCCACCTACTGGTTCCAGGAAAATATATGCTGCACCTGGGCCAGACGTTCCATCAGTAGCACCAACCGCTACGGCGGCATCGGATATGGCAACCGACACGCCAAAGTCCTCAAACGGAACGCCATCGGAGGGCGTCAATTCCGCGGTCTGTGTCATGTTCACCCAGCCTTGCGCCGGTTCTTGGTACACATATGCCTTCCCGACACTCGAATCAAATTGGTTGGCTCCGACGCAGATGGCGCTGCCGCTTATGGCTACAGACCATCCGAAAAAGTCATACGAGACACCATCCGAGGCCGTCAGTTCGGCAGTCTCCGTGCCGTTGGACCAGCCACTCGCAGGCTTAACGAATACATACGCGGAACCGCAACAGCCAGCGTCGTATGCCCCAATGACCAGGGTATCGCCACTGATAGCAACGGACCATCCGAAATGAGCGCCCGAAGAAACATCGGATGCCGTTAGCTTGGCTTTGTAGCTGGAGGTTGTTCTCCACCCCGCCCTAGGCTGAACAAAAACGTACGCGGCACCCTGGTAGATGTTCCCCCCGAGCGTCACGTCTGCAGCGCCTGCCACAACGGTGCCGCCGTACATCGCTACCGAGTATCCAAGGCGATCACCGGCCAATCCGTCGGCCGCAGTCAACTCCGCCGTCTCAGTCATGTTGCTCCAGCCAGTGGCGGGCTTGACAAAGATGTAGGCGGCGCCTTGCTGTGAGTTATTGCCGACCGTGTGTAAAGGTGCGGCAACGACGATGGTATCCCCGCTGATGCCAACGGAGAAGCCGAAGTGGTCATCGCTGCCTCCGTCGGACGCGGTCAACCTGGCGGCCTGCCGCCAGCCGTTCGGAGAGCGATTGAAGACATAGGCCGCCCCAGGCGACTGGGAGCCTGCTGGCGCCCCGATCACAGCAGTATTGCCGCTTACGGCGAGCGACCAACCGAAATTATCATCTCCGGACCCGCCTGAGCCTCTCAGTTCGACTGGCGTTTCGCACTGAACGGCGGGCGGAGTACACAACGCAATCAGCACTGAGAGCGATAATATGGCTGCGCGGCAGTAAGGAAAGTTCATCTGATTCCTTCCTCTTAGAGAGGCCAGCGAGTATACATCGTGTCTCTCCGCCCGCGCACTACGAAATTATTTTTTCCGGTGTGCACACAATGCAAGTCTTTGCATACTCCGCCGCGCGGAGACTTTTCTCACGCTGAAATCCATATCTGAGGTTTGTGGCGGGTGTGACCCTGAGGCGGCCAAAGGCAGGGTGGATCTACATTCAGCGTAGCGGCCCTACTACTCGCGCTGCATCACCTCATCGATCACAGCTTTTCCTCCCCTATCCACGGATATGACTTTGTGGATGGGGGCGTAGCCGCTCATAGTGATGTCGACCATGTAGTTGCCGGGGTCGAGCGTAAATTCGACGGGCGAGTCCTTTTCCAGCATGTGCTGGTTGACTGCGACTTGCGCGCCCTTGGGCGAAGTCCTGACGCTGATCGTGCCCATGCCTTGCGCGTCTTTCCCGCCGAAGAATTTCATCTTTCCCTTGCCGATCTTGATGTCGTCGACATTCCCCAGCGCGCGCAGCGTGGGTGAAAAGTTTGTGGTCTGGCCGAGAGTGAATTGCGCGCTGATGGTCTCGTCAATGAAACCAGACTTGCGCACGAGGATGACGTGCTGGCCCTGGTCCACAGGAACTTGCGCGGGCGTGACCTTGCCGGTATTTTTCGTGTCGACGTAGACGTTGGCTCCGGCGGGCGTGCTGGAAACGGCGAGGGTCGCTACTAGCTGATTCAACCGCGACGTGAGAGATGTTTTGGCGCCGGATGCGACTTCGACATTTCGGGTATCTGGAGCGAAGCCGGGCTTACTGACTGTAACGGAATGCTGGCCCGCAGCTAGTCCGGAAAGAGTTAACGGGGTGGTCCATGACGGATCGGTCTTGCCGTCGATTTGAACCTGCGCACCTTGCGGGCTGGAATCGATGGCCATCTGTCCGGGGACGACCACCGCAGCAAGAGGTGCGGCCTTCCTTCGCGAAGACTTGCCCTTGGCGGATGAGGCGCTGCCGCGAGTTGGCTCGGGCTCAACTTCGGGCGCCGCAGATTGCTCTTGCTGCTGGACGGGCGGCGGCGCGACCTGCTGTGGCGGAGCTTGGGGCTGGGCCGCGGGCGTGGGAGCAGGAGCCGTTGATTCGGCGACGGCGGGGCGGGGCGTGTCTCCATCACTATTCAAACTGTTGACATGGAGCACCAGCACGACGGCGATGATCAGAATTACAACGGCCGCACCGGCAATCGCGTAAATCATCAGGCTGGGCGGGACGTTCTTGATTTCTTTGACCGCCTTCTGGGCGGCTTCGCGAGCCTGAAATTTCGGCTTCTCCTCTTCCTGATATGCGTCGTAGGTGGTCGAACCCAAGGCATGCTGCGATTTGGAATCGGAGGCCGGAGGAGCAGGAGGCGGTGGAGGTGGTGGTATATAAACTTCCTGGAGCGGAGGCAGTTCGGTCATCTCCGAAAAGCTGACGCCGCTGCGCGCAGGGGCTTCGCCGGACATCATGGGATCAACGGCCACGTGGGGTGCGTGAGATTCCGGGGCTTCAGGCGCGGGCGGATCTACGACGAACGAAGTCATGGACGGGGAAGGTCCGGTGGCTCCGGCGGCAGTGGCGGCCACGCGCGCGGGCGCCGGAGGAGCAATTCTCTTTTCCGCTGGCTGGCTCTGGGCTGACTTGGAAACAGCGGGAGCAGCAGGGGGCTTCGGTTCGGCAGGACGTACCGCCGCGGGCGCTGCGGTAGCGGCGAACTTCGCCTGGGTCGCAGCTTTGACTGCTGCGGGGACTACAGGAGTCTTGGCAGGCGCCGTCGCCTGCTTGGCAGCCTGTGGTTTCGTTTCCTTGCATTTTTCGAGTTCGTCGAGCAGTTCCCTGCCGCTTTGGTAGCGCTCACCGGGATCCTTGGCGAGCGTCTTCATGATGAGATCGCTCAAGACCGGGTGGAGTTTTGGATTCAGTTGCACCGGAGGCACGGGAGTGCTCGCGAGAATATTTTGCCGCACAGACTCGGCGTCTGCTGCATCGAAGGGCTTTTGACTGGTGACCATTTCGTAGAACATGGCGCCCAGGCTGAAGAAGTTCGAGCGTGCGTCGATATTCTCGCCGCGAACCTGTTCGGGAGACATGTAGTGCAGGGTCAAGGGGAGGCCGGGCATGGAGGTGGTAAATTTGCCGACGCTGGACACGCCGTAGCCCAGAATTCGCACCATGCTGTCCCAGCCGCACATGATCTTGGCCGGCTCGAGGCTGTAGTGGAAAACTTTGTGGGAGTGAGCATGGTCAAGGCCGCCACATACTTGCCGGCCGATATCGAGCAGGTCCCAGATGGAGAACCCTTCGTTGTTGGCCAGCATCGTTGCGATGCTGTTGCCCTGGATGTACTCCATGGCAGCACAAAATTGGCCGTCAATTTCTCCCGCGCCGAAGACACAGGTCACGTTGGAGTGGCTCAGGACTTTGGTGGCTTCCACCTCGGCGAGAAGGCACTGCTCGAGCTCAGCAGCGGAATTTCCGAAGGCGGATAACTGAATGGTTTTTAAAGCGACGGTTTGGCTGGTCTGCGGATCGGTCGCCTTATAAACGGCGCCGGTCGCGGACTTTGCCAGTTCGCTCAGAATCTCAAAGTGGCCGATTTTCGTAGACATGGTGGCATACCTCGACCAAGGGGAGAAGCCGCGACGTTCCCGGTCCGAGAACCGCACGGATTGACCCAAGGCAGGTAGTATCAGGATATCGTTCGGCGGATTTAGGTTCGAGTTACCGAAGTACCTTAGTCTGGCGAGCAAAGGAATACCTAGTTTCAGGGTCTCATTGAGCGGATAGACCTGCGGAATTGCTGTTCACGAAGGGCGTAACTTTCCACATAGCCAACTGTTTCACTTTAAGGGTGGTGTGACAATTGTCATGAGGCCTGGATGACGATCTCCACTGGCGCACCAGCAGCCGGGGCTGGAGGATAGTCGACATGGAAAGCGGGTTGTAGGAAGAGGAGTCATCGGTTAAGCTTGTGGCCTGCATGGATCAGGCTGTTGCGCCGTCCGGCACACCGCGTGTCTCCTGAGGTTCAACTGGGTTCCAAAAATGACTTTAACCCGATTTGTCACCAAGAACGCCTTCCGTAACAAGCGCCGCAGTATTTTGACGGTATTGAGCATCGCTTTTTCTTTGCTTTTGCTCACTCTCATGATGACCATATGGCGGGCCTTCTATCTGGACCAGGGCAGCGCCGAGTCGAACGAGAGATTGGTGGTAAGGCACAGAGTGTCGCTGACCTTCAATTTGCCCGGCTACTATCGTGAAAAGATTCGGGCGGTGCCCGGAGTTGTGGCAGTGGTTCCGGTGTCATGGTTTGGCGGGCTCTACAAAGACAATAAGCCGGAGAATTTCTTTGCGCAGTTCGGGACCGACCCTGAGGAATTTTTCGATGTCTTCCGTGATATGCAATTGCCCGCGGATCAACGATCCGCATGGCAGCACGACCGCCAAGGCGTGATCGTCGACGACACGCTGGCTGCGAAATACGGATGGAAGCTTGGGGACCGGATCGTGCTGAAGGGGACTATTTATCCCGTGGACCTTGAGTTGTACATTCGTGGCATATTCACTTCGAATCCCGATAACAAGTCCGTGTATTTCAACGCCAAATACGTGGAAGAGGCGGTGGACTTTTTCAAGGGGCGAGCGGGAACTTTCAGCATCCTCGCGGCCTCTCCGGGGGATGTGAGCCGCATCGCGAGCACTGTCGACGATATGTTTCGCAACTCGCCACAGCCCACCAAAGCGGAGAGCGAGAAAGCTTTTGGCCTGGAATTTGTGGCCATGATGGGAAACGTGAAGGCTTTCATCCTGATGATTTGTTCTGCGGTGGTGTTTGCAACGCTGCTGGTTTCCGCTAATACGATGGCGATGTCGATTCGTGAACGAACGCGGGAAGTGGCTGTGCTAAAGACCTTGGGCTTCACGCGGCAAAGCGTTCTGGCTTTGTTCGTGAGCGAAGCGGTAGCATTGTCGCTGGCGGGAGGATTGATAGGTTTCGGCCTGGGTTGGTTAATGGTTTACAACGCCACACATTCCAAGCAGTTCGTCTCATTTTTCCCCATGAAGGTGACGCTGGGAATTTGGTGCCTTTCCATGCTGACGGCAGCGGTTGTTGGACTGCTCAGCTCCGCGCTGCCGTCCTACCACGCTTCGAAAATAAATATTGTGGATGGGTTGCGGCACATCGGTTGAGTCAGGGTTGAAGCTATGACTTTAGGCAGTTTCGTGATGCGCAATACGTTTCGCAATAAGCGCCGCAGCTTGCTGACGCTGCTGAGCATCAGCTTTTCGCTGCTGCTGCTCACGCTGATGATTTCCATCTGGCGCACGTTTTATATCGATATAGGCGCGCCTGATTCGGCGAAGCGGGTGATTACGCGCGACCGGGTCTCGCTGGCTTTTTTGCTGCCCAGCTATTACCGGGACAAGATTCGAAGTATTCCCGGAGTGGTAGCGGTGGCGCCCATGTCATGGTTCGGAGGGCGATATAAGGATGATCGTCCGGAGAACTTTTTTGCCCAGATCGCAACCGATCCGGACGAATACTTGAAAGTGGCTTCGGACAAAATATTGACTCCGGAACAAGCGGAGGCATGGCAACATGATCGCGCTGGAGCGTTGGTTGATGTCACGCTCGCAAACAAGTATGGATGGAAAATAGGCGACAAGATCACGCTGATCGGTACGATATTTCCGGTGAGCCCTGAGTTGACGATTCGCGGAATCTACCACCGAGATCCTCCTCAGAATGCGCTGTATTTCAATGCCAAGTATCTGGAAGAATCGGTGAGCTGGTTCAAAGGAAAAGCGTGCTGGTATTCCACGCAAGTGGCTGAACCCGGGGACGTGGCGCGGGTTTCCGGCGAAATCGACAGCATGTTTCGCAATGCTCCGCAGCGGACGAAAACGGAAAGCGAGAAAGCCTTTCAGCTTTCGTTTATAGCGACGCTCGGCAACGTGAAAGCTTTCATTCTCGGTATCTGTGGCGCGGTAGTGTTTGCCATCCTGCTGGTTTCGGCAAACACCATGGCGATGTCAGTGCGCAGCCGTACTCGTGAAGTCGCATTGCTGAAAACGCTCGGATTCACGCGCCAGCGAGTGTTGTCTTTATTTGTATTCGAGGCCGTGGCGCTCGCCTTGGCGGGCGGGGCTCTAGGGATACTGTGTGCGGCAGGCGTGATTCAGATGCTGACGCACTCGCCGGTTGCGATCGGCATTCCTATCGACATGAAAGTTACTGCGCAGACAATGGCATTGTCGTTGCTGGTGGCGGCCACAGTAGGTTTTCTGAGCGGATATGTTCCGGCTTATGGAGCATCCCGCATAAATATTGTGGAGGGGTTGCGCCACATCGGCTGAGTAGTGCCTGCACTTAGGTTAACGGCGACTGTGAGGGCGAGACGCGCTCGCGACGGCCGGCAGGGTGCCGGCGCTACGGCGCGGGCCATACGCAATTTGGGGCTGCGGGAATAGAGCGAATTTATGGCGATACCGATCAGTTATAACGTCCGCAATTTGAAGCTTCGCAAGGGGCTGACCATCATGACCGCGTTGGGGATCGCTCTGACTGTGACCACGGCGATTTTTCTGATGGCTTTGTTGGCCGGCTTGCAACGCGCTTTTGTTTCCAGTGGTAATCCGCAGAATGTGCTGGTGCTGCGCAAAGGTTCGGAGGCGGAGCTCTCGGGCGGCTTCGACGCTACATTATTTCCGACGTTAAAAACTCTGCCCGGCGTGGCGAAGGACAGCCACGGCGAACCGATGGCGTCAGGCGAGTTAGTCGTGGTGATCGTGCTTCCCCGCAATGACGGCACAGGCGAAGTGAACGTCACGGTGCGTGGCATGATGCCGGACGGTCTCGAACTTCGCCCCAGCGCAAAGCTGGCTGAAGGCCGCTGGTTTCAGACCGGACAGCGCGAAGTTGTGGTGAGCAAGTCGATACGTGGACGATTCTCGAAAGCGAACATTGGCGACACCATGCAGTTTGGCAAGGGTGACTGGAAAGTTGTAGGAGTGTTTGACGCCAGCGGTTCTGCATATGAGTCAGAAATATGGGGCGACGTGAATCAAATGTCCGCCGATTTCGACCGCCAAGGCGGCTATTCATCGGCCTATTTGCGAGCGGTTGATCCCATTGCCGCCGACGCGTTGAAAAATCGCGTGAGCGACGATCAGCGGGTGAAGCTCGAAGGAGTGCTGGAAACGGACTACTATGCAAAGCAAACCAACTCGGGCGCTCCGATCAAGTACATCGGCATCGTAGTAGCAATCATCATGGCCGTCGGTTCGAGTTTTGCCGCCATGAACACGATGTACGCCGCCGTGGCTTATCGCGGACGCGAAATTGCTACTCTGCGCGTACTGGGATTTACGCGTCCTTCGATTCTGACGTCGTTTGTTTTGGAATCGCTGATGCTGTCGTTGTTGGGCGCGGCGGCGGGGATTCTGTTGATGCTGCCGTTTAACGGAATGCAGACCGGTACGTCGAATGCTGTGACGTTCAGCGAAGTGGTATTCAGTCTCCAAATCACGCCGCTAGTGGCGGCGGTGGCAGTAGGCTTCGCCATGATCATGGGTCTGTTCGGGGGATTGGCCCCGGCTTGGCACGCGGCCCGGCAGGACATTCTGACCGCTTTACGAAGCTGAGGCGATTTTTTAGATGTTGGGAAACTAGAGCAATACCCGGTTCGTATTCATTCTTATGCCGATTGACGCCAAACACGAAGAGTTACAGGGCCTGCGAATCGACCGCAGCGGCCGCACCTCGGACAGCGGAGAACCACCAACATGGGCACGCCGCTACATTGTGATCGGGATTGTGATCGTAGTGATACTAAGCTTGTCCGCGCTGGCCTACCGCATGTTTTCACGCGACCTGCCGGAGGTAGAAGTAACACGCGCTTCCGCCGAGAGCAGCGATGTGGGCGGCACAGTGCTTTCCGCCACGGGCTACATTGTGGCTCATCACACCATCAACGTGAATTCCAAAGTCACGGGACGTTTGGCTTGGATTGGCGTGGAAAAGGGTGACAAGGTTAAAGAAGGCCAGGTCCTGGTGCGGCTCGAGGACCAGGAATTCCGCGCTTCGTATGAACAGGCAAAGGGGGCGCTGGACAATGCCCGCGCTTATTTGGATGAACTGCAGCACGGGTCGCGTCCGGAGGAGATTCAACAGGCACAACACAATCTGGATGAAGCCCGCGCCACGCTGGCGAACGACAAACTTTCGCTCGACCGGACGAAGGAACTTTCTGGCGCAGGAGTGGTTTCGCGCCAGGTCATGGATGACGCGACCGCCAAATTTGAATCGGACCAGCAGCGCGTGAACTCTCTGGAAAAAGCTTTTCAACTGATGAAGATCGGTCCGCGGTCGGAAGAGATCGCACGCGCGCGGGGATCGCTGGCGCAGACTCAAGGGCAGCTTGATTACGCCAAGTCGCAACTCGACGCTACAGTGATCCGCGCGCCTGTAACCGGCACAATCCTCGACCGCACCGCGGAAAAGGGAGAGCTGATAACCGCGCAGTTTGCTAGTGCGGCGGCCGGCGGACCTCAAGGCTCAGTGGTATCGCTGGCGGATTTGAATGACATTCAAGTCGAGCTTGATATCGCACAGTCGGACTTCGCGCGACTTGGTCCCAAACAAAAGGGCATCGTAAGCGTAGACGCTTACCCCGACCGCAAATACAAGGGAGAGATTGCGCAGATTTCTCCCGAGGCCAACCGGCAGAAGGCCACGGTGCAGGTTAAAGTGCAGGTGCTGAATCCGGACGAATACTTGCGGCCGGAGATGAATGCCACGGTGAAGTTCCTGGCGGACGAACAGAAAGCCACCAGCACACAACCAGCAGGGGCATTTGTTCTGGCGAGTGCGGTGCGCGATCACGACGGCAACAAGGTAGTATTCGTTGCTTACAACGGAAAAGCGCGAATGAAGCAAGTACACATTTTGAGTCAGCGCAGCGACGGTTTCCTGGTCGACGGGCTGGTGGGCGGCGAAAGCGTAATCACAAAAGGGCCGCAGGAATTGAAAGACGGAGATTCAATCAAAATTAAGGGGCAATCCTAGTCATGAGCACAGTCGTAGAAAACAGAGTCGCTACCGGAACCAAAGTTGTGCAGGCACGCAACGTTAGCAAGATTTTCAAACGTGAGGCGTTTGAGGTGAGGGCGCTGGATGACGTCTCCATCGACATCGCGTCGGGCGAATTCATGGCGCTGATGGGGCCGTCGGGCTCGGGCAAGACTACGTTGTTGAATATGATCGCGGCCATTGACCGACCGACCTCCGGCGAGTTGTTGGTGGAGAATCAGAACATTTTCCGCTTCAGCGACTCGCAGCAGGCGCATTGGCGTAATGAGCACATCGGATATGTGTTCCAGACATTTAACCTGATCCCGGTGCTCACAGCTTTTGAAAACGTCGAACTCCCGCTGCTGCTCACGCACCTCAACCAGCAACAAAGGCGCGAGCACGTTATGACTGCTCTGAAACTAGTGGGTCTGGAAGAGCGCATTAATCACCTGCCCAAGCAACTCTCTGGCGGACAGGAGCAACGGGTGGCGATCGCGCGGGCAATCGTGAGCGATCCAACTCTGTTACTGGCAGATGAACCGACAGGCGATCTGGATAGTCACTCCGCCACGGAAGTTTTGGAGATCCTGAAGAGGCTGAACGAAGACTTTCACAAAACCATTGTGATGGTCACGCACGATCCGCATGCGGCTTCGTACGCGCACGTCACACGGCATCTGGAAAAAGGGATGCTGCTGCCTCCAGCATAAAATTCCAGATTACCGAGGTCGACACTACTCTAGGCCGAGATGGGGAGCCCCGTCGGAGCGTCCGAGTCGGCCACCCACTGCCAGGCGCGGCGCCCGCTATCCAGCGAGACGGCACGCGCCTCCCCGTACGCCACCAGACGATTGAGCACGGTGGTCACGGAAGCCATAGGATCTTTGTGACGGGCCAGCAGAGGCGGCGACTTTTCCTGAATCCGGTCACAAACGTCCCGGGCACTGAGGGCGCGGTTTGCATCCATCAGAACCATACGGCAGGCCTTGGTAAAACCGGGTTGTCGGCCGCTACTCTTGCGGTCCACCAGTTCCAGCAATTCATCGCTCAAGACGGCATCGCCAAAAAGATTGGCAAGGCCGGCAATAGTCTGCTTGATGGTGCCGATCCGGCGCATCACCTCGGCGCGCTGTTGCAGGAGTTGCCGCAACTCTTCGTGGGCCTGCCGAACCACCTCTTCCACATGGCCGTTGCCCGGATTGACGATCGTTCTTGCCGCGCTTGTGCTCTCCTGCATGTGCATACATCCTCCCATCGCGATTCGCTGTTCAGGCACACTCTGGCTCTTTAACCGATACGCAGGAAACTGGGTACGAGTTCCCTGATTCTCAGCCCGGACAGGCGCACGATCTGGTCCAGACTTGGTTATTAGACGATGGAATGTGAAGTTGGTTAACCACCCGGAGGAGTATTCCAGGGATGGGTGCCCGGCAGACGGGAATCTGCGCTCTGAGCGGGGAACAAGAACCGCGTTTTCGAGCACGCCGGAGCATCACTGAAGAACAATAACCAGCAACCGGCCATCGGATTGATACCCGTTCGCCCGTGGCATTCGTGGCGCCCTGCACCGGGTCCGGTGGAACGTAGTAGGCGAGGCTCTTCAACTTTGTTGGCTTTTTGCGGGCTCCGTCGACCAGTGGATCAATCCGTGCGTGACGCTGCCATTGCGCTTGTCCCTGGCAAAACCGATATCTTGAGTGCCTGCGTCCGCCTTCCTGACTGTACCAAGTGAAGGGCCTTTCCAGATGCGGAAGTGGTGGCGGCTGGTTGCAGATCGACCTCACGGCTTCTGCAGAGCATCCCTGGTATGGGTCAACGTGAATGTCAGGGATTCCTGGGGAATGCTGGTAACAAACGGACGAACAAGCCATCCGAATCCAGTGGGAATCCCGCGGGTGAGAGAGATGGCTTCAAGCTGTATGTAGACGCCACCATCCCGCTCATAAAAGTGCCAGTAAGAGTATAGCCTCCACAAATAACCGCTATCCTTGCCCACCGGCTTCTCCGCTCCATCCGGCTCGTCGGTATTTTCCACTTCCGTGATGCGGGTACTGAGGGCGCGGCTGGTGGAGCGCGATGGGTCAAGGGTCGTGTACCTTACATCGTATTCCGTATTCAGAATCACGGTCACGACTTTGTGCTTACGCAGTCGCAGGAAAATCTTGAAGTCGTCACCATTACGCCGCAGCAACTTGGACCGTTGCACATCAGGGGCATAATACCTTTCCTGGTGGTCGTAATCCTGAAGGAATGCCAGCGTTTTTTTGAGCGTAGTTCCCTTGACGAAAGCCACGCCGCACCAGTGGTGGATCATGCCGCTCGGTACGAGTATGGGGCTGCTGTTTTCAAACGTCTGGAGTTGTTCGGTGATCACCTCTCCCGCGCGCAGCCGGATGTAGCCGGCGTCACGCCGGTCGGCGGGGAGGCCGTCCATCCGCAAGAATCTTCCTGGCAGATCTGTGGCCATCCGCTGTTCGGTGAGTTGGACGTAGTGATCGAAGACAGCAGCCGTGGCCGGTTTCAGTTCGGCCGCGCTCACCGTTCGCGACAACTCCAAGACCAGCGTTACCAGCAGAAGGTGACGCAACATACCAGCGCTCCGCTTACTTGCCGCCAATCAAACGCGACGCCAAACTCGTGGCTAGCGGGGCCACGATCGCAAACTGTGGACCAAAGCTCTTCCAGTCGCGAATTTGCAGTTGCAAAAGATCATTGAGCTTATCGCGATTCTCAGCCCATTTTTCGACCGACTCGGCTCCCCCCTCTTTCTCCCCCGCTGCTTGCGGATCATCGGGGGGAATCCCGGGGACAATCGAGTCACGAACGTTAGACCCTAAGGTACGAAGGGCAAGATAGGCTGGAGTATAGGCCATGCCCAGCAGAACCGTAAACACGCCGCCAAATACAGTTACAAGATCGCGTGGAAAGAAGTTATGTCCACTGGCTGCCTTGACGAAGTCCCGGCTGGCGTTGAGGCTCAGAGTTCCCAGCGCCAGGATGATTCCGGTAACGGTCAGAATGTTTCCCAGGTACTCGCGGAGCCGCAAATAGCAATCAAGGTGCGTTCTGTTGACTTTATCGTCTGGTGGCCGGGAGCTGTACGCCGCGATCTCGACCACCCACATCGCCGAAACCCCCAACCCGCCCAGCACAAAGCCGAGCAATCCGGCGTCCCGTATGTTGATCCGGCCTTGATAAGGGCCCAAGTCCCAATCTAGATGAACCTGTCTGACGATGAAATACCAGACACCGACTGCCGCCCACACAGATACGAATCGGGTTAGGATCGCGACCCAGTAGTGCCACTCCAAGCGTCTGAGCGACGGACTATTCTCACAGTATGAGCGAATTTGCCAGACCCATTCACCGACTAGGGAACCAAGATATCCCCATAACCCCGCCTGGCCTACCATCAAGGCAACCAATACGTAAAACTTGCCCGTCAGTTCTTCCGGAGCGGAAGCCAGACCTCCGATTGCTTTCCAGTGAAAGCCGAACATGTTTGTCAATTCGGCGACAACACAAAGTAAGCTGATGGGCGCAATGTACATCCACCGCCGGGTCGGCATACCCACCTCCGCGTGAGACGAGATACTTTTCGCGGACCCGTACAATATAACGCAATAGAGGCGGTGCGCAAGAAGTTATCTCAACGTTAGCCTTCTAAATTGATTGTTGCACCAGCGAAAAAGCTATCAACTGGTAATCGCTCAGAAGTGCAACGGCACGGAAATTGTAATAGTGAAGTTTGGTGAGGAAACGAGTCAAACGAGCGACTCTTTGGTGTTGAGCACTATCGGCCCCAAAGTCGCCCCCGGCCAGTTCCAAATTGAACTCATCCCAATTTGGAACTTCTTATCGACGTCAATGATGCCCCGCCTCCCTGCAACCCGACGCCGCGCCCGAAACCGTCCGATGTGAAGAGAGTAGCGAAGGACTCCCCCTGTCAACCGCGACACAACTCGGGCGCTCACTGTTGCGCGTCTTACTGGTAGGAAGCAAGGAAGAAGATTTCTTTCTGATCCGGGAGATCCTGGATCGGAATCACGGCGCTTTGCCGGCGGAGCTGGATCATGCCAACTCTCTGGAAGAAGCGAAGGTGATGCTGCACATGACCGCTTATGGGCTGGTCTTGTTTGAACATCAGACTGGCGATGCGGCCGCCACCAAGCTTCTTTCCGAGTTCCTGCAATCCCGAGGCGCGCTACCCTTCATTCTGCTGACGGAGCACGCGGATGAGAAGGCGGTCGCCGAGATCATCCAGGCAGGCGCTTACGATTGCGTGGAGAGGTCGCAGCTTAACGGCGCGAATCTGGTGCGGACTATCCGTTGCGCGCTCAGTTTGCACTCCTCGCAGCAGGAAACACAGGTCGCGGAACAAGCTTTGCGCAAGCTTTCCTGCGCCGTCGAGCAATCGGCGGATACCATCTTCATCACGAATAGCGATGGCGTGATCGAATATGTGAACCCGGCGTTTGAAACTCTAACTGGCTATTCCCAGACAGAGGTCGTGGGCAAGTCTCCCGCCATGCTGAAGTCGGGACAGCAGCCTCCGGTACTCTATCGCGAATTGTGGGAAACCATTCGGTCCGGTGGCGTCTATCGCAGCGTTCTGGTGAATCGCAAGAAGAACGGCGAACTTTACTACGTGGATGAGAGCATCAGTCCCATTCGCGATGCCGAAGGTCGGGTCACGCACTTTGTCTCCAACGGCCGCGATCTCACTGAACGTCTGCGCCTGGAGGCGAAGTTGCTCCAGGCACAGAAAATGGACGCCGTGGGTCGGCTTGCGGGAGGTGTAGCCCACGACTTCAACAATCTGCTGACCATTATCACCAGCTATTCCGAGCTCGCTCTTGATTCGGTGATTCCTGGAAGCCCCACTCAATCGCGGATTCAGGAGATTCTATCCGCCGCCCGTCGCGCCGCCGATCTTACCCGGCAGTTGTTGGCCTTCAGCCGGCAACAACCTCAGGCATTGCGCGTCGCCGAGCTGAACCCCGTCCTGAGTGGAATCGTCAAGATACTTCACCGTCTGATCGGTGAAGACATTGAACTCGTCTATCTGCCGGGCGACGGATTAGGAAGGGTACGAGTGGATCCGGTACAGATCGAACAGATTCTGATGAACCTCGCCGCCAATTCGCGAGATGCGATGCCGCAAGGCGGGCGTTTCACTGTTCAAACTTCCGATGTGAGACTCGACGAGCAATACGCCGACCGTAAGCGGGCGGTAATTCCGACAGGGCGCTATGTCGTCCTGAGTGTAAGCGATACAGGAGCCGGTATTCCAGCCGAACATCTTTCGCACGTCTTTGAACCTTTCTACACCACGAAATCGTCGGGCAACGGAACCGGACTTGGCTTGGCCACAGTGTACGGCATCGTGAAACAGAATCATGGATTTGTTTGGGTCTACAGCGAAGAAGGCATGGGCACCATCTTTAAGATCCATCTGCCGTGCGTAGATGAACGCCCGGTCACCGCAACGATACAGAATCAGGCGGTTGAAGCGGTGATGCGGGGCACGGAGACTTTGTTGCTGGTGGAAGACGAAGAAGCGTTGCGGCGGGCAGCAGCGGAGTTCCTCAGGCTTCGCGGGTATAACGTGCTGGAAGCTCGCGACGGCGCGGACGCGTTGTCGGTCAGCAAGAGTCATGGTTCCACCATTCACCTGATGGTCACCGACGTCGTGATGCCTCGCATGAGTGGCGGCCAGCTGGCGAAGGAACTGGAAACCCTGCGGCCGGAAACCCGTGTGCTATTCGTCTCTGGATATGCCGGACAGACTGTGGTGGATCATAAAGTGGTCGACGTCGAAAACAACTTTCTACAGAAACCGTTCACCTTGAAGCAACTGGCGGTCAAAGTGCGCAAGGTACTCGATCTCACTCACAAAGCCGGGCCTGTTTCTGTTGAAGCGTCTGCGCTTTGTGGCGATGCCGTGCATAGTGGATCGGGAGTTCGCATTTCCGACTTACCGTAGTTTTCGTATAGCCGTTCACCAAGCCAGCCGAAGATAAGTAAGTACTATGCAGCTTCTTTAAAAGCTGCGGTAACCCGCCCATGTTCGCTCGCATTGGCACTAAGGCTCAAGACGGGCGAGCTTACCTTTTTCCAACCGGAAGCGCTCGCCTCGCCAAGTAACAGTGTGTCCACCGAGACTCGCAATCCAGACTCCAACCGCAATTAGGTCGCGCAGCGGAATCAACCAGGCATCTCTCACCACCTGAGGATCATGGAGAACGCTGCGGCCAACCACGAAAGCCACTGCAAGCCTAAGGAACAGCGTAATTGCGAAGGCACTCCAGGCCCATGAAACTCCTCCACTCACGACTACCGCAAGCAGCGCCCACATCAGACCAAAAGTAAAAAACAGGCCCAGATAACCGCCCGGGCGCGCGTCCCGAATTCCGCGCGCCCAGCGCAGTTGGTGCGCGAAAAAATCTCGCAGGCTATAGAAAGGAAGAAAGGTTTCCACTACTATGTGGGACAACTCAACCTTGAGCCCCAGACCGGCGATGCGCTTGCCCAGCTCGTAGTCATCGGCCAGATAATCTACGAACGAAATGAAGCTGCCAATTTTCTCCAACTCGGCGCGGCGAAACGCCAGCGAAGATCCTAGTCCAAAACGAATTCCACCCTCAAGCTGCAGCGCTACCAACACGCCAGCGCAAAAATCCGTGCTGATGCCCAAGGCTTCCAGTCGAGAGCCTAACGTGGAGTCAGACACTCCGCAATAAAGGCAAGTAGCCATTCCGACTTGCGGGTCAGCCAAGGGTGCGGTTACGCGCCGCAGGTAATCGGCCTGCACGCGAATGTCGCTGTCGTTGACTATGAGATAGTCATAACTCGCTTCCGTCACCATCTGAGCAAGATTGCTGACTTTTACGTTCGCACCCAGTATTTGCGAACTCACCAGCAACTGAATTCTTCGATCGGGAAATTCGCGTTGCAATTCCTTCACGCTGTCAATCGCAGGATCGCTCGGGTCGCTCACGCCAAAAATGATTTCGTATTCCGGATAGTCTTGCAGGCAATGGCTGCGAAGGCTTTCATACATTTCCGGATCGGCGCCCTTGAGCGGCTTCAGAATGGAGATCGGCGGCAATGCCTGTGTGGGGCGCCATTCGGTAGGCTCAGGGCAAGCCTTGCTCGCTTCTCGTTCTCGAATAAATGAAGCCGCGCTCCAGAGACAAATCAAGTAATAGAGTGAACTGGAGAATATTCCGACCGCTGCGACAATCTGAACTGTTATGAGGACGGAGTGCATCATGCGCCAGCGCAGGCCAGCCTATTCGTAACGTAGCGCCTCGATCGGATCGAGGTTCGCTGCCTTCCACGCGGGATAAATACCGAAGATCAGGCCAATGCCCGCCGCCGAGGTGAATGCGAAGATGACCCAAAACATCGACATGCG
>Ga0210384_10003216_pt1 | contig 19074 bp, 25 predicted proteins | sample IncBWH2MmetaG_FD_160574 | JGI IMG/M metagenome (GOLD analysis project Ga0210384, IMG submission 160574) | Forest soil microbial communities from Barre Woods Harvard Forest LTER site, Petersham, Massachusetts, United States - Inc-BW-H-2-M | ecosystem: Environmental > Terrestrial > Soil >...
CCTCCTGGAAAAACGTACCCGCCATCCTCAACCGGCGCGTCCATGTCATCAGCGACGAGTTGTTGAACACCCCCGGACCGCCGTTAATGACTGGAGCCCTGGAACTCGCGCGCCTTATAAGTGAATAAACCGCTAGAACTCTGAGAGCCGGAACTACTTATGGGCAACTGCCGGCAACCGAAACGAGGCGCTGCAAGATGAGGCAAGTTGTTGCGGCAGTTATTGAAGGAGACGATCGGCGGCTGCTCATCGGCCAGCGCAAGCGCCGCGACACGTCTCCCCTCAAATGGGAATTTCCCGGTGGAAAAGTCGAACCCGGCGAAAGCCCGGAGCAGGCGCTCGCCCGCGAACTGCGAGAAGAACTCGCCGCGACCTTGCGCAAGTGCGTGCCCATCGGACGCGTCATTCACAAGTACGCCGCAACTCCTGAAGACCTCGAAATCCTCTTTTATGCCGTCGAAATCCTCGAAACGGAGCTCGCCCCCCGCGCTTTCGAACAGCTGATCTGGGTTCTGCCCAAGGAATTGGGCGGCTACGATTTTCTGGCCGCCAACGCGCAACTCGTAGCCCAGCTTGCCACCGGCCGCATCAAGCCGGGCGAAATTCTGCAAGCCGCCAGCAATTCTTCGCGACCTACATCGCCGGGCCAAAATAGCGGTAGTGGCCGGTAACCTTCCAGTTGAACAAGACATCTTCCATGCGCGGCCCTTGGCCGATGTTGTGGACGATCATGTACCGGCCGCTCTGCGATGATTTCTGGTCCACTACCAGACCCACATGGGGAACTCCTCCACCGAGATCCCAGGTGACAATATCTCCAGGCGCGTAGTCTTCCGCGCGAGCCGATAGTGCCAGCGATTCACCCTTGCGCGCAAAAAACACCATCAAATTTGGCACACGCCGGTGATCGATGTTCGTGTCCGGATGGCTGTTAAGCCATCGCCACCTCCGCGGGTAGAGATCGAAGTTCCGCGCCATGTCTTCATGAACTTCCTTCTGCAGATCCACACCGACGCTTCGATACGAGCGGATGATTTCGTCCGTGCACACTCCGGTGTCCGCAGGCACATCACCGCCGGGATACGGAATGCGAACATAGGCAGGATCGTAGCGGACAACATGGTGCGTTCGTTCAACCGCCGCGGCAACCAAGCGCTGCGTGAATTCGCGGCGCCGCGCTTCTGGGCTTGGATTAGATTGGGCGAGCGCGAGCCACGCTGGCGCCGTCAGTGCTGGAACTGTAGCAAGGACAAGAATTACAAGAGGCGCGGTTTGGCTTCTCCAACGAAGCATGCGCGCTTGCTTCCTACGAAATCACCGGATTTGGCTTGTCGGCGTTGATCCCCAGGTCCTTGATAGCTTTGTCGATGATGGAGCCCTCAATTTTGCCGTCGACAAAAAGCTCGTGCAATGTGGCTAGTGTGATGAAGCGGGAGTCGACCTCGAAAAAGTCGCGCAAGGAGGTACGGCCTTCACTGCGGCCAAATCCATCCGTCCCCAGAGAGGCAAGGCGGCGCGGCATCCACTTGCTGATCATGTTCGGCAGCGTCTTCAGATAATCGGAAGCCGCCACGAGCACACCGGGCGCATCGGCGAGGCATTTCGAAACGTACGGAACGCGCGGTTTCTCTCCCGAATGCAGCCGGTTCCAACGCTCCGTCTCCACTCCATCGTTGTAGAGTTCTTTGTAACTGGTCACGCTCCAAACATCGGCGGAGACGCCATACTTGGTTTCCAGAATTTCCTGCGCACGCAGCACCTCATTCAGAATCGCCCCGCTCCCGAAAAGCTGCGCCCGCAGCTTCGACTTGCTGTGTGCCGCACGCCGGAAGCGGTACATGCCTCTCAAAATGCCATCCTTCACGTCACCAGGCATCGCTGGCATGGCGTACGGCTCGTTCATCACCGTGATGTAGTAGAAGACGCTCTCGCCATCCTTATACATGCGGCGAATCCCATCCTGAATGATCACTGCGATTTCATAGGCGAACGCGGGGTCGTAGGCCTTAACGTTCGGAACCGGCAGCGCCAACACATGGCTGTTGCCGTCCTGGTGCTGCAGTCCTTCGCCGGAGAGCGTCGTGCGCCCCGCAGTGCCACCCAACAGGAATCCGCGTACACGCATATCCGCCGCGGCCCAGATAAAGTCCGCGATGCGCTGGAAGCCAAACATCGAGTAGTAGATGAAAAACGGTATGGTGTTGATCCCGTGGGTCGCGTATGCCGAACCCGCAGCGATGAACGACGCCATCGAACCGGCTTCTGTGATGCCCTCTTCAAGGATTTGACCATCTTTCGCTTCCTTGTAGTAAAGCAAGGTGTTGACATCGACCGGTTCATACTTCTGGCCCACGCTCGAATAGATGCCGACCGTTCGAAACAAAGATTCCATACCGAACGTGCGCGCTTCGTCGGGAACGATCGGCACAATCAGTTTGCCGATCTCCGCGTCCTTCAGCATTTTCCGAAGCATGCCCACGAAGGCCATCGTCGTGGAAACTTCCCTGCCCTCGCTACCTTCATGGAATTCCTTGAAGAGCTCGTCGTGATCGGCAACCAGCGCTTTCGAACGCGTACTGCGAGCCGGAACGTAGCCGCCGAGCGCTTCGCGCCGCGCGCGCAAGTACTGAATCTCGACGCTGTCTTCCGCGGGCCGGTAAAACGGCACTTCGATGCAGTCCTCATCGTTCAGCGGAATTCCGAATCGTGAACGGAACTCTCTCAATTCGTCTTCATTCAGCTTTTTCTGCTGGTGAGTTACGTTCTTCCCTTCGCCCGCTTCGCCTAGCCCATAACCTTTGATCGTCCGCGCCAGAATCACCGTTGGCGAGCCTTTATGCTCGACGGCCGCTTTGTATGCGGCATAAACCTTGCGTGGATCGTGGCCGCCCAGCCTGAGCCGACGCAAGCTCTCATCCGACATGGGCTCGACAAGCTGCAGCAGCCGCGGGTCGCTGCCGAAGAAATGCTCGCGCACATACGCGCCCGAGGAAACCACCAGCTTCTGATATTCCCCGTCGACCAGCTCGCCCATGCGCTTGACGAGCAGGCCTTCGGTGTCGCGTTCGAAGATGGGATCCCACTCGCTGCCCCACAAGACCTTGATCACGTTCCAGCGCGCGCCTCGGAACGCCGACTCCAGTTCCTGAATAATCTGTCCATTGCCGCGCACCGGCCCATCGAGCCGCTGCAAATTGCAATTCACCACAAAAATCAGGTTATCCAGCTTTTCTCGCGAAGCCAGCGTAATCGCGCCAAGCGATTCCGGCTCGTCGGTCTCGCCATCGCCGAGGAACGCCCACACTTTGGCGTCCGTGGCAGGCTTCATGCCCCGGTCTTCCAGGTAGCGATTGAACCGCGCCTGATAAATCGCCATCAGCGGGCTGAGCCCCATCGAAACAGTTGGGAACTCCCAGAAATCCGGCATTAGCCACGGATGCGGGTACGAAGAGAGCCCACCGCCAGGTTTTAGTTCGCGACGGAAATTTTCCAGTTTTTGCGCGCTGAGGCGGCCCTCAAGAAACGCTCGGGCATACATTCCGGGCGAAGCGTGGCCTTGGAAATAGACGGTGTCGCCTTCGAACTCTTCGCTCCGCGCGCGGAAAAAATGATTGAAGCCCACTTCATAGAGCGTGGCCGCCGACGCGTACGTGGAAATATGGCCGCCGATATTGTGTTCCACGCGGTTCGCGCGCACCACCATGGCCAGCGCGTTCCAGCGGATCAGACTCTTGATGCGCCGCTCCAGTTCCTGATCGCCGGGGAAGAGCGGTTCGAGGCGGGCTGGAATCGTATTGGCGTAAGGAGTGTTCGCACTGAAGGGCAGGTCGATGCCATTGACCGTGGCGTGTGCGCGCAACCGCTCCAGAATCTCCGCGGCCACTTCCGGCCCGCTGGATTCCAGCACCGAGTCCAGCGATTCGAGCCATTCCTGAATCTCCAAATCTTCCATGCCATGCGGCTGGGTTGATATTTCGTTATCCATAACTTCGGTCGGTTCCTCTTCTTTCGATTTTCCGCGTCATCGCGCAGCCGGCGCGGCAGATTGTTGCGGCCTTTCGACACACTAGAATACACCCCGCCGCAATTCTCTGCACGGCGAGCAGGTGAATTTTTACATTTACGTTGAGGAACCGCCGGGAATTGGCGGCCGCTCAAGCGGTTTTCACAAAGTACGCCCGCCGTCGACCACCAACACTTGCCCAGTGATGAATTCGGACTGCGCAAGAAATAAAACACTCTCCGCAATGTCCGAGGGTCTTCCGGAACGCTTCAGTGGCGCGCGCTGGATGAAGTCTTGTTCCCACTCCGGCGGATCTCCCGGCATGGTGATCGTGCCGGGAGCAATCGCATTTACGCGCACTTCCGGCGCAAGCTCCTTGGCCAGCACGCGCGTGAGCATGATGACGCCCGCTTTCGAAATGCAGTGCGGTACGTATCCCGGCCAACCGAGAATTCCGCCAACGTCCGCGAAATTAATGATCACCCCGCGCGTGCGCCTCAATAGGGGCGCTGCCGCCTGCGCGCAGAAAAACGGCGCCTTCAGGTTAGTGTCCAGCGACGAATCCCAAACTTGCTCCGTCGTCGAAACAATGCTCGCCGGTAGAAAATTCGCGGCGCTGTTCACCAGAATGTCGAGCCGCCCAAAGGTTTTTGCCGTTTCGTCAAGCAGCCGTTTGATCTCAGTAACGCTGCTGAGATCCGCAGCCAAGGGCACGGCGTGCCGCCCCAAGTTTTCGATTTCTGCAACCAAGGTTGCCGCTTCTGCGCCCGAAGAGCGGTAATGAATAACAAGGTCCGCGCCCTCTTCCGCCAACCGCTGCGCCACCGCCCGCCCCAGCCGTTTCGCCGCACCGGTGACAAGCGCCACGCGCCCTTGCAAAGAGTTGCCCGACTTTGTGACCTTTTCCATGGCGTTCGAAACTCAGACCCTAGCATATTCCCGCAGTACAGGTATTCCTGTTTACCCTGAGACCCTCGGAGGGCTAATCGTTTTTTCCTGCGCCACCAAACAGAGGACAGACAAGAATGTCTGTCCTACCCTACAATCACAAGACACTGGAGGCTTGATGAACCTCGATCTACTGGCAATCGCCGCCCATCCCGATGACGTTGAGTTGACCTGTGGGGGCACACTCCTCAAGATGGCCCAGCAGGGCTACAAAACCGGAATCCTTGATCTGACCGCCGGTGAAATGGGCACCCGCGGCACGCCCGAGACTCGCGCCAAAGAGGCCGCGAAGGCCGCAAGACTCCTCCGCGTAAAGTGGCGCGGCACCCTCGGTGTGCCCGACTCTGACGTCCAGCCCACCCGCCAGCACAAACTTCGCCTCGCCACCGTAATCCGCCAACTTCGCCCCAAGACCGTCATCCTTCCCTATTGGGAAGCTCGCCACCCCGACCACTACCATGCCTCCACCCTCGGCTACGAAGGCTGCTTTCTCGCCGGCCTGAAGCAGTTGCCACTCGAGGGCGAAGCCTTCCGCCCCTTCAAAATTCTCTATTCCATCTCCTACGCCAACGTCCGCCCCACGTTTGTAGTGGACATCACCGCGCATTACCGGCAGCGGCATCGCGCCATACTCGCCTACGGCACGCAGTTCGGCCCCAGGTCCGGTTCGACGAAGTCCAAAGTTTTCCTGGCCATTGACCGACTGGAAGGCCAAATGAACCAGCTTGCCCGCCACTACGGAGAAATGATCGGCGTGCAATACGGCGAGCCCTTCTTGCAGAAAGAATTAATGAAGGTGGATGACGTGGTAAAGCTGGAGGTTCGCTCTATCTAATACTCAAAATTAACGGCTAAAACTTTTCGTCTTCTTGCGCGGGCGAAAACCCGGGAATGGTTTGTCCGTTGCCATCCCGCTCTACGCGCACCCGGATTTGCCCCTCGCCTTCGGAGCCCGATTTTCGCAGGATTACCATGGTATTCATCGCTTCGGAATATAGCCGCGTAACCAGGTAGATATCCTTGGTCCCGTCCTTCTTCCAAAGCTGGCCCACTTGAAGCTTCGACACGCTCATAAGCTGTCCTTGACTCTAGAGTGCCCCACCAAGAGTGTCAACTCCTTCAAATCGGCGAGATGCAAACCCGCCATCCCAGTCAACGGATTCCACCGCTCCTCCGCTTCTTCGCTGCACATCCTGAACAGACTTATTTCTCCATGGAATAGATAACCTTCTCGGCCCGTCTGACATCGTAGTCATTGGTGGATGATTGCGCCCCGTCTGGCAGTTTGGGGGTGTATAATCCTCAATAGGCGGAGGTAACGCTATGGAAAGCATCTTCCGGCAAGCTTTGAAATTCACGCTGGCAAGCGCCCTGATGGCAGTTCCAGCCTTCTCCGCTCCTCAAAGCCAGGATCCACCGCCTCCGGCCCAGGAACCAGCCAAGACCCAGGATCCAGCCAAGACGCCGCCGCCTGCCGCACAGCCGCAGCAGACCCAGCAGCAGAAGGACACCACCTCCCAGCCTGTCCAGCAGCAGGAGACTGTCAATCCCAAGAATTCCAAGGAAGACGTCGAGGCCATCGGCAACCGCAATGTCGGCAAGGGCGTGAACCTCTTCTCCCTCGAGCGTGAAATTGGCCTCGGCAAGCAGTTGGCCCAGGAAGTCGAGCGCTCCTCCAAGCTGATCGACGACCCCGTAGTTACCGAATACGTCAACCGTGTCGGCCAGAACCTGGTGCGCAACTCCGATGCTCGCGTGCCCTTCACCATCAAAGTCATCGACTCCGACGAAGTGAATGCTTTCGCCCTCCCCGGCGGCTTCTTCTACGTGAACAGCGGCCTCATCCTCCGCGCACAGGAAGAGTCTGAGCTCGCCGGCGTCATGGCCCACGAAATCTCTCACGTTACAGCGCGCCACGGCACCAAGAACGCCACCAAGGGTGAGCTGATGCAATTGGCCACCATCCCCCTGATGATCCTAGGGCCCGCTGGCTGGGCTGGTTACGGCATCTATCAGGGCCTCAATCTGGCAATCCCCATCACTTTCTTGAAGTTTAGCCGCGACGCCGAGCGCGAAGCCGACTTCCTCGGTCTCCAGTACATGTACAAGACCGGCTACGACCCCAACGCCTACGTCACCTTCTTCGAGCGCATCCAGGCCGACGAAAAACGCCGTCCGGGCACCATCCCCAAGGTTTTCTCGACGCATCCGCCGACGCCGGAGCGCATTGAAGCCGCGCAGAAAGAAATCGCCCGCATCCTCCCGGCCAGACAGGAATACATCGTCACCACTTCTGAATTCGACACCGTGAAAGCGCGCCTCCGCAACATCATGTTCTCGCGCAAAGCCTCCGACAATCAGCCCGGCAAGCCCACTCTGCGTACCAAGACCGAGCAATCCAAGAAGCAGCCCAACGGCAACGACCCCGCCAGCACCGACGACGACCGCCCAACGCTAAAGCGCCGTCCCGACTCACAACCCTGATTTTCTATGCTTTTGTATCCTGTTTGTGTAGGGGCCGGGCTTGAGCCCGGCCTTTCTTTTTCCGGTCTTGTAGCGGCGACTTTACGTCGCCGATCTTCATCCCTAAGCCCTGTAGAATAAACACTTACAGGACTACCCATAAGTGCTCATTCTAAAGAACTTACAGGGAAGGCAACTTCTTTAGAATCAACACTTACAAACAAATGGGGGAGGGGCCTCGACCGCACACTCTGGCACTGACACTTCAAATTGATTTCTTTGGGCTAGTTTAACGATTGCAGGAGAAGTTCACCGCACGAAGTAATCCCGTGCGACAACGCGAAGAGTTTCGTTTCTTTAGGCCTCAGGGCAAAAACTGCCGACTAGTAGTTACTCTCTCTGGGTCGCCGATCCCGGTCGTCTGGCGCGGCGGCGACGCCCATGCGCCTGAGTTCATCGGCGTAGTACTTCTTGAAGAGCACGTCCCACTCTTCGCTGCCTTCAAGGATTTCCTTCTTCTGAGAGCCAATCTTCTTGCGGACTTCCAGTTCCACCTTTTCTTCTTCTTTCAACGCCGCCGTCAGGATGAGCACCACCTGCTGCCGGATGGTGTCCCGGTCATCCACGAATTCGACGTCCTCGCTGGCCACCAGCACCTCGGTGATCTGGTGCGACAATCTCACAATCTTTTCCCGGCTAATTCTCATCCAACCTCTTCCCTATCAATCTGGGCTGCATTCACCGCGCGTCTTACTAATTTCAAATTTCCGTTTTCCAATTCCTATCGAAGAATCAGTTTGCGTTCCCGCGCCAATTGCTGCTTGGCCTTCTTGTACATCTCCTGGTAAGAAACTCCCGTGCGCCGCATCTCATCCTGATGTTCCACCAGGATGTTGCGCACTTCCTCGTTCAGCCGGTCCTCCACGGTCAGCTCTTCCGTCATGCGCAGCCGCACGCGGTTAGTAAGCGCTGCGGCATCTTTCACTTCAATGTGTCCGCCCTCCACTAGCTGCTTCACGACTTCTTTGGCCATGTGCGCCACGTAATCCCGGACAATCAGCATCTCTGTGCGCTTCCTTTGTGTGTAAACAAGAAAACGAGTTTACTGTCTGCAAGAATAAAGTGCAAGGAACCCCGGCGAATCCCAAGAAAAATGTGCGCATTTTCCCGCGCGTTGATTCTTCGCGCCGCTTCCTGTACGATGAACAAAGAATTGGTTGGGCGCTTAGCTAATTCATATTTCGTTGATTCGGCGTTGCTTAGCTACGAAAAACCTTCCAGTCCATCACCTTCGATGTGCTCAACGATGCGCACAAAAATTCCCTTCGCTATCACGCAGAAAGTTTGCCATTCACCTACTGTGGTACGCTAACGGAAAGGAAACTCTCTATGACGCTCCGTGAATTGCTCAAAAGCGTACAGCCCCAAGATTGGAAATCACTTGACCTGTCTGTGTTGGTTCGCCCGCCTTCAGAACGGAAACTCAGTCTTGAACAGATTGACACCTTGGTCACAAACTCACTTGCCAAGGCGTTTGCAAAGCAGCGTCAAAAGGGTACAGAGAAATCAGCCACATCTTAGCTTTGCACTTTGGGCACATCGTTCTTCATCTCGAACGCGGGTCAACTGACCAAGCCTATCTCCTACTGCCCTTCGTTGCGTTTCTTCGGGTTAAGGGCGTCTTCAACAACGATTATCCAAGCACCAACGCCAGCGAACCCTGCCAACAAACCGAAGGCGGAAGCCGCCTTCCAATGCACACCATAGAATTGACAACAGGCAGTGGTGACCACGAACACAATCACAAAAACGATGTCTCTTCTTCTCAATGACTGGTACCCCCCTACCTAGCCCTGACGTTCTCTCCGGATGAGCGTTTCCCAGTCCTCTTTGCAGAAACAGGAAGCCGCCTGTGGACTGTCCTTCAGCGAATGCAAGTCACATCTGGGCATGTGTTTGAAATCGTTTGGATTCGCTCCTTCGTTCCTGAAATGAAGCAACTAAGTTGTTTCATTTTCGCAATCGCTGCACCGCATAGCGAACCTCCAAGTTCCAATATGGCTTAATCCGTAGCCTCTGCCGCGCTGCTCACCCAGTACCGCGCCGTCTCGCGGTCAACACAGTGCATTTGCATGTGCGCCTTAATAGCGATGTCCACCAGTTGCTTCGCCGTATCGTACATTCGGTCTTCGCGCTTGCAGCGTTCGATGTCTTGCTGCGCTGCGTCTTCCGTAGAGAAACGGTTTACAATTTCACCCCACGGGTCAACCACAATGAATAGACTCCCAACAGGTTCTATGCGGTAGTTGGTGTTCATAGTCGTTACCAGAACGCTACTATACTCCAACTGTGCTGCGCCAAGGAAAGAACAGGGTTGTTAGGCTCTTACCATTGGCGAAGTTCCAAGGCAGGAGTTGTGCTTCATGGCGTTACCGATACCACAAAAATCTGCGGCACCTTACCTCTACAAATACTCCGGCCCTGCCAATCTCAACTGGCTCAAAGACATCCTGCATGAGCACGAAATTTATCTTCCGAATCTGACTCAATTGAATGATGACAACGATAGCCTGCCGCACTTAACGATGCAGTCTGAGCAAGATATGGGAGATTTTCTCTGGGATATGTTTAAGAGAGCAAATCCACTAATGTCACCGCAACAGCTTCAGCACGAAGAAAAAATTCTGCGTTTTAACGTTCATCTGCACGGTCCTGCTGCACTTCATCCGAACCTTGTTCAACTCTTGGATGGTCACCTGAAACATTTTAGAGTCTATTCGATGGCCAAGCGATATGACATGGGCAACATGTGGGCTTTGTACGCAGCTAACCACAGCGGTTACTGCCTAGAATTTCAAAATGTGGGCGACCTGTTCCAGTACGCGATGGATGTTAACTATCTACCTTCCAAGAACATGGAAATTCCAGTAACTTACCCTGACCTGTGGAGGGCCGTGTTTTGCAAAACACGGGAGTGGAGATGCGAAGAAGAAGTGAGACTAATGCTGCCACCAAGTGACGGACGAATTAAAGTGAGATTTGACCCAGTTTGGCTCACGCGGATAATTTTGGGGAAAGCTATGTCGGAAGAAAACAGGAATACAATTCGCCTGTGGGCCAAGGAACGCAAGCCTGAGTTGGCTGTGGCCACAACCTACTACGATGCAACCAACCGTGCAATAAAACTTCGTGACGATTGAAGAAAAACAGCCCGGCCATGTGAGTGAACCGCTGACTACTGCATCGCATCCAAAGCCACCTACAAAGACCGGCCAGCAACACAGGGCCTTCACTGGTTCTTATTCCACGAACGAAGGCAGTACATCCCTATCGTTATTCCTTCGTTGTCAGCCGGAATCAGAGCAATGTTTTCTTGATTGTTGTATGAGCCTGACCAGCCCTGTAGCCACTTCAAGGTAAGGAAATCTGACGCACCGGGCTTCTTCCACCTAGTGTCCTTAGTGAAAAGCAGATAATCCCTGCCGGGAACTGGCGTGATGCAACTGTCTTGCTTGGCGTCACACGATAACTGATAGTGACCTTGGGTGTTCCCCACAGTCAGCATCTTCATACCCTTTACGATTCGGACTGACTCACCGCGAACTGTTTCAGGCCGTGTGGTTCCTAGCAAATCATCGGATTGCGTGTTTGTAGGTTGCTCAACTGTGGCAACAGAGGCAGGCTTTACTGCGCTTGTTTGAGCCGGTTTCTGTGGCGAGCCTGAACTTGAGCAGGAAACGCCAACGAAAACACAGAGAATCAAGAGCAGTGTAACCATGTTTCTCATGGAAATCAGTGTAGCAACGTCACGCCTATAGGACGCTGAAACTTGTCCAATTATGAAACAAAAAACGGCCCGGCACTCCGAAGAGCGCCGGGCCACAATCAATCTGCAAACCAGCACCAATTATCTGCGCTCCACCAACATTCTCAAAGGCGCGACCTTCTTAGATGAGGTATTGCCTTCGGACCTAATTACGTGAACTCTTGTCTTCACCCCTTGCTTGTTGAGAAGTTCAGACCCGCCAGCAAGCGCGTGCTTTATGAGCGCAGATTCCACGATGTCCAAGACTTTGCCCTTTTGCTGACCCGGATGCAGCTTCAGATGGGCAACCAGCAAAATACGGCGGCCAGCTTGCGCGTTCTTGACACCCATCATCAGACGGACATTGTTTAATTGGCCGTCAATCCGGTTCCTCAACTTCAATGCTTGTCCAACATAAAGTGGTTCAGTGAATTTGCCGAAAGTGCGGGCAAAAATGTACACACCCGCCTTTTTGGGGATGCGGTCAAGGCCGCGAACGGAGTAAATTTGATTTTGCTTTGAACCCTCTTTCAAGCGAATTGGCTTATCCCACTTCAGGTCAATTTTCAATCGGCTACCTCCCTGCCACTGAGCATTCGAGAGCATCTGCCAATTTTGGCTTTAGTTCAAGAGTGTGATGCGGGTAGGTAAGAGCGCACTGGTAGCAGACTGGTCAAGATGCAAGAGCCATCATACAATGCGAGCCGATGGCGTGGACTATCAGACAGTACTCCAAAGGCGCAATTGACCGTGCTGGGGACGCGCTAGCCAAAGCCGGGAATCCGGCGGCGCTTGGGAATGAATTAGCAATAATCAACAACTGGCGTGCGTGCCACGGCTATCCACTTCAAGCTATTAAAATGACTCTGCGAAAACGGGCGAAGGCTGTTAGTCGCAATGCGCTCATTGCGCAGAGACTTAAGCGCCTGCCATCGATTGCCCTCAAGTTGAAACACAACCCTTCAATGAAACTATCTCAGATGCAGGACATTGGCGGCTGCCGTGCCGTTATGCCAACCATGAGGGACCTTACGAAGGTCATTGGCATCTACGAAAAGAGCAAATCCAAGAATCCACGGAGTGGACGCCCCGTACAGCACGATTTTGACGACTATCTACTCAATCCAAAGCCTGACGGCTATCGCGGCTACCATCTAATTTTTAAGTATCAGAGCAACTACCGTGAAAAGAAATCCTTTGAGGGGCAGCGGATAGAAATTCAAATGCGCACTCAACTCCAGCATGCTTGGGCAACCGCAGTTGAAACCGTCCAAACATTCACAGGCCAAGCTCTGAAATCGAAGATTAAAGAAGGTGACCCTCAGTGGTTGAGATTTTTCTCATTGATGGGAAGCGCCATCGCCTTAAGAGAAAGTTGCCCTACGGTGCCCGGAACACCATGGACAAAGAAAGAACTAACCGAAGAAATTCGGGAACTCTCTGAAAAACTTTCAGTGGAAGAGGTACTAAAAGGCTGGGGAATGGCCGTTGAGAAGCTCACGTCCGCACCCGGTGACGCAGCCGCATTCCTGCTGGTACTTGACGCGAGGGACAAGACGCTGGATACAACACCGTTTAAGAGCGATGAATTGCAAGCCGCATCTGAAGCGTACTTAAGAATAGAGAAACAAATGGAAGGCCGCCCAGAGATTCAAGCGGTATTGGTGTCAGTCGAAGATGTAACAGCGCTTCGTGACGCATTTCCAAACTATTACTTAGACACCAGCGCATTCATCGAAGCAATCCACGTTGCCATTTATGAATAGAACAAAACACTGCCCAGCTATCCGAAGACAGCCGGGCCGCTTCTCAATGCTGAGGTGGAACTCTGTAGCCCTGAGCCTTAGCGTCTTCCCAAGCTTCGGCATAGGTCACACCGAATCGGTCAGCGACGCTCCGAATTTGCTCTTCTGTCAAAGTCCTCTTGGCTTTTTCTTCCTTTGAGAACAGATTTAATGGGTCGTACTGGTCATCGCTCTCAGGGTCTAAGTCATTTGTCTTTACGTTGTACTTCGACGCTTTTGCGCCCTTGACCCATTTGGTTCCATTAAAACTATAGGTGGAACCTCTATACGCCTTCCTTGCGCCTTCAAAGGAAGTCTGTGGCAGCGCTGATAGTTCTGAGCACACAGGCAGCCCTCTTGGAGCCTGGTTGCTGTCCTGCCATTGATACGTTTTACAAAGTCTTCCTGACATGGTGTCCAAGGCAACTGAAGACTCAGGGAAGGGGCTTGATTTCGCTGGAAATACAAACCGCTTTTCCTCAGTGGGCGATGAGGAAGCTTGCTTTGTGGAAGTTGAAGATGGCCCAGCGTTGGGTTGCTCTTTTGCTTTGTGAATCAGTTGGTCACAACCTGATAGGAGAAGTGTGATGCCAAAACAGGTCAAAGCACTTTTCTTTGTCATGCCTACCTCAATGCATCCTGCAAAGGCAAATTAATACGGTAGCGGTGTGTTTCGTCTAACAGAACAAAAGAGTCAGCGTCTTTCAGCATCGTTCGTACAAAATCCTTTTGAACATCCTTGTTGCTCCAATCTGAGGTTCTCATCGTGTCCGTGTCATCCAGAATTTCATAGTCGATAGAGAACACAACACGCACGCTTTGCCGCGCTGGAATAAGAATGGCCTTGTTTTCATCCGGAGCAGCAATATTTAGTGGCTCTGCTACGAACCACGTCACGCCCTTCCCGTTCACCAGCGTGTCGCTTGACCGGAGTCTTTGCATCACCTGCAATCCGTACGATTGAGGGAGTTCCAGCGTGTAGTCTGATGAAGTGGTATTTTCTAGGTCATAGGAAAAGCGCAGGCGCATTTTGCCAACTATGGCAATAAATCCTGCGGGCGGTTTAGGAACGCTAGGCAAGAGTTCGCCACGTCTGTGCTTCTCCTGTTCCTTCTGAAACCAGTCTTCCAGCAAGGGGAACCAATCGCTTTGCTTGTGATGTGCCCGAATTGCCTGAGCATTCCATTGCTTAGGGCGGCTGTTGTACCAGTAGACGGAAGCAAACAGCAAAGCTGCACCCAACGCTATCCCAAGCCCACCAAAGAAGCTGACGATTGCCATGCGCTTCCACGGTGCGATGGTTCTGACAGGCAGACTGGATGTTGCCATGGGTGACCCGTATTCTAAGCCTAAATGTGTTTGAATCGGTGCATGACAAAACAAAATAAAGGTAGGGCACCCGCGAAGCGAATGCCCTGCGTTGAATTGTTTGTATTGTTGTTAGAACGTGGCGAGAATTGCGCGAACCCAGACGTTCGTTGCCACGCACACATAAATGTGCGTTGCGTCGAAAGCAATCTGACCGGCCTTGCCAGCGGACGTTGCAGTTGCAGGTGCGGCAACAACAATGGCCGCGCTGTCCAGAATGGTTGCGTTCGCATTCACAGCGTCAACAACGGGGTCAGTCAGGTTCTGGCTCATCTTGGTAAGGCCAAGATTTGCGGTCTGCGTTTGCACACCGCGAGAGATGTAGTCAGCAGTCATTTTCTATTTTCCTTTTTATGGATTAGGCGTGCATCTGCAAAACGTTCAGCGCGTCTGGTGAAACAACTTGGCAGTCTTGGTCGTGACGAAGCGAAGCATAGAGCAGGTTCTGCTCAGCAAAACGCTCGCGGCTGACAAGCAAAGAAGGAATAACCTCTCTGATGGTCACCGCGTGTTTGAAGTTGCCGAAAATTATTGCCTTGCCCGATGCGCTCAGCGTGCTTGGCATGTCCACGTTCAAAACGTAGTCGTAGCCAAGCAGTTTCTTGTCGTTCATCTCTGGGAAGAGTCTGTCGTTAGACCCGCTTGCAGTCATCCCTTTCAGGATTCGTTCCACTGACGACGAAAACATGTAAACGCTGCCGGACAAATATCCCGCGTCCAATGACTGCAAACTCACCAGTTCGGACAACAGTACAAAATTCGTGTTGGCGGCAGGGATAATCTGCGTGATGGAAGGAATGACGCCAGTCATCGCACCAGACCCGCCCAAAGTAAATTCTTGGTTAGTGATTCTGCCGATTCTCTTGGACAAAATATCTTGTAGATATTCGCCAACATCTATCCCAGCATCCTGCAAAAGCTGGGCAGAGTACTTCAGACCCTTTGAACTGTAGCGATAGGCCACGAAGTTTGTGCTGTTGAATGTGGGATTAGCCAAGCCCACTGGGTCATTTTCGTTCAACCGCTCACCGGTGTTCGCGCTGTCATCACTAAATGGGTTCTTGAGTGAGTCGCCCGTACTGGTGCTGACGATGTTAGCAACTTGGCGAATGCCGCTGAAAGATTTCAGCTTCTCAACGTAAGAAGACATGAAACCCTGTGGAATCGGCACACCAGCGGTGGTCATCGCAGCGTAGGTGCGAATTTCTGCCGCATCACCGCCGCGAAGATAGCGATTGAATGCACCTTCATACTTGGCTGCACGATGCTCTTCGTCGCTCCGCATTTCGTTGTTCATTCCGAACTCACGCAAAGTTGACATCGCAGAAAGCAAAAACTGAAGCCTTGCTCTTGTCTGTGGGGTTTGGACTCCCTGAGAGAGCTTGTCGGCTTCGTCGCTGTAACGCTTGTATTGCTGGTTCATAAAATCCTTTTCTGTTTGGAAGTTGGGTTTCTGCATATTTCACCGCACGCGGTGCAGACCACGTTGTTTCACTGTTGGGACAGAGAAAGTTTTAGCTGTACTTCAGAAATGCAAGGCGGGCACGTAGTTGCTCATCCTGAGCGGCCTGCTCACGTTCTGTCTGTTCTCGCTTCCACGTTTCGTGCTCATTGAGTAGTTGGGCTGCCATCTGTTTGCGTTGCATCGTTCCCAGATTCTCAGCACGCATCTCTTCTGGCACAAGTGACCGGGCATTCACCGAAGTACCTTCTTCGTAAGCCGGAAACGCACAAGGAGAAACGTCGTAGACATTCGCAACTAAAATCTCTCTTGTGGGAAGGTCACCGGGCTTCATTGCTGGAAGCCAGTTTTCCTTCAGGGCATAAAACCCAAAAGAGGAACCGGTCACATCTTTGCGTGACACGCTGAGCCATAGGTCTTTCGCGGCCTGCGTCTCTGGCAGGTCAATTTCATAGAACAAACCTTTGTTGTCGCTGCGAAGGCGAAGCGTTCCGGCAGTGGTGCGTCCCAGCACCGTCAGGTCAGAATGATTCCACAAAGCCCGCACGTCTGGGTCTTCGGCAAGGCAGGCATCGAAACAGCCCGGCCTGAGCACTTCGTTGAACTGCCCACCAATCACTGTGGGCACGTTGTACACGGCGGCATAGCCGCTCAGCTTCTTGGCATCTCCAGAAGCACTGGCGCGAAGCTCTGCTGCGTGTCTGTGTTCTCGTTTTGAGTTTTCGTTGCTCATGCTGCCGTCCGTTTGTGCTGCTCATCCAACACGTCCGCAAGGTCTGATTCAAGATGCGAGATGCGCTCTCTCAGGTTCTCAACCTTCGCCAACAGTGGTGTTAGTTCTTGGCTCAAAACAGAAATGCGATTTTTCAAATCGCTCTTCCGTTGTTCGTTGTCACTGCTCATTTCATGTTTTCCTTTCGTCTACAACCTGAAACGGTTTCTCAACCGTTCAAGAAGTTCTGTCTTCTGTGCAGCCGTCAACTTGGCTAACGCTCTTTCCGTCGCTGTGTAAATTGCTAACTGATTCGTCTTCGGCACAATGGCTCTGGGTTTCAGCGCCAGAACCACCGGGTCAGACCCGATGCGCGTAAACAAATCGAACGCTGCCGGTGTGGGCAAATCTGCTGGGCACAAACCGTGCCTGTACAGAATGCGCGTGAAGCTTGGGTGTGTCTCACGTTGCCGGTCAGCCATCGCACCCAGCCGCTTGGGTCTTTTTTCTTTGTACTGCCTTTTTCTCATGCTGCCTTCTTCACTTCGTCTTTCTCATTCGTGTTGGTTCCAAAATCAGGCGAAACCCACGCAAAAGTGACATCCAAACAGGGTCTGTTGGCCTATTTCTGCCCGTTTCCACCGGGTTTAGGTGCGATGCGAGAAAAGGCAGTGTTTATGCGGGCTTTCGCATACTTCGCGGGGCTTTGCAGAGCATTGCGTTGCTTTTCGGGTTCCTTCTAAGTTGCTGAACAATATGGGGTTGCTAAAAAATAAGTTCCTAAGTTCGTTGATTTTTCCGGCTGCGAGTTAATTTTTGCTCGCTTCGGTGCGCGGAAACACACTTCCACAAAAATAGCTTTAGCCCCTACCCTTAGGCAGGCCAGAGCAGAGAGGCAAAGTAAATCCAAAGCCAAACCCAAGCGCCTTGGCTTTATTCAGTCACGGTGGGCACGTATCGCGTCAGGTCTTCTTCACCGGGTGTGTTTGGATGGTGAGCGAAGCACACACACAGGATATTCGCTAGGTCAAACATCAGGTGCAGCTTCACACGCGGTGACACAATGTGATGGCATACCTTTGAGAACTGCTCACAACGTTTGCCGTCAACTATTCGCTGGCATTGTGGGTTCTTGCGAATCGCATAAGAGGTAAAGTGCTCCCAGCGTTTCGTGTGGTACAGCTTTCGTACTTCATCTGCTTTGCGTTCGCTGTACTCTCGCTGTGTGCTTTGCTCAGCGTGCTTTGCACAATGGCTGCCATCCTTGATGAGCACCGGGCAACCGGGCTTACCGCATGTCCGAAACGCTTTCAGCGCCACGTTGGTTTTATTCGCCGGGCTTTGAAGAAGGCAGAATAATCGGCGCGAGTGAAGCGTGCATGTTCTTCCGCGTTCTCAACCAGTTGCTTCGACAGGTTCACCGCTTTTGCTCGCTTGATATTCGCGTCCCAGTTCAACCCAAGGATTCGCTGCTTCAGAGCGTTGGCTTGTTTCTTGGTCATCTTTTTGTCTTTCAATTGAGATACATCCGAAACAACGCTTCGTTAACATCTGCGTCCGTCGCTGCAATATAAACTTGATACGTGGCTTCGACGCATTCGTAGCAATCTATCTCGCCTGAGTCTTCGTGCTTAACGAACCGGCCAGCAGTTACTTGCTTACTGCAACCTGAGCACACAACTTCAATGGTCTTCATGTTTGTCATTCGCTCTCAATCCAAAGTAATAGCGGGTGCGTTTGTGGGTACGCACCCGCTCACACCAACGCAAAGAAAGGAAACCGAACTTCAGCGTTGGAAATCAATAGGGCCGCGTGGTGGTCTGCCATCACAAGAGCAACACAACCACGCGGCAGGCCCAATCACATTCGCTGAGACGAACGAACTGGGGAAATCAATGGCCGCGCTGCAAAATCTCCATCACAAGACTTCGCAACGCGGCAGCCCGTGTGTCACTCAGCATGAACGAAGCGAGACACAGGGAACTCAAAGAAAAATGGCGCGTGCCAGTGATGCGCTGGGATAGTCACACCACTGGCCGCGCTTTATTGAACACAACGCCCCACTAAGGCGAGAGACGCGCTTTTGCGAGAAGCCCGCCCCATTGGTTCAAACTCAAAATGTTTTAGTTTTGGGATTCAGTCAGCGAAGTCCTGTTGGACACAGGTGCTGTAACTCAGGGCAATGATGCCCAGAGAATCCCAGAAGACACACGGCACGCTCGCAACGTTGCCCGGTCTGTTGTCTTGGAAAGCGGCGCAGAACGTGCGCACGCATGAAAAGAGTAGTCAGAGAGAACTTCGCCCTTTTCTAATCATTCGTACTTATTGTTGTCCCGATTATTCGGTTGTCAAGCCAAAATCAGCCCCATTTTAGCGTAAGCCATTGATTCTAAAATGATTAGAAAAAATAAAACGGGTCAAAAAACACGGCATATTTAGCCGCGTAAAAAACCAAGTTATTGATAATAAACAGTTTAGATTATGCAACCACCGAAAACAGCGGGTTTTCGCATGATTTCTCAATCAGCA
>Ga0210384_10003217_pt1 | contig 19070 bp, 11 predicted proteins | sample IncBWH2MmetaG_FD_160574 | JGI IMG/M metagenome (GOLD analysis project Ga0210384, IMG submission 160574) | Forest soil microbial communities from Barre Woods Harvard Forest LTER site, Petersham, Massachusetts, United States - Inc-BW-H-2-M | ecosystem: Environmental > Terrestrial > Soil >...
GATCCTCATCTCGTCTACCAAGGCATTCGCGGCGGTCTGGCGGGCAGCACTGTCCTGGACATCAAAGCGCCGCTGATGATGGACCGAAAATTCAATCCCGGATTCCGCATCAACCTGCACATCAAAGATCTCGGCAACGTGCTCGAAACCAGCCACGACGTGGGGGTACCGCTGCCGCTGTCGGCCGCCGTCATGGAAATCATGCAGGCGCTCAAGGTCGATGGCATGGGCGAATTCGACCACGGTTCGATTGTCCGTTTTTACGAGAAACTGGCCCAGATCGAAGTCAAACGGCAATCGTAAAAAAACCGAAAGCTGAACGCGGACTTAGACGGATGAACCAGATTCACGCGGATCAGATACAAAAATTCGGATAGCCCGTGGCCAGACGTTGGATCAGAGCGGCAAGCAGCGGGTCCGCAAAAAGTGGTTCCCTGGGTTTTCTTGCCGCTTGCTACTTGAAGGAGAAGGTCGCGCATGAAGAAAGCAAGCGTGTACGTTACCAGGATGATTCCGCACGAGAACATCGACGAGCTGCGAAAACACTTCGATGTTGAGGTTAACCCGGAGGACCGGGCTCTGACCAAAGCGGAACTGAAGCAGCAAGCCAAAGGCCGGGATGCCATCGTTTCGCTCATCACCGATACTATCGATGGCGAATTGCTGGACGCCGCCGGTCCGCAGTGCAAGATCGTCGCGAACTACGCGGTCGGGGTCAACAATTTCGACCTAGCTGCGGCAACGAAGCGAGGAGTGATTCTCACCAATACTCCGGGTGTGTTGGACGACGCCACGGCGACCCATACGTTCGCCCTGTTGCTGGCCACCGCCCGGCGGCTGGTGGAGGCGGATAAGTTCGTCCGCGATGGAAAATGGAAGGGCTGGGGGCCGATGTTCTTCATCGGCATGGATGTCGACAGAAGAACCCTGGGAATCGCGGGCATGGGGAGGATCGGTTCGAACGTCGCCCGCAAAGCCAGGGGCTTCGACATGAAGATCATCTATGCCGATGTCCGCCGCAACCCGCAAGTGGAGAAGGAAGTCGGGGCTACCTACGTGGACAAGGAAACGCTGTTGAAAGAGTCGGACTTTCTGACTCTCCACGTCCCATTAATGCCCGAGACGTACCACTACATCGGCGAAAGAGACCTCAAGCTGATGAAGAAAACGGCGGTACTCATCAACGCCTGCCGCGGGCCGGTAGTGGATGAGAACGCGCTGCTGAAAGCGCTGCGCGAGAAGCAAATCTGGGCGGCCGGGCTCGATGTATTCGAGAACGAGCCTGAAATCGTGCCCGGCCTGACGAAGTTGGATAACGTTGTCGTGGTACCTCACATTGCCTCGGCCACGACCGAGACCCGGATCAACATGGGCAAGATTGCCGTCAACAACGTGATCAAAGTCTTGGATGGCCAGCCGCCGGACACCTGTGTCAATCTGGAAGTCTTGAAGAAATAATTCAGCCACAATCTGCGGACCATTGGCGCCGTCGCATGTTCTCGGCAAGATCAATGATTGTTGGCCGCGGCTTCAACCTGGGCCAGGAGTCGATCGAGGGTGTTTCTGTCGAGGAACCGCCCGTTGACCACGACGGCTGAGATCCTTCGAGCGTTTTCGATCGATTCGAGCGGGTTGGCGTCAAGCAAGACCAGATCCGCTAGTTTGCCTTTCTCAACCGTGCCCAACGAGCCGAGCTTATTCAGGTATTCTGCAGAGTTCCGAGTGGCAGTCTGTAACGCTTCCATTGGTGTGAGCCCCGCCTTGACCAGCTGCTCGAGCTCATCGTGCACCCCGGAGCCAAAAAACGAGTTATCCGTGCCCGCCAGCATCTTTACTCCGGCGTGCTGCATGGCGCCGACAATACGAACATGGTATTGATACATGAGCTCTTGGGCTTCGCGAACTTCCGGCCCCGGTGGTTTGGCAGAGGGCGGGTAGGAAAACTCCCGGAGCGCGGGCGAGAAGTATTTGACGACGCGCGGATCAGTTTCCGGTACTCGGTCAACACTCGCCCTCACCAAGGTTGGCGTAACGAACGTGCCGTTCCTTACGAATTTTGCAAAGAGACTCGCGGTCTTCTCGTCGCTGTAGGATGCGACCAGGGCTTTTACATCCTCGAGAGGCAGTATCCCGCGCAGTCGCCCCACCCCTGTGCCGTATAATTTCTCCTCCTCCGCCATGAACTCGCTTTCCTTGCTGGAACATCCGAAAAGCACGCCGTAGTCATGTTCCAAACTCTCTTGTCCGGCATCGGAAGCCTCCGAGGCGGAAATCAAAATCGGCACATGGCCAGAAAAGGGAAGGCCCTGTTTTTTTGCCTCGCCGGCAATGGCATAATATGCATCCCGCGAAAGCTGGTCGTATACTTTGATAAAGTCGGCCCCTAACTGCTTGAGTGAAATTACCTCCTGACGCGCCTCTGCCGCATCGGCGACGGTAGCCCAACTGCGTGGATAGCCCTGTACACGGGGCCCGTTAACAACCGTGAGTGACAGGTTCAGGCGCGGGCCAATCAGCGCTCCCGCCTCGATCGCCTGCCGCCACTCTAAGTCCTGAACATAGGGGTAATCACCAAAGTCATCGCGCGCTCCCATGGAACCCATGTCGCGAATCCCCGTCACGCCATTGGCGAGGAAAAGATACATGACATACAATGGGAAGGACTTCCTGCTTCTAATAAAGGCGTGGGTGTGCATATCCCACAAACCCGGAATCATGAACTTGTTATTCGCGTCCATCACCCGGGCATTTGGCGGAATAGTGACCTTGCCGGCTTTTCCGATCGCCGTAATCTGGCTGCCTGAAATCACGACGGTCATATTGGGCTGCGGGGGTGCACCGGTAGCGTCAATAACCGTGACGTGCGTGAACACGAGCGGCCTTGGATCGGTGCTTGGCCCCTCCTGAGCAAGAACCGGAAGGGTCCACAGGAGAATGAGCGATAACGATCCAAGCGCCACTCTGATTACGGCCAGACGCGCGCCTTGGGCCCGCACCGCCTTGGAGTTTGCCTGGCGCAAGGGTTTCACGGCGCTAGGCGTGTGGATTGGTGGGCAACCATTTGCCATCGTCCATCTCGCTTCTGATAAACCTCAAGGAACTTGGTGGCAACCTCCACATCCTTTCCGTCATTCACGGCGGAAATGTCGCTCCGACCCGTGAGTACGGCCGTACCTCCGTAAACCATCACGTGGAGATCCGTATTTTTCAAGGCTTTGTAAATCCGCTTCCCGGACTTAAGGTCGGCGAGAAACTCCGCTTTGCTTTGCGTCTGACTTGAAGCGTGAGTGTAAATGCACTCGTCGGCCATAATGCGCTCGACCGTGGGGAAGTCACGCTGGATCTGCGCCTCGCCTCGCTGTTCCAGGGTTTTCAGTATCTGCTGTTCGACTTTTTTTTTGTCCGAGGCGTGCGCAGCAATCTGCGAAAAACCCAATAACGCCACGGCCGTACTCAAAAAGAAAGCCATTGGTCGCTTCATAGTCAACCTCCGTTTCATCGTTGTTTGATTTTTTTTGGCAGCCAAATCACAGAGCGAATCTCCGATGCGTTTGCACAGGAATAACAGAACGGAGAAGTGTGTTCAAGACAGAAAGTGCAAACAGAAGATAATTTTTGCAAAAACATTTGTCATCTTTGTTGGTACACCAATGGACTCGGAAACGTAAGTAGTAAAGAGGCTTCAGCAAGACCGTCGTACCAAGGGAGTGCCTTCTCCATGATCTATTTCTGCCTGCTCTGGCTGGTCCTTGCGCTAGGAGTCCCCGCGATCGCTCAAGATCGTATGCCGGAGATCCCCGCCGACCAGATGACTGAGGTCCAGAAGAAAGCGGTAAGCGAGTTCGTCGCGGGACGCGGGTACGCCCCCGTCGGCCCCTTCGTGCCGCTCTTGCGGAGCCCCGAAGTAATGCTCCGTGCCAAAGCCATGGGAGATTATCTGCAGGGACACGGTCTCGGACCGAAGAGCGTGCTGCCGCCGAAGCTCAGGGAGCTGGTGATATTGATCACGGCGCGGCAGTGGACGGCACAATTCGAGTGGGTCTCCCATTACCCGCACGCGATCGACGCCGGGCTCAGTCCGGAGATCATTAAGGCGCTGGCCGAGGGCCGGCGGCCAGCGGGAATGTCCGATGACGAGGAGATCGTCTACGAGTTCTGTGATGAGCTGCATCGCAATAGGAGTGTCAGCGACACAACCTACTCGAGGGCTCTCGCCAAGTTTCATGAACAGGGCATCATCGACATTGTAAGCGTCAACGGATACTACACGTTTCTTTCCATGGTGGTGAATGTAGCCCGCAGGCCCCCACCGAAGAGCACCACACCCGCTCTCCCGGCCTTGCCACGGTGACTGTGAAGCATCTGGACGCACCCGCGGAAGCGCATTTCAATTTTGTGAATGGGTCGAATGCCACGAATACTCAGGCGGCACTTCTTCTCTTGACACGACGGAGTTCTTGGTACTCGCTAATTTGTTTCTGAGGGGGCCTATGAAACAGCACTCTGTAATACGATTCGCATTGCTCGCCTTCGGACTCGCCGGTTACTGCATAGGAGCGGAGGGTCAGAAGACTGTGGTGATTCACGCCGGGCAGCTGTTCGACGGAAAGTCTGACCGGCTGCTTAGCAACCAACTGATCGTCATTCAAGGGGATCGTATCGTCGAGGTGGGGGCGGCCGGGAGCGTCAAGATTCCTGCCGGCGCGGAGGAAATCGACCTGGGAAAGGCCACGGTGTTACCGGGCCTGGTCGACGGCCACGCACACCTCTTTAAGACGAGCAAACTCGGAGGCGGATCTGCCTTCACCGTGCAGATGCTTCTAACAGATTCTTGGCAATACCGCACGATCGTCGCCGTGGTAAATGCGAGGAAAAATCTCGAGGCGGGTTTTACCACGATGCGCGACTGCGGGACCGTGGGCGCCATGTACAGCGATACGGACCTTCGCCGCGCTATCAACGAAGGCTTGGTTCCGGGCCCCCGATTGCAAGTGGCGACGATACCGCTAATTGGAACGACCTGGCTTCCTCCCTCACGCGGCCCCCAGCGTAGCTTCTCGCCGGAGGTGACGATACCCATGGGGGCGCGCGCTGTGGACTCACCCTGGGAAGGACGCAAGGCGGTGCGGGATAACTTCAAGTACGGCGCTGATTTTATCAAGGTCTTCCCCGGTGGGTCTCCCGCGCACTTTGAGCCCGACGGCAAGCTGTGGGTTCCTGCGACGATGACGCTCGAAGAGGACAAGGCGATTGTGGATGAAGCGCACCGGCAAGGTATTAAAGCTGCGTGCCACGCCTTTGGCGGTGTCCCTCTGCGGGATTCCATCGAAGCGGGCTGCGACTCGATTGAAATGGCCGACGACGTCGACCCGGAATCGATCAGCAAGATGTCCGAAAAGGGCATCTTCCTGGTGATGGCCCTTTCCCAGGTTAAGAACTCGGAGTCGTCCGAGCTTCAAGCCACCCAGGGTAAGTACAGCCGCGCAGCCATGCAGAAAGTGAGCCTTCAAAGAGCCCTCAAGGCTGGAGTCAAGGTGGCTTTTGGGCCCAACGCGGGCGATAGTGGGCCAGAACACGGAACCCAGGCCAAGGACGTCGAATATATGGCGGACTACGGCATGAAACCGGTACAAGTTTTGCATGCCATAACTAACGTGGGTGCAGAACTGATGAGCTGGCAGGATCGAGTGGGAACGATAGAGAAGGGAAAGTATGCCGATGTGGTCGCGGTCGCCGGAAACCCCTTGGCCGATATCACGGAACTCGAGCGAGTGAAATTTGTAATGAAGGGCGGGGAGATTGTCCGGAACGACCTCAAGTGAGGCGTGAGTAGCTATTTGCGTCCTAGTTTGTCCCCGGTATTTCCTAAAATGAGGGAGACACTATGAAGAGTGTAACGTGGAGCCGTACGACTGCGATAAGCGTAGTACTTTCGGCCTTACTCGGATTTTGGAACCCATTGAAAGCTGATGCGCAAGATGAGGCCAGCACGGTGGCCATCGATGCGCCAAAGTTCCAAGTCGATCCTTTTTGGCCCAAACCGCTACCGGATCGGTGGGTTACGGGAGAAGTTGGCGGCGTGTGCGTTGATGCGCAGGACCACGTGTTCATCGTGACCCGGGGCAATCTGGTTTTTCCTAAAGAGCCGAAAATGGCGAAGGCGGCACCGCCCGTTATCGAACTCGACCCCGAAGGCAACGTCATAAATTCGTGGGGAAATCGCGACCTGATGCCTAAGGTTCTCCACGGTTGCTTCGTTGACTACCAGGGAAACGTTTGGATTGCCGGCAACCACGATGGGATCGTTCAGAAATATTCGCATGACGGCAGAATGCTTCTGCAGATAGGGACCAAGGGAAAATTCGATTCCTCTGACGGCACGGACACAAGGCCCGAGACTTGTAATGTAATTCCCCCTCCTGCCCCACTGAACTCGAGTCATGAGTTTCTGGGCAGTCCCACGAGCGTTGCGGTCGATCCCACAAATGGCGACGTGTACATCGCTGATGGCTACGGCAATCGACGTGTGGTGGTCTTTGATAGCAGCGGACACTTTCTCCGCCAGTGGGGGCGCCAGGGCACGGTGGACGAGGTCGACGCGGGAGTGGGTGGCGTATTTCTTAGAGAGGTGCACTGCATTGCAATCGGTAAAGATGGTCTTGTCTATGCGTGTGATCGATTTGGCGGTCGCGTTGAGGTCTTCGACAAAATGGGTAATTTCCAGAGAAACATTCTTGTCGAAAGTAAGACCGCCCGCCTTACAGGGATTGGTTCAGCATGTTGGCTGGCCTTTTCACCGGATCCTACTCAGAAGTTCATGTACGTCGGCGACTGTGGGGATGCCGAGGTCCGGATCATCGACCGAGCGACAGGACGGGCTCTATCAAGTTTCGGTGGGCCGGGCCTCCAGGCTGGGGAATTTGAGGACCCACATAGCTTGGCAGTCGACCGCAAGGGCAATATCTTCGTGGCGGAATGCCCAGTTGGACGGAGAGTCCAGAAGTTTACGTTAGTCAGGTGAACGAGTTGAAGCAAACCGGTTGGCCCCTTCATCCTTGCTCGTTGCTTGCCCTTCGCTCACATCCCCGCAGAATGGTACAAACCTCTCCGTCGCCCCGTACTACCTAAAGAAAGTTCGTGGGAGGAGAAACTATGCGCAGCGCTGTCGTCCTCTCGGCTATCCTCGTTCTCTCCTTCATAGGGGCTCTCCATGCCCAATCTCCAAATGCATCAGTGACCGGTCGCGTCACCGACGCCAGCAAGGCAGCCATCCAAGATGCCAAGGTAACCCTCATCAACAAAGGGACAAACATACATTATGAGAGCAAGACGAACGAGACTGGGAGTTACTACGTTGCTGACCTGCCGATCGGAACTTACAGCATGGAAGTCGAAAAGATCGGGTTTAGGACCGTAATCAAACCAGACGTCATTCTCCATGTGCAGGATGCGCTGGAAATCAATTTCGAAGTGGCCTTAGGATCGGTATCAGAAAGTGTAACCGTGGAAGCTGGAGCTCCAGCCATACAGTTGACGACGTCGAGTATTGGTTCTGTAGTGAACTCGACCACGGTTCGCGAGTTGCCTCTCAACGGGCGCGACTGGGCGTCCCTAGCCACACTCCAACCCGGCGTGGCCTCCGTACGGACTCAGGAAACGGTAGGCAAATCTGGCAGCCAAATACGAGGGCTTGGACTGCAGATGACCATTGATGGAAATCGTCCTACGCAGAATAGCTACCGGCTGAACGGCGTTCTTATCAACGACTACTCGAACGCGGGGCCGGGAAACGTACTCGGCGCGAACTTGGGTGTGGACGCAATTCAGGAATTCTCGGTTTTGACCAGCAACTACTCGTCGGAGTATGGCTTTACCTCGGGTGGAGTCATTAATGCGATCACCAAATCAGGCACGAACAACTTTCATGGAAGCGCTTATGAGTTCCTGCGCAACAGCGTGCTGGACGCAGCAAATTTTTTTGAAAATTCCGCCAATCTCAAAAAAGCAGAGTTCCGGCGCAATCAGTTTGGAGGCTCGGCCGGTGGACCGATCAAGAAGGGCAAAGTTTTCATTTTCGGTGCCTACGAAGGACTCCGTCAGTCCAAGGGTATCCCCGTTATCTCCTTCACTCCCTCGGCAGACGCGCGGAACGGTATCCTTCACAATGCGGATGGAACGACCACTACAGTCAAGGTTGACTCTACGATACAGAAATTCTTTACGTTCTATCCCCTGCCAAACGCCGGCCTGATCGCCCCGGGCAACACCGGCAACTTTGCATTTTCAAGTGTCGAAGCGGTAGTAGATAACTACTACACGACCAGAGGGGACGTTAGGATTTCAGATAAGGACAACCTGAGTGCCAGTTGGTACCGTGACCGCTCGACTTTTAGCAAGCCCGATGCTTTGAATAACACATTGGAAGGGTATATCGTCTCCGGGCAAGCCGCCTCTCTGGAAGAGAGCCATGCCTTCAGCGCCAGCATGCTAAATATCGTTCGGTTGGGGTATAACCGCTCGATTGGCGATGGCCAAGTAACCCTAGGTGCGATTAACCCGGCAGCGGCCGATACGTCCTTTGGGATGTTCCCAGGGTCCTACGCGCCGAGAATCGCTGGCAACATAGCGTCCCCGGGAGTGCCGGGGCTAACCGACTTCGTAGGGGGACTGAAAGGCCAGTCGATCCAGAACTACGTTGGGCAAGATTTTCAAGTGTACGACGATGTCGTACACAACAGAGGGAATCACAACCTGAAGTTTGGCGGCGTGTTCATCAGATTACAAGAAAACGTTTTTGCGCCGGGTCAGGGGGATGGCAAGGCGACCTTCAAGTCGCTGGCGAACTTTCTGAAGAATATTCCTCGTAAAGTTGAATCGCCTGCCGACCCCGCCACAATTACGGAGCACAATAACCGCGACTCGATTTTCGGCGTATATATCCAGGACGATTGGAAGACGCGCCCCGGTTTGACCCTAAACTTAGGCTTGCGCTACGAAATGTCAACGATTCCGACCGAGACCCAGAACAAGATTGCGAACATGCCGACTGTTTTCGCTAACCCCGGCGTTTGTACCGTTACTAGCTGCCCTGCTTTTAACAAATTCTACTTTGCCTCGAACCCCACGACCAAAAACTTTGAGCCGCGAGTCGGTTTTGCCTGGGACCCGTTCCACAACGGCAAGATCGCTGTTCGCGGAGGCTTCGGGATCTTTGATGCCTTGCCTCTCCCCTATGAACTGACCATCAATAATGCGCAGACTTCTCCATTCAGCACTAACGTCACACTCACGAATCCTGGACAGGGGACATTCCCACATGGAATTGTTCCGCTGATTACCACACCGGCCAATACGCTCCTGGACTGGAACTATGTCGAACCCAACCCCAAACGCAATTACGTGTATCAATGGAACTTTAACGTTCAGAAACAGGTCTCACCGAATGCTTCGGTGACTCTTGCCTACACAGGCTCTCGCGGAATCCACAATCCGTTCCAGAGCGACGACCTCAATACGGTCATGCCAGCGTTGACTACCGCAGGCTATCTGTTTCCCAACCCGGTGGGCAGCGGTGTGATAGACCCGAACGCCACGGCAATCGTAACCGGTCAACTGATAAACGCGAACATTGGCCAAATGCAAACGACGATTTGGCAAAGCAAGTCCTGGTACAACTCTTTACAGGCGGGGTTTGAGAAGCGAATGAGCCATGGCGTCCAACTCCAGGTCGCCTTTACCTGGAGTAAAACTATGGACACATCGTCCGGCAGCACCGCGGGCGACAACTTCACGGGTGACTTGTCTGCCGTCCTCCCCGCGTGGGACTTGAAAATAGACAGAGGGTTGGCGGATTTCAACGTTGGACGCAACCTTGTCATTAACGGCCTTTGGCGGGTTCCGACACCGGCATCCTTTTCTGGACCCGCGGGCTGGATAGCGCGGGGGTGGGAGCTGGGAGGAGTTTTTACGCTGAGCGACGGCGTTCCGATCTGGGCTTTGATGGGCACGGACGGCGACCCTCTGGGCCAGCTCAACAGCGCGCCAATCGATATTCCAAATCGTCTGCCAGGTTGCCCGCTCACCAGACCCGGCAACCCCCAAAACTATCTCAATGTGAATCCTCTGACAGGACTCCCTAATTGTCTCATCGTGCCAGTCGCGCCGAGCGCCGCGTTTTACAAGGCCAACTGTGACCCGACCTTCGGCACTTTTCCTCAGTGTTTCAATCTCATGGGAAACCTAGGGCGGAACACGATCATTGGGCCCGGGTTAGTTAACTTTGATTTTTCCATATACAAGGACATCCCTATTAGAAAATTCTCAGAGAACTTTAACATCCAGTTTCGGGCCGAGTTCTTCAACCTCCTCAACCGCGCTAACTTTGCGCCTCCTGCTGGCGGCAACCTTGAGGCGATCTCCTCGACAGGAGGGCCGGTCCCGGGCTTCGGCCAGATCACCTCCACGCAAACTCCGGGGAGGGAAATCCAGTTCGGATTGAAGATACTTTGGTAAGCATGGACCGCTGCCTGTGTCACCGGGGTTAAACCGCCGCGCGGTCGTCATTTAGGACACCGCCGGTCAGATTCAGGTCATTGATCTTGTCGAGGGTCGCTGATGTCGATCAGTGTCCATATCTACTGAATTTATTTTCGCGTTGGTTAGCATCCGAATCTTGGTTCCAAACTCAAGCAGCGCCGCAAATAGAGTTCGCCGACAGAGTTACAACCTTGCTCAGAATCGGATGAGGAGGACGTGATGAAATGCATAAAGTGGGCGCGCCTCACAGCACTGGCGGCACTGTTTAGCATCTCGGTTGGAGTCTGGGATTCATTGTGGAATGAGGTCAGAGCTCAGTCCGGGCAGCAGGTCGTCAACGCACCGAAGTTCGAAGTGGATCCATATTGGCCTAAACCGCTACCGGATCGCTGGGTGATTGCAAGTGTGGGCGGCGTGTGCGTCGATGCACAAGATCATCTTTTCACCGTGAATAGGGACAACCTGACTCCCTTGGAACTGAAAACCGCGACACTATCGCCGGCGGTTACCGAGTTCGATCTAGATGGAAATTTGGTGAATTCCTGGGGGAATAGGGACTTGCTCCCCACGAGGCTCCACGGTTGCTTCGTTGATTATCAGGGAAATATCTGGATTGGTGGTAACGAAGATGGAATCTTCCAGAAATATTCGCATGACGGCAACAAAATGTTGCTCCAGATAGGAACTAAAGGACGTTTTGACACGTCGGACGGCACCATGACAGGTGCACCGATGAACTCCAGTCATACGCTTCTGAACTGTCCGGCAAGCATCGCCGTCGATCCCACGAATGGTGATGTGTACATCGCTGACGGTTACGGCAATCGACGTGTGGTGGTCTTTGATAGCAGCGGACACTTCCTCCGCCAGTGGGGGCGCCAGGGCACGGTGGACGAGGTCGACGCGGGAGTGGGTGGCGTATTTCTGAAGGTCGTGCACTGTATAGTTATCGGTAAGGATGGTCTTGTCTACGTGTGTGACCGGCTGGGGGGTCGCATCGAGGTCTTCGACAAAATGGGTAATTTCCAGAGGGACATTCTTGTCGAAAGCAAGACGGGGCGTCTTACAGGGATCGGATCGGCATTTTGGTTAGGCTTTTCACCCGATCCAGCCCAGAAGTTCATGTACGTTGGCGACGGTTCCGATGCCGAAATTCGGATCCTGGATCGAGTAACAGGAAGCGCGGTTTCAAGCTTCGGTCGGCCGGGCAACACGGTTGGCGCATTCGGGGTCATACACACTCTGGCAGTAAACTCGAGAGGTGATCTTATCGTGGGTGATAGCGGGAATGGGCGGAGGATCCAAATGTGGAGATTAGTTAGGTAGTGCGAACAACTGCTTGACTTTAGAACCCACGAGAGTTTGGGGAGCCAGATTGAGCTGCGGTTTCAGGTCTGAGTTCCCCCGCGATTTAATCTGGCAATCTAGAGCCAAACCGGGAACTGTACCAGTGACGACAACTTCTGGTGTTGAAACAGCGACTATCAAGAAAATAATGCGATCCGAACTTTACGCATCCACAAAACAGATCATGGGACGGATGGGCGGGAAGCAAATGGCGCTCTAAGAACGTTCCATTCAAGGAGGCAGTTTTGGTTTTCGCAGACAAAGTGGTGCGGAGTCTCGTCACCTTTGGGATGTTCGGTTTCTGCAGTTCTTTCTCCGCTCTGGCATGGACTCAAGCGACTGGAGGGAACCTCTCCGGAACGGCATCGACGCCGGCTCAGAAATACGCTCCGCCATTCCCGCGAGACGGAGCGAAAAAAATCCAAGAAACAGATGGTTTCGTGATTTGGGATGTGACCTGGGAAAACGGCAAGTCCACCGGGATGCACGAACTCGAATTGGATCAAGTCTCTGTAACTCTGACGGAAGGGGCAGTAAAGGTAAGCAGGCCTGACGGGACATGGAGCATTGAGCAACAAAGGTTTGGCTCCGTCCGTTTCGAATCAAAGGGGACTGTAGTTGCGGAAGAAGGCGTGAGCGACGAACCTAGCCGTGCGATGATCTTCCAGCTGAAGGACTCCGTGCCCCCCAAGCGGTCAATCACTGAGGGCGTTCCCGGCCAGTTTCCACGGCTAGGAGCGGTGAAGCTGTTTGAAACCGACCGAATAACGGTTTGGGACTACTCATGGAGGGTCGGCGTACTAGGGACCCGCCATTTACACTACAACCAATCAGCTGCTGTGTTTCTCGAAGGAGGTACGATCCGTTCATTCTCAGAAGGCGTGCCCCCGCGCTCCGTCTCGAGGAAGGCAGGGGATCTAACTTATCAGCCTGCCCTTAAAGCTCCTCACCAAGAAGAAGCGGTGGAGGGATCGCCTCGTGCCATTTTCATTCAATTCAAGTAGAGCGCGTTTAAGGAGCTGCCCACAATGAGCTTGATTGGTTGGCAGGGACGTTGTGGCCGCCTGAGGTATCTTTGCCTTGTATGGCCCTTGCTGGCGATGCCCTTGGCGGCCAGCACGGTTCTCATATATGTCACGAACGACGCGGGGGACACTATTGATGTGATCGATCCTGTGACTAACAAAATCGTACAAGTGATCGAAGGCATCGAGGGCCCCCATGCGGTTGTGTTTTCGCCCGACGGGAGTCGACTTTATATCAGCCATGAGTCGGAGAACGCGCTTGTGGTTATGGATCGGAAGACAGGAAGGGTTATCAAAAAGGTTGCTCTCTCCGGTCACCCCGAGAATATAGCAATCACTAAAGATGGAGGTCGGGTTTTGGTCTCTATCTGGCAGCAGTGGCCGGACATCGGCATGCTGGATGTCGTTGACACTACAACCCTGGAAAAGGTTAAGAGCATCCCCATGAACAATGGCCTGCACGACGTCTATGTGACGCCCGACGGCAACTACGCGGTTGCCGGCTCAGTAGCTGGAAAATTTCTCAGCGTCATTGACCTCCAGACCGAGCAACCCGTTTGGGAGGTAAAGTTCGACAAGGGAGTACACTGCATAGCGTTCGAGACGGGCCCCGGCGGCTCGACCCACCGCATATTTGCACAGCTTGGCCACTATCCTGGGTTCGCAGTGGTGGATTTTGCCACGCACCAAGAGGTGGCAAGAATTACGCTTCCCAACCAACCCAGCGGCAGGATTTTCAACCCGAACGCGCCCTCACACGGTAACGGCGTCGCCCCGGACGGCAAGACCTTTTGGGTCAACAGCTCGCCGGCAGGTTCTGTTTTCGTCTACTCCCTTCCTGAACTCAAGTTGCTGGGTTCTGTCCCTACCGGAGACATACCAGCTTGGCTTACTTTTACGCCTGACAGCAAGATGGTTTACGTTGCCAATTCTATGTCGAAATCGGTTTCCGCTATTGATACGAAGACGTTGAAAGAGGTGGCTCGCATACCGGTCGGGCAGGTGCCCAAGCGGTGCAGCACCTTGGTTCTGCTATCGGATGCAACTGCTCCCTCCGAGGCCGCGCGATCTCTTGATTTTGAGTTTTTCAAAAACCGCGTCGAGTCCATTTTCCTGACAAAGCGGGTTGGCCACGCCCGCTGCTACGTTTGCCATTCGGAAAGCCGCACCGCCTTCCTTCTGGAGAAATTGTCTCCCGGAAGCACCTTTTGGACCGAGGAGCAATCGCGCCGCAACTTCCAGAACGCCTCGCGCCTTGTGGTTCCCGGCGACCCGACCTCAAGCCGGCTTCTGATGCACCCGCTCCCGCCCGAGATGGGCGGGGACCCAGTCCACCAGGGAGGCAGGCAATTTGCATCCCAGAACGACCCGGACTGGCTGACCTTAGCCGAATGGGTCCGAGGGCAAGGGGCAAGCGCTGTCCGACTTCAGGTGAAAGAAGACCAATGAGCGAGCTTTGCTGAACCATAGTTCTCTCCTGGTTGATGTGCCCATCCGTCGTTAGCCGCGCGCTGCTCGAGAGCGAGCCGATCTGAGTCGTCCTCACGAAGCTACCGATCGCAAGTTTCCAGCTGGAGGAGACTTGGTTCTTCGCACGGCGGGGAATGTTCATAAAAGGGAGAAGAGCGTAAGAATCAGCTCCAAGATTGGCAGGACTGCCGCCGACGTGTTGGTATTCGCTGATAACTCCGCTCAATGGTACAAACTTCTCCGCCGAGCCGTACTTACGTTTAGATAAGTTCGTGGGACGGAGAAAACTATGCACAGGGCAGTCGTCCTTTTGGCCATCCTAGTTCTTTCCTTTGCAGGAGCTCTTCAAGCCCAATCTCCAAATGCATCAGTGACCGGTCGCGTCGCCGACCCCAGCAAAGCAGCCGTCCCGGATGCCAAGGTAACGCTCACCAACAAGGGGACAAACATTCGCTTTGAAGGCAAGACAAACGAGACTGGAAGTTACTACATCACTGACCTAATGCCGGGAACCTACAGCCTGGAAATCAATAAAATTGGGTTTAAAACTGTAATCAAACCAGACATCATTCTGCATGTGCAGGACGTCCTGGAAATTAATTTCGAAATGACCTTGGGATCGGTAGTAGAAAGCATAACTGTGGAAGGTGGGGCTCCGGCCATACAGACGACAACGTCGAGCCTCAGCGCGGTTGTTAACTCGACCATAGTTCGCGAGTTGCCGCTCAACGGCCGCTCTTGGACCGACCTAGCCACCCTCCAGATGGGTGTCTCCGCAGTCCAGATCCAACCTGCCATCACCAATGGACTAGACCGTGGCACCCGCGGCTTTGGAGATCAGCTCAGCATTTCTGGGGCTCGCCCAGGACAGAACAACTACCGCCTGGATGGAGCAAGCATCAATGACTACACGAACGGTGCTCCAGGCAGTGTGCTGGGTGGAAACCTGGGGGTGGACGCTATCCAGGAGTTTTCGGTCTTGACCAGCAACTATTCAGCCGAGTACGGGAAGACTTCCGGAGGCGTCATTAATGCCATCACGCGGTCAGGCACGAATTCGTTCCATGGAACCGCGTACGAATACCTCCGTAACAGCGTGCTTGATGCGCGAAACTTTTTTGATCGCGGCAGCATTCCGCCCTTCAAGCGCAATCAATTCGGGGCGTCGGCGGGCGGGCCGATCCGAAAGGACCGTACTTTTCTTTTTGGAGACTACGAGGGCATCCGTCAGTCTAAGGGCGTCACGACGGTTTCCACCGTGCCATCGGCCGCGGCTCGGGCCGGGAATCTCTCAACCGGCACGGTGATAGTGGATCCTTCGGCCCAGAAGTACCTCGGGTTGTTCCCCCTGCCGAACGGACCGATCTTGCCGCCAGGGGATATAGGAATCTTCAGCTTTGCGGGGCAACAAGTCGTCAACGAGAACTTTTTCACTATCCGAGGCGATCACAGATTTTCGGACAAGGACAGTCTGTTTGCAACATACATGTACGACAAGGCTACATTTACCTTGCCAGATAGCTTCGACGATGTGCTGCAGGGCAATAAGACATATCGGCAGGTGGCGGTTCTGGCAGAGAGCCACATTTTCAGCCCCCACTTGGTCAATTCTGTTCGCTTTGGTTTCAGCCGCGAGGCTGCAGACGCCGACGTCGGCATCAGTGCAATTAACCCCCTTGCAGGAGACCCTTCGATCAGTGGTACTCCAGATGGAGATGCGGCTCGGCTAAATATAACAAGCATCAAGCCCCAATTCCAGGGAGGGCTGAAGACCCTTCCGGCTTATTACTTCTGGTGGAATTCGTTTCAGGAATCTGACGATGCTAGTCTCACCTCTGGAAATCATTCCCTAAAATTCGGCGTCGCGGTGGAGCGGATGCAACTGAACACATTTCAAACTGGCGTTCGCGGCGGGAAATTCAATTTCGGCTCACTGAAAAATTTTCTCATCAACCGTCCCAGCAAGTTCAGTGGATCTTTTCCTCAGACTTTAACTCCGCGGGGCATTCGATCGACGATTTTCGGTCTCTACCTGCAGGACGATTGGCGTTGGCGTCCCAACCTGACGCTGAACGTGGGCCTGCGTTATGAGATGTCAACCGTGCCCACGGAAGTTCATGACAAACTTTCAAACTTGTACAATATCACTGATCCAGTCCCCCATTTGGGAACCCCGTTTTTCCAGAACCCAACCCTTCGGAATTTCGAACCGAGGGTGGGTTTCGCCTGGGATCCGTTCCACAATGGCAAGACCGCAGTTCGTGGAAGCTTTGGCATCTTCGACGTGCTGCCTCTGCCTTACCAGTTCTACTTCGGGATACTCCGCAGTGCTCCCTTCTACCAAGAGGGAGCCATTGGCCGACCGCAATTGCACCCAGGCTCGTTTTATGCGGGAGCGTTTCCGTTGCTGGGCCCGAATACTTTGCGCGCTAACCTGATTGAACCCAAGCCTCCGCGCAATTACGTGGAGCAGTGGAACCTCAACGTGCAACGTGAACTCACACCCAACTTCACGGCGACGATCGGCTACGTGGGCTCGCACGGCGTCCACCAGTCGTTCCGGGTTAACGACATGGATATCGTTATGCCCGCGCCAACACCCCAGGGGTATCTCTGGCCGAATCCGGTGGGAAATGGGCTCAAGATCAACCCCAACTTTGGTGAAATCGCCGGCAACATGTACGGCGGTAGTTCCTTGTACGATGCCTTAATAGTGGGAGTCCAGAAGAGGATGAGCCACGGTATTCAATTCCAGACCTCTTTCACATGGGGTAAGAGTATTGACACAGGCTCCTCAGCCGTGGTGGCCGACGGTTTTTCCAATGATATTGGTAGCCCACTATGGTTTGATCCAAAATCGAACCGCGGTTTGTCCGATTTCAATATCGGGCGCACCCTAGTGCTCAATCTCACGTGGCAGGTTCCGCAGCCGAAGTCGCTCTCAGGGCCATTGGTGTGGCTGGCGAACGGTTGGCAATTGGGCGCCATCTACAAGGCGAGCGATGGGACGCCGTTTACAGCTACATTCGGCACAGATGGTGACCCGTTAGGTTTGAACAGCAACGACCCCTGGGATTTTCCGAATCGTCTTGGTGGTCCGGGATGCAGTTCGCTTGTGAATCCCGGAAATCCCAACAACTACATCAAGACCCAGTGTTTTGCCGTTCCGACGGCGCCGTCAGCTGCCTTTTACACGCCGAATTGCGATCCCACCTTCGGCACTTTCCCGCAATGTTTCAATCTCCGTGGCAATGCCGGCCGCAACATCTTGATCGGCCCGGGTATGTCGAACCTGGATTTCTCCGTGTTCAAGAACAATCCCATCAAGAGGTTCTCCGAGAACTTCAACGTCCAGTTCCGGGCAGAGTTTTTCAATATCCTGAATCGCGCGAACTTTGCCGTGCCGGTAACCCCCGACAATACGGACATCTTCGATTCAACCGGCGTTCCAACAGGGGTTGCGGGTTTGCTTACCTCGACCACGACCACGGCGCGGGAGATTCAGTTGGCCTTGAAGGTGGTCTGGTGAAGGGAGAGCTAAAGCCGTTGAGCCGCGAGACTCTTTCCGATCAAAAGGGGTCTTGTGGACCGATAGATTTTTAGGGCTGCTCAGCGGACGACTGTCGGACGGTTAATTCCAGGCAGTAGGAGGCTAGCTCAATCTGTATCCCTCAACATTGAAGGAGCTGACTCCCCGGCCGAGTATGATTCCTAATGTACTTAGGTAAACGCTTGAAGCGGCTCGCTCCGGAAATTGTCTGGTTTATTATCGAGCGCCTTTACTTTCGAGGGTGCGTTCTGCATTCCTTCTTAGTGCCAATGACGGCTACCTAGTGAAAACGTGAGGAGACGTGATTGATCGAATCAGAAGGGGAGAATCTTTTTAAAGGGATCGGAATGACGAGCAGACAAAGGTGATCCAGACCCAGATTGCTGACAGAGTTACGGAATTGCTTAAGCGAGGAGACGGCATGCGATTTATAAAATGGTCATACGTCACTGCGATGATGGTAGTTTTTAGCCTCTCGCTTGGAGTTTTGGATTCATCGACGAACGAGATCAGAGCTCAGGCAGGGCAGCAGGCCGTCGACGCACCAAAATTCAAAATAGATCCCTTTTGGCCTAACCCGCTACCGGATCGGTGGGTGACTGGGAATCTAGGCGGCGTGTGCGTCGATGCGCAGGACCATGTGTTCACCTTGAACCGAGGGGACCTAACTCACAAAGAAGAGAAAAATGCGACGGCGTCACCGACGATTATCGAGTTCGACCCAGACGGCAGGATATTAAATTCCTGGGGAAATAAAGATTTGTTGCCCAAGAGACCGCACGGATGCTTTATCGACTTTCAGAATAATATCTGGATAGGTGGTAATCAGGACGGGATCGTTCAGAAATATTCTCATGACGGCAGCAAAATGTTGCTCCAGATAGGAACCAAAGGGCGGCTTGACACTTGGGACGGCACCATGGACTCACCCGCTAAGAATTCAAGCCACACCCTGCTGAATCTTCCAGCGAGTATCGCAGTGGATCCCACGAATGGGGACGTGTACATAGCTGACGGTTACGGGAATAGCCGCGTGGTCGTGTTTGATAGCAGCGGACGCTTCCTCCGCCAGTGGGGACGCCAGGGCACGATGGCCGAAGTAGATGCCGGGGTGGGTGGCGCGTTTCTGAAGATCGTGCATT
>Ga0210384_10003219_pt1 | contig 19049 bp, 9 predicted proteins | sample IncBWH2MmetaG_FD_160574 | JGI IMG/M metagenome (GOLD analysis project Ga0210384, IMG submission 160574) | Forest soil microbial communities from Barre Woods Harvard Forest LTER site, Petersham, Massachusetts, United States - Inc-BW-H-2-M | ecosystem: Environmental > Terrestrial > Soil >...
GGGCCACGTTCTTCGTCTCGACACGGGTGAACCCCTCAAAAAAGCAAGAGTCACTCTTCGGAGCCACCCCGGTGAGGAGTTTTCGGTCTTTGCCCTCACCGATGAACAGGGCCGCTTTCTTTTCGAAGACACCCCGCCGGGTTCCTATGATTTAGAAGTCTCTCGCGATGGCTACGTGGATGCTATCTACGGCCAAAAGAGAATTGGCGGGTCTGGCGCCATCCTGACTCTTACCTCTGGCCAGCGCATGAACGATCTGGTCTTCAAGCTCGCTCACACCGCCGCAATCTCCGGACACGTCTTCGACGAAGACGGCGAGCCGATTGCCAAAGCGACGGTAATAACCTATCGAGCGTCCAAGCGGCTTGGAAAGGAACGGGAGAATGGCGAAGACCCGATCCTAACCAATGACTTGGGCGAGTTTCGCATTTTTGATTTGGCTCCGGGTCGCTACTACATAGCGGTTAACTACCGGCGCGAGTACCCCTTTCACAGGGATGCGCCTGCTCCCAATCAGAAACTCTACACCGGCTATCTACCGAGCTATTATCCCAACACTGGCGATCCGGCAAAAGCGCAGGCAATTTCCGTCGGCCCAGGCGATGAAATACGCCCCATGGATTTCTTTCTGCGGGCCTCTCGTTTCGTCACTGTACGAGGAAGAGTGATTTGCGACCTTCCCGGGAATCTCGCGGCATCGGGAAGAGTATCGCTCAATCCGCAAGGCCCTGGTTTGGTTCAGGCTCTTCAAGGACTCGAAGACAACTTCCGGCCAAAGGACGGCAGCTTCGTAATACGCAACGTACCCCCAGGCACTTACGACCTCACTGCAAGTTACAATGGAAGTGAATCCGGTGACTTGCACCTCGCGCGGCGTCAATTGGAAGTTGGAAACTCCGACGTGGACGGCGTGACGATCACAATTTCGCGCGGCGTCGATATCTTCGGTCGCTTGAGGTGGGAAGGCACACCCCCCAGCGATCTCGGAAATCTTTACGTCGGATTGGAGCCTTTGGGAGAAAGCCAACACCTTTTTTCTCGACCAGCCATAAAGCCGGATGGAACATTCCAGTTCAAGAACGTGGCCGAGGGCTCCTACCGGCCCGTCGTGCGTTTGTACGGTGCTGCGGTGAACTTTTTCTTGAAATCCGCGCGCTTCGGTAGCACAGCCATCTCCGACGCTGGCTTCACCGTTCAGCCTGGCACCGATCTATCCCTCGAGCTCACCATGAGTTCTCGCGTTGCTCAACTCAGCGGCGTCGTTCTCGATGCCAATTCGCTCCCCGCGGTTGGGGCCACCGTCGTGCTCATTCCCGACGCTCCTCACCGCGGCGTGGTCTGGCAGTACAAATCAACAACCACCGATCAGAATGGCAAATTCTCCATGAGCGGCCTCACACCCGGCGATTACAAGGTCTTCAGTTGGGATTTTGTCGATGAATCCGAGGAAGGGTACGAAGCCGACTGGTTCGATCCCGAGTGGCTGAAACCGTATGAGATCAAGGGCGAGTCCGTACACTTGGAAGAATCTGGCCAGCAATCCGTCCATCTCGCGCTTATTGAAACGCGCGGCGATTCCAGCGCAGCGAAATAGAATAGGCCCTACTCCGATTCGACAATTGCGGAGGATCCCCTATGGCGAGGGAGCCAGTGGAGACGCCCGGTTTGCGGTGACTCGCGCGAGAAAGTTAGTTGGCTAGGCCGAGTGCGAGTGGACGTCCCAGCCGAGGTAGCGGGTTGTGGCTTCGTGGACGGCGGAGGCTACAGTGGAGAAATTTGCAGCGACGTGATGCTCGAAGCCGTTTTCGCAGATGTAGCGGAGAAGTTTTTGGAGATGCGGGATTTTTACCACGCCGGCGCCACCGAAGGTTTCGAGGGGATCATCGGTGAAGGCGCCTTCTCCGACGTAGCCGGAAATTTTGCCTGCGCGATCGTTGGTGGAGAAGCGCGCGAAACTCATCGAGCCGCTTTTGACGCGGCCGACGCAGGTGCCGAAGGTGTTATCCTTGCCGACGGTGCCGGCGATGATTTCTTGAAAGTCCATGCGGACATCCTTGAAAAAATGTTTCGGTAGATTGCTGCAGTGGAAGCAGACGGCTTTGTCGGGGTCATCGGCGTAATTATTGTTCCAGTCGAGAAGGGCGCTGGGCGTTTGCGAGGCGAGCTGCAGGGCGTGCATGCCGATGACGCCGGCGACGTCAACTTCGCAGGCGCTGGAGAGGCCTTGATCGCTCATCATGCTCATGACCGTGCAGGGGACGACACCGAAGAATTCTTCGAGAGACGTCCAACACTGAATGGCACTAATGGTCACTTCGGTGTCGCGCATCCACGTGTCGATCACCGAGCTGAGCTTGGCCATTTTTATGAGTGAGGCGTCGGGGATGCTTTGCGTCGAGACATACTGGCGGATCGCGGCGAGCCTGTCGGTCACTTTTTTGTCGTCGTCTTTCAGCCGGGCGGTTCTGCCCATGACTTCGGAGAGGTCGAGCGTTTCGATGGAAATGCCGTTTGCTTCGAGAATTTTTTCGCTGTAGCGAACGGTGTTGAAGGCTGCGGGGCGCGCGCCGATGGCGCCGATGCGAAGCCGCTTGAGGCCTTTGACGACGCGGCAAACGGCGAGGAACCAGTCGAGATCTTTTTGGAAGGCTGCGGAGTCGGGCGCTTCGGTGTGAAGTGTCGTTAGCGAGTAGGGAATTCCATACTGCGCCAGATTGTTGCACGCCGACATTTTGCCGCAGAAACTGTCGCGGCGATCGGTGATCAACATGCGCGAAGGCGTGTCCGGCGTCGCTTGCATCAAGACGGGGACGCCAAGATTCGCCATGCGAAGCGTGTCCGCAATGGCGCGCTCATCGCCGAAGTTCGGAAGCGTGACGACGATGCCATCGATTTGCTCGCGGTGCTTCTTGAAAAGGTCAGCGCATTTTGCAGCGTCCTGGCGTGACTCCACGGCGCCATGTTTCGAATCGCTCTCATCCAGAACGATCGGCTTGATGCCTTTGGCCGTGAGCGCGGCGATCATGTCCTTGCGGCCCTCGCTGGCGAGATGGCCGGGGAAAAATCCCCGGTTTCCAACAATGATGCCGAGCGTCATCGATGCGTTTGAAGACTGAGCCATGACCCACCTTTCAAGTGCAGTTTGCGATTTCCCTTGCGACGCACGAGAGTGCGCTCTTTCACATCCGTTTCAAGCTTTTACCTACGTCGCGCCTATAGATACCGTGATCATTTTTCGGCAACCGTCAGAGTCGTATCTATCAGGTCGATGGAATTCCCGCCGACCATGATCTTGAACGTTCCTGGCTCGACGACCTTGTGCATGTCGCGATTCAAGAACGACAGCTCATCGAAACCGAGAGAGAACTCGACCGTTTTTGTCTCGCCCGGGTTGAGCGAAATCCTGCGGAAGCCGCGCAGTTCTTTGATGGGGCGCGTTACGGAACTGACTTCGTCGCGGATGTAAAGTTGTACGACTTCGTCGCCGGGGACTTTGCCAGTGTTGGTTACGTTTACGCTGACGTGTGTGGTTCCTTCGGGGCCGATGGAATCAGGCGTCAGATGGAGATTTTCATACTTGAAAGTGGAGTAGCTCAGACCCCAGCCGAAGGGAAAGAGCGGCTTGGTGGTGTCGTCGAGATACTCTCGCTTGGCGGAGGGCTTTTGATAGTAGTAGTCGGGAATTTGGCCGACGGTGCGCGGCACGGTGATGGGCAGCCGGCCCGCGGGATTGTAGTCGCCGAAGAGCACTTCCGCCGCGGCAGTGCCGCCTTCCTGGCCGAGATACCAGCCGTCGAGAATCGCGGGAACGTTTTCGGCAATGTAGGTGACGGCGTTGGGGCGGCCGTGCAGGAGAAGTGCGACTACCGGTTTGTGCGTGGCGAGCATCGCTTTCGCGAGATCGTCTTGATTGCCGAGCAGCGTTAGATCGTCGCGGTCGCCTTTGTGCTCAGGTGCCCAAGCTTCGCGGGAGGTTTGTTCGTTGTCGCCGAGGACGAGAATGATGACGTCGGCTTTCTGGGCGAGTTTGACGGCTTCTGCGCTGCGCTGCGCGTTTTTGACGGGATCGCCAAGTTCTACTTTGTCGGCGTCCCAGTCGGGAAGGGTCTCCGTGATCTTGGTGCCTTCGGCATAGAGAACCTCCGCGCTGGAGCCGACGCGATTTTTGATGCCGTCGAGTATGCTGACGCCGCGGCCTGGCTTGTTGCTGTAGCCGCCGAGGTGCACGTCGCGCGCGTTGGGACCGATGACGGCGATATGTTTGTACTTGGCGATCTCCAGCGGAAGAAGATTGTTCTGGTTTTTCAGTAGCGTGAGCGTCTCTCGCGCGGCTTGTAGCGCGAGTTTCTGATGCTCGGGGCTGTTCGTGATTTTTTCGGCGTAGGCGGGATCGACATAGGGATCATCGAAAAGGCCGGCGAGGAATTTTGCGCGGAGGACGCTCGCGGCGGCGCGATTGACGGCAGCTTCGGAGACCGTGCCGTTGTGCACCTGCTCAACGAGAGTGGGATAGGCATCTGGAAACGGCAACTCGATGTCCACGCCGGCGTCGAGAGCCATGCGCGCGGCGGCTTCCTTGTTCGCGACGACGTGATGGACGCGAATGAGTTCCATGATGCCGAAATAATCGGAGACAATGACGCCGTTGAATCCCCACTCGTGGCGCAAAATATCGGTCAGAAGATGTTTGTTGCTGTGGGAAGGGATGCCGTCGATTTCGTTGTAGGAGGCCATCACGGTGTGGACGTGAGCTTCTTTTACAGCGGCTTCGAACGGTTTTAGCCAATATTCCCGGATGACGCGCTCAGAATAATTGCCTGGCGCGACGTTGGTGCCACCTTCCGGCTGGCCGTGCACGGCGAAGTGTTTCGCAGTCGCCATGACATGTGATTTGTCGACACCGGGGCCTTCGCCTTGAAAACCTTTTATTGCCGAGACGCCGAGGCGCGACACGAGGTAGGGATCTTCCCCGTAGGTTTCTTCAGTCCGGCCCCAGCGCGGATCGCGCGCGAGATCGAGAACGGGCGCGAGGCATTCTTGCACGCCGCGGGCGCGCGCTTCCGCGGCATCGGCGGTGAAAACCTCGTGAAGCAATTCCGGATCCCAGGCGGATGCGAGGCCGATCGCCGCGGGATAAGAGGTGCCCTTGTCGGCGATGTGGCCGTGCAGGCATTCGTCGTGAAACATCACGGGAATGCCAAGCCTCGTATTCTCCTTCATCCACTTCTGCAGCGTGTTGGTGAACTCCGCTTCTTCGCGCGGGCCGTGAGAAACTTCGCTCGGACGCGACATCTGGCCGATGCCGTCCTTCAGCAGGATAGCCGCATGGTCGGGGAGGAACGTGCCCTTCTCATCGACGAAGCGCGAGTCCGGAGTGCGCATGAACGCCGGGTTCTCCCAGACGCCTTCCATCTGAGCGACTTTTTCTTCGAGCGTCATGCGTGAAAGGAGATCGGCGAGCCGTTCCTCAATGGGCAGCTTCGGATTGCGGTAGGCGGGAACATCGTGCGACTGGCTGCGGAGAAAGCTTGGGCCGCAAATCAAGAGGGCCACAGATGCGGCAACAGCGAGCCGGGCGGGAGAAAAAAACTTCATCCAAACCTCCGAGAAAAAATAGCGATGCTTGTAATCTGAAAAACGGCTGGTACTATAGCACGGCCCGTTAACGTACACGGCGAATCTTTCGGTTTCACGTTGAGGGACACCAGATTTCGCCACGGTCGTACACCCAACACGGTCAGGCTGTTGGAATGCTATAGACTGGCAATCCCATGCGTCGTTTCCTGCACATAACGATCTGCGTCGCGCTTCTGTGTGGATTAGGGGCGAGGTGTGTGCGCGCGGAAACTGGAGCAGACGCTTGGTTGCGTTATGCGCCGCTGGACAAAAGCGTTGCGGAAAAATTTTCGGCTTTGCCCGAGAGTGTGGTCGTGCTCGGCGATTCGCCGATCCTTAATTCCGCAAATGCCGAACTGATTCGAGGTATTCGAGGGATGTTGGTGCGGACGCTGCGTGAGGAGAAAAACTTGCCGCGCGAATCCGCCATCGTCCTGGGTCCACTTTCTGCTTTGCGAGCGGATTCGCCCAAGCTCTTCGAACAGGCCGATCTGCACGAAGATGGCTTCCTGCTCGCAACGGAAAAACTCCACGGAATCGACTGCCTCATTGTGACGGGAACGACGGATCGTGGCGTTCTCTATGGCGTGTTTGCGCTGCTCAGCAGGATCGCGCGCGGCGAAAGTGTTTCTCCTTTGCACGAAAAGCAGCAGCCCTATGCGCCGATTCGCTGGGTGGATCAGTGGGACAATCTCGACGGCCGCATTGAGCGTGGCTACGCCGGGCCGTCTATTTTTTTTGAAAACGGTAATGTGCGAGCCGATTTGACACGCGTCGGCGAATACGCGCGGCTGCTCGCTTCGATTGGAATCAACGGATGCGCCATCAACAACGTAAATGCCAATCCGCGCGTTCTCGAAGATAGCTTTCTGCCGCAGCTTGCTCGCGTTGCCGATGTGTTTCGCCCTTGGGGAGTTCGGCTATCCATCTCCGTCGATCTCAGCAGCCCAAAGGTGATCGGCGGTCTCGATACGTTTGACCCCGCAGATCCCCGCGTCGCCGAATGGTGGAGGAAAAAGTTTGACGACATCTACCGGCAGATTCCAGATTTTGCCGGAGTTGTCGTCAAGGCGGATTCGGAGGGGCGCCTCGGTCCTGCCACGTATGGCCGCACGCCTGCCGATGCCGCCAATGTGATTGCGCGCGCCCTTGCGCCGCATCATGGAATAGTTTTCTATCGCGCGTTTGTCTACAACCATCATCTCGATTGGACCAATCCCAAGAACGATCGCGCTAAGGCGGCTTACGACAACTTTCATCCACTCGACGGTAAGTTCGGCGGCAACGTGATCATTCAGATCAAACACGGGCCGATTGATTTCCAGGTGCGCGAACCGGTGTCTCCGCTCTTCAGCGGTCTCGAGAAAACAAACGAAGCCATCGAGCTGCAAGTCACCCAGGAATACACGGGCCAGCAGCGGCATTTGTGTTTTCTTCCTCCCATGTGGAAAGAAGTTCTCGATTTCGATATGCACGCTGGCGAGCGGCCCACACCGGTGAAGGACATTGTGGCAGGCAAAACTTTTCATCGCCCCATGGGCGGATTCGTTGCGGTCGTGAATGTCGGCATGGATGCCAACTGGCTGGGTCACCCGCTGGCTATGGCGAATCTTTATGGGTACGGTAGGCTCGCGTGGAATCCTAATCTCGACTCCAAAACAATTGCTGAGGAGTGGACACGCCTCAGCTTTGGAAACGATCCAGCCGTGGTGCAAACAATTTCAGGAATGCTGCGTGCGTCCTGGCCGATCTATGAAAGTTACACCGGTCCATTGGGTGCGGGAACGCTCACCGATATTCTTGGCAGCCATTTCGGGCCAGGAGTGGAGTCGTCGGAAAGAAATGGCTGGGGACAGTGGCACCGCGCCGACCACGATGGAATTGGAATGGACCGCACCGCGGCCACAGGTACTGGGTACGTCGATCAATATAGCGCCCCCCTAGCGAAGAAGTATGAGTCACTGAAAACCACTCCGGACGAATTGCTGCTGTTCTTTCACCATGTGCGGTACACATACGTCTTACACTCGGGAAAGACGGTCATCCAGCACATCTACGATTCGCACTACGAAGGCGCGGAGCAAGCGGCAAACCTAGTCCAGCAATGGAAATCATTGAAAGGCCGCTTGGATGAGGAACGCTATGCGGAAGTGCTGAACCGACTCGAATTTCAGGCCGGACACGCTATCGTTTGGCGCGATGCCGTTTGCAATTGGTTTTTGCAAATTTCCGGCATACCCGACAAACTCGGCCGGGCAGGTCACTATCCCGACCGCATTGAGGCCGAAGCAATGCAGCTGCAAGGATATGTGCCGTTCGAGGTTGTTCCACGTGAAACCGCTTCGGGTGGAAAGGCGATTGAGTGCGCCCCTCCGGCGCGAGAGTGTTCCGCAGCGTTTCGATTCGATGGCGCTGCCGGCCAGTACGAGATGGATGTTGAATATTTTGACCAGAACAACGGCAAATCGAAATTTCGCGTACTCGTTGACGAACGGATTGTCGACGAATGGGCCGCCGATGATCATTTGCCGGCGGCGAAGCCCGGCGGCGATTCTTCCACGCGGCGGCGAATCATCGGGCTGGCGCTTCGTCCCGGCGACAACATCCGTATCGAGGGTGTTCCCGATGGAGCGGAGCACGCGGCAGTCGACTACATCGAAATCCTCCCATCTCCCCGGCCCTGAACCGGTGGCATGATCGAGCATCACGGGAGCGACTATGGATTCGTTGCTTATCATTACGGGCACAATGGGAGCGGGCAAGACAACCGTTCTAGGCGAAGCTTCGGACATCCTTGCGCTGCGTCACATCGTCCACGCGGCCATCGATTTGGACGCGCTCGGCCTCGCCCATCTTCCGTCCGCAACTGGCAACGATGCCGTGATGTATAAAAACCTTCAAGCCGTCTCCAAGAACTACGCCTCCCTGGGCGTGAGTCGGCTCTTGCTGGCACGCGCGATAGAAGATCGCGCCCAGCTGGAACTCTGCCGTAGCGCGGTTTCAGCAACGAACACGGTCATCTGCCGACTCATTGCTAGCCTCGAAAAGATGCAACAGCGCGTCAAGATGCGGGAAACCGGCGCATTGCAGCTGGAATATGTCGCTCGCGTCGCGAAATTGAACGCGATTCTCGACCGTGCGCAATTGGAAGATTTTAGGGTCACCAACGAGAATCATGCGTTGAACGAGGTCGCACACGAACTGCTTGTCAAAGCTGGATGGATTCCAAGTTGACCCACCATCAAGAGCAGACACTTTTGGATCAATTTCTACTCACCCTGCTTTCCCCTGGGTGACGGATGGGGACGAATTGCCAGCGGGTCATTTTTCTCGTAGCCCCATCGTACGGACAATATGGACTGGCTATGTGCACGTCGTGATCCGGCCGACAAGCGCAATCAAGCAGGGGAATTGGTAGATTGTCGGTAGCTATCCGCCATGCAAGCCGCCAACCACCGCCCGACTTGGAAGATCCTGTTAGCTTTCGCGATTATCTACTTTGTATGGGGATCCACATTCCTGGCCATTCGTGTTGGCGTCCGCGAAGTTCCCCCGTTTCTTCTGGCGGCCATGCGTTTCTTGGTGGCGGGGCTCGCTCTGTATGGCTGGGTGATCGCGCGGGGCGAGAGCCCACCAACAGTACGCCAATGGGCCTCAGTATCTTTACTCGCGATCCTGATCTTTGTCCTCGACTATGGACTGCTGTTCTGGGCCGAGCAGCGCGTGCCCTCCGGCATCGCCGCGGTCATGCTGGCCACAATCCCGGCGTTTATGGCTCTTTCGGAAATCGTTTTCCTGCGAACGCAGAGGCTCACCTTCCGGCTCGCCTTGGCTCTTTTGATCGGCCTCGGCGGAGTCGGAGTGCTGATGAGCCGCTCGTTGAATTTCGGCGGAGTGCCGATCGACAGCGTCGGCGCGATGGCCCTGATTTTTGCGTCAATGAGCTGGTCCGTTGCTTCAACGCTTGCGCGCAAGCTGCCCCTGCCGCCTTCCAAAGTCATGAGTTCAGGAGCGCAGATGCTCGCCGGCGGAATATTTCTAGCTATTGCTGCCACCGCGCGGGGCGAATTTCGCAGTTTTCATCCGTGGACCGTCTCCCGTGAAGCGTGGCTTTCGTTGCTGTACCTGATTGTCGCTGGCTCCATCATTGGTTTTACCGCCTACGTGTGGCTGCTTCATCATGAATCGCCGACAAGAGTTGGGACCTACGCGTACGTCAATCCAGTTGTCGCCGTACTTGTTGGATATTTCTTGGGCGGCGAATCGCTTGGCCTGCGAACAATTTTGGGGACTCTATGCGTTCTCATCAGCGTGGTGGTGATCACGACGACGCCAGCGAAGAAACCCGCTACCGTGGTCTCAGTATGTGAGACAAGCTAAGTCTTCCGTCGCGTCAACGGAGACTGCCTCCGCTCCTGGACGAGTCTTAGGCTTGCAAGACGCCGCGGCTCTTGAGGGCGGGCTCGCTTGACTTGGAATCTGACTGGCGCATTTCGCGGAAGAGGTGCAGGTTTGTGGACATCACGACTCCGGGGCTGAGATGTGCCGCCGGAGGGAGGTGAACTTTGTTGGTGAGGTTATCGGCGAGGAGACGCACGGCGATCTGACCTTGGCGGTAAGGGTGCTGATAAATCGAAGCGGTGATGATGCCTTTTTGAAAGTACGGAGCCATTTCGGCGAAGAGGTCCGTGGTGATCAGCTTTACTTTTCCTTCGAAACCGCGCGTACCGAGGGCGCGGCAAACAGGTAGGCAGTTGACCGTGTTGACATAAAGTCCGTCGAGTGCGGGGAAGCGCCGGAGAAGATCCGACGTTTTTTGAAAACTCTCGCTCTCATCCTCGTGGCCTTCCACCACGCTGACGATTCTACCCTCGGGGCATTGCCGCAGAAATCCTTCGGAAAAGCCGTCTGTTTTCTTGCGGTGATCTTCGGTCGAGAGCATCCCGGCAACGACGGCTACTTTGGAACCCGGCGGCACACACTTACCCATCAGTTCGCCGGCCAAGCAGCCGTTCAAGTGCGGCTCGACACAGACGATGCTCGAACGGTGGCTCTCGGGAGCATCCGTAGAAACGCAAACGACGCGTACGCCTTTTTCCTCGGCCTCGTTGATCAGAGGCGTCAATTCCTTTGGGCTTCCGGCGGTGAGAACGATCCCATCAACGCCGCTCTCCACTAGTTCCTTGAAAACCTCGATGTCGCCTTCCCCGAGGGTTTGCACGGGACGGTTTTCGAATTCAACGCCGAGCTGCTCGAGATGATGCTCTTCGTCCAGGACTCCGCCCCAAAGTTGGTCGTAGAAAAAATGAATTTCCCTGGGGATGCACACACCGATACGCACGCGGGATTTTGCAACCGAAAGAGCGCGCGCTGCAAGATTCGGCGAATAACCGATTTGCTGGGCGATTTGCAGAATGCGCTTGCGAGTGGCTTCCTTGATGCCGCCGCGTCCGTGCAACGCGCGATCAACGGTACCGATGGAAACTTTCGCCATTTCGGCGATTCGGTGGATTCCGTGTTTCTCCTTGCTCATCTAACGCACTCCGCCATTCCGCGCGCCGCTAGCAACGCGTGCTTCAGCGTTGGTCCCGCGCTGCCACGCAAGATCAAACATGGAATTCCCACCAAATGGCCGATTAGTTTCAGCAGTTCCGTGCACCTATCCTAAGCCTCCACCCCTGGAAAGCGATTTAGGATACGGGACGCGCGGACCGCGTACCTTAACACGATTTAATGAAACGGAGGAAAAGAACAATCGGCTTGGACGGTTTGCGCCGTAGAATCGTGCGCTTGCGCTGGTCGTTGACTTGGGGAGTACAATCACCGTCGGCCTGATTGCGGAGTTGGGCATCGCGGACAATTAGACGTACCCGCGGCTGATGCTGCTCGAATTGGAATCGAACTTGTCATAGTTTATTTGAGTTTGCTGAGGAGCTTTCCAAATGCGTTCAGTCTCTCGGCGGCACTTTCTTCAGGATGCGTCTAAAGCGGGAATGGCAGTGGGCGCAAACATGGCATTGGGGCGGACTCTATTTGGCCAGTCGGCTTCGTCGAATGCGAGCCAGCCCATCCGAATCTACGCCGATTCCCGGCGGACGATTGCTCTCGTTAAAAGGGAAGTGTTTGGGTCCTTCCTTGAGCATCTCGGCCGCGCCATCTACGAGGGGATCTACGATCCGCAGTCCAAGCTTTCGGATTCGAACGGCTTTCGCAAGGATGTTCTCGACGAGATAAGGAAACTCGGCGTTCCCATCATCCGCTACCCCGGCGGAAATTTTGTATCCGGATACAACTGGCTCGACGGAGTTGGCCCCAAAGCAAGCCGCCCGGCGGTGTTGGACAAAGCGTGGAATTCGATGAATTCGAACCAGTTTGGAACCGATGAGTTTCTCACGTGGTGCCGTCTCGTGGGCACTGAGCCTCTGCTGGGTTTGAATCTTGGCACGGGGACAGCGGAGCAAGCGGCCGCGCTGGTGGAATATTGCAACTTGGACAAAGGCACTCGTTGGAGCGACCTGCGGCGCAAAAACGGAATCGCGGAACCTTACAAAGTCCAAAAGTGGTGCCTCGGCAATGAAATGGACGGCCCCTGGCAAATCGGCCACATGACGGCAACGGAGTACGGTTTGAAGGCCCAAGACGCCGCGCGACAGATGCGCTACGTCGACCCTTCGCTAAAGCTCATTGCGTGCGGTTCGAGCGGCCCCGGTATGCCGACGTATCTGGAATGGGACCGCGAAGTTCTGGAGCAGTGCTACGAGTACGTCGATGCCATTTCCCTGCATCGCTATTTCACCAACGCGGAAGAAACAGGCGGAGACAGTTCGAAATTCCTGGCGATGAACCTGAGCATGGAGCGGCAAATCGACGAAGTAGCCGCGGTGTGCGACATGGTCCGCGGGCACAAACGCTCGCCGAAAAAGCTGTGGCTGAGCTTCGACGAATGGAACGTTTGGTACCGCGCCCGCACCGGCGATGCCGTGAACGGCCACAGGCAAAGTGCGCCACATCTATTGGAAGAAGTCTATAACCTCGAAGACGCGCTGCTGGTCGGAGGCCTCATCAATTCGTTGATTCGCAAAGCAGACCGGGTACAACTCGCATGTCTGGCGCAGCTCGTCAATGTCATCGCGCCAATTATGACCAATGCGAATGGTCTGCTAAGGCAAACGATCTATTATCCGTACAGCTGGGCGCTCGAGTTCGCTCGCGGTTCGGCGCTGGAGCTTTTGGTGGAATCGCCGACCTACGACGTCTCCGGCATGGGAGCGGTCAGCTACGTGGATGCGTCCGCGACGCACCAAGCCGACACCGGAAAGATCGCGCTGTTCCTGCTGAATCGCGATTTGGCGAAACCTCATCAAGTGGAAATCGTGTGGGAAGGTTCCTCCCCGCGCGCCGGTGACGCTGTGGTCCTTACTGGCAGTGATCTGAAAGCGGCAAACACATTCGATGCGCCAGCGCGCGTGGCGCCGCAAAAGGCCGAAAAACCTTCGACCGTTGGAGGACGCACGACCCTCGAACTGCCGCCACGTTCCTACACTGTCGTCCAATGGAGCGCCTAGACGAGGCGGAGGCCTGTCATTTTTCACGTTAGAGTATCGTGGTGCTGTGCGTTCCCTCCTGCTATCATCTCTGCAGGGAATTGGCTTATGCGGCGACGGTCAGCACGTGTGTTGTTCACTCTTCTGCTCTTGGCTCCCCTCCCATGCCTTGCGCAACAAGAACCTATAAAGAAGATACTGTCCGGTTACATTCGCGAGGAAGGCTCAGGCCATATTATCAGCGAGGCTCACCTTGAGCTGCAGAATGCCATGGGCACCCCGATCGGATTCGCCTATTCGGACGGGAATGGAATGTATGAGTTTGATGATATACCCGGCGATTGCTACCTAGCGGTTCAGCACGAAGGTTACGCGCCTTTGCGCGAGTATATACGGCCAGATGGGTCGGGACACGTCTACAAAGACATACTCTTACGGGCGGCGAGCAGCGAGTCCGGGCCCAAGTCTGTAAATTCAATTTCCCAGCACGAGCTGAGTGTTCCGCCCAAAGCGCGGGAATTGTTCGCGAAAGGCGTTCAACTCATCGTGGATAAGTCCGACTATCGCGGCGCCGTTACTGAATTTGCGCGAGCCATCGCCAAGTATCCAACCTACTACGAAGCCTACGCGGCTATGGGGCTGGCGCAAAATAGAATGGGCGATACAGCGGCGGCGGAGACGGCGCTGCGAAAGTCTATCGATTTGAGCGCAGAAAAGTATCCGCAGGCGATGGTTGACCTCGCCGCGATGTTCAACGCCCAGAAACGCTTTTCCGACGCCGAGCCTCTTCTACGCAAAGCGATTGCCGTCGATGCTTCGTCCTGGCGCGGCCAATTCGAATTGGCCGTCGCGCTCTCCGGGCAGCAACGTTTTAAGGAAGCCGTAACCTGCGCGTCCGCAGCTCGCGATTTAAAACCGGAGAATCCCCAGATCTATCTGCTGCTTTACAATCTCCATGTCCGCACGAACGACTTTCCCGCAGCTCTGAGCGATACACAAAGCTACCTGAAGCTGACGCCAGACGGCGCCACCGCCGACCGTGTCCGCAGAATGCAGGAGCAGGTTCAGAAGGCAGTGCAATCCTCAGGCGGCAATCCAGGCCCATCCTCCCAAACGGCGCCTGTCGCGGGACCGGCGGAAACTCCCATTGAGGCGGCTGCCCCGGCTCCTGCCACTATTTCTAATTTTACTCCTGTTGACGGGCTTGCCGTGGAACCCGCGAGTGCGAGCGGGGTCGCACCTGCTGCGCTGGCCGCCGCTGCCCCACCGGTTCCCGAGCCTGCGACGGTACCCGCTGCCGCCTCGGCAGTGACCACGCCCCCGGCGGCAACAGCCGCGGCGACGGCTGAGGCGTCTGCCGTTTCAGAACGCCAGCCCGCTTCTCCTCCCGACCCAAACTCCGTGATACCCATGCGCGTGGATGAATTCGTGCCGCAGGTTGCCATCGATGTCCCGTGCTCTCTCCCTACGGTTTTGCACGGTGCCGGCCAGCGCGCCGAACAGCTCCTGAGCACGCTGCAAAAATTCGATGCCTCGGAACGTGTGGAACATTACAAACTCAGCGCGGCTGGGGTTCCTGGCGCTGCCGATGTCCGCTCCTTTGACTACGTCGTCACCGTCTCACACGATGCACAGGGCGGTTTTCAAATGCAGGAATATCGCAACGGCGGCATCGTCCGTGCTCAACAGTTCCCGTCGGGGATTCGCACTGCAAATTTGTCTGAACACGGGTTGATCTTTCACCCGTTGCTGGCGCCTGGATTCCATTTCACCTGCGAAGGTCTCGGCGAATGGAAAGGCCACCCAACCTGGCTGGTTCAATTTGAAGAGAAGAAGAACGACCTCAATCCCTTCCGTTCGTATGTCATCAATGGTTTCAGTTACCCACTCCAGCTGACTGGCCGTGCCTGGATCGATGCCGGCACGTATCAAGTGCTCCGCCTCGAATCGGACTTGCTCAAGCCCGTCGAGAAGATCCATCTGACGCGCGAGCATATTGCCATCGAATTTGCTTCGGTCAAATTCCGCACGCGCAATCAGCAGCTTTGGCTCCCGCAAACGGCTGAACTTTATGTCGAGTGGAATGGCCGCCGCTTCTATCGCCGCCACAGCTTCAGCAATTTCAAGATTTTTTCGACGGATAGCACGGAGGAAGTCCGCGCGCCCAAAGAATCCTATTGTTTTACAAACACAACCGACTTGCTGATCACGGGAGTTTTAAACGCAACTCCGGTGCCGGGAAAAGCACTCCCGCCGGCCTCCATCACGCTGTCTATCCCTGGAAAGAGCACTGTGTGTGAAAGCGTTGGGGCGGGCAAGGATGTGAACATTCCGCTGGAAGCCCTCGCGTCCACGACGTTCACTCACGATGGTCCCGCCGGTTCCGTCGAGGCAGATGCTTACCTGCTGAATCGCAACGCGCTTGAAGTCATACCCAACACCAATGTTCCCGAGAATCAGAATCCCTGAACGGCCAGCACGCCGAAAGCGATTCAGGCTGAGCCACTGCTGCCCATTTATTGCTTGCTGCCTCCTACGCCGTTCTTCCCTTCTTCGACGGTAATGATGCGATCGATACCGGTTGATGTGATCTTTTGTTTTGCTCCGCTCGGCCAATAAATCTCAATCGAATCCACTGTGGTAGCTGCGCCCAATCCAAAGTGGACACGCTGATCGGAGCTCGAGCTGTAAGATCCGCCGCTATACACATCTCCACGCAGCCTAACTCCGCCCACCGTGAGAAATACCTTTGATCCATTGGCATCGCGCGGACTCTTGGGCCCACCGATAAGTTTCAGCTCCAGCCAATGATTGCCAGTCTTTAGCACGTTGCGCAGAAGTGTGGGCTTCGAATCGATATTATTGATCACCACATCGATCGCGCCATCGTTGAAAATGTCTCCGAATGCCGCGCCTCGCGCCGGGATAACGTCCGCCAGTCCGCTCCCTGTCGCCGGCGGAACTTCTTGGAATTTCTTTCCGTCCATATTCCGGAATAGCTGCGGACGCTCCGCCCAGGTTGTGCCCCACTCTTGCTTGTCAACCTCGGGATAGACGTGTCCGTTGGCGATAAATAGGTCGAGCAAACCGTCATTGTCAAAATCGAGGAATCCCGTTCCCCAGGCTAGAAATGGAGTGGTCGGACCAGCCAGACCCGCCTGGTAGGTGACATCCGAAAAATTGCCTTGCCCGTCATTTCGGTAGAGCGTTTTGTAGTCGTCTGAAAACGTCGTGGTGAAAAGATCGACTCGCCCATTCCTCTGGTAATCGCCGATCGCGATTCCCATGGAGGCTTGCTCGCGCCCATCCTCACTTAGGGCAAATCCTGACGCGTAACTTACATCCTCAAAAGTGCCGTTGTGCTTGTTGCGATAAAGATAGTTCGGCGTGGAATCATTGGCCACCAATAGGTCCACCCATCCGTCATCATCCACGTCCACAAAAGCAGATGCCAGACCGTAGTAACCGCTCGGGTCAGAAACGCCGGCCTTGACGCTGACATCCGTGAACGTTCCGTCGCCGTTGTTGTGAAAAAGGTGGTCGCTCTCGCCCGGCAAACCTCGCGGCCCGCACATCACCGCGATCCCCCGGAACTGACAAAAATTTGGTGGGATACGTCCCTGTCCCGCGATCGGTGGGTTCTCTATATCAAACTTCACGTAACCAGGAACAAACAGATCAAGCAGACCGTCGTGGTCGTAATCTCCCCAGGTAGGCCCCGCCGACCAGCCGCCAAGAGTCACGCCGGCCTTTTCGGCGACGTCTGTGAAGGTGCCGTCATGATTGTTGTGATAAAGACGGTTCTTCCCAAAGTTCGCCACGTAAATATCCGGCCACCCGTCGTTGTCGTAGTCCCCTACGGCGATGCCAACTCCCCATCGTTCGTTCGCGACACCCGCCTTTTCCGTGACGTCCGTAAAAGTGCCGTCTTGATTGTTGTGGAAGAGCATGGCTCGTGGCGGAGCCTCCTTTCCTTTGAGCGCCGCGATGGTAGAAGCATTCAGAAGATAGATGTCGAGCCAACCGTCGTTGTCGTAGTCGAGCAACGCCACGCCGGAGCCGATGGTTTCCAGGATCGTGCTCTTCTCCGGAGTTCCAGAACGATGCAGGAATTTTTCAAGTCCCGCTTGTTTGGTGATATCGCTGAAAACCACGGTTGCGCCGTCCACAAATCCGCCAGCCGTTATTGGCCGAGAGAGCGAGTCCTTGACAGCCGGATGTGCGCCGCCGGTGGCAACTCCCATCCCTGAAGAAGATTGTTTTGTCGGTGGATTCGCCGGCTGCTGGCCTGTTGAGCCAAGCGCAATTAAAAAAATAGAGAACACCGCTAACAGCAGGCTCGATGCGAAAACTAGTTTCGGACCGCGTGCCTTGCTTATTTTCGGACTTGGAGAGGTCACCCTTGAATCCTATCTCGACTCCCCTCCCGGAGTCATGTTCCGAGGTTGCCCCAGAACGCATCTTTAACAAATAAGCTGAGCTCAATGGATTTAGCTCGTGGGCTCCTGCTAGGAGTACCACGTGGGAAGTCCTACTTTCCCTAGCCCGTGCCCTTCATACGGTTTTGTTACAAGGCCCAGCATCAGGGGTACAGCTACTATAAATCAAAAAAAGTGCTTGACATTAACAGCACTCCAATGAAAAGCTCCGTTTACGTTAACGGCGTTTCCAATCGCCGTGGGGTGTGGAGGCATGACTATGAATTTGTCGTTGTGTTCATCTAAGAATATCGTTTTTGTGGCGAAGCATTTCCGTTTGCGTTTTCTATTTGTTCTTTTGGTTGTCCTGATTGGCTTTTCTGCTTCAACGTTTGCACAGCAAACCACCATCGTTGGCACCGTCACCGATCCTTCCGGTGCCGCTATCGCGAATGTGGCTATCACTGTGACCAATGTGGAGACGGGCGCAATCCGTACCATTCCGACGAATGACTCCGGCCAGTACGCCGCAGTCGATTTGAACATCGGCCACTACGTCGTCAAAGCCGAGGCCAAAGGTTTCAAGGTCGCGGAACAAAAAGACATCGTTCTGACCATCGGCGCCCGTTTGCGCGTCGATTTCCAGATGCAATTGGGCGCGGCGCAGGAAACCGTCACGGTCGAAGCCAATGCCGTGCAGGTTCAGACCGATTCCGGCGAACGTAGCAACCTCATCACTGACCAGCAGATGAGCCAGATTGCCGTGAACGGACGCAGCATTTATCAGTTGGCTGCCTTGACGCCGGGGGCGTCCAGCCAGATCAACAATTTCGTGAATACACCAGTCGGCGGCGACAACAACGTGGAATTCAATGGCATGCGCCAGAATCACAACATCTACTTGCTGGATGGCGGCGAAGATGACGACCGCGGCGGCGCGGGCGGCATGAGCATTGCCCCATCGTCGGACGCCATTCAGGAGTTCCGCGCTCTTACTTCCAACTACAGCGCGGATTATGGTCTCTCTTCGGCCGGCACGATGACCATGGTTCTGAAATCTGGAACGAGCCAGTTCCATGCTTCCGCATGGGAATTCAATCGCAACGATTATTTCGACGCACAAAACTACTTCGTGCCCAACAGTGCGCTCCGCCTCAACGTTTACGGCTTCAACGTCGGCGGCCCGGTAACTTTTGGCCACTTTTATAACCCGGACAAAAAGAGGACCTTTTTCTTCTACAATATGGAATGGCGCCCCTTGATCCAGGGCGCTTCGGTCAACCAGACGGTTCCCGGCACGAATACTTATGGCGGGAATTTCAGCTCTCTGCTCTCTCTCGCCACGCCAAACCCCATATTCGTTCCGACCTTCTGCGGGCCTGGGACTACGGTTGGGGCTTGCACGGGGTCGAATGCACAAGTTGCCTCCAGCGTTCTCTTTGCCAATTGTCCTGGCGGGGTAGCGCCTGCA
>Ga0210384_10003221_pt1 | contig 19042 bp, 23 predicted proteins | sample IncBWH2MmetaG_FD_160574 | JGI IMG/M metagenome (GOLD analysis project Ga0210384, IMG submission 160574) | Forest soil microbial communities from Barre Woods Harvard Forest LTER site, Petersham, Massachusetts, United States - Inc-BW-H-2-M | ecosystem: Environmental > Terrestrial > Soil >...
TCAGCAAACGGGTTTAGCTTTAATGCCAACAGAGCCACATGAGCGCCCATATCTTTAAGGAAAAAAGCCATTTCTTCCACGACAGTCTTAATGATTCTAGCCACCATTATGACGATAGTTCCTATGGTCTCAACGACTGTCTTGATTATGTCTAAGTCACCTTTTGAGCCGTTAATTAATGCTAATGTTTTTATTATTTCCTTGATTGCGCCGGTAACTGTGCCTGCCACCAGAACAAATCCAGAAAAAGCCTCTTCCATTGCGTGAATAGCAGCCGGGCCATTATTATTCAGGTAATCAGCAAGATTCATCAGCCCTGGCAAAAGAGCCTCGCCAAGCTTCACGCTGATTTCTTCAATGACCAACTTGAAGGTATTCATCTGGATTCGGTACTCTTCGATCTGGGCCTGGCGTTCTGGGCTCATCTCAATCCCGAAATCCTTCATTACCTGGGCCGCGCGCTCCTGCGTCCTGCTCAGACGTTCCATATCGCTTGCGAAGCTGGCCGCGCCGCGTCCCACTGTGGACATAGCGAACAGGTCTTGATCGGTGCCTGCCTTGAAATCCTGCATGCGCTTGTAGATGTTCGCCAGAATTTCATCCATCGGCAAGAATGCATCTGTCGAATCTTTGACCACTACCTTCAGCCGGTCAAACTCATCACTGTTCGTTTTCAGAACACGGCCCACCTTCGTTGCCATCTGCTGGTATGTGTCAGCGGATATGCCGGCCATCGCCAAAGCCGTGTTTGTCTCTACGGCCTTCTCTGCGGTCATGCCGAAAGTGATTTCAAGTTTGCGGACGGATTCCTCAAACTTCAGCATTTCATCGATAGCTTCTTTGCCGATCAGACCGCCGGCAACCATAACGGAGAGCTTGCCCAATACACTGAATAGCATCTCAAAGGAACCGGCCACGCCTTCTATACTGCCAGCGATGCCCTCCTTCATCTCAGCGAACGAGCGCATTATTCCCTCGTTATGAGTTTTTGAGTGCGCGGCGGCGTCTCCATGCTTCGCGTTGAGCTGGTCAAGACTTTTCTGGATGTCGTCAAGCGATTTTTTTACAGAATCGGCGGCGGACTTCATCCCCTGGTCGAGGTCTTTAGTATCCGCGCCTAGTTTGACTTCTACTGGATCAGTCATCGTCCTACCCTCATTTTGCGCGCATCACGGATGCAATGCGGCGATTCATCAGCGATAGAGGAAATTTTCTTACCGATCCAATCATCATTGGACGCAGCAGAATCATTCGGTTGACTGTTATTTGATCTTGAACTTCCTTTTCCATCTGCTGCCCCGTATTTCAGCTTCCAATATCTATCAAAAGCGTATAGCCGGGGTAGCGTCATATGCTCCCCGATATATTCCCAAGTCCACCCGGTTTCACAGGCGAGCTTGGCATACATCGCGCTCCAGTCGAACGGAGCCCCGGCTTTTACTTTCCCGCTGCATCTTTTTCCATCACGTAGCCGCTACTCTTCCAGAGAGCCGCGCAAGCCTCTTGGAAATTGCTGATATCCAGCAGGCCGCGCAAGTCATCCAATGTCATATCTGGATAGTTGCGCGTCATCGCTGCATGAAGGATCGGCAGAGCAATTTCCATGTTTTCCTGCATGGATTTGCCGCTACCGATACTCGCCGTCGATTCAGAAAACTGCTGAATCTGATCGAGGTTCAAAGGAGGCATGACCAGCTTGACACCCGACAGATTCAACAGAGTGCCGGGAATAAGCCCCGGCAGCGGTTTATATTGATTACTCATAGAGGTAGACATAGGAAATGTTGTTGCTGGTATCTGCGAACGCTTCCAGGGTGAAGTCGTAGATAGTCCAGTCGTCATTCTTGAATGTGCGGCTCATGTTCGTAGAGATGACGTTTGGATATTCAACATACATCATCTTGCCCTGATATTTCTCTTGCAGGACAAGGCTGATGACAGGCTGAGTACCCATGGCCTGGTTCGGGATCACCAGTTCTTTCTTGGCCGCCGACGCAGTGCCAGCATAGGCATAATTGATGAAATATTGCTTGTTGAAATCATGCACAGGATCGAAGCCATACACGCCGGTATTGCTATCGAATGTATATTGGCCGGAAGTCGGAGCAGTCGCAACGCGAACCAGCGGAACGCCGTTGACATCGGTAACGCCCAAATCCTTGATAGCTGTGCCGTGGATGGTCGGAGTTATGTTACCTGGGCTAGTTGGCACTGATGTGCCAGCCAGATCGTTGTACGCCTCTTTGTAGTTCGCCAACAGCGCAGTGCCGTAGAATAGCGAGTTCCACAGCTCAGCGTTGATGTTCGCTTCCTTGACCTTGATGGACACTTTGCCTTTACCCTGGCCAACAGCAACCGGGAATTTTAAAGCGCCATAGAGCGGTTTCATTTCAAAAGATTCGTCAACCGACACCTCTTGCAAAGTGCCGAATTGAACCGGCGAAGGGTTAGCTACGGCCACGCCGTTGATATCCAAATTTGGGGTTGCAACTAAGAACCCCGCGCCAAATGTGAACATGATAATTCCCTTTCAGTTTCCCGGCTTGCCCGGAGTTGATTGAGTAAAGCTTATTGAATAGTTGTAACCGCGCTCCGTGCGCTCCTTTTTTATTACCAGTACTGCCCCACGCGAATCTATCAGGGAGCCGATTGACGCTTCAATCGCGGCCCTGTCAAGCCATCCTATGCTTTTTAGCCTGTCTACAAAGTTCATGGCAGCAGCATTGTGATGGGCACTTCCATCACTGACACATTCTGGTTCGTGCCTATCGAACCTTCTGTCATGTGAATCTCACCCTCGATATATACGTGCTCTACCAGGCCGCCCAAACTCTGCACATTCGCCGGATTGCCAGGCGTCTCGATTACTGTGTCCAGAACGTCCATCATTGCATTCAGCTTCGTAGCCGGGAATTCCTGATTAACCTTGCCGCTCCAGCCATAGCAGACCAGCGAGCAATGCAAGGTACGTTTAGCCGGGATGCCCTTGCCCATCTTCACCCACTGCTCGCCATGCTGGATAACGTACATCGCCGGAAACTGGTTCTGAGTCAAATCTGTAACAGGAACGAAGGATCGGCCAGTAGTGACGAATTTCTGTTTGACGCTAAGCGAACTCAGCAACAGATTGAAAAGCGCCACATATACAGTTTCACGGTTCGTGCTCATAACGGCATCTTCCTTTTTGCGCGATGCAACCGGCGCGATACCAGAGAGCTACCAACAGGCTTGACGCATACTACAGAACGCACCGGCAACGGCATGAAGCCGGGTACATGCAACTTATCACCCTTGCGCGCAACCTCATTAGACCGTAGCCAGCGATGGCCTACTGGCAGGATGCAGACCTTAGAAAATGTGGCATGGATATTCATGACATGGCCTTTTTCGCGGCTTCATTCAATGATTTCTCTAGCTCAGCAACGATGATCGGCTTCATGTCTTCCAGCGCCGGGGCCAGGAACGCACGAGGCGGCATATCCTTCTGTCCTGGCGGATGCTTGGAAAAATAGCGAGACTTGGCAGCATCGCTCATCCCTGAGAAATTACCGCCGCGCGCGCCGGCGCCTATCTTGCGAGTGAACCCATTTTCCCACATCTCGCCATATGATACGTTGGTTCCTACATAAGAATATGCAGTTGTAGCGGTTGACTCAAAGCGGCTACGGCTATCTGCTGCACCCTGGGTGATAGATGTTATCAGACGGCTTGTAACGACACCCAGACGGCCAGGACGTGGGCCGCGCAGATAGTCACGCTGAACGCGTAATTGAAGCGCGAAGCCCAACTTCTGAACGGTCTTATCTAAGTCCAGCTTCATCGCTGGCCCTGCTGCTTGGAATTTCGCAACCAGTTGACGGTCGCCTATCAGGTATCCAGTAATCATCACATCACCGGAGCCACTTTCTTGTACTGCTGCAACATATCGCGCGCACGTACAGGAATTTGAATATTGATGAATGCCGTAGTGCCGAGCTGTGCGATTGCCTGCGATGCTTCGCCAATGCGGTCACGGTAGCGGAACAAGTCCCCTATTGTATCGATGCATGCTTGTTCAATATCCATCGGCACGTAGGCATAGCTGATGTTCACCGCGGCGCCAGCATCGCCCACGGCGAACGTGTAGAAGCCGTTATTCTCTTGGTACTGGCCGGTAAATGGTGCAGTCGTGACCTTCTTCAGCGCTACGCCAGTGGCGGCATAAGTCACGCCTCGATCTCCTGCCGACCATGTTGTCTGCGTGCTGAGATTGAACGGGCCTGATGATGGCACATTCTGCGCTTCCACCTTCAGGAACCCGGCATCATAATTGATGACGATATTCTGATAGTCCTTGCGGAACGGTGTACCTGACATCATCACCATCACGTCAGACGCCACCCACCCAGCCGGTACGCCGTTGAACGTATAGACAATGCTACTACCGGCGCCAAGCGGCGGACGTGGGCTGATGGCAATGCCATCTATCGTGACACTGTGAACCGCCGTGATCGGGTAGTTCTTCATCATCATTGTGTAGCTGCCCTGACCATCACGAATCTCGTTATAAGTGGCGCTTGCTATGGTGCGCTGTAGCCACATCTGGATGTAGGTAGAGACGCGGGTGATTAGGTTTGATACCAGCACGTCATCAACACCTACCACGCCGCCGCCTGTATAGGAAGTGTCAGCCGATGTATTAACCGGGATAGAGAAGGTCGTAGGGCTCGTCACTGTTATGGTATAGAGCGCATTCGGCACAAGCGCCATGCCCTCGACACCTTGAATTTCGTATTGCATTTGATTCAGCAACGGCGTTTGTGGTGCCGTTTGCAGAGTTACCACCGCTGGATTTGCGTTACTGATCGAGGCAATAGCAATCCCTGTCAAGCCAATCCATTGCTTGACATGATCGAGAGTTGTCAGATCGCCTGCGTTCATGATATCCCTTTAAAAAACCCCGAGGCCGAAGCCCCGAGGAAGTCCCAACATGCTCTTTAGTTCTTCATGCCTGTGATGACACCGAAGGCAGGCGCAAAGTACATTTGCAACACGCCATCGAAATAGACGCCCATGGTGCGCTGATTGGTGACGACTGGCCATTCAACAGCCCAGTAATCACGACGCAACAGCTTGCGCAACAGGTTAGGCACGTTCGACAGCGGATACGGATTGGTACGGCTGTAGAAGAACATGGTGCCAGCCGGGATGAACGGATGGGCATGAACTTGCAACTGCGGAGTACCAAAACCGATACGGTTGTTATAGACCTTCAACTGAGCAGCAGCGGCCAAGCCGTTGGAGCTGGCTTCACCCATGACGAACGGCGCCAGGTTCGTATTGCCGTTCAGGATCAGGTTTGCGGCCTTCGCATGGTCATACGGAGACATAAAGATGTCGGTAGGAACCAAACGATAGTTCGCAATACGGTCGGCAATCATGTTGTCGATTTCCTGGATACCGCCAGTGCCGGAACCTGTGGAAGTCAATGCAGCGCCGCCCAAGTCTTTGACATAAGCGCCAGAGCCGGAAGCGGTGATCTGCGAGAACAAGCCGTCATAGTCCAAGCTGAACTGTGAATTGTCGCCGGCAGGTATTGCGCCGATCTGTTGGCCTGTGCTGTTTGTGTTGACAATCGCTGCTGTAGGATAGCCAGTGATCGCAACCAAACGCTCAGTACCGGCAGTTGCACCCATGAACCAGGCATAACCGAATGCGCCATTCACGGCAGCAGTTGCAGCGTTCAGAGTCTGTGCGGTGCCGCCGCCGGACAATGTGATTGCAGCAGAGGCCGCCGATTGATTACCAGTGAAGCCGGTAACTGTGTCGGTAGAGCCGTCAGCATTGACGCGGGTATATGGCAGAGCGACGGAACCGCCGGCCAGTGCAACGCCTGTCTGAGTAGGAGCCACAGAGTTGCGCATACCGAAGTATGTCAGAGGCACTACGATAACGCTGTAGGTTGTGCCGTTCGACAAGCCGCCGCCAGTGCTCAGGACTGCGCCCTGGGTTGGTGTTGCACCTGTGCCGAGCGCTACGGAGTTGTTGGCGCCGATATCCATCTGTTCCTCTTGCTCCATCAAGCTTTGCAGCGTGATAGTAGTGGACAGAGCCATCAGATCTTCAAACGTCACGCCTGCCAAGTACGCCTGTTCGGTCACATAGTTGTCAAGACCGGCTGTTTTGAACGCAGCGAACTTGTCAACGACTGTTTGCGAAACGAACGCACCGCGATGGCCTTCAGACAGCGCAGCCCGGATTGCGCCGGGGTTGATCGCTGTCACAGAACGCCAGTTAGGTTGGATACCAGTGCCGCCGGTCATACGCGGAATCATGTTGCGGAAGATCGTTGTCACTGGATAGAGCAGACGTGCGCCCTGTTCCAGATCATATTGTGCCAGGCCGGAAGTAGCCGAGCCGGGTTGATTGAAGCCCTTGAGAACGTCAATCGGAAGCTTCTTCGATACGCTTTCACGCAACGAGATGATTGCCTCTTCAGGAGATACGCCTTTTTTAAATGCCGTACCTGCACCCTTGAACAGTTCCAGAGTATTGCTGTGTACCTTTTCCATGATAAATCCCCTTTGATTCTTTGATATTACGGTTAGATTGAAATTGTTAGAAACCGGTATTACCGGGCCTGTTCGCGTTGCAGTTTTTGTGCCTTGATGTATTTGCTCATACGTACGTCTACCGATCCGTCAAAATCCCTGATCAGATCGTCATGCTCATAATCCAGTGTCAGGCTTTCAGGATCAATCGAATCCGGCGTTTGCTTAATGACCTGTGCAGAATCCTGCTCCTTGGTCACATTGACAATCTTGCCTTTCAATGCGGCCAGAGCGACTGGCGAGAGCATCGGTTGCGCTTCCAGCTCCTTGACGCGCTTGGTCAACTCTTCGACAGTCTTGACCAGATCGGCGTTCTTTTGTAGCTCTGCCTTATGCGACTTTTCGTGATCTTCATCCTCGTCGTCATCTCCACAGAAATCGCCCATGTCGGCAATATGGTCATGGATGGCCTGCAAACGATCCATATCAGCCGCGGAGTAGCCTTCCTTGGCTTTGGTCATGATGCGCTTAGCGAGCGCTGGAATGTCTGCCAGGGCCGCTGCTGTGACTTCTTCGCCATGCTCACCTGCTATCTTCAGCAGATCAGCAGCGGACAGAGCAGGATCAGCCAGGCGCTTTTGCAGCGAGCCAAGCTTTGCTGCCATTTCCAGCACGATTTCGATTTCATCGTCCGGCCCGACGCCGGCGCCGTCTTTCAGCTCTTGCATCAGTTCCTTGGTTTCTTCTTCGGTCATCTCTTTGAAGATCGCCACGCCATCAGCGAGCCAATTGCGCAATGCCATCGGCACAGGCGAACCGTCATTTTCGCCTTCTAACTCCCATTGAGCAGACCGGGCAATGCAGGCTATGGACGATAAGCAGGCGGCGAAGTCTTGGACATTCCACATGCCTTTCTTCATGGCTGGCTTGTCCGCCTTCTCTTTTTTTGTGCTGCCCTCCCAATCTGCTGGGAGCTTGTCAGTTGCGCCCAGCGCCTTGGCACGCTTGATTATATGAGCCTTAGCTGCTTCTTTATCCTTCGCACGCCCGTAGGCGGAGACGGCATTTTCAAGATCAGAGACAGTTTTGATGGGAAAGGAGCCGTCTTTCAACGCTTCGCCTGACTTTGCAGCGGCTTCGCGCTCCTTGGCAGAGAATTCACGCTTGGCTATTTCGATCAGCTCAGACATCGGAATGCCTTTTTCGTTCATGACCACGAGCAGATCGTCTACCAGTTCGGCTTCGGTCTTGACCGCCGGCGCTGGCTCAACGAATGCCTTTTGCAGCGTCGCGCCATCGGCTTTCACGATATCGAAGAACTTGGCAGTCGGAATGCATGGCGCGTCAACGAGGCTCAGTTCTGAAGGGTCGGCAGTGTAGCGCTTGATGTCGCGGCCATCGACCTTCTCAGCCGTGCCGTTTCCGACATATTTGCCACCGATGGAAAATCCGGTGTAGCAACCTTCCAGTACCTTGTTCCACTCGTTGTCATCAACGACCTTGGCCTGGACATCAATGGCCTTGTCAGCATCGTTGAATTCGATCTTGACCAGCTTACCGGCCACAGTCTTTCCGTGCATAGAGCGCAGATTGCCGACTGATTCGCCATCTGTCTGATCAGCATAGGACTTTGACCATGCCTCAAAATATGGCTTGCTGGTTTCATAGTCGAAAATCTCATCTGCGCGGTCAGGAACTTCCTGCACTGCACGGCCAATGACTAGACGCTGCGCTTCGTCCACTTTCAAAATCTGCGCGAATAAATTGAAGGCCATGGTTATTCTTCCTCAGTTTGAGTTGAAGCCGCTGGAGCGGCATCGGGCATATCAAAATCTACTACTGGCGCGACGGCACAGCGGCAATTAGGGTGAGCTGGCGGCGCTTCATCGCCGCTTGGGAAATCTTCATCAAGGCCAAGGACACCGGCATCGGCATTGGCTTCGCACTCTTCCTCGACAAGATCATCATCGGCAGTCAGCCATAGCTTGCCCTGCACGACTCCGCTTGCCTTGTAGCCATCGAGAGCGCCTTTGTTCTGCGCGAAATTTACTTCAGTGCGTGCGATCACGGTTGCGCGGTCATCTGAGAACCCGTAGCTATCGGCGAGTGCCTTGGCAAGATCGCTGGTAGTCCAGCCTTCATCAATCGCTGTCTCAACATCACCTCGCATCATTTCGCGGGTTGCTTCTGTGATCTGGTACTTGGCATTCGGATTAGGATACAGGTTGCCCAACTCATCGCGGCGCATACCTACCATCTCTGCGGCCCGGTCGCGTGCGTATTGTAGAGCCTTGTCATTGACGATGTTCATGGCCTCTTTATTGGCTTCCACATCAATGCCGACCTGGGCGAGCGCGGCTGCGGCCTGATCCTTGAATATTTCCTCTAGGATGGCTTCATTGTCCGTGACAACCACTGTCCAGCCAGAAAAGTCAAGAGTATCAAGTGCAGCTTCAACAGCGGCGGCATCCGTCGCAGTGTGGATATCATCGCCTTCAGCCTTTCCTATGCGCTTCATGACTTGCGCGGCCATCACTGGTGCCTGATCCTTGAAGAAGTCAGCCATCACCTTGTGCATGGCCGCCGTCGCCTTCTTCACATGCTTGCTATCGCGTGGCAGGCCAGGCAAAGCACGGCTCACCTTATCCAGCTTCTGCAAGCCTGGAATATAGCTCAGCCAGTCGATGATCTCGATGAAGTGCTGTGTATCGGTCTGGGTCGCAGCGTAGCTCATTTTATCAATGCCTCCACGGTGCCATCTGCCTTCTTGACTAACGTAACGCGCATACCTTTTTTGGCCTTGTCATCTGCTGTAGGCGCGACAACTGGAGCAGGCTTCGCGGCTTGCATTGCCAATGACTGCTCATCTTTGACGGCCTGCTGATCTGGCGGCAGGATGGTCGCATTCGGCGTATTCGAGAACGTCGCCATATCCATCTGACCGCGCATCTCTGGCGGCATAGGGTTATCACCGCGTGCCTGCCTGACTTCATCAGGATGGTAGATTTTGTTCGCAATCATGATCTGATCGATCTGCGCCCGGGTGAGCTCGTCTGTGGACTCAGCTTCTTTCCAGCGGAATACGACATCTGGACGGCCAAACTTCAGCGCTATGATGTAGTCCATCAAGTTCTTAATCCATTCCATCCATGGGGCAAGACCTTCGCTTCCGGCCTCTTCATGGTGCGTCTTTTCCTGGCCCTTGTTCATCTGCTTGATGAATGGCATCGGGTTCTGGCCCAGCGCAAAGCAGCAAATCTTGATGAGCCATTCATCTGTGCCATCGGTAAGCGCTTTCTCGCGCACGTCGAATGGCTTGACGCCGCTAGGTACAAACATCGTTCCGCGGCGGTTCTGAAGGTTCCCGGCCAGCATCGAATCCCAGTTCATTTTGAATTGCGTGATCTGGGTAGGATTCCATGTGTCAGGCACGCCGAAGATCAGGTCAGGCGTCGAGCCGTCTGTATAGTATGTCAGCAGGAACGTTTCGCGGCGCAAAGCAATATTGACAGTCGTGATGATCTGCTCTACCGGCGAGTAGCCATAGACGGAATCCACGCGGGGATTCTTTGGCTTGTACAGTAGCTCAGGCATCGGGTTGCCATCAGGATCAAGCGGAGCCTTCACGCCCTTGGGCAACGGCTTCACATAGTCCACGGCAGGCAAACCCTTCAATACCTGCTGATACCCGGGCCCCATGAACGCGGAAGGAATACGGCCATCCGGCCCGATCTTCGGTGTGAACTTGGAACCGTCAAGGATTTCCAGAGCGTACAGGTCGCCGCCGCGTGTTGGCTGCAACCAGATGGCCGGCGCATCATAGATGACAACTTGGTCAATCAGCATCTTCAGCCATTCGTCCCAAGTATGATTCTTGTCTGGCATTTCAAGGAACGCGTGTATCTCGTCCATCTGAGCATCGCGCGCGCCCTTCTCATTCTTCGGGCCAATCGTCCATTCTTCGCTGACTATCTTGTCTTTCAGGCGCTGGATGATGATCGCCAGCACGTCATAACCTACTGCCAGATTCTTCAGCGTATCAAAGCTTATCGTGCCATCACGAGGGATAACGCGGGTGTTATAGCCTACCGGGTAATCCCATGGGCGGCCAACAGCGAAATCTTCGGGCCGCTGCGCTACTGGCTGCAATGGCTGCTGCGGTGGAAACAGAGCTGTCCCGGCATCTGCACCAATGATCTTTATGCCCAGCCAGTTACGGAAGCGAGACAGTGCGCCGCCTTGCTGTGCTGTTGGTGCGCCAAGCTGGGAAGTGTTAAGCGTAGTGATGCGGCCACCCGGCACAGAATTGAGCGAAGCCGAGTACGCCGCCGTCATATCGGCAGTCGGATAGCTATATGGCTTGTTCTTGTCACTGGCCATCTTAGTCTTTCCTCATCGCGCAGAATGATGTGTTTAAAGCAGTAAGCTGCGCCGATAGTATATCAATGCGCGTTTTCTGGTCTGCGCAAAGCTCGGCCATTGTCCGCACATTGGAGACGGTAATAGTGATAGCTTCCAGCAAAGAGGTCATGGCCGTCTCAAGCGCTTTGAGGCGTTCTGCGGTCAATTCCTCTTTGGTGGGCAGCGTATTCATTATTTATGTGGGCCGTTAGGGCCAGTCCAGCCGGTTGTACCAGTGCCGCCAGTACCGCCAGTTGGGCCGCCAGGAGCTCCCTGTGCGCCAGCGGGCCCAGTCGAACCGGTCGCTGATGTGCCGCCAGTTGTTCCAGTCGCACCAGTAGCTCCGGCAGAGCCAGCAGCACCGGTTGCACCTACCTGCCAGTTCCAGCCAGAAGTGATTAGAGCATTAATGAGAGTCGGTGTGACTGCATTCGCAGGAAGCGAAAGCAGACCACCTGCTATTGTGTAGCGCAGGCCATCAGCGGCTAGAACATCGCCGGTGAGGCCAGAAGGCGCTTGAAATACATAGTTTGCCATGGCTCGATGCTCCGATTAAGTACCAGTTGCGCCAGTTGGGCCGGTGGAACCTGTGGCGCCGGTATTGCCGGTGTTGCCTGTAGGGCCAGTTGCAGAGCCTGTGGTGCCTGTGGTTCCTGTCGCACCGGTCGCGCCGACGCCGCCAGTCGAACCGACAACGCCTTGGGAGCCGGTAGAGCCGGTCGTGCCTGCTGCTCCAGTAGCGCCGGCCGAGTATGTATAGCCAGCAGCGAACAGGCCGGGAGCCACGGCAGCGGGAGGCATTGACACCTGACCAGCCACTGTCGAATAGAACACGCCGTCTAGGCCAAGAGTCTTACCGATGCCCGAAGGCACATTCAATGTTACGTTTGCCATTTTATTTCACTCCTGAAGGGATATGACCTGCACCGATCAGGGCGTGCAAGCCGGATTGCTGAGTAAGCGGAATTGATACAGAACCATTGACGACAGGGTAAAACACGCCATCTATGAGGACTTTGCCAACGCCAGCTGGCGCTGTGAATGTTGCTTGTGTTGGTGCTGACATTTCGATTCCCCTTAAACCGGTTGCCCGTTCCATCCCTCAATCGTCGTCGGCTCCGTGTACTTCGGTGCCATACCTGCTTGTGATCCTGCCACCTGCTGCCGCATATACTCAAGCATACCGGTGCTGTCATCGCCGCTCAGCTCAGTCAAGGCCCAGACCAGCGCATCCATCCTGTTCGGGCTTTTCGTCGTCGTGATCGGGTCAAAGTCCGTCATTTCCGATTCAAGCGCCTGGAAGCTGCCCACATGATGCACTCTGCCTTGCTCATACAGCGCGGAGATCGGTTCTGCCCGGATCGCCTTGCCGCGTGTTGCCGTGACTGCTTTGTAACTTATATTCTGGTCAATAGCGCGAACAGTTGATTCAACCATATCGCCGCCGTTGTTCACTTCACCTATCAGCCGGTCTGCCTGATGCTTCTTGTAGGCTATCACCGCTTTGCTGCCCCATTCGCTCGGGCCGCCGTCTATCGTATCGTCACCAAGCACATAGAAGTGAAGTACACCGTTCGGCCAGTAAGCAGAGCCGCAAGTCACAATCCCTGCCTCATCCAATGTGTCGCTTGACTTCGCCAGGATCGCCCGGTCACGGTCTTTCACGTTTGGATCAAGTCCGACCACGACTCGTGTTAAATTCGGCACGACTTGTACTCTTGCTGCATCGATCAGGCCCAGCTTGAACAAGGCGCGCGGATTGTCGTTCAGTATCTCCGCATTCAACTCTTGCCGGCCTAGCCTGGTTCCTTCGTACTTCGTGATGACCTTGGAGAAAAACTTGTCAGACAGATTCGTCTTGTTATCGTACGTGCTGCCACGCGTCACTACCGTCGTTCCGTCCTCTGCGCCCTTCATTAACTCTTTGATCAACTTCAGCGGCCTGGGCGTCGTAGTGATCACCGCCTGGGGATTCTTTCCCAGGCGCAAACCCATCATCGCCTGATCCCAGGCCTCATCAATATATCGCCAGGCGCATACTTCGTCTGCCCATATTTTTTCATGCTGCTTACCACGTATCCTGTCCGGTTCGTCTGCTGTGAGGATAAGCGAACGCGCTCCATTAGGCCATTCGAGGCGGCTTTTGCTTGTTCGATAGTAAGGGCGCTCATCTTTTGGACAGATTGCAAGTATTCCTGACTCTCCCTCAACCATGACATCTCGCGCATCGTCCGACGTTGGCGCAATGAGGTTGACGTATTTAAATTTTTTAATCCATTGGCGAACCGTTTCCGCTCCAACTCTTGTCTTGCCAAAGCCGCGTCCAGCCAGCACGAGCCATACAGCCCAGAAACCGGGGGGGATAAGCTGTTCTGGTCTTGCCCAGAATTTCCAGTCGTGGATGAGCTGCGCGGCTTGTTCATCAGTCAGTCTCGCTATCCGGGCCGCTCTTTCCGCTTCCGGCAAGCTGAGCAGCCACGCCGAATTTACCGGCGAGGATTTCTCTTGCGCCTGTGACATCTTGGATACCTATGGGGTTTTCTTGGTCGCCAGCGTGGATCATGCGGTCACCGTATTTCTTCGGTGCGATCTTAGAGAGCGTCCATTTACGCGCATCAATCTGAAGGCGGCGCTGAGCCAATTCCAGATCAGTTTCTACTTTGCGGTCAGACAGGTCAAATATCTCTTCGGCCAAAGCATCCATGCCCTGAGATTTGGCACGCGCGTATCTCTCCAGCAAAGATGCATCCTTAGCAAGATGCCTCCAGAACGTACCCATAGGCACATCAATCTGACGGCAAGCCGATGCCGCATTGCCTGTGCAGGCAATCAGTTCAATAATGTCATCGAGTTGCTTCTGTGAAATAGCCATGATGCTTTCATGCAAATATTTAACATTTGCAGAATGCTAGTACATGATTCTTGTTATGTCAAGGCTTTAAGGTCACAAACGCCGTACATTTTCAATGTGTCTTCGATTCTCTGCATTACTTGCTCAACAGCAGCGCTAGGGGTTATGCAATTAAAATCGGATTTAACCTCAAATGAAGTTCCTTTGGCGGCCACATGCATATCGACAGAGCACATCCAGCCATCAGGCATCTTGGCTATGCGCGGCTTGCCGTATTTGCATAATGCAATTAAATCATTTTCCATTATTTACTACCCGTGAATTGTAAAGCGCTCCTTTACGTTTCTTTGTATTTTCCATTATTTCCTGCCAGTGCATTGCTTGCAATATTTGTAGACAGGCTTCCTGGTGCCGACGTCGGCGATGACGCCCCTCATGTCGTCGTTCAGGTGCGTTTCGTCCAGCCCAACCCACACGGGCAGGTACGGCTTGTAGCCTTCATCCTTGGCCTCGATATGGGTCGCGGCGACGTTCCGGATGGTCTTCTCGTCGCAACCAAGGTGCTCAGAGACGCGCTGGAAGGTGTCGACCAGGCACTGCTTGCCGATGTATGCGACGCAGCGCAGCGTCATCCTGCGCTCGCCGTCGATTCCCTCGAGGGTTGGCATGAACAGGCCAGTGCACTCCCGGCAACGGTATCGCTGAACCTTTGCATGGATGCGGGTCGGCTTGCCGATGGGCGTGTCGAGGATGGTGATGTAGCGCGGACCATGCTTGTAGAGCGGGGCATCCACGACGCCGCACGCCTGGCAAACGTCCGGCTGCTTGGTGTACGTCGCATGGATGACCATGCGCTCGTCTGTCTCATCGATGTCGGTCGTCGTCCAGCCGGGGAGTCTCAAGATGTCGGTCATAGGGCGGCATCATACAAAGCACATGCCACTATCGCAATGCCCAAAGAGAACACCATTTTGGTCGGACAAGTCAGCATCCTCAAGGGGGATGCAGTCCGGGTGAAGGAATGCGTGAGGGTCCCGGCGCCGGATTTCGCGGTCGAATCGGATGGCCTGGGACCAGTCGGCTGGCTTGTTCTCCTTGATGTCCCGCCACTCTTCTTGGGTATGGTTCGGACAATTCCAGCACGAGCTTCTCGGCGGCGCAGGCCAACCCATGCGCTTCACCAGCGCCTGGCAGTTGCCCCGGTTCATACCCCGCTCAATCAGTGGGTGCCTGTACCCCCACTTGGCTCCGCTGGCCTTCATGCGATGCTTCTCGTCCGAACTGATGCCGACCCAGATGTCGGCCGCCGTGCAGCCCTGAGCCGTCGCCCAACGTCTCACAACGCGAGTCTTCCACTCGTTCGAGCAGTAGGTAGGCAGCTTGCCAATCTCGCCGCTCTGGTCGGTAAATACGGGCATGAGCAGCGTTTCCCCGTCAGCGCCCCCATAGAGGTCAACTGTCGCGAAATCGCTTTTCTTCACCCGGTGCAGGACGAATCCAACCTTGGCCAACTCAGGGGTGATTACCTCGTCCATGTACTCCCAGGTCGTGGACTGCTCCCGTTCGGTATCAACGATTACGGCAAGGTCCGGGCGAATCTCGCCCAGCACGATAAGAGCAGCAATCGCCGCCGATTGCATCCCGCCACCAGAAGACCAAATTTGAGTTCGCGTCATGTTTTCCCCAATCCGTTTCAACCACTTATTCCGGATACCCGATTTTCCCTTCATTACCATTCTCTGACCTGATGATAATTGCTAGTTGCCCCGGCTTCACGTTCATTTTGGTTTCTCCCACTGCGATATTGTGACAACAGCCCTCGCTCTGCCGTCTGGTTCCATGCGCTGCGCTATGATCTGCCTAACCCATACGTCATCCAGAAAAGCGATACCCTTCATCGCATCAAGCGTGACCTTAACCGCGTTGTCGAGATCAATGCATCGTACAGTGTCATCCCATCCTTCGCCCATCTTCTTGACGCGTTTTTCCCAATCTAACGGACGGTGCGGGTACAGGTCAAGCCGAACCATAACGCGCCCCTCAATCGGCTTTACGACGCCGGCAATACGCAAGCGCATGGCGATTTCTTCCTTGAATGCTTTCGCCTCTGAGCTCACGTAAGTGATTGCTCGATTCCCGGCTACCCGCGTGCGCCAATAAACATTGGCACTCACAGGAACCGGTATCACAATCGTGATTGAATCACTCATTGCATCATTCCTTTTGGGAAATCTTCCAGTGAATCCGCGTCAAACAGAGTCACATGTACTCCGTTTTCATCCATCTTGACCCTGACCTGATCACCTTTTCCCGGCGCCTAAAACTCATCAGGCGTCAGAAAAATATGGTAGTCAGGATACTTGCGAAGGATCGCGGCCAGGACGACGCTCATTAAATCTTCTTGATCTTCAGTCATATCACACGTCATCAAAGTCGCGGGTGAGCTTGCATGTCATGCCGTTAAAATCGACACATTTTTCTTTCTTCTTACTTGTTTTCTTTGGCACTGCCGGGAGCGTTTCTTTTTCCTCTTTCGCGCCGGGAACATCGGCCGAAATCATTCCCTGGCAGACAAGCAGTTCTTTGACTTCCGGTTTTGCGTCCAGTTCTGAGACGAATTTCAGGCATGCCGGCTTATCTGGGAATTCCGCTACCATCTGGAAAGTTGGATATGGGTCTGCCGAAATCAAAAGCAAAAGAATGTACGTAAGCATTTTATTTCTCCTTTAGCGCCAGATGTCCCGGCAGTTTGATGAAAGCCTTCCGGCCAGGGATGCTAACGCGGACATGCGCCGAATCCCAATCTTGCTCAGCAGCTTCAGCCGCCGCCTTTGCAATCTTCGTTGCGCATTGCAGCCAGCGATTGCCGCGCGCGCTTTTCAGTTCAAGTTCGATCATGGCAAACATTCCATTACCGTTTCAATCCAGACTTTCGCTTGTTCGACATTGATTGCATTGCCGTAGCCGCGCAGTCGTCCCACTCTGGCGGGAACCCCAATAACCAACGGGAATGTGCCGGGTTCAACTGGCCTCCACCTTTCATCCCGGCAGTGCAGCCAGTCAGCATCTGCCCAGAAACCGTTAGTCGGGCCGGCCCCGCTTGCACCTTGCTGCCGTCCGCACGAAACATTTGCATCGCTGCGTCCGGGTTGCCCGTCCGGTCGTTGTTGCTGGCGGTTGTAGTCGGCCAACCAGCGAGATAAGCTTGGCGCGGCAATTGGTCCACCCGGTCCTTGCCGTCCCGTTGCGCTGTCATGCCAGGCGTGTCTTTCCAGTCCCGTGCTGCTGCTGTAGTCCAACCCACTATCTGAACAGCGGTTTGAATCTTCAAACCGCCCTCGCGCCCCGAATTCCCCGCACCCGTTCCATTGCTGCGCGTTGTCGTTGGCCACCCAATAAGCTCGGTCTCGGATGTGCGGCGCACCGACGCTCGCAGACGGAAACGGGACACACCCGAAGGTGTAACCCAAGGTTTCCAGGTCAGCGTGTACAAGGTCGATCCAAGGTTCAACAGCCTTTGACGCAACTTGCTCTCCAAGGACGATTGAAGGCTTGCGCTCTGCGATGAGGTGCCCAAAAGCCGGCCAGAGGTGCCGCTCATCAGAAAACCCAGCTCCTTTGCCTGCCGCGCTGAAAGGTTGGCACGGACAGGAACCAGTCCAAACAGGTCGGTCATCACTCCATCCGGCCCTTCTAAGGGCGAGCGACCAGCCGCCGATTCCGGCAAAGAAATGGCACTGGGTAAATCCTCGCAGGTCGGAGGGATAAACATCTTCAATACTCCTTTCGTCTACTTCGCCATCAGCGATATGACCAGCTTTGATTAATTCCCGCAGCCATGCCGCCGCAAATGGGTCGAATTCGTTGTAATATGCGCTCATGGTTTCAACACATTCACGATAGATTCTTCTACGACTTTGTAAAGCCGCCGCATCCACATATTTTCACTTTCTCGCGGTTGCTGCTTCAGCTCAACACATTCGCTTGCATCAGCTAGATCATTGAAAATCGCCTGCTCTTTCTCGCAGAAATCATGCTTTTTCAAGCCCTCAATCGCACAGATTACCCAGCTCAGGCGGTTCAGCTCCACAGTGATCGCCTGGGTATCGGCGGCCTCGCGGTTGAAATGAAACGAGCAATACCAGTCATCAGCGCCCTGTGTACTGTTTGTCATCACACCCTCACAAAAACAGCCATATGCGGCACATTTTCCGTTTTGGCGGGAAGCTGTTCGATCAGGATGGCTCAATTTCGCCTCCTTTGGCATCGCCATTCGATTTATTAGGTGTGGTTGGCACATGCCTACCAACTTTTATGTTTTCGCCTTCTAGGGCCATTTCCGTGCGTTTTAAAGGCAGTTTCAATGCGACCAACATTTCAGGCACATTGCAGCTTAATCCAATTGCCTCAAAAACATTTTTCTGTGGTGCTGGCAGTAGTCCTGCTATGACTGCTTTTTCGATAGCTGCTTCGCGCTGCGTGCTGTCCGTTCCGTAGCTGGCAAACCACTTGAGCTCTTTCCGCTCTTTGCGAGCTTTGGCGATAATCCGATCATAGGCTTCCTTGAACGCCATACGAGCCGGTGTTTCGTCGCCACGGCCTGTCAGCAATGGCCGCGCTACGCCGAAAGCTTGGGCGAGCTCGTCGAACCAGACGACGGTGTTAGCTTCATCACGCGCTGCAACTGCGATGCCCCAGGCTTCCTCAACGGATGGGCGCCCGTCGCACTTTTCAAGTTTTTTGATCTGGGCAATCACGTGCGCCGGCTGCATGGCGAACTGTCCGACATCGGTGTCCTGCAAATGCGCTGCAATGGCGGCCCGGACTTCGGCAAGCGAATATTCGGCCATCATGCGGAAGAAAAGAGCCTTTGCATTTGGTGCCAACACCTTCGGCTGGAAGGCATAAGCCTCATCCAGCAGCGAATCAAATTCATCGAAATCAGTATCAAACATCGATAACTCCCTGCTCATTTTTTTTACCGAAAAGCAATTCTTTGGCCTGCCGCCCAGATTCTTTTCGCAAGACGTCAAGGTCTTGCACTGGCCTACCGTTGGCCTTCGGATTCTGGCTACGGATTCTGTTCTTCCAAGTCCCGAGCCAGTTTATTTTTCTGCCCCTGGCGCCAGGAACTCCAGTCCAGTAATCCTTGAAAATTTCACCCTCAAGCCGAATAGCTTCAGTTGTCCAGCCTGGCATCGTCAATGCCCACTCACCCCACGATTTCGGCAAAACCCAATCTTCAGGAAGCCGAGTCCCA
>Ga0210384_10003222_pt1 | contig 19040 bp, 16 predicted proteins | sample IncBWH2MmetaG_FD_160574 | JGI IMG/M metagenome (GOLD analysis project Ga0210384, IMG submission 160574) | Forest soil microbial communities from Barre Woods Harvard Forest LTER site, Petersham, Massachusetts, United States - Inc-BW-H-2-M | ecosystem: Environmental > Terrestrial > Soil >...
CGAATGTCTTTGATCAGCTTCAGATGGCCTTCTTCGGAAAAATAGACGGCGCCGACGCCTTCGCCGCTGCCGTTTGGGAAAGTAAACTTCACGGGCTGGACGGTTTGGGCTTTTGCCGTGGCGTGGTCGAAGGTTACGCCGCTGGTTTCCACGTGAATCACGTTGGGGACAGTATGCGGATGTTTACGCGCTTTTTCCACGTCGGCTGCGCTCTGGAGATCCATGATGACTTTGCCGCTGCACTGAATTCCGCCGTCGGCTTTCGAGTACTTGCAGCTTTCGGTGTGAATGATGTCATCGCGATCGCCGGTTTTGCCGTAGACGGTGACGACTACGTCTTCGAGCAGGCTGGCATCGAGACCTTTGAAGTCGGTGGACTTGGCGGCGCGCACGGTGAAGATGGTGTGATTGCCTTCTACCTTGGAGAAAGTCAGTGCGTTCGATTGGCGTTCAACGTCGATGGGTGGGGCTGGAGGAGCGTTGCGTTTTTCTACGTGGGCGGTCCATTTGCGTTGCAGGTAAATGCCGCCGGTGATCCCCACGAGAATCACGGCGAGAAGAGCCGACCAGCGCGCGTAACGCGCTGCTTCGCTTCGCTTCATAGATTAAGTTAAGCAAAGATTAGGGGAAGAGTATAGCGAGGTGGGGAATGTCAAACGGTGGCGACGCCGAAGGAAAACCCAAGAGGGCGGCCAGCCGCCCCTACAAAACAGAGGAAAAGATCAGCCGGCGGCTTCGCTGGTGGCCGAGATGGCTGGGAGGATGCCAATGTTGGCGGCGGCGACGCTGTCGCGATTGGTGTTTTTTACGAGGTACATGGCTTCATCGGCGAGGTGAAGGAGGCCTTCTTTTGTTTTTGAATCTACCGGGTAGGCGGCGAGACCGACGCTGGGCGTGACGCTAATGTTCAGACCTTCCTGCTGCAGCCAGACGGTTTCGCGAATTAGTTTGTGAAGGCGGCGGGCGACGTTGATGGCGTTGTCCTTGGAGGTTTGCGGAAGCAGAATCACGAATTCATCGCCGCCATAGCGGAAGGCAAAATCGATCAGGCGGCAATTGGTTTTGAGCGCGTCGCCCATTTCCGCGAGGAGCCGCGAGCCTACCAGATGGCCGTGGGTGTCGTTGACCTGCTTGAAGTGATCGAGATCGATGAAAACAATCGAAAATTCGTAGTTGTAGCGCTGCGAACGGTAGATTTCCGTGTCGAGAATGAAGCCCATGTGGCGAGCGTTGTAAAGCGATGTGCAATCGTCTTTGATGGTGAGTTCGTGGATGCGCTTGACGTGACGAGCGTTTTCGAGCGCGATGGCCGCGAAATCGGAAAGCGCTTCGAGAAGTTTGAGATCGCGGGGATCGAAGCCGTCAGGGCCGACGCAATTGATCAGCTCGATGACGCCAAGGCAGGTGTCTCGAAAATTTACCGGGACGGCAACAATGGAGCGCGTCTCCATCTTGGTTTTTTCATCTACCTTGCCGAAAAAACGCGTGTCTTTGGAGGTGTCCGGAACAATGACGACTTCACCGTGTTGCGCGACCCAGCCTGCGATTCCCTGACCCACCTTTACGCGGACGTCTTTCAGTGCTTGCGAAGCTTTGCCAACGGCCAACTCGAAATAAAGTTCCTGCTTGGCTTCATCGAGTAGAAGCAGGGACCAATTGTCGGGGCGGAGGAATTCGTCGATTTTCTCCATGATAGTGCGGAGGACCTGATCCAGTTGCAGAGACGAGGTGAGGGCTTTGCCTAATTCCTGGAAAACGGCGACTTCGCCGGCCTGACGAGCTTCCGGTGGGGCGCCGAGATTGCGGCGGCGCTCCACCGTAGGAAATGGCTTGCTGTCGTCCGCGTTCAAGTGGGCTCGTTTCCCTGGACGGAGTTGCTGGGCAATGCCGGTCCAGGATCCTGAAGATAGACACGTATCCCTAAAGGGTCTGCGCCAGTATAGGCACCGGAGAAAAATCCGCGCAACCCACCGTTAGTCCTAGCGTTTCCATCTTGCAATCGTTGGAAGAAGTGTCGAGTAGTGAGTGCTGGTCGGAGAAACGCCAGGTGGGCGGCGAGGAAGGAGACACGCAACCCGGCGAACGCTTGGAGACTGGCATCGTCCGATGTGAGTCCTACCTTGGCTTCCCTTTGATCGGATAAGGGGAACCGTGGTGGTAACTTACCGATTACATTAGAGATACAGGATCATCCACACAAATGAAGAGGTTAGTTTAGCAATGTGAGGGCAATTCTGATGCCTTAGCACCTCCCGTCCTAGGCAAGTCGAGTTATTTGCCAAATCCCCTCAAGCAGCGAGCCCGCGTCGGCAAACTGCGCCGCTGCTCCGGTCGGACGAAAACTGAAAAAGCTGAGATACCGTCACGCCGAGGCGTGGGGCACCCACCTGGATGCGGAAAGGGGCGGCGTGTGTGTTCTGGAAACGCGGACCAGGGCGATTGAACGGGGGGCGGGGGATTTGAGAACGTAGCGGAATAGGCTTCCGCGGGCAGTCTTGCGGCGGAAATCGCTGGCGAGCAACTCGATTTGAATGGGACGAACTAACCTCTCGAAGTTCACATAGCTCACGCTCCGTTGCCCAGGGTTCGCGGAAACAGAAAACTTCTCTTGAAAACGTGGTGAAGGATTTGTCTTGAATCGCGCGGGAGGCATCGCGCGCTATCACGCAGCCAAAGAGCAATGTGAGGAGAGCCAACCCACGGGGCATATTACTTCAGCAGGCCTTTGGCTTTTGTGGTGATCATTTCGCGGACCCTTTTTTCGGGGACGAGGCGTTCGAGCATGCCTAGGTCGGCGTCGATAGTGAGATCGTGGTCGGTGACTTCGACGGTGCCTTTTACTGGAGTGCTTATCAAACCCCACTTGGCGCTGAGAGCGAAGATGAGGGTTGAGCCTTGCCAGGTCTTTTGTTCCACGACGACTCTCACTGGGAGTCCCGCCACGTCGCTAAACATTTCGTTGAAGGAGCGATCAACGGAGTCGACAACCTCGGCTTTGGAGCGGTTGTGTGAGATGGTGATGCGCATTTGGGCCCTCGTGTAGCGCTTCGGGTACGAGAAACCATTCTACGGGCCGGGGAACATATCTATCAATCTTCGCCAAGCGATCTTTGCGGTGTAGCCAACTATGCCCGGACATGGCCGAGGGAACATCTGTAGAAACAAGCATTATTATCCTTGAACAATAGCGTCTATGCTCGAGCCTATCGGACGCCAAAATCGCAACTGACCGCCCAGAAAACGAACAAGAACAGTTTGTCCTGCTTCGACGGTATAGGGACCTGCCGGAAGCCGTCGTTGTCAAAAGCAAGCTTGATTTTACAGGCATTGAATGCTGCTTGAGCGATGAGAACATGGTTCGTATGGACTGGTTTGGTTCAACTTGCTTGGTGGAGTGAAATTGTGGGTCAGAGAGCAGGATATCGATCAAGCCGAAAATCTAATCTGCCAAGGCTCGCCAGAAGACTTTAGCGTGGAAGGAGTAGGTGAGTTCAAGCAACCTAACTGTCCGCGCTGCAAATCGTTCGATATGTCGTTTGAGGGATTGAATAAGCCCATTGCCTTCATCGGCGCATATCTTGGCCTACCGATACCGCTAAAGCGCCGGGGCTAGAAGTGTCACACATGTGGTCATTCATGGCCGAATTTCGACGAGTCAGGGGGCACAAAAGAGGCTGACGTGCGGTGAACGCACGAACCGCAATAGAACCATCTATATGTGTTGCTGAATTTCTCTTTGTAGTGCGTATCTCTTAGAGTGCACGAGGTTTGACAGGGTGGGTGGGGCCGCCTATAGTGCGAGGCAAGGGACGCTGGGCTGCCCGAGATGGCGCGATGCTTGGGATTTTGCTAGGCGGGCAATTTGGGCGGCGTACCTTTCCCACCAGGGTTGAGGTCCCACCTAGGAATTGAGGCGTTACGCGCCCCCTGCGGCAATATGCGGGGCTCCGCCGCGGTTAAATTCACCATCTGCAGGACGAGGGAATGGCCAGGGGAAATTTCGGAGAACGGCTGAAACGCGAGCGCGAATTGCGCGAAGTGACGCTCGACGAAATCAATTCCGCCACGCGCATCAGCAACCGTTTTCTGGAGGCCATGGAAAACGAAGATTGGGAGAAACTGCCGGGAGGCGTGTTCAACCGGGGATTTGTGCGCTCGGTGGCGCGGTATCTGGGACTGGATGAAGAAGCGCTGCTGGCGGAATACGACATGGCACACGGCGCGCAAGAACAGGCAGCCCCGAAACGCGACGAAGTGAGGATACCTTCACCGCCGAAGTGGATTCCAGTAGCGGCGGTGCTGGGATTGTTGCTGCTGTTGGTGGGCTGCATCGCCGGCGGAATATATGCGTGGCGGTATTTTGCGGCGCGAAGGGCGGCGCGGCAGCCGGGAACGGCGATGGTTTTGGACTCCGGCGGGAATTCTCACAGACGATTGAGCATTACGGCCAAGGATTCGAGCGCGTGTTGCTGGATTAGAAAGAGCAAAGCATACCGCTGGTTAGAGCGCCGGGGCGATCCGGTACAATTATTTTACGTGGGAAAAACCTGAAACGGGGCCACAGTGGAGCAGCTCAGCGCAGAAGTTGTTGAAGATTTGCGGCACGGCCGAGCGCCGCGTGAACGCAAGATAGCGGTGTGCACAACCGGGGCCCACCTACCTCCAGCAGATCGCATTGAAATATTGACAGTGCTGGCGAAGGACGAGGACGAAGCGGTGTCTTCGCGGGCCAGCGAGGCGCTGTTGAGTTACGGGCCGGAGGCATTTTTGCAGCCGTTGCGGCGGGAAAATGCTGTGCCACCTTTGTTCGCGTATGCCGGGAAAGAATTAGGGAGCAAGCCGGGAATCGCGGAGGCGCTGCTGCACAACAAGAATTGTGGCGGAGAATATCTGGTGCCGGTGGTCGGGCAACTTTCGGGGATGCAGGTGCAGGAATTGGTGCTGGAGCTCGATCGCATAAGCGCGACGCCGGAATTGGCAGCAGCGCTGGAGCGTTTGCCGAATCTTACGGCAGAACACAAAAGCATTTTGCAAGAGTTGCGAAGCACCGCGATCGACGAAGGACGGCTGGCGGAGGCCGCTGTGGATGCCGAGCCGGACCCGGTGCGCAGGCAGACGATGCTGCAGCAGATCGGGCGAATGACCGTGGCGCAGCGGGTGCAGTACGCGATGAAGGGCAGCGGCGAAGCGCGACGGACGCTGATCCGCGATTCGAACAAAGTGGTGCAGCGGGCAGTGCTGCTATCGCCGCGATTAACGGATCAAGAGGTGGAAGCGTACGCGTCGATGCCGAATCTGACGGACGAGATACTACGACAGATCGCGAACAACCGAAATTTCCGGAAGAATTATGTGGTGGTGAAGAATTTGATTAACAATCCGAAGACACCGCTGGACCTTACCTTGAATATGTTGCCGGCGCTGAACGCGGTGGATTTGAAGAGATTGACGAGCAACAAGAATGTGCCGGAAACGTTGCGGACGACGGCGATGAAGCTACAGAGAACCAGGAATGAGGCGAAGAAGAAATAAAAGGAAGATGAAGAGGTAAGGAAGCGAGGAAGTAAGGATTTCTTTGGGTTGAGGCCCGGACTAGATGTTTGTTTTGTGGGAATTCCTCGATTGTAACGGCGGCAGATTGCTGCCGCACCCCTCATAGTTAGTCGCGGTGGTCGACGGAGGCGTTTTGTCTTCATTGGCAAAAGAACCCAAGAGGACCAGTCTTAAGGTTGGCCGCAACGGAGAACCCACGGGGGCGGCCTAAAGCCGCCCCTACAAAGGCAAGAGTAATGTGGCGACCCTCGTTCTGGTATTCTCCTTCGTGCGAAAAGTTTGGAGGATTCGATGCGGCGTGTTGCGCTTTTCCTGTTGGGGATTTTGATGGTAGTGGCGGCGATTCGTTCGCAGCAGTCGTCGAGTGAGCATTTTGACGGGCAGACCTGGTGGGCGCACGTGAAATTTCTGGCGGACGATTCGCTAGAAGGGCGGGATACGGGAAGTGAGGGCCTGAGAAAGGCGGAAGCGTATGCGGTAGAGCAATTCCGCAAGGCCGGACTGGAACCGGCGGGAACGGACGGGTTTTACCAGGAAGTGCGCTTCAACCAGTTTCAGATCGATGAAAGTAAATCCTCGTTGGCGCTGATCACGGGTGGAAACGAAAAGCCGCTGAGTTTCGCGGAAGACGCGTTTATCAACACCAGGGCGACGCGAGTCTCGGCGGAACTGACCGCACCGCTGGTTTTTATTGGCAACGGACTGAGAGTCCCCGAGAAAAACCTTGACGAGATGGCGGGACAGGATTTGAAGGGAAAGATCGTGGTTTATCTTGCCGGTTCGCCATCGGAGATTCCCACGGCGTTGGCGGCTCACTACCAGACGATCGCGGAACGCTGGAAAGAATTGAAGGCGGCTGGGGCGATTGGAATGATCTCGATTTTCAATCCCGCTTCGATGGACGTGCCGTGGTCGCGTATCGCGTTGAACCGTAATCACCCATCGATGGATCTTGCGGATCCGGAATTCAACGAGACAGCCGGATTGCAAATTGGAGTGGCGTTCAATCCCGTGTCCGCGGAGCAACTGTTCGCTGGCTCGGGCCACACGTTCGCGGAGGTCGCCGCGCTCGGTAAGGAGCGCAAAGACCTGCCCCGTTTTGCGCTGAAGACTTCGCTGAAGGCCAAGGCCACGGTGGTGGAGAAGTCGCTGACCTCCGCAAACGTAGTGGCAAAGCTTAGCGGCAGCGATCCGGGATTGAAGAACGAGTACGTGGTGCTTTCCGCGCACATCGACCACATCGGGATCGGAGAACCGATCAACGGCGACAAGATTTACAACGGAGCGATGGACAACGGCTCTGGCAGCGCATTGGCGATGGATGTGGCCTCAAATTTGAGGGCACATCCGGCGAAGCTGAAACGGTCGGTGCTGTTTGTGCTGGTGACCGCGGAGGAAAAGGGATTGCTGGGTGCGAAATATTTCGCGGCACACCCGACGGTGCCACCGAAATCGATTGTGGCGGATATTAACGTGGATATGTTCCTGCCCATCGTGCCACTGAAAATAATGCGCATTCAGGGGCTGGCGGAATCGGACCTCGGGGAACGCGCGGCGGCGGTGGTGCAATCATTCGGGGTGAAGCCGGTACCGGATCCGGAGCCGTTGCGGAATTTGTTTGTGCGCAGCGACCAATACAATTTCATTCATCACGGGATACCGTCGGTGATCATGGATGTATTTTACGAGCCAGGTTCACCGGAACAGAAGTTGTTTAAGGACTGGCTGACGAACCGGTATCACGCGCCGTCGGATGACGTGAACCAGCCGGTGGATTTGAAGGCGGCGGCGTTGTATGAGGAGATTGTGCGCAAGTTGTTGATTGAGACGGCAGATGCGACCGCGCGGCCGCAGTGGAAGGCGGATTCGTTTTTTCGGAGGTATGCGGCGGATTAAAAACGTCCAGTTCAGAAGGCGGCCGCTACCAAAGCAGGAAGTGCAAGATTTGTGATCGTGCGGACTTGCGGCGCGGCAGTGCTGAGCGCTACGGAAGAATTGCGATGAATGTTGAGGAGTTGAGGAAGATTTGTTTGGGGTTTGCTGGCGCCACGGAGCAGATCCAGTGGGGGAACGATCTGCTGTTCAAGGTGGGCGGAAAGATGTTTGCGGTGACGGCTCTTGAGCCCGCGCCGGTTTGGCTTTCGTTCAAGGCTTCGCCGGAGCTGTTTGTGGAACTTACCGAGAGGCCGGGAATTATTCCGGCACCCTATCTGGCGCGGGCGAAGTGGGTCGCGCTGGAAAATCGAGACGCGCTGGCCCGACAGGAACTGGGTGAGCTGCTGCGGATGTCGTATGACCTGGTGGCAGAGAAATTGCCGCGCAAGGTCAAGGAATCGTTGTCGAAACCGAGCGCTTCCGTCAAAAAGAGCAGGGCTCCAAGCCGGGCCGCAAAGAAAAACCGCCGAAAATAGGATTTCCCCCTGTCCCTGTGGACAGGATACTCATTCGCGGTTCGCTTCCAGGGCTGCGAAACTATCCGCAGATTCGAGTGTTAATTTAAACAAGCCCCGCTAATTCGCGTGCGCGTCAGGTCGTTGCACCGATAAGCGCCATCCACATCCATCTCATTGAGGAGAGTACATGAAGCTGAACTTCATCGCTAAAGCTCTTGTTCCGGTATTCGTATTCGCCCTATTCCTGGCGGTGAGTCCTAGCAGTGCATTCGCGCAAGGAAAGCATCCGGCGTATCTTCACGCACTGAGCGATTTGAGGGCCGCTCGTGCGCATCTGGAACGCCCGGATCACGGAGAATTGCGGCACGAAGAGAAGGAAGCCATTCATCAGATCAACGACGCGATCGACGAAATCAAAAAGGCGGCCATCGCAGACGGCAAGGACCTGGACGAACATCCGATGGTAGATGCACGGATGGATTGGCCGGGACGCCTGCACCGCGCGATGGAATTGCTGGACAAGGCGCATCAGGATATCGCCCACGAGGAGGACAACCAATTCGCGCAGGGACTGCAACAGCGCGCGTTCGAACACATTGACAAAGCCAAGCACGAAGTTGGCGAGGCTATTCGTATCGTAGCTGCGCGCTACTAAGCAGCTATACCGCACCGACGGCACGGTGACGCACTGCGTCACCGTGTTTTTTTGTTGCATGGACCGTTCAGGCTAGTATTGGTTCGTGCGTAATTCCTCCACTTGTTTGAATCTTTGGAAAAAGAACCTGGGCCGGGTGCCGGAATCCGTTTGGGAACGGACCGAGCTTGAGAGCCTGGTGCTGGCCGACAACCAACTTTCGGAAGTGTCCGAACGAATTGGCGCGCTGAAGCAACTGCGCATGCTGGATCTTGGGCACAATGATTTGACACTGGTGCCTCAAAGCCTTGGCGAAATCGAGGGCCTGACGGATTTTTTGTATCTTCACGACAATCGATTGACGGAGCTGCCGGTATCGCTTGGAAGGCTCGCGAAGTTGCGCTACGTGAATATAAGCGAGAATGCGTTCGAGAACCTGCCGGAATGCGTTTGCAGCATGACCGGTTTGATTGAACTCAGAGTATCCGACAATTCCCTGACGACATTGCCCGATGCGATTGGAGGATTAACCAGTTTGCGTGAACTGCATCTGCGGAACAATAAGTTGACGTCACTTCCGGTTGCGATCGCATCGATGCGGGAACTTCGCCAAGTGGATCTGCGGGGAAATCCGTTGACGCATTTGCCAGAGCAGATGGTAAGGCTGCCACGATTGGAGAAGGTGGATTTGCGATGGGTGACAACGTTCGAAATACCGAGTTGGATGGAAGAGCTTGAACGACGAGGGTGCGTGGTCTACCGGTAAGGAGATTCGGAAATCAGGCAGTGGCTTTGGAACCGTTGGGACGACGAAGCGGGCGAGCACCTGGGCGGGGGAAAGTCATGTGCCAGAAATTAACCTCGGGATTGGTGAACTCCAGGCCGACGTACATTTTTCCGTCGCGTTCGCGGCGAGCGGAAACCACACGCGTTTCGATGGAGCGGTTGGTGTTCTCGTTGACCAACATAAGGGTTTGCCCGGCGCAGACCATTTCGTCTAGAACCAGCAGGGCACCCTGTTGATTGATAGAGCGGGTGACGCCCTTTACGCAGAATTTCTCGCCGATTTCGTGTTCGCCGTGAATCACGACAGGTACCGCCAGGGCGACCCGAAGGGTACGCCGGCGTTCGCGGTAGCGAAAGTGAAGAACTCCCATCAGTAACCTCTTGCTTCTGAGACTACGAAGCGAGAAACCTGGAAAACCTACAAAGTGATTCGCTCTCAGGCCGGGGATAGGAGTGGCGAAGGGTCCATCCGTTAAGTAACGCTGCAGAGGCCCGAGAGGATGCCTCGTATTTCCTATTCTGGCGCAACACGCGGCGGAGGACAATAGGTTTCCGGTACCAAATTGCGAATTAGAAATGCAGTACGCAAGTACTTCGTTTGAGTTTTGAAAGTTAGGGACGCAAAAGATCGGAAAAAAACTTAGCAAGATCTAGTGATCTTGCGAACATGGGGCGCACCCTTCGAGGCTCGGGGTAGAGCAGCACTGCGACTCTACGAATGCGAAAATGCTGCGTCCAGATTGAGGATTTCGGCTCGCAGAGGTTTTTTATCGACGCGTAGACGGGCCAGGGTAATGGGCAGATTAAATCGTCTGGGGCCGGCGCTTCCCGGATTCAGGTAGAAGACGCCATTTTGCATGGTTTGTTGCGGCTGGTGCGTATGGCCGGAAATTACGACGTGGAAGCCGGCGGCTTCGGGCTTGAGATCAAGGTCGCGCAGGTTGTGGACCATGTAAAGGATTTCTTTACCGCATTCGATGACCACTGTCGGGGGTAGTTCCGAGGCCCAGGCAGCAGTATCGACGTTGCCACGAATGGCGAAGACCGGAGCAATGGCGCGGAGGCCGGCTAGGATTTCCGGCGCGCCGACATCACCTGCGTGGAGAATGAGGTCTACACCAACTAGAGCGCGTTCCGCTTCCGGGCGAAGCAGGCCGTGGGTATCGGAGATTACGCCGAGTTCCACTTGGCCGTCCTTTCTGTCGATCTAGAAAAATACGTGGTCGGAAATTGCTTGCGCAAATGTCGTTTGCGGTTAAGCGCGCTCCGGGATCGGAAGCGCTTCGTCTTCGGAGCGAAACGCAGCGAGCCGCGGATGATGCAAGCCATCGCGCCGGACGAAATAAATCACCACGAACATAAGCAAAGCTCCGACGACCAGCACCGCAGCCGCGGCTTGCAGGCCGATTTGCAGGTCGCTCATATCGGAGATTCGGCCGATCAGCAGCGGGCCGAGCGCACCGAACAGCTGGGTCATAAACATGTAGACGCCGATGGCGGTGGCATGGGCGCGCTGCGGCGTGAGATCGTGCAGCACCGCAGTGGTCGGGCCGTGGTACCAGGACATAAAAAAACTGGCCAGGAAAAATCCCACGAGAACTACCCATTTTTCCTCGGCTTGAATGGCGAGAAGCAGAAATGGGGCAGACACCAGGAAGGCGCCGGCAATTACGATCAAGCGCCCGAAGGCGAAGCGCTTTTGAAGGCGGTCGGCGATGTAGCCGCCGGTCAACGCACCGAGCACCAGAGACAAGATGGCGATGATGGCGAGGGAAAGCGCCGCTTCTCGCAGACTAAAGTCCTTGTAATTTTTTGCGTAGTCGACTCCCCAGGTCACCAGCGAGACGCTGGAAAACGTGATGCAGATTCCGGCGACGATCATGGCCACGAACGCGGGAACGCGGAGCAATTGGTTGACGGCGACAACTTCGGAGCGCGGGCGGCGAGGAGGTTCTTGCAGACGAAAGGCAAAAAGGCCGGGAATGAGGCCGATAGCACCGAAAAAGATGAACGCGTGTTGCCAGCCGCTAAGCTCTCCCATGATGCCGCCCAGAGCGAGGCCGGCGGCTCCGCCAAGCAGCATTCCTGAAGCGAAAATCGCCTGTGCCGTAGCTCGATTCTCGCGAGAGAAAGTATCGGAGATCATCGCCTGTGCCGCAGGTGCGTAAGCGGCTTCGCCGATGCCAACCATGCAGCGCGACGCCAGCAGAAGGTAGAAAGTGGGCGCAAGACCACTGCAAATGGAAGCCACGCTCCAAAAGAGAACTCCCCCGCCTATAATTTTCGGCCGGCTGAAGCGGTCGGCGAGGTATCCGGAAGGAATGCTGGCCAGCGCGAGGACGATGAGCAAACCGGTTTGCAGCCAGCCGAGTTGCGCGTCGGTGACAGCAAAATGACTGCGAAGCAGAGGGAGCAGCGGATCGAGTACGTGTCTGTCGGCAAAGTTGACAAAATTGATTAAAGCAAGTACAGCAAGGAGACGCGCTTGTGCGTAAGTAAAAGGAATCGAGCGTGACGGCATCTATTGACGGTATCCTCTGGCGCGAGCAACCTGGCTACATGCGGGACCGACAGGGCACCTGGCACCGAACCTGCCGAATTATACAACCGACATGACGCAATCTCATCGTAACACCACAACGAGTGACCGGCTAACTACGGTGCTTTCCTACGGGACGCTGGTGTTACTGATCTACATGGTGTTCCGGATCGTGTCGCCGTTTCTGGTGCCGCTGGCGTGGTCGGCGGTGCTGGCGATCTTCTTCTATCAGGTGTACGAAGAATTGCTAAAGAAAATGTCTCCGACCGCGGCTGCGCTGCTGACTACGTTGGGTGTGACATTGTTGCTGATTATACCTGTGCTGCTGGTGCTGCTGTATGCGGCGCGCGAGGCGATTGATGCTTCCGCGAGAATTCAGGGGATGGTGCGCAGCGGCACCAGCATCATTCCGTACAGCACAATTGAGCGCCTACGCGTACATCTTCCGGAGTCTCTGCAGCAGATCGACGTTATGGATGCGCTGCGTCAGGGCGGGGAAAAAATTGCGTCTTATCTTGCCGCGAGTATCGGCGCGATGCTGAAAAATCTGTTTTCGTTTCTGCTGAATTTATTCATTTTGCTTTTTGCGTTGTTTTTTATGTTTCGCGACGGAGAGAAACTCCTGGAAGCGCTGCGGCATCTGCTGCCCTTCGAGAAAAAGTTCGAAGATGAAATGCTGGTGGAGTCGCGCGACCTGATTATCGCGAGTGTGGCTGTGGCGCTTCTGATTGCGGCGATTCAGGGATTGCTGGGCGGACTGGCATTCGTGTTGACCGGGTTGCCGGCTCCGGTTTTTATGGGCGTTTTGATCGCGTTTTTTTCGATCGTGCCGGTGGTTGGATCTGCGCTGATCTGGGGGCCAGCGGTGCTGTGGCTAGTATTCAATGGGCATTGGGGCAAGGCTTTGGTGGTACTGGCGATTTGCGCGGGCGTTGCGGGGATCGCGGACAATCTGGTGCGACCGCTGCTATTGCGAAATCGTACCCGCTTAAACGACCTGTTGCTGTTTATCGGCATTCTGGGCGGACTGGAAGTGTTTGGCCTGCTGGGACTGGTGGCGGGTCCCACGGTTCTTGCGGCGGCGCTTGGAGTGTTTCGCGTGTACACAGAGCATCGCGACGAAATAGAAAACGAGGCTGGGTAGCCCCGTGCGAACCCGCGCGGCTAAAATCCCCTACATCGGCAAAACTCTATGCTAGAGTACGCCCTCGAATGAAACTGCCAACCGAAAAATTCCGCGAATCGTTGCAGGAACTCCCGCCAGAGAGGCTTCGCTGGCGATGTGAACTGTCGCGCATTCCGTTTGAGACCACAGCACAGGCGCAGCGCCGAGAAGGATTTGTGGGGCAGGAGCGTGCTTTGCGCGCGCTGAAGATGGGCGTGGAGTTGTCCGCGCCAGGATACAACGCTTTCGTTTGTGGGCTTGCGGGCACGAGCCGCGGCGGAACAATTGCGCAAATGATCGAGGAGTTGCACCCGGAGACCAAGCCCTCGCTGGATCGCTGCTACGTGAACAATTTCAAGTTGCCCGATCGGCCGCGACTGCTGACTTTGCCGCGCGGTTCGGCCAATGGATTCAAGAAAGATATGCAGGCGGGAATTGATTTTCTGCGGCGACGGATTCCGCAGGTGTTCGAAGGCGAACCCTTTCAGCGCCAGAAGGGGCGCATCGTCGAGCGCTTTTCGGTTCGCGAAAAAGAATTGATGGACGATTTCACGCGGCGCATCGCGCGCGAACAGTTCGCGCTTGGACACATGCAGGTGGGAGCGGTGGCGCTGCCGGAAATTTTTCCGGTGCTGGAAGGGCAAATGGTGCCCATCGAAGACATCACGAAGATGGTGCACGAGGGAAAGCTGGAAGCGGGAGTCGCGGAAGAGATCGAACGCAAGTATGAACAGTTTCGGCAGGAATTCACGGTAGTGTACCGCAAGACGCTGACCCTTTCGCGCGAGCTTGCCAGCGAGCTCAGCTACCTGGAGCAGGAGGCGGCATCAGTCCTGGTCGATGGAGTTATCGAGGAGCTTAAGGAAAAGTATCCGGGCAACGGGGTATCCGAATATCTGGAGGAAGTGCGTCACCACCTGCTGGACAATCTCGATCCCTTCAAAGAACGCGAAGGGGAAGACGACCAACCGCAGGACGCGCCCGATGTTCCGCCGAAGATGCCGGGGCAGGAGCGCGATCCCTTTCGCGTTTACGGCGTGAATGTTTTGCTGGCGCACAATTCTGAAGATGTGTCGCCGGTAATTTTCGAAACCACGCCGTCGTACGCGAATTTGTTTGGGACTATCCAGCGAGCGTACGATTCGCGCGGTGGGTGGACGAGCGACTTCATGGACCTTCGCGCGGGGTCGCTGTTGCGCGCCGATGGCGGTTTTCTGATCATGTATTCGATCGAAGCGCTTTCGGAGCCGGGCGTTTGGCGGGCGCTGAAGCGCACGCTGAATCACAACCGGCTGGAGATCCAGCCGCTGGAAGTGTTTTATCCCTTCGCGAGCACGGCGTTGAAACCGGAACCGGTGGAAATCAATGTAAAGGTGATTTTGATCGGCGACCGTGATTTGTACGAGATGCTGTACGACTATGAAGAAGATTTCCGCAAGATTTTCAAGGTTCGCGTGGAGTTTGACGAAGAAATGCCGCTGAGCGACAGTGTGATCGAGGAATACGCGGGACGGTTGCGGGCGCTAAGCGAAAAGGAAAATTTGTATCCGTTCGATCGCGGGGCGTTCGCGGCGATCCTGGAGCATGGTGTGCGCAAAGCCGGGCGCCGCAACAAAGTGACCGCGCGATTCGTGGAAATCGCCGACCTGGCGCGGGAGGCGCATTACTGCGCTGCACGCTCCAGCGAAAACGTGGTGCGCGCAGCACACGTTCGCGCCGCCATTGCAGCGAAGATGGAGCGGCACAACCTGATCGAGACGCGTATTCGCGAAATGATCGAGGAAGGCACGCTGCTGGTGGATTTGGAGGGTACCTGCGTCGGGCAGGTGAACGGGCTCAGCGTAATGGAAATTGGCGGGTATTCGTTTGGCAAACCGGTGCGCATCACCGCCAGCGCGGCACTGGGTAAGGCTGGGCTTATCAATATCGAACGCGAATCGAATCTCAGCGGACGGTTTCACGATAAAGGCGTGCACATCATTTCGGGTTACATCCGCAGTTGTTTCGCGAAGGACAAGCCGCTTTCGCTGGCGGCCAGCATTTGCTTCGAACAATCGTATTCCGGCGTGGATGGCGACAGCGCGAGTTCTACGGAAATTTATGCGCTGCTTTCGGCGCTTTCCGAGCTTCCGCTGCGGCAGGATATTGCCGTAACCGGATCGATGAACCAGCGCGGAGATGTCCAGGCCATTGGCGGAGTAAACGAAAAGATCGAGGGATTTTTTGATATTTGCCGCATTAAGGGGCTGAGCGGTTCGCAAGGCGTGATGATTCCAGCGGCGAACGTGGAAGATTTGATGTTGCGCGAGGACATTCTGGAGGCGGTGGCGCAAAGGAAATTTCATATTTGGCCTATTGGGCATATTGAACAGGGGATCGAGTTGCTGACTGGTGTTGCGGCGGGGAAGCGGAACGGCACCGAGCGGTTTGAGTCGGGGTTGGTGTTTGATCTGGTGGACACGCGGCTGCGGGAGATGGCCCGGATGATGAAGGATTACCAGTAGGGTGGTTTCGTTTCGGCGATTACATTCTTCGGTAGTCAAGATGGTCGGTTGTCCTGATCCCTCCGCTCCGTGCCGCAAACGACTCGGCCCTCCAGTCGGGATGACATCGTGGATTATTTCCTGTGGTGTTAGTTCCCCGTACGGATTGTTTTTGGAGCGACCGCTGAGCAAAGAGTCCCGCTATCGGCTCTCGTCTTTTGGAGGAGCGGGGGCTTGGTAGGCTCGGCGATAGTCGATGCGATACCGCGTGGCGTTTGGCGTTGGGGCGGCTTCGGTAGGGTTGATGCGAACGTTTATGGAATGGATTGCGCCGTCTGAGGACGGAGGGGCGAAGGCCAGACTGTATTCGTGGCGGACCAGTTCGGCGATTTGTCGGTAGGCGTCTTGAAAGGCTTTGGCGTTGCCGGGGAAATAGGCACGGCCACCGGTAGCTGCGGCGAGGTCGCGCAAGTTTGCGTCGGCTGCCTCGAAATCTTGCTGGGTTTGCTCTATGGCACGCTTGCTGCCGGCTTTGCCATTGCGTAGCGGCCCGCTCATAGAAATACAAAGAATGCGCACGTCGCTGGTGCGCAGCGTGGATTGCAATGCCGCGATTCCCTGTTGTGGAGACGTATCGACTCCGGTGGAAATGAGCACGATGGTTTTTTTGCCGGGGACCTTTGCCAGCCAGCCTAGAACTGTGTCCAAACTACTGGCCAGATTCAGATCGCCAAATCCTAGATTGAAACTGATTCCATCCAGAGTCGCTTGCGCAGCCCGTTTGTCTGCCGTGAAATCCAGAATTGCGGCCGGGGCATTTGCGTAGCGCACGAACGCAATGCGGTCTCCGGGTGAGAGTCCATTCAGCAGCGCATCGGCCGCAAAAAGGTGGCTGTCCTGCAGAAGATAAACGGCCGGTCCTGCTTCGATCAGCAGAAGAACTTGAGCGGGCTCTTCGATGGATGCGAAATCCGTGATCGGTTGTTGGGTGCCGTTGTCCTGGATCTCGAAATTGTTGCGTTGCAAGCCTTCGACGAACTTGCCGTTAGGGTCGGTTACGATCACGCCGACGTTGACGCGGGCAACGTCCACGCGGATAGATGGAATGGCGGCCGGCTCTTGAGCGAGGAGAGGAGTGCTGAGAACAGTGAGCAGGAGGGCGGTGGTGAGAAGATTTGTTCGTGGTTTCATTTGGCGAATTTGAGGATTCCTCAGGAGCTGAAAGCCCGGTTTAATTGCTAGCGTATGCGGCAGGACTAAAGTCGTGGCCTTCTGGCGTCGGACAGCGAAGCTCAAGCCCAGAGATCCCGCATGGCAAGGAAAAGGCGCCGCCTCAGAAGGCGGCCGCTATAAGGGCAAAGGTTCGCTCACGGCTTTGTTCTGCGCCACTGGGTCCGCCCACGAGCGTGAGAAAAAGTGAAAAGTCAAAAACCGCACCCTGGAAACCGACCCTCGAGGCTCAGGGCCAGAGGGTGCGGCAACCGGTATGGCTCCTCTGCAGAAGTGCGCGATCCGACTCGGTTATTGCTTCACCGGGGTGCCGGCTGGGGCTGGCGCGGGCGATGCAGCCGCAGGTTGTTGAGAGGCGCTCATGTCTTTTGGAGTGGCGAGATAGCCGGTGATTTGATTCTTGCCGACGTCGAAGACCACGATTTCGTAGGGAGCAAGGCGCGCACTGCCTTTGACATAAAACTGCACCGGCTCGCCTGAGGTTTTGTCTTTCTTCTCGATGGACTTGTCATCTGCCAGCACGGTCACGGTGTATTTCGATTTTTTCTGATCGACCTTGTTGAGGGACATCTGGACCGGGCCCACGCGCTGCGGACTCTTGGACTTCTGCAACGTGAACTCGTAGTAGTTGCGGTCGCCCTTGCGCTTCAATTCGTCCAGGTCGTCGTGGTTTTTGGCGATCAATCCGCTCATCACACCCATGTCGCCGGTAGCGCGATCGAGTTTCGTTTTGGTGGCTTCGAGGTCGGACTTGGTAGCCTCGATGTCTTTCTTCGCGCCGGTGACGTCCGTGGCCACGGCGCCAATTTTTTCTTCGCTGGCTTTCTGAGCGGCGCTGATTTCCTGCGAGAGCTTCTGGTCGGAGGCGGTTTGCTGCTTACGGATGGATTCGGCGCGGCTTCTGGCTTCCGCGAGTTCCGCCTGGGTCATGCCGATTTTCTGCGTGGTTACTTCCATCTTGCCCTTCAGATCGGCGAGGCGCGTGTTAGCTTCTTCCAGCTGCGCGGTGAGGATTTTGTTCTGCTCGGCGGACTTGCTCAAATCCTGTTCAAGGCGCCCCTGGATGGAATGCCCTGCGTACGCGAGTGCCGCCAGCGCTACGAACAGCAAGCCGAACATCACCGCGATCCAGCGCGGCGTCCCGGTGTTTTCATAATGATAGGATTCCTGCGCACTCGGAACATTCGGAGAAATACTCATTCTCCCTCCTCAATCGGGAATAGATGGGCATGGGTGATGGCCCCATGAATTATCCACCCGCTGCGCTTACAAGTCTATTGGGGACTAGCTCGACTTGCTTCTTCGCCTACCCCTGCTGGATTTGCCGCTGGGACGCTCGGGCCAGCGCGCGAAGATGGAGGTGTTTAGTCCACCGCGAGGGGTAAACTCGCCCTTAATGACACACCACTCGGGCTGCACAGCATCGACAATTTCCCGCAACATTTTGTTAACGGCATTCTCGTAGAAAATTCCCAGGTTGCGGTAGGCCAGCAAATACATTTTCAGGGACTTCAGTTCAATGCAAGCCTTACGCGGCTTGTATTGGATGGTGATGGTGCCGTAGTCGGGCATGCCGGTCTTCGGGCAAACGGAAGAGTATTCCGGATAGCGTGTGGTGATGATATATCCCGGAAATTGGTTGGGCCAGGTTTCCAGGGCGGGCAGTTCGGCGTCAATTCCCGCGTGGGCGTGCTCATCGCTGTATTGCGGAGTATTTTGCGGCATAAAGTTCCTCTCTGTTTATTGTAAACATAATTCGATTTTTCGCTGCGCTTGTCTGGCGATGGAATTTGACCTATTCTGAGCTTTCCTGGGGGAGGCCCCGCAGCCCGTCAAATGATTTGCCCAATCTGTAAGGAATCAGGAGCAAGAAGGTCTAGGCGGCGAGGAATCGCTGAAGTTTTGGTGAGTGTCGCGGGTGTGTATCCGTGGCGTTGCCATCATTGCCATGGACGCTTTCACGCGCGGCTGATGCCACTGAGCCATTCCTTTCAGGCGCATTGTCCTGTTTGCGGAAACATGGATTTGATGCGCATCTCGCCTGAGTATGTATCCAGTCCGCTGGCATTTTTGTGGCGGCTTTTGCACGTTCCCGCGTTCCGTTGCGAGCCTTGCCGACATAAGTATTTTTCCATTCTGCCTTATCGGGAAGTTCCGCACGAGGCTGGAAATATGGTTTCGTCGGATTGAACGGATTGCGGTAGATTGCGAAATCGATTCTTCAGTGGCTAAAGCCCATCGAACCCCGAGCGCGCTA
>Ga0210384_10003223_pt1 | contig 19025 bp, 14 predicted proteins | sample IncBWH2MmetaG_FD_160574 | JGI IMG/M metagenome (GOLD analysis project Ga0210384, IMG submission 160574) | Forest soil microbial communities from Barre Woods Harvard Forest LTER site, Petersham, Massachusetts, United States - Inc-BW-H-2-M | ecosystem: Environmental > Terrestrial > Soil >...
CACCTCGTCGATAACGTACTACGCCGGATGGACGGCGCCGGCCAATGTGACCGTCAGCGTCTACGATTGCGGCGGGAGCTCGGGCGGTTGCGCGAACGCCCGGCACCTCATCGCGACGGGCAGCGGTTTCAGTGGCGGGCTGACGTGGACCGGCCAGAAGGGCGAGTACTACATCGTCGTCTCGACCGGGGCGGCGCAGCTTGGGGTCAGCTACGGCGAGCCGCTGGCGGCGGGCCTCGTGGGGCTCACCCTGGTCTCCCTCGGAGTGCTCGGGCTCCTCTATGGCGCCTTCACCGGACCGAAGCTGGGTCCCACCGGGCGGCCTACCTCTCCTAAGAGTGCGCGGCCCGCCTCCGCCGCCGCCCGTCCGGCAGTGAGCTCTCGCGCCGGTGCCCCACGGACGCCTCCGCCCCGGCCACCCCTTGGCACCCGACCTCCCACTCCACCTTCGACGGGCCCTACCTCCCACCCGCCTCCCCAGCCGTGATCCTGCGTGTCGGCTTCCGACGAACTCCCAGCGCCGAAGCGGTTCGGTTCCGCGTCTCGTCCGAGGGCGCAACGCCACCAGCGCCCGTTCTCAGCGACCTAGCTCCTTCGGTTCGGCCCGCGGGAGGAGGACGACGCCGTCCGCCGCTTAGAGTACCTTGACCTTCAGCGTCAGGTAGGTGTAGCTGCCCGACACGGGCGATCCGGTGAGCGTGATCAGGTACGTCCCGGCGTGGACCGAGGAGAGCTTGATCGTGACCGTGGAGTTGAACGGCGGCGCGACCCCGGAGCTCCCAAAGCTGAGCGTCATCCCCGCGGGCAACCCGGCGGAGCTCAGGGAGACGTTACCAGTCGAGAACCAACGCGTCAGACTGAGGTTCGTGAAGTACGCCTTCGCCGTGGCCGCGAGCGTCACGTGATCCGAGGCGCCGAGGAACCGCATCGAGAACCCCTGGTTCTCCTGCCGCACGGTGTTCCCCTGGAACGCGGTGATCAACCCCGAGGGGGCGCCGCTCCCGAAGCTCGTCCAGTTCGTGACGCTCCCGTTGCTCACGGAGTTGTGGGCGAAGACAAAATCGAACGACGGGACGGTCTGCACCGTCGCGTAGATCTCCTCGTAGTCGGTGTAATCGTAGTAGCTGACGCTGTTGCAGGTGTAGAATCCGGTCATCACGAAGTGGGTCCCTCCCGAGGCCCCGATGATCGTGCCGAGCACGCTCGTGCCCTGCGTCACGGTGAACGTGACGTTGCCCGAGGCGATCGTCATGGCGAAGGTGTAGGTCGCCCCGCGCTGCAGCGCCATCTGGTTCGGGGTGTAGTAGTAGCTCCCCGCACAGGAACTGGTCCAGGACCAGGTCCAACCCCAGGTGCCGTAGTCGTTCGAGATCCCGATCTGATCGTAGGATCCGGCGTTGTCCCAGGAGGAGAGCAGCACATAGTAGAACTCCGAGCTCGACGGGACCGCGTCCGGGAGCGTCATCGTCATCTTGGCCGAGGTCGGAGATCGGGTCGGGCCCCCGTAGTAACCTCCGTCCCACCAGTGGGTGAGCGGGTGGACGGCGGCGGGGCTGCTCCCACGGACCGGGATCGCCGATGGGTGGGGGACAGGATGCGCGACTCGGACGTTCCCGGAAGCGGCCGCCCCCGCCGGGACGAGGGCGGGACCCGCGCGCGTCGGGGCAGGGCCGAACGACGAACCCGCCGGACCGGACGAAAGGAGGACCAACGCCGCGATTCCGACGAACGCCAACCCGAGCGCGGGTGCCCTCGACACGAAACTCATGGAACGAACCCCAGCGCATCACGGGGTTCACCTACATGACCCCGCCGGAGGCCGTAGCGCCGCTTCGGCCCCGTGAGACACGTCGGTACTCGAGGGGTATCCGTGGAGTCCGAAGGTCTCACGGCCATCCGCTTGGATCCCAGGTGGTTCGGAAACCCGCGTGCAACCCGTCGAGGGCGGCCATTTCCGTAGGGGCGAGACCGAAGTCCAGGCTCGCGAAGTTCTCGACGATCCGCTCGCGGTGGATCGATTTCGGGATCTCCACCACCCCGTGCTGAAGCCCCCACCGTAGGACGACCTGGGCCGGGCTCCGACCATGGCGTTGCGCGATGCGGACGACGACCGGATCCGCGAGCTTCTCGCCGCGAGTGAGCGGGGCGTACGCTTCGAGTTGGATCCCGTGGTTCCGGCAGTACTCGAGGAGATCGCGTTGGAACAGGAACGGGCTGAATTCGACCTGGTTCACGGCGGGAACGATTCCGGACCGGTCGAGAAGCTCCGAGAGGTGGGCGACGGTGAAATTGCTGACCCCGATGCTCCGGCACTCGCCGTCCCGGAGCAAGCGCTCGAGGACCTTCCAGCTCGCGAGCCGCTTTCCGGTCACGGGCCAGTGTAGGAGGTAAAGGTCCACCGGCCCCAGGTCGAGCAGGCGCCGGCTCCGTTCGAACGCCCGTCGGGCCGATTCCTCCCCCTGGTCGTCGTTCCACAACTTGGTGGTGACGAACAGCTCCTCCCGCCGGACCCCGGATTGCCGCACGGCCTCTCCGACGGAGGCTTCGTTCCGGTACAGGGCCGCCGTGTCGATCAAGCGATAGCCGGCTTCGATGGCGAGTTGGACGGCCTCTCTCGTGGCGCGGCCCGGGGGGGCTTGCCAGACGCCGAGACCCAAGACCGGCATCGAGACCCCGTTGTTGAGGACGGTGCGGACCTCGCGACCGCGCACGAGGTCGAACAGGGGGAGCGGTTTCGACGACGCCATCGGGCGCCCAAGGGCGCAGGGTATTTTTCGCCACGGGCCCAGGCCGCCGACGGACGCGGTGTGGGTCGCGACCGCGCCGCGCGCCGGCCCGACCCCGAATCACAGACGACCGGACCGGTCGAGGACCGTCAGGGCCGAAACCGTGATCCATCGGCTCGGGCGGCCGGGATACTCCAGGACGAACGGGTAGATCGGGGTTCGAGGTTGGTACGACTCTTCCGGCGGGATGTCCGGATGGGCTGCGTCGAGGTTCCAGGTACCGTCCGGATTCCGCCGGGCTTCGAGCAGGTCAAGGGCCTCGCCCATCCGGCGATCGTCGCCGTAACCGAGGGCCGTCAGCATGTCGAGGCCGACGAGGAAATCGTAGTAGTAGTGGTTCGGATAGTGGAGCCGACTCCACGGCGGATAGGGGCGCCGACCTTCGTGAACCAGACCCCGGTCCAGGTAGAACTCCGCCCCCTTCCGGATCGCCCTCTCGACCGCGCTCGACCGCTCGGGCGGGGCGATGGCGGCGAACGCTGCCAACGCCTCCCACCCATCGAGCGTGCCGCGGGCGGAACGGAAACAGTGCCACCCTCCATCCCGTTTCTGGTGGCGCACCAACCAGTCCACGGCACGTTGCACCCTCGGGTCGTCGCCGTAGCCGAAACGGACGAGCATCCTCACGGCATTGCCGGTGAAGCAGACCTCGCTGCCAGAGCCCCCGAGGCCGCCCCGAGCTCCAGATTCCCGGGCCATGAGGAGTTCGGCGGATCGAGCGACTCCGGGAACGGATCGAGTTACCCCGAGGTCGGAGAGGACGATCAACCGCCAGTTGGTGGCGATGTACTTCGGTAGGTAGAGTTCTCGACTGGTGGTCCCCGGCGAGGTCCACTGGCCTCCGGGGAGTACGAGGTTCAGGATCTCCTTGGCCCAACCCGATCGGGGCACGAGCCGTCGTAGTCGGCGGACCTCGGCGCTTTCCGGCGCCCCGTGATCGAGGTCGCGGCGCAGGCGCAGTTGGATGCTCGGCTGCTCTCCGGCCTCGAGCCAGGAGCGCAGCCGGTGCGCGATCCTCACGGTTCCGGGAATCCGCCGCTCGATTTACGCTCCGCTGCGGCGGCTCGATAGGTCTCCATCGGGCCCGCGCGCCCACGGTGGACCACCCGCGGTCGCGGATGGTTCGCCGCATGGGCGGGTGCTCCGGCTCGATCCTTTCGGGGGAAATCCGGGATTGGACCAAGGAAACCCCCCTTCCGCCGGCTGAAGGTTAAGTGGGGGAACCTCACTCCGAGCGCCGATGGCCGCGAGAGGTCTCTTCTGGGGTTCGGTGGGGCTAGTGCTGGGTCTGATCTTCTTGGTTCCTTCGGCGGCGCTCGGGGCGGCGGTCGGACCGGCCGCGCACTCCGCCGCCGCCGTGCGGCACGGAGGCACCACCGCGCCGGTGGGGTTCAACCAACCCGGAAACCTGCTCATCACCGACCAATTCAACAACCGGGTCATCGAGGTCAACCCCCTGACCAAGCAGGTCGTGTGGTCCTTCGGCTCGGGCAACTCGACCCTGTGCAACCCTGGAGCCGGCTCCGTGATCGGCGCGAACGACGCCGAGCGACTTTCGGGCGGCTACACCCTCATCGCCGGGACGGGGATCCCGGCCGGCGTCCCCGGAACGACCGCCTGCGTCGACAACCGCGTCATCGTCGTGAACCCGTCCGGCAAGATCGTCTGGCAGTACGGCGTCGCCGGCAAGACCGGAACCGGTTTCGACCTGCTCAACGTGCCGGTGTTTGCGATCCAGCTGCCCAACCACCACTTCCTCGTGGTGGACCAGGGGAACAACCGGGTCATCGAGGTCAACTTCGCCAAGAAGATCGTCTGGTCGTACGGGCCCACGAGCGGACCGGGCGCGCTCAGCAACCCGAACAGCGCGGAGCTGCTCGCCAACGGTGATGTCCTCATCGCCGACGAGAACAACAATCGCGTCATCGAGGTGAACCACGCCGGAAAGATCGTCTGGCAGTACAGTCACGGCCTCTCGATCGCCGCGTTCGCGAGCCGGCTGCCCAACGGCGGCACGCTGATCACCGACGCCGCCCACAGCCGCGTGGTCCTGATCAACGCCACGAAACACGTCGTGTTCCAGTTCGTCACCAACCGTTCGGCCGGTAGCAACCCGGCTCCCTCGCCCTCGAACGCCGTGATGCTCGCCGGCGGGTACATCGTGATCTCGGACCAGAACAACAACCGCGTGATCGTCGTGAGCCCTTCGGGCCACATCGTCTTCCAGTACGGCAAGACCAATGTCGCCGGTTCGGGATCGGACGAGCTGTTCGGTCCGTACACGGCCTTCGCGATCGGGGACTACACGGGCCAGACCCCCCCGCCGAAGGTCTACTGACGAGGTCGAGACTCGCTCCCCCGGGGTCCGGTCGACTGGCCGGACCCCATTCCCGGCCGGATCCTCTTCGAGAGGTTCCCGGAGTCCCTCCCGGTGAGGACCGGGAGTTCCCATGCGGCGGATAGCGCGAACCGGAAGCAGGAAGTAGGACGATCGCATCCCTCGGTCCGTCGGAGCGTCATCGATGGTCGTAGATTTCGAGTTCAAGCGGGCCCCGGCATGGACAGTGGCGACGGTGGCGTGGACGGGGCCCTGGAAGGACGAGCGGATCCGATCGGAGTTCGAGAAGCTCGCCGGTTGGGCGAAATCGAAGCGGCTTCGTACCGGTAAGTGGATCTTCATGGAGACGAGCTCCCGGCACTTCCGGGTCGCGATCGAGGTCCGCGGCAAGGCGCGAGGGGAGGGGAAAGTCCACCTTCGAAAGTTGCCGGCCTCCCGGGTCGCCGCGATCGTCTTCGACCCCGAAGAACTGTCGCCCCGCGTCGCCTACCACGGAATGAACGACTGGCTTCGGTGGCGCCGCAAGGAGAAGGAGATCAAGAGCGCGGGGGCCTATCGCGAGGTCTACACAGGCAATCCGTGGTCAGACGCCAAGGCATTCGCCCACACCGAGATCCAGGTCCTCGTACGGTAGGGGGCGTGCTCCGTTCCACCCGCCGGGCGCCCGGTCGGGGAGGGGAGGGAGCGACGCGAGGTCGATGACCTAAAACCCGCGCCCGGAGTTCCGTCGCTCCGGGGGGAGACCGACGGCCCGCGGAACGCCCCATCGGTTCCGCAGCTTGACCGAGCTTCAGGAGCAGGCGGCTGCCGCCCTACCTCCCGAGGTCCGCGCCTACGTGGACGGCGGGGCCGGCGAGGAACACACCCTGCGGGCCAACCGCGACTCCTTTTCCCGCCAGATCCTCCGTCCCCGCGCCCTCGCGGGCCTCACCTCCGTCGACCTCTCCACCACGATCCTGGGGACGAGGGTCGACGTCCCCTTCTTCGTTTGCCCGATGGCCTACCAGGCCTCTGTGCACTCGGACGGGGAGCTGGCGACGGCGCGAGCGGCCGCCGGCGCCGGCGCGCTGGCGATCTTCAGTACCTTGAGCTCCGCCTCGTTGGAGGCGATCGCCGGGGCCTCCGGCGCCGGCCCCCGTTGGTTCCAGCTCTATCTGCAACCCGAGATGGAGGAGAACCGCGCTCTCCTACAGCGGGCGCAGGAGGCGGGGTATTCGGCGATCGTGCTGACGGTCGATCTCCCGATCCTGGGAATCCGCGACGCCCAATTGCACCATGGGTTCGCCCTCGACGCATCGCCGCCGCTCGGGAACGGCGCCGCGGTCCTCTCGCCCCAGCGGGCCGCGGAGTTTACCGCCGGGGGGTTCCGATTGCGGGCGGACGCCGCCCACGGCTGGGAGGTCCTCGGCGAGCTGCGCCAACACACGAACCTGCCTCTGGTGGTGAAGGGTGTCCTGACGGGCGAAGATGCGAAGGCGGCCGTCGATCACGGGGCGCGCGCGGTGATCGTCTCGAACCACGGCGGTCGGCAACTGGACCACGCTCCGGCGAGCCTCGAGGCGTTGCCCGAGGTGGCGGCGGCGGTCGGCCACCGGGCGGAGGTCTACCTGGATAGCGGAGTACGTCGCGGAGCGGACATCATCGCGGCCCTGGCGCTCGGCGCCCGCGCGGTCGGCGTCGGACGTCCCGTCCTCTGGGCCCTCGCCGTCGGCGGGGAATCCGGGGTGCGCGAGTATCTCGCGATGCTCCGGGAGGAGCTCGCCGTCACCTTCGCGCTGATGGGGCGCTCCGGCCCCGGGGACACCGACGGTTCCGCCCTTGGGAGCCTCCGAAGGGGAGACCCCGGCCCCTGACGCGGTCTTCGGACGAACGGGTTCAGGCGCGCCAGACGGGGCCGGAATAGCCGGGTGGCACGAGCGGGGGGGGCTCGGACCCGCCGAACGGGTCGGGTCGCGGGGTGGGTGGCCGGCCTTCCTTGCGGCAGAGATACGCGTCGATCGCGTCCGCCGCTCGGGTCCCGGCCGCCATGGCGTGCACCACCGAGCGACCGCCCGAAGCGAAGACCCCCTCGACGGCCGTCATGGTGTCGGGATGGATCCCTTCGGGCCAACCTTTCGATCCGATCTTGAGCTGGAGCTCGTCCGGGAAGCCGTGCAGGTCCGCGACCTGGCCGATCGCCATGATGACGGTGTCGCACTCGATCGCCAGCTCTTCGCCGGGGATCGGTACGACGGCCCGCCGACCGGAGGCGTCCGGCGGAGCGATCTGCATCTTCTGGAACACCATCCCCTCGACGTGGTCCTTCCCCACGATCCGGGTCGGCGAGACCAGCCAGTGGAAGATGACCCCCTCCGGCTCGGCCTCGTGGATCTCCTCCGGCCCCGCCGGCGCCTCGTCCTTCGTCCGCCGATAGGCCATGGAGACCCTCGCCCCGGGGGCGAGGCGGACGGCGGAGCGAACCGAGTCGATCGCCACATCCCCGCCGCCGACGACGACGATGTTCTTGCCCAGGGGTGCGATGCGACCCTCGTTGACATCCAACAGGAAGTCGAGGGCATAGATCACGCCGGGGAGCTGCTCTCCGGGGATCCCCGGCGAGCCCGGTTTCGAGGCGCCGACGGCGAGGTAGACGGCCCGGTACCCCTCCGCGAGGAGACTCTCCGGGGTGTAGTCGACGCCGGCGGCTTTGCCGGCGACGAACGTGATGTCGAAGTTCTGGAAGCGGTCGAGGTCCTGCAGGAGCTCGCTGCCGGGCATCCGGTAGTGGGGGATCGCCTCGGCCTGGCCGCCGACGACCTCCATCCGCTCGAAGACGGTGACGGCGTAGCCGCGGAGGCACAGCTCCCAGGCCGCCATCAAACCCGCCGGCCCGGCGCCGACGACGGCCACCCGCTGGTGGCGCGGGGCATTCGGGACATAGACGAGCTTCGAGTTCCCGAGCTCCATCGCGGCCCGCTTGATGTGCCGGATGGCGATGGGGATCCCGCGGTGCCCCATGATGCACGCGTCCTCGCAGTAGTGGTAGCAGACCTTGCAGAGCGTGGTGGCGAGGGGATTCTCCGTGAGGGTCACCCGGGCCGCCTCATCGAACTGGCCGCCGGCGACCAATCCGATGTAGCCCCGGCAGTCTTGGGTGATCGGGCAAGCCTCGACGCAGAACGGGAGCGCACACTGGAGGCACCGGCTGGCCTCCATGATCGCCTCCTCTTTCGTGTAGGCGTGCAGGACCTCGTCGAAGCTCCGGATCCGCCGCTGGGGCGGCTCCTCCGGCACCGGAACGCGCTCGTACCGGGCCACCGAATAGCTCATGGCATCGACCATGGCGGTTCCTCGGTCTCTGGAGGAACAGAACCGGTCCTTAACCCAAACGGTTCCGTGGTAGGGCCTCGCATGGGCCGCGAGGGTCGAGCGAGCTTCGGAAGTTCACGGCGCGACGTGGGTGACGATCTGGATTCCTTCCCGGACCGCCCCGCTCACGGTGCAGAAGTCCTCGAAGACGGACACGCAATGGTCGAAACGTTCGCGATCCTCGGGGTGGACGGGCGAGGCCCTCACGCCGACCGAAAGCCGGCGCACCCGAAGTCGCCCTCGGTCGTTTCGACCGACCTCGACCTCCACGACGGTGTTGATCGGCCCGCACGGAACACGCGCCCGTTCGAGCGTGTTCAGGAGCGTGGAACTCAGGCAGTGCCCCACCGCCGTCGCCAGCACCTGGATCGGGCCGGGGCCGACACCCCCGCCGGTGGGCTCGGGTTCATCGAGGGTGATTGGGCCGAACGGCTGACCGGGGTATCTCGCCTCGAACCGGTATCTCTCGACCTGAGCGAGCTCGGCGGTAGGGCCTCCGACTGACTGGGACATCGTCCCCCCACTCCCTCGTCGAGTAAGGGGTCGACCCTCGGGTCGGGCCGGGGCCCGGGAGCGGGCGGCGCCGGACGGCCCTCCCGTGGTCCCCCGGGTCTTATACACCGGGCCGATACGAGCGGCCGACGATGGCGAATCGCCCGGGTACAGTAGGGGCCCGAGCCGAGCTCCGCCGGCGTCGATGGTCGCCGGGGCCCGGGCCGCTGGTCGTTGCCGCCCTGTTCGTTCTGTTGCTGGGCTCAGTTCCCATCGGCCTCGCCGCCCCGTCTCCTCACCGGGGAGACTCCCCCGCTTGGTCCCGCTCCTCGGGCATCCCCGAGGGCGGTCACGCCGGCACCGGGGACCGATCAGCGGCCCGATCGCTGACGTCGGGCGAGGGGTCGATCCTCGAGACGGTCGACCTGGCCGACAATGCGGTCCTTCCCGGGAATGCCCAACCCGCCGTGCAAGACCTGCCGAGCTCGGCGGTGTTCGATCCCCAGAACGGGAAGGTCTACGTCCGCGGCGGGCTCGGCAATTCGATCAGCGTCATCAACACCACCCGGGAGGTCCTGACGACGACGGTGCCGGACTGGTACGCCCAGAACGGGTACGTGATCGTCCCCACGATGGCCGTCGACCCGCTCACCGGCGATCTCTACACGACGAACTTCCAGGGCGGGAACGTCACCGTCATCGGGGCGATCTCTGACCAGGCGATCCGTTCGATCTACGTCGGCGGGTCGCCGGGAGCCCTGGTCTTCGACCCGGCCAACTCCAACTTCTACATCGCGAACTGGGGCGGCAACAACGTGACGGTGCTCTCGGCGACGACGCACCACACCGTGGCCAACATCCCGGTGGGTTCCCACCCGTCGGCGATCCTCTACGATCCGATCAATTCCCGCGTCTTCGTCACGAACTTCTACTCGTCGAACGTCTCCGTCATCGACACTGGGACGGAGAAGGTCATCGCCAACCCTGCGGCCGGTGCCTACCCGATCAACCTCGGGCTCGACACCGTCGACAACTACGTCGACGTGGCGAACTCCAACAACGGGGCGCCGAGCAATCTCACGGTGATCGACGCCGCGTCGGACACCGTCCACGCCCGGATCGGAGTCGGAGCCGACCCGACCTGGTTCGCCTACTTCGCCCCGGGCGACCTCATGTACGTCGCGAACGGCGCCTCGGGAAACGTGTCGGTGGTCAACCAGTCGACCGGCGTGGTAGTCGCCGGCGTCTCGACCGGCCTCGACCCGTACGGGATCGTCTACGATGCGGCCAATGGAGCGATCTACGTCCTCAACTCCCAGTCGGAGAACATCACCGTCCTCCGGGCCGCCGATCACCGGATCGTCGGTGGGTTCAGTACCCGCAACGGACTCCTGTACGGACTGACGATCGATACCACGAACGGAAACGTCTTCGCCGTGAGCGAAGGGGCTTTCACCACCCCGGGTCCGCCTCCCCACGACGCGGGGAACGTGACGGTCATCTCCCCGAGCACGGGGAGGGCCATCGCCGCCATTCCGCTCATCGTCTACCCGAGGGGGATCGCCTTCGACCCGACCCGGAACGACCTCGTCGTGGTCAACACCGGCGGCGATGATCTCTATCTGGTGAACGCGAGTACGGGCCGGATCGAGCGGACCGTCGCCGTCGGTTTCTCTCCCGAGGAGGTGACGTTCGATCCCGCCACCGGCGACCTCTGGGTGGTCAATCGCGGGTCGATGAACCTCACCGTCCTGGACTCATCGCTCCATCCGGTCGCCAGCGTCCCGACCGGATCCAGCCCGACGGCGATCGCCTATGACGCCGCGGATGGCGAGATCTACGTGACCGACAACCTCGGAGGGAACGTTTCCGTGATCAACGCCACGACGTTTGCGGTCGTCACCTCGGTCCTCATCGGAGCGTTCGACAACCTCGATGCGCTCCTCTACGATCCGCACAACCACGAGGTGTACGTCGGAGACCTCTCCGGAAGCAACGTCACCATCCTCCAGGGCACGACGAAAGTCGGATCGGCCCACGTCGGCCTCCTCCCGGTCTCGCTGGCGTCCGATCCGAGGAACCACACCGTCTTTGTCGCCAACTCAGGCTCGAGCAACGTCACGGTCCTCAACGACAGCACGAACCGGGCCGTCGCCAACTACCCGATCGTGGATGCCGGGTTCCTCGCCTACGATCCGTCGAACGATGCAGTCTACAACGCCGGGGGCGCTACCGGCCTCGTCGATGCGACCAACGCGTCGACCTACGTGGCCCTCGGGCCGGCCCTATTGACGGGCAGCGCCCAGCACCCGACCGGGATCGCCTACGTCTCGAGCACCCAGGAGGTCGGATTCTCCACGGAGTACGCCGGGAGCGTCTCCTTGATCGGGGCCGCCGGGAGCTCGACCCGTTATTCCGTCACTTTCACCGAGTCCGGTCTCGTCAGCGGGACCCCATGGTCGATCACCCTCAACGGGATCGGGAACTCCTCGCTCTCCGGCCCGATCAACTTCTTCGAGCCGAACGGCAGTTTCCCGTACACCGTGGGATCCGTCCCAGGGTACACCTCGAACTTGACCAGCGGCACGGTAGTCGTCGCCGGCGGGCCTCGGACCATCGACGTCGGTTTCACGTCCACCTCCGGTGGCGGAAAGCTCTACAACGTCACCTTCCTCGAAATGGGGCTCCCGCAAGGGACCCTATGGTCCGTGACGCTCGAGGGGTTCGCCGAGGCCTCGCGCGCGAGCGGGATCTACTTCGCCGAAGCGAACGGCTCGCACCTGTTCACGGTCGGGAGCGTGAGCTCGTTCAGCGCGACCCCCGCGTCGGGTGCCGTCGTCGTCGCCGGCGGGCCGGTGACCCAGAACGTTACGTTCAGCCACGCTCCCGCTGCCCTGACCGCCCTGCTGGTCGCCTCGCCCGCCTCGGTCCCGGTGGGACGGCTCTCCGATCTGACGACGACGACGTCGGGGGGCACGCCCCCGTTCACGTACCGGTATCAGGGCCTACCGGGAGGGTGCGCCACGCAGAACCTGTCGACGCTGCCCTGCACCCCGACGACCGCCGGCTCCTACAACGTCAGCGTCGTCGTGACCGACGCAGCCGGAAAGCGAGCGACCGCCAATACGACCCTCACGGTCGCCGCCGCCCCCGGCTCGTCGGGGAGTTCCGGATCCACCTCCACCCTGCTCTGGCTCGTATTGATCCTGATCGTCGTCGGCATCATTCTCGCCGTGTTGCGGTCGCGACGGCGTCGACCACCCGACGTCCCCTCGTCCCCTCCGCCGCCTCCGGCCAGCAGCCCGTCTACCTCGCCGCCTTCCGGGGCGCCCCCGAGTTAGACGGCGTCGGAGCCGGTCAGACTTTTTCCCTCTCGCTCGCCGGTGGCTCGATGGGACGCCACATCAGCAGCTCGTCGAAGTACCGACCATCCCGCTTGAACGCCCGTGGGACGCGCCCGCACGTCTGGAATCCATGGCGTTCGTAGAGCCGGCGCGCCGTCTCGTTGACGTCCAGCACCGAGAGCTGGACGATCTCGAAACGCCCCCGGCTGCGCTCGAGGGCATGGCCCAGGAGGGCCGAACCGATCCCCTGCCGACGGGCTTCCGGGCGGACAGCGATCCCCAGGCTGCCGAGGTGGGCGTCCTCGGCATGCTCCCCGGCCCGCATCACGGTGCAAGTTCCGGCGATCCGACGACCGTCGTCGGCCACGACGGCGACCCCGGAGCCGTCGAGGAGACGACGGTGGACGGTGCCGAAATGGGCCGCCTCCTCCCCCAGGCTCGGCTTGCGGCGCATGAGGTACACCCCGAGCTCCGGGTGGGTGAGCACCTCCTCGTACCGTCCATAGTAGAGGTCGACCCAGCCGTCGAAGTCGGTCCATCGAAGGTCCCGGAACTCCATGGCGGTACGGACCATCGGCCCGGAGCATAAGGGACCCTCGGGTGAGCGGCCGCCGGCCGAGGACCGGGTGGCCGAGCCGTCGGACGTGATCCGCCTCGAGCCGGTGGGCCTCGGTAGGCGGGCGGCGTCCTTCACCGACCTGGTCGAGCCTCCACCGAACCGGGCCCGGGGGATCGACCCCGTCGCAGCGCGACGGACTGCCGCGTGATCGGTCCCCGCCATCTAAGGCGCAGCCCGGTGCAGGTGCTCGGGATGGACGTGCTCCACGAGCAGTGCTACGTGCGGCAACGGGGAGCGTGACGCGGGCCACGGTACGCGGGGCACCCGTACGTCGACCGACGACCCGAGTTCGAGGCGTACCGCATCCCCGGGAAGATCGGGCGCCGTGCCCGGGGTGCGACGAAGCATTCCTCCGCGAGCGCCTGAAGGTCGTGCGGGTCTCCGACGAAGAGCTGGCGAGACTCGGCTGGCACGTTGGGATCAATCCGCCGAGTACCTCCCAGCTGCCTAGAAGGGGGCGAGGAAATGCCGCGCCCGGGGGCGCGGCGGATCCTCTCAGGCGATCATCCTCGCGTCGGCCGCCGGCTCCATCGCCGAGCAGTTGGAGCACCACCCACGACCGGACGTCTTGAGAGTCTCCAAAATGCACTCAACGCAGAGGGGGCGACGACAGTGCGTGCACCGGTGCCAGGTCTCCGGGTCGGTCATCGACGAGGCGCAGGTGGCGCAGGCGGACCCGGCGGTGCCGCTGAGGGTTGGCTGGATCGGGGCGGGCGCGGGCGGCGGGACGGGACCCGAACCCGGGGGCCTGAGGTGGGGAGGAGCGGCCATCAACGCCTCCATCTCGAGCCAGCTCGTCGGCTCGAACGGACTCGGAGCGTCCTGCGAGGTCGGGCTGCCGAATGCACCGGCGCCGCGCCAACTTTCGATGACCGCCGGGGCGGCCGGAGACGCCAGCGTTTCCGGCGAGGTCGCCGAGACCGCCAGTGGTGGCGTCGTTCCGAGCTCCAGATCCTGATCGGGGTCGAAGGCGCACTCGGGTATCGGCCCGACGAGCTCGGCCGGAAGCTCCCCCGGTGACGCCGGCAACAGGTGATTCCATATCGTTCCTCCCGGGACGCTCTCGGGGGAGGCGATCGACGCCGGAGGCCCAGGGACCGCCCTGGAAGCGAGCGGGCTGACCGCCGAAGTTGGACGACTTCCGACCGGCGCGCCCCTGGCGGCCCGCCATCGTCGGAGCGCGAGAATGGGAGGGGAGGCCGCGACCCGACGGGTCCATGCCCGCCGCGCTGGGCCCTGGGACGTGAGCCACAGGCTGATCCCGTTAACCAGGGTGATCGAACCGAATACGATCAGGACGAGCGGCGAGCGAGCCGAAGGCCCGATGCCGGCCCACCAAAGCGTCCCGACGAGCATCGCCGCGAGCCCCGTCCCCAGCATCGCCGCGAGGCTCGAGCTCCCGAGCCCCTCCGCGCCGAAGCCGAGCCTCGCCAACATCCTGACCGCCCCTCGGGGTCCGAACGACGCAGACCCGCCCGTTGATTCCCGGCACGGACCTGATGAACCTATGCCCGCAGGCGAATGTCGTGGCGGGTTCGGGGTCGGATGCGTTGCGACCCCAGCCGGCGGTACCGCTTCGCGAGGAGGCGCCGCGGGGGGCGACGGTCCCCACAAGTAGATACCACCCGTGGCCACTGCGCCGGCCCCCGCGATGACCGCTCCGACGTCCGGTGGCGACGACGCCCGCCTCTCGGGAGGCGATCTGCTCCCGTTCGGGATCCTGCTGGCGGCGATCGTCGGGTTCGTCTACGGGTGGACCCTCTACGGCTGGCAGCTCTACCTCTCCCTCCGTCTTCCGGTGTTCGACTTCGGGATCAACTACCAGGTCATCTGGGCCGCAGCGCACGGGACAGAGCTGGATTTCTTCGGCATCGGGATCGGTTCGCTGGTCGTCTACGCGTTCGTCCCATCGTTCTGGCTCATCGGCTCCGAGCCTTCGTTCTTCCTTTTCCTGATCGCGTTCGAGGCGGCGTGGCTCGCCCTCGGGGCCGTTCCGTTGTTCTTCGTCGCCCGCGAGCGACTTCGGAGCCGGTGGGCTGCCCTCGCCCTAGCCCTGGCGTACCTGGCGTTCCCAGCGCTCGCAGGACCCGTCTGGTTCCCGTTCCACTTCGAGGCCCTGTTTCCGACGCTGTTCCTCTTCGGCTATTGGATGTTCCGCCGCGGAACCTTCTGGGCGGCGGGCGCCTTCTGGACCGCGTGCCTGTTCACGCACATTGGCGCGGTCATCGTCATGGGTTTCTTCGCCGCGGGTATCGTCCTCGAGCCTCGGCTCCCGATCGTCGTGCGGGCCCTGGGGAACTGGACCCGACGACGAGGGTCGGCGACGGATCCCCTCTCCCGACCCGCCCGACCCTATGTACCGAGCGCCCCCGAACGCCTCGGCGTTTACTTGTTCATCGCCTCGGTGGCGGTGTTTCTGATCGCCGCGTCGTACTACGGGTGGTTCTGGTTCCTTCACTACATCACGAAGACCGGACCGAACGCGGTGTCGCTGAGCCAACCGCTCTACTCGGCTCCCGCGGCAGCCAACCTCCCCGTTCAGGGGTGGACCCTGCTGCTCCTCTTCGGTCCCCTGTTGGCCCTTCCGTTCCTTGGGCGCGAGGAACGCTGGGGGATGATCCCTTACATGGCGATGCTGCTTCTCACCAGCCAGCACGGATTCTGGTTCCCGTTCCGCAACCAGTACCCGGCGCTGCTGGTGGGGCCGCTCTTCGCGGCGACCGTCCGTGGGATCGAGCGGCTCAGGAGTTGGGGAGGCCGCCGCGAGCCCAGCTCGGGCCCGGGTGCGGCCCGAGGGCCCCCGGCCCGGCGTCCGTGGCTCATCCACCGGATACCCCAGGTCACGGCCGGAGTGGTCCTCGGACTGGTCGTCGTCTCCGGACTGTTCATCGCCCCATGGGGTCCGTTCAACGCCGCCTTACGGAGCAACGGGTTCTTGGCCGCCGGCTATTACAACGATTCCTCGGCGTTCGGAACGAATCTCACCCTCGACGCGGAGATTCGCGCCCTCGCCGAGAGCGTTCCGGCCGGCGGAGTCGTCCTGACCCAGACCGAGCTCGTCGAGCCGCTCAATCGGGAGTACTACATGGTACCGAGCCGGTTCACGCCCTCGGTGCCGCTCAACTACCTCCTCACCGACCCGTACAACCCGTCGTTCTACGGCCACAGCCTCGACGGGCCGTACTCGACGACGATGGAGCAGTGGGCCAACTACTACCTCGCCGAGGGGTGGGGGATCCTCGGCGAGGTGGACGGAGCGTTGCTGCTCGCCGGCAACTACTCGGGGACCCCGAAACTGTTCGACCCGGTGGACCAGTGGTTCGGCGCGGCGAGCTTCCCGTGCTGCGGAACCCCGAACAGTCCGTGGAACGGGTCGACGCACGGCCCCTGGACGGCCGGCCCTTCCACTCCCTACGACGGGAATTACAACGTCTTCAGTCCGGGACGGTACAACCTCACCCTCAGTTTCGCGGTCGCGCATCCGCGCGCCTCCGACCGGATCCTCTGCCAGGTGACCGGTAACAAGGGTCAGAGTCTGCTCTGGACCTCGACGATCTCTGGGGCGGGTTGGACCGCGGCCAACGGGACCGTCCAGGTCACCGTCCCGATCGACGTCCCCAACTACGAACTCGGCCCCCGCGTGAGCCTGCATGTCGCCCAGTGGACGGGGAGCCTCCAGTTCCTCGGCCTACATGTTCGCCAGACCGCACCGCCGTTCTCCTGGGCGGGCGGCTGAGCCGCGCGGCCGCCGGCGCCCGGGAGGGGGAGTTACGTCCTCGCCATCGGGCGGGGAGCCCTTATCTACCGCACGGGCCACGGGGGCCGACCCGACGGAGGCAAGCGATGAACGAATCCGGCGCATCGTCTCGGCCCACCGATTCGACCTCCAGGGTTCCGGGCGGCGACTTCCCCGGAGCCGGCGGGTCGAGGTAGGTACCGATGACCGAGGAAAGCCCCGCTCCGATCCCGACGACGAGCCCCGCCACCCCGACCGAGCCGACCCCGGTCCTCACGCCCGCCCGGAGCGCGGCGATCCTGGCCGCGCTGCTGATGGGGCTATTGCTCGGCGCGCTCGACAATTTCGTCGTGGCCACGGTGCTCCCGACGATCGCCCTCGACCTTCACGACGTCAGCGGTCAGGTGTTCGTCGTCAGCAGCTATCTGATCGCTCAAACGGTGGCGATCCCGATCTTCGGGAAGCTCTCCGACCGATTCGGCCGCCGATCGTTCTACCTGCTCGGCCTCTCGATCTTCCTCGTCGGTTCCGCGCTATCGGGGTTCAGCCAGAACCTCAACGAGCTCATCGCCTTCCGGGCCATCCAGGGTCTGGGCAGCGGGGCGTTCTTCACCGTCGTCTTCTCGATCGTCGCCGACCTGTTCCCGCCGAAGGCGGCGGCGCGGCTCGCGGGGATCCTCTCCGGGGTCTTCGGCATCGCCATCGTTTTCGGCCCCCTCCTGGGAAGCTACATTGTCGATACCACGACCTGGCGATGGATCTTCTTCGTCAACCTGCCCATCGGATTCGCCGCGATCGCCCTCGTCCTCGGCACGATGGGACCAATGCGTCCCACCGGACCCCGGCGGACCTTCGATACCCTCGGGGCGACGCTCCTGTCGGCGTGGGTCGGAGCTCTGATCTTCGCGCTGATCGAGACCTCGCACGGATGGGCGTGGACGGACCCCCGAACGATCGGACTGCTGCTCGTGGCGCTCGTCCTCTGCCCGCTCTTCCTATGGCAGGAGTCGCGTGCCGACGACCCGCTCGTCCCTCTCCGATACTTCCGGATCCCGCTCGTCTCCGCGGCCAGCGGCGTGAATTTCCTACGGGGGGCGATCCTCGTGGTGGTCGTCACGTTCGTCCCGATCTTCGTCCGGTTCGGGCTCGGGGGGACCGTCGACGAGAGCCGGGACGTCCTGTATGCGTTCATGGTCCCGATGGTGATCGGCGCGGCGATCGGAGGCGCGATGGTCGGCCGCTTCGGGTACCGGTTCCCGACCTCGATCGGACTCGCGCTCACCAGCATCGGCTGCCTGCTGCTGACCGCCGTGCCGCTGACCCCGCCGATCTTCCGCTGGGATGCGATAATCATTCCGACCGGGCTGGCCGGCTCCCTCATCCCGCTCGGCCTCGGGATCGGACTCACCTTCGCCCCGACGCAGCTCGCGATCCAGTACAGCGTCCCCAAATCGGACGTCGGGACGGGGAACTCCCTCGTCTGGTTCTTAGGGAACCTCGGGGGGTCGATCGTCGTTTCGCTCCTTGCGAGCTACCAGCAGACGGTCTACCAGTCCCTCGGACCGGCCGGCCCGGCACCGGCCTACACCAATCCTCCGACGCCCGCCTTCCTGGCGTATGCGGCCCAGGCGACCTCCGCCACCGCGAGCTCCATCCACGATGTCTGGTGGGTGCTCGTCGCCGTGGCGCTGGCGGGTATGGTCGCGGCGCTCCTGGTCCGCGGAGTGCTACCGAAGACGGCCGACGAGCCGAGGGGAACCCCGGCCGGCGAAGCCGTGGTGACCGCCTGAGCGAGAGGCCTCCGGGCCGGGGTCATCGGACGCCGGGGCGTTCGGGGCTGGTACGATGGGTCGGGATCTCCGACCCGGGCGCTCTCGTTCGCTTCGGGACCCCTACTCGAGGTCCTTCAGCGCCTTGTCAATCTCGGCCTTCGCCGCCTTGAGCTCCACGACCAGCTTGTCCACGGCTCTCTTGGCCGTCCCCGGGGGGTCGTGTCCCGCCTTCTCGACCTTGGTGAGCAACGCTTGCGACAGCCGGCCGGCCGCGCGGACCAGGTCTCGGGCGGCCTGGGCGGCTTCATCGGCCATCTGGTCTACGTGGCCGGTCGGCACAGGGCTCATCGGCCGCCCGCAACTCGGACAGTAGGCGGCTCCCGCTCCCACCTCGGCACCACACGACCTGCAGTTCATCGACCGGCCTCGGACCACCGGGCAGAACGGAGCCCCCTTCTTGGCGGTTTCGCCCAGTTCGGGCTGGGTGTGGAGTCCAACAATTACTTCACAACCGGGTCGAGGACGAGCCCGCCCTACTCTCGACTGGAACGAGGGGGTCGAGGGGGAGGCCGCCGATGCGGGCCTGGCCT